>LNFM01006507.1_pt1 | contig 33445 bp, 30 predicted proteins | sample 596031 | NCBI WGS metagenome assembly LNFM01 (sample SAMN04254537, study PRJNA301005) | activated carbon metagenome | isolation source: dual media filters at the Ann Arbor, Michigan drinking water treatment plant | place: USA: Ann Arbor | reverse complement strand
CTACGGCTTCTCCTTCTCGCCCGAGGTGCTGAAGGAGTGGGACTGGAAGGAGCATTTCTCCGGCCAGCCCGAGAACCTGCGCTACTGCGAGTTCATCGCCGACAAGTTCGACCTCCGCCGCGACATCACCTTCAACACCAGGGTGAAGGCCGCGCACTGGGATGAGGCGGCCAACGAGTGGGAGGTGACCTTCGAGACCGGCGGCCGCGCTCGCGCCCGCTTTCTCGTCACCGCGATCGGACCGCTCTCGTCGCCGACCATGCCGACCATTCCCGGCATCGAGGATTTCAAGGGCGAGTCCTGGCATACCGGCCTGTGGCCGCACCATCCGGTCAGCTTCGAGGGCAAGAAGGTCGCCGTGATCGGGACCGGGGCGTCGGGTGTGCAGGCGATCACCGAGATCGCCAAGACGGTGGGCGAGCTCACCGTGTTCCAGCGCACGCCGAACTGGTGCACGCCGCTGCGCAACAGCCGCATCGAGCCTGAAACGATGGCCGACATCCGCGCGCGCTACGACCAGATCTTCGCCCAGTGCCGCGAGAACTGGGGCTGCTTCGTCCACACCGCCGATCCGCGCCATTCGACCGACGTGACGCCGGAGGAGCGCGAGGCCTTCTTCGAGAAGCTTTATGACACGCCGGGCTTCGCCTTCTGGCAGGGCAATTTCCGCGACGTGCTGATGGACCAGGCTGCCAACGACGCGCTGACGGAATTCGTGATCAAGAAGATCCGCGCCCGGGTGAAGGATCCGAAGATCGCCGACAAGCTGATTCCGACCAACCACGGCTACGGCACGCGACGCGTCCCGCTCGAGAGCGGCTACTTCGAGGTCTACAACCAGCCCAACGTGAAGCTGGTCGACATCCGCGAGACGCCGATCGAGCGCATCACCGAGACCGGACTGAGAGTCGGGGGCGTCGATTACGAATTCGACATGATCATCTACGCCACCGGCTTCGACGCCATCACCGGCGCCTTTGACCGCATCGACTTCCAGGGCCGCGGCGGTGCGAAGCTGCGCGACAAATGGGCCGACGGGCCGCACACCTATCTTGGCCTCAACGTGGTGGGCTTTCCCAACATGCTGACCCTGGTCGGGCCGCACAATGCGGCGACCTTCTGCAACCTGCCGCGCTGCATCGAGCAGAATGTCGAGTTCGTGTCCGACCTGCTGGGGTACATGCGCGACAAGGGATTGACCCGCATCGAGGCGACGCCGGAGGCCGAAACGGCCTGGACGGCCCACGTCTACGATACCGGATCGCGCCTGCTGCTCACCAAGGTCGACTCCTGGATGACCGGCGTGAACAAGAACGTGCCCGGCCGCCTCAAGCGCACCTTCATGGCCTATGCCGGCGGCGCGCCAAAATACCGCCAGAAGTGCGAGGAGATCGCGGCGAACGGGTACGAGGGGTTCAATCTCTCATCGTGAGCGAAGCGAAGGATCCATCGGCTTCGCCTCGGGATGACAAGGACTCCTATCGCGCGCCGCGCACGAGCCGGCCCGGGCGGGCGCCGGTGAAGGCGCCCTCGCGATAGGTCACCTCGCCGCTGACGACGGTGGCGACATAGCCTTCGGCCTTCTGTTCCAGCCGCCGGCCGCCGCCCGGCAGGTTGTGCACCGGGCGCGGGGCCGAGACCTTGAGGCGGTCGGGGTCGATCACGTTGAGGTCGGCCTTGTAGCCCACCTGCAGCCGCCCGCGATCGCCGAGGCCGACGGTGCGGGCAGGCACGTCGGTCAGCTGCTGGATCGCCCAGGGCAGAGGCCAGCGCTCGCCCTTGCGGTCGCGCGTCCAGTAGGTGAGCGCGTGCGTGGTGTAGCTCGCGTCGCAGATCAGCCCGTAATGCGCGCCGCCATCGCCCAGCGCCATCACCGTATGCTCGTGGCGCAGCATGCTGGCCATGTTGGCGTCGGAGCAGTCGGTGTAGTTGGCGCCGGGATGGAACAGGATGGTGCGGCCGTCGCCGCTCACCAGCAGGTCGTAGGCCAGTTCCAGCGGCGGGATGCCGAGCCTTGCCGCGCGCGCGTCGAGCCGCTGCTCGGCCGGCGGCGTGTAGTCGGGCGGATCGCCCAGCACGAACATGTTGGCGGCGTTGCGCATGAAGGCCAGCATCTGCGGATTGCGGTAGGTCGGCTGCTCCGCGAGCAGCTTCGCCTTCATCGCCGGATCGCGCAGCTTGGCGAGCTTGGCCTCGAGCGGCAGGCCCTCGACCTCGCAGTAGCTCGGGCAGGTCGAGAAGGGATGGAACGAGAGTTCTAGTCCATAGAGGATCGCGACCGGCCGCGCCGCGACCTGGCCGCGGATCGGCAGCCCGTCGCGATGGGCCCGTTCGATCTCGCGCAGCAGGGTCTGCCAGCGTCCGGGATAGAGCGAGAGGTCGAGCAGCGTGAAGGAGAGCGGCCGCCCCGAGAGTTCGACGAGTCGGCGCAGCATGGCAAACTCGGTCGCACCCTCGGCCGTCGTGTCCGCGAAATCGTCGAGGAGCTGGATCACGCCCTTGCCGGCGCGCCGCATGCCGCGCGCAATCGCCGCCAGCTCTTCCTCGCCGGCGGTGATGGTCGGGGTCAGGGCGCCGTCGGGCGTACGATGAAAGAGTGAACGTGAGGTCGAAAAGCCCAGCGCGCCGGCGTCCAGACCCTCCTGAACGAGCTTCGCCATCTCCGCCATGTCCGACGCGTTGGCGGGCTCACGGTCGACGCCGCGCTTGCCCATCACGAAGACGCGCAGCGGCGCATGCGGCACCTGCGTGGCGAAGTCGATGTCGCACTGGCGCTTCGACAGGGCGTCGAGATAGTCGGGAAAGCTCTGCCAGTTCCAGGGCACGCCCTCGCGCATCACCAGTTCGGGAATGTCCTCGACGCCCTCCATCACGTTCATCAGCGTGTCGCGATCCTCGGGCCGGCAGGGCGCGAAACCGACGCCGCAATTGCCCATCAGCACCGTTGTCACACCATGACCCGACGAGGGCGAAAAGCGGTCGTCCCAGGTGACCTGGCCGTCATAGTGGGTGTGGATGTCGACGAAGCCCGGCGCCACCGTGAAGCCCCTGGCGTCGATCTCCTCGCGGCCGCTGCCGGCAATCCGGCCCACGGCCACGATCCTGCCGTCCTGGACTGCGACATCCGCTTCGCGAGGCTCGACTCCGGTCCCGTCGATCACCGTCCCGTTGCGCACGATCAGATCGTATGAGGCGGCCATGGCGTCTTCCCGCAAGAGTTGCTCCTCGTTTGCTAGCACTCCGGCCGCGGCAAGGAAATGCCGACACGAAAACGCCGGGACCTTTCGGACCCGGCGTCGTTGTCGAGATATGCGAAAATGCTCAGCGGACGATCGTGACCTTGAGCGCGGTCTGCACGCTGAATACGGTGGTGATCAGCGTGCCCGGCTTGATCGTCTTGAGCGCGGCCTTGCCCGCCTCGGTGACGACCTGCGGCATCTGTATGACCTCGCCGCTGTCGGGCGAGGGCTTGTCGGGCTCGCCGCCAGAGGCGTTGATCAGGAACACGGTGTTGGTCGCGAGGTCGACCTTGGTGCACATGCCGGCCATCGACCACAGGCGGATGCGTTCCCGCGCGCCGGGGATGCCCTCGATGCGGGCGCCCTGGGTCATCATCGCCTTGGCACGCGCCGTCACGGCGGGGCTTGTCGGGGCGATCAGGAAATCGACATAGTCGTACCACTGCACGTCGACGATCTGGCCGACGCGAAGCGCGCCGTAGTTGGTGACGAGGTCGGCCGCCTTCATCTTCACACGACCGAGATCCTCCCAGACGATGACGAAACCGCGCGTCTTCTCGTCGATGCTATGGATCGTACCGCGCTTGAAGTTCTGGTAGACGGACGAAACGAACAAATCTTCCTGCGCCATTGCAGTGAACGGCAGGGCGGGCAGCGCGGCGGCCGACAACGCGGCGCCTCCGAGCAGCTTCAGGGTCGAACGACGATCAGCTTGCATGAATTCCCCCACCATCGCGGGATGTTCGGCTCCTGCAGACGGGCAGTTGTTCGCCTCCGAACAGGCTGCCGGGTTATGCCGACGAACAATTCTCAGGGCAACTCCATTTGCAGCACTTCTGCGCGTAGCTTGCCTTGAAGGATGTTTCTGCGATCGTGCGAGAACATCGTCAGGAAAACGTGACTTGAACCTTTGAGGGTCCGGGTTGGTTATGGCGGTGGAAGGATCACGCCATGCCCCATCCAAGCGTCCTGCTGTCTGTCGCCCACGCCTTGCCTCCCCACCGGCTGCTGCAAACCGAAGCGGCGGAAGCGGCGCGGGGAATGTTTGCCCATCGCTACGCCGCCTTCGAACGAATGGCGCCGGTCTTCACAACCTCCGGCATCGAGTCGCGATACACGGTAAAGCCCCTTGACTGGTATTTCACTTCGCTGGGATGGCCCGAGCGCAATGCCGCCTATCTCGAAGGCGCTCAGGAGCTGTTTGTCGAGGCCGCGACGCGCGCACTCGCGGCCGCGGGCTGTGCGGGCTCTGACGTCGACACGATCGTCACCATCTCCTCGACCGGTGTCGCGACGCCCAGCCTGGAAGCGCGCGTCGCCGGGCGCATGGGTTTTCGCGCCGATGTCGAGCGGGTGCCGGTGTTCGGCCTTGGCTGCGCCGGCGGCGTTTCGGGTCTGGCGATCGCCAGCCGGCTGGCGGCAGCGCGGCCTGGTGCAACCGTGCTGCTGGTTGCCATCGAGATATGTACCGCGGCTTTCCGCATGGACCAGCTCACGCCCGCCAACATGGTGGCGACCGCCCTGTTCGGTGACGGCGCGGCGGCCTGTGTCGTTCGCGCCGGCTCAGGCGAGGACGGACTTGCCCGGATCGAGGGTGCGGGCGAGCATCTCTGGCCCGACACGCTCGACATCATGGGCTGGAAGGTCGATCCGACGGGACTGGGCGTCATCTTCGATCGGTCCATTCCACCCTTTGCCGAGCAGGAGGTTGGCCGGGCGGTGGAGAAGATCCTGTCGCGCATCGGCGTGGCACGCGCCTCGGTCGATCGCTTCGCCTGCCATCCCGGCGGCGCCAAGGTGATCACCGCCCTCGAAGCGACGCTCGGTCTCGCGCAAGGCGCGCTCGACCATGAGCGGGAGGTGCTTCGCCAGTACGGCAACATGTCGGCGCCGACGGTGCTGTTCGTGCTCGAACGGCTCGTGGCCGCGGGACTGCCGCAGCGCACGGTGCTGACGGCCCTGGGGCCGGGCTTCACCTGCAGCGCTCTGTCGCTCGCCCGCGCCGCCTGAGATTGCCGTGATGGATTGGGCTGCGCTGATCCTCGGGCTCGTGGTGGTCCAGCGCCTGGGCGAGCTGGTGCTGGCCCGGCGCAACACGCGCCGCTTGCTGGCGCAGGGCGGCTACGAGGTGGGCGCTGCGCACTATCCGCTGATCGTGGCGCTGCATGCCGCCTGGCTGGTCGGCCTCTGGTATCTCGCGGTGCATCGCGCGCCGGCGGGGCAGGACATCGACCTGCTCTGGCTCACGGTCTTCGTTGTCCTGCAGCTGGGCCGTCTTTGGGTGATCGCCTCGCTGGGCGGCCGCTGGACGACGCGAATCATCGTTTTGCGCGGGGCGCCGTTGGTGCGGCGCGGGCCCTACCGCTTCCTGTCCCATCCGAACTACTGGGTGGTGGCGGGCGAACTCCTCGTCCTGCCTCTCGTCTTCGGGCTGGCGTGGTACGGACTGGTCTTCACGCTACTCAATGCCGTGGTGATGTGGATCCGGATCCGGACCGAAGCGGCGGCGCTCGAGCCTCAATAGGACGCCAGCACCTCGATCTTGTGGTTGGCGACGATCAGGCGCTTCGCAAGCAGGCGGGCGAGGTTGGCCATGATCTTCTCGCCGGCATGCGGGTAGCGATCACGGAAGGCGTTGAAGGCGTCGAGGGACAATTCGAGGCAAGCGACATGCGTGTCCGCCCAGACATCGGCCGACCGGCTTGTCTCGAGCAGCGCCATCTCGCCCACCGCCATGCCGGCGGACAGGGTGGCAAGGCGGACGCCACTGTGCAGTCGGACGCTGACGACGCCGCTCGAGACGAACATCAGGGATGATGCCGGCTCTCCGGCGGAAATCAGGCGATCACCAAGCCGGTACTCGCGCCGGACCATGGAGCCGGTGAGGGCGGCCAATTCCTCCGCGTCCAGCCCAGCCAGCAACTCCTGCTCGGCAATGTCGACCGGCTGGCCGCGATAGAGATCCCCGTCCTGGCTGTGGAGGATGCGGTCCTCGGCCCATTCGATGGCTTCGTCCAGCAGCCCGATGCTGCGCACGCCCGGCCGGTCGGCCAGCCAGCTCAGAAGCGACTGTTCCGCGGGGGTTCCCTTGGGGATTCCGCTGAACACCATCTCGATGCGGCCGTGCGTGAGATCGTCGAAAATGTCGGCAAGCAACCGCAGCGCCGCATCGCTGACGGAGGGCACGCGCCGGAAGTCGAGAATGAGGTGCGTGAGGTTCCGCCGAAGGCTCCTGACGCGACGCGATATATACTCCATGTTGGCGAAGCTCAGCGCGCCGGTGAGTTCGAGGATGGCGCACTCCTCGTGATGCGCCTCGAGGATGGCCTGCTCGCGCGGCGGGCGGGTGCGGCGTGACGAGACGCTGCCGACGTCGTAGCCGGCGGCAATGCAGGTCTGCACGTCGCCGACCCGGTTGAGCATATGCAGGCCGAAATGCGTGGACAGTGCCTCGCAGGTGCGCAGGCCACGGACACTGTTCCCCTGGTCGTCGATGCGCGGCGAATATGTGCCGAGGCCGAGCTGCGAGGGCAGGGCGGCGACGATGCCGCCGGCCACTCCGCTCTTGGCGGGAATGCCGACTCGATAGACCCAGCCGCCCGCCGAGTCGTACATGCCTGCGCTGGTCATGACGGAGAGCGTGCGGGCCACCGCATAGGACGATGCGACCTGCTCGCCGGTCAGCGGATTGCGGCCCTTGTTCGCGAGCGTCGCCGCCATGACGGACAGGTCCCGCGCGGAGACGCGGAGCGAGCACTGGCGGAAATAGACGTCGAGCACCTTGTCCACGTCACCCTGCAGGACGCCGTGGTTGCGCAGCAGGTAGGCGATGGCCCGGTTGCGGTCGCCGCTTTCGCGCTCCGACCGGAACGTCGGCTCGTCCACTTCGAGCCGGCGCCCAGCGAATTGACCCAGGGTGGTACGCACGCGCTCGAAGGCGCCGTCGGCGTCGCCTTCGCAGATCAGTCCGACGCAGGCGATCGCGCCCGCGTTGACCATCGGGTTGAAGGGCCGGTTGTCCGCGCCCAGGCGAATGGAGTTGAACGCATCGCCGCTTGGCTCGACGCCCACGACGGCTTCGACCCTTTCGGCGCCGAGTTCATCGAGGGCGAGAGCGAAGACGAAAGCCTTTGAAATCGACTGGATGCTGAACTCGACGGTGCTGTCGCCGACTTCATAGACGAACCCGTCGACCGTCGTGGCGGCAATGCCGAAATGGTGCGGATCGGCAAGCGCCAGCTCGGGAATGTAGGAGGCGACCTCGCCGCTATCGTCCTTCGAGAAGTCCGCGTGGCAGTGCGCCAGGAATCGCGCGAGGGGGAGCTCGGTGGAGGACATCGGAGACTGATCCATTCTGTTCATTGGAAGCGAATTGCCTGCTTCTGCCGCCTTACGACTACCCGGCTTCGACGATTTCGCGCACCCGCGTGGCCAGCGTCTCCATGACGAACGGCTTGGTGATGACCGCCATCCGTGCATCGAGCGAGCCGGCGACAAGCGCAGCTTTCTCGGCATAGCCCGTCATGAACAGCACCTTCAAGTCTGGTCGCAGGGCGCGGGCAGCGTCGGCGACCTGCCGGCCGTTCAGCACGGGCAGGCCGACATCGGTGATCAGGAGGTCGATGCGCTGCGCCGACTGCACGATCTCCAGTCCCTGGGGTCCGTCGACGGCCTCGATCACGCGGTATCCGAGGTCGGCCAGGACTTCGACGACCAGGCCGCGGACCACCGGCTCGTCCTCGATCACCAGGACGGTCTCGCCGGTTTCGGCCGGGGCGGCCGCGTCAAAGCCCGCAGCGACCTCGTCGTCGGCTTCTCCCTCGAAGCGCGGCAGGCACAGATGAACCGTCGTCCCGCGGCCGGGAGAGCTTTCGATTTCGACATAGCCCTCGGACTGCCGCGCGAACCCATAGATCATCGACAGGCCGAGTCCGGTGCCCTGGCCCAGCGGCTTCGTCGTGAAGAAGGGTTCGAAGGCACGGGCGATCGTCTCGGCATCCATGCCGGTGCCGGTGTCGGATACCGATATACAGACATAGTCGCCAGCCGACCTGTCAATGTGTGCGGAAGCCGTGGCTTGGTCGACCTGTCTGTTGTGTGTATCGATGACGAGTTGGCCGCCTTCCGGCATGGCATCACGCGCGTTGATGGCGAGGTTGAGGATCGCCGATTCCAGCTGGTTGGCGTCGCAGCGCGTCAGCCAGAGTCCGTCGGCCAGCTTCAATGCGAGCTCGATTCTCTCGCTGAGGGTTCGCCGCAGCAGTTCCTCCATCGAGCCGACCAGGGGATTGACCGGCACGGGACGCGGGTCAAGCGGCTGGCGGCGCGCGAACGCCAGCAGCCGGTGAGTGAGGGCGGCGGCCCGATTGGCCGAGGCCATGGCGCCGGTGATGAAGCGGTCGAGATCACCCAGCCGTCCCTGACCGATTCGCCGTTGCACCAGGTCGAGGCTGCCGGTGATGCCCTGCAGGAGGTTGTTGAAATCGTGCGCGATGCCGCCGGTGAGCTGGCCGATCGCCTCCATCTTCTGGGCTTGGCGCAGCGCGTCCTCGGTGGCGCGCAGTTCGGCCGTGCGCGCTTCTACACGCGCCTCGAGTGTAGCATTGAGGGCGCGCAACGCCGCTTCGGCCTCGCCGCGTTCGATCACCTGGCGAGTCCGCTCGGCGACCTCCTCCATGAACGCGACCTCGTCGGGTTGCCACCGGCGGACCGGCCGGTCGTTGAGGTAGACGATCGTACGCAGGCGCCCGGCGCGCACGAAGGGCACGACGAGGATTGAACGCGTGTCGACCGCCTGGGCGGTGGCGCGCGTTTCCGCCTCGTCGCTCAGCGGATCGCTTTGCAGGTCGCTCACCACGACGGTCTCGCCGGCGCCGAGCCTGGCCACGATCTTTTTGCCGAAGGCATGGGCGGGGATGCGACCGAGCAGCGGCTGGGCGCGCCCGTCGGTCCAGCACACCGAATAGTCGAACACATCCTCGATCGGATCGAGATGGCCGTAGCCCACGCGGCTGACGCCGAAGAAGCGGCCCATCAGGGCGCAGGCTTGGTTCAGAGCCTTGTCGGTATCGATGCCGCGCAGCGCGTCGCTCAGTTCGAGCATGAAGGCGTGGCGCGCCTCGGCGAGCTTGCGCGCGCTGATGTCGATGGCGGTGCCGACGGCGCGGTAGCACCTGCCGTCGGCATCGAACAGGCCCTTGCCCTTGGCCGCGATCCAGCGCACCACCCCGTCGTCGTGGCCGATCACCCGGTACTGCACGTCGTAGGGTGCCCGAATCGCAGGATCAAGCGCGGCACCGAAGGCCCGGGTGGTGGCGTCGCGGTCTTCGGGATGAAGGCCCCTGTAGAAGTCGTCGAGCGTGCAGACGGCGTCGGGAGAGAAACCGAACATGGCTTTGGTGCGGGGCGACCACGCCAACGTGTCGGTGGTGAAATCGACGTCCCAGATACCGATCTCCGCCGCCTCGGTGGTCAGCCGGAGCGATTCCTCATTCAGCAGGGACTGCCGCTCAGCGTCCTTGTGGGCCGTAACGTCGTGGCCGCCGACGAAGATGCCGTAAACCTCGCCGGCTTCGTCGCGAATCGGTTCATAAACGAAGTCGATGAGGCGCGTGCTGGCATCGACGCTCAGGCGAACCGACATGGCCTGGGCGATGAAGCGCTCGCCGGTGCGGTACACCCGGTCGAGCAGCTCGTAGAAGCCCTGGCCTTCCAGTTCCGGCAGCGCCTCGCGCACGGTGTGGCCGATGAAGTCGCGTGGGCCGGCGATGGCGATGTAGGCTTCGTTCACGTACTCGTAGATGTGGTCGGGGCCCCTCAGCACGGCGATGAAGCCGGGCGCCTTCTGGAACATGCGGCGCTGGCGCTCGTTCTCGGCCAACAGCTGCTGCTCGGTGAGCACTTTCTGGGTGGTTTCACTGCAGACGACCAGCACACCGCCCACGCCGTGCGGGGCATCGGCATCGTCGATCGGGCTGTAGCTGTAGGTCCAGTAGACGTCTTCGCGGCGGCCGTTGCGCGTGATCGGCACCAGGTGGTTCTCGTGCCAGGTGGCGCCCCGACCCGACGTCACCTGCTCGATCTGCGGTCCGATGATGGGCCAGATCTCCTCCCACACGGCCCGGCCCGGCTGGCCGAGCGAGGACGGATGGCGTTCCGGGCCGATCGAGCGCCGGTAGGCGTCGTTGTAGAAGCAGATGAGTTCGGGCCCCCACCAGATGTACATCGGGTGGCCGCAGTTCAGCAGCAGCCGGACCGCGGTCCGAAGCGACTGCGGCCATCCGGCCGGTTCGCCGACCGGCGTGGTCTTCCAGTCATGGGCCCGCATGAGCGCGCCCATCTCGCCGCCACCGGCAAGAAAGCTCGTGTCGCGCTCGGCTGAAATCATGGCCGGACAGTATCGATTCGCGTCTCACCTGCAAGAGCGACGGCGGCCGTCCGTCCTGTCAGATCACCCGCTGGGTGCGGGCGAAGGCCATGTAGAGATCGTGGGCGCGGGCGGCGATGGGGCCGGGCTGCAGGTCGCGATCCTCGTAACGGCTCACGGGTTGCACCTTGCCGGCGTTGCCGGTGGTGAACATCTCGTCGGCTTCCTCGAGTTCGGCCGGGCGGATGGTGCGCTCCTCGACCGTGATGCCGGCCGACCGCAGGAGCCTGATCGTGCGGTAGCGCGTGATGCCGGCCAGGAAGCTGCCGTTCGGCACCGGGGTCGCGACCACGCCGTTGCGGGCGAGGAAGAGGTTGGAGCTGCAGGTCTCCGCCACGTTGCCGAGCGGGTCGAGCACGACGCCGTTGTTGAAGCCGCGCTTCAGCATCTCGGCGACACCGCGCGAGGAATTGGGATAGAGGCAGCTCGCCTTGGCGTCGGTCGGCGCGGTCTCGGGCGCCGGCCGGCGGATGGACCGGCAGAGGCCGAGCGTCAGCGGCGTGCCGGCGCGCATCGGTGAGACGTAAGTGCAGAGCAGGAACTGCGCGGAGTCCGGATCGACCGAGATGGGGCCGGCGCCGCCCTTGCCCGCCCAGAACATCGGCCGGACATAGAGCTCGGCCTTGGAACCGAAGCGGCGCACGCTCTCGTGCATCAGCTTCAAAATCTCTTCCGGCGTCTGGGTCGGGTTCAGGCCGATCGCCCGGGCCGAACGCACCACGCGTTCCGCATGGAGGTCGAGGTCGGGACCGCAGCCCTCGAAGGCGCGCCCGCCATCGAATACCATGGAGCCCAGCCAGAAGGCATGGTCGCGCGGCCCCAGGATTGCCGGGTTGCCCTCGTGCCAGGTGCCGTTCCAGTAGGTGAGCGTGTCCATTCTACCCTCGTCCGTCCTCGAAGCGCGCGGACATAGCAGACGATGAGCGGCGCGGCCATCCTGGCCCTGGGTGCGGCATTCTGCTTCGCATTGGCACTGATTCTAACGCAGTTCGGGCTGCGGACGATGCCGTCCTGGCGCTCGCCGCTCTACTCGATCGGCGGCGCGCTGATCGTGGCATGGCTGGCCGCGATCATGTTCGTCGACTGGAGTACCTTCAATCTCGACGCGGCGCTGATCTTCGCCGGGGTAGGCTGCATCTTCCCCGTCGTCGTCTCCATTCTCGGGGTGCGCTCGAACGAGCGGCTCGGACCGGCAGTGGCCGGCGCCGTTGGCAACGTGACGCCGATCTTCGCCGTGCTGGGCGCGGTGCTGTTCCTGGGCGAACGTCTCGGTCTGCTGCAACTGGCCGGCCTGGCGATGGTGGTGGGCGGCGTGGCCCTGCTGGCGCTGCGCGGCGGCAGCGGCGGCCGCCACTGGTCGGTCTGGGTACTCGGCCTGCCGCTCGCGGCGGCATTGGTGCGCGGCGCCATCCAGCCCGCAATCAAGACCGGGCTCGCGCTCTGGCCCGAGCCGCTGGCGGCCGCCGCCATCGGCTATGCGCTCTCGTCGGTCGTGATTGTGTCGCTTGTCGGCCGCCGCGCGTTGCGGGAAGGACCGGCGATCCGCAGTGGGGTGCTGTGGTTCCTGGCCGTCGGCTTCGCCAACGGCAGTGCCACCTTCCTTCTCTATGCGGCGCTCGGGCTGGGCTCCATCACCGTCGTCGCGCCGCTGGTCGCGCTCTTCCCGCTGATCGGCGTGGTGCTGAGCTGGATCTTCCTGCGCGGCGAACAGCTTCATGCGATCGGGCTGCTCGGCATCCTCGTCAGCGTGGCCGGCGTGATTCTCCTGCTTCTGGGCGGAACCTGAAAGCGGGCCGGGCGGATCGATGCGATTCGCTCGCAACCCTCGCTGGTCGGGAAGCAGTTGCTGCGGGCTGGGGGTGTACTAAGGTCGGCCGATCTCGGAGGAAACAACAATGACGGCACCGCTCACCATCCGCCTGCATGCCGCCGACAACGTCGTCGTGGCCCGCATGGACATCCTGCCCGGCACCCGGGTCGAGGGCGAGGTTGCGGCCGCGACGCGCGTGCCGCCGGGCCACAAGATTCTCACGAGAGCGGTGAAAGCGGGCGAGCCGCTGCGCAAGTACAACCAGATCATCGGGTTCGCGACCGAGGATCTCGACCCCGGAGCCCACATCCATACGCACAACTGCGTCATGGGCGATTTCGAGCGCGACTATGCCTTCTGCGCCGATGCCCATCCCACGGATTTCATCGTGCCGGCCGCCACCTTTCAGGGCTATCGGCGTGCCGACGGCCGCGCGGCGACGCGCAACTACATCGGCATCGTCACGACCGTGAACTGCTCGGCCGCGACCAGCCGCATGATCGCGTCGAGGCTCGAGCCGCTGCTGGCAGACTTTCCGCACATCGACGGCGTCGTGCCGCTGACACATGGTGGCGGTTGCGGCATGGCCGCGTCGGGCCTCGAGATGGACGTGCTGCGCCGCACGCTCGCCGGTTACACCCGGCATCCCAACATGGCCGCGGTCGTGGTGCTCGGACTTGGCTGCGAGACCAACCAGATCTCCGGCCTGATGACAGCCGAGGGACTGAAGGAAGGACCGAAGCTCATTCCGATGGCGATCCAGGACGAGGGCGGCGTCTCCAGGACCGTGAGGCGCGCTGTCGATTTCCTGAAGGAGATTCTGCCCGAAGCCAACGACGTGAAGCGTGAGCCGATCCCAGCCAGTGAGTTGATCCTCGCGCTGCAGTGCGGCGGTTCGGACGGCTATTCCGGCATCTCGGCAAATCCGGCGCTTGGCGCGGCCGTCGATCTGCTGGTGCGCAACGGCGGAACAGCCGTTCTGTCCGAGACGCCGGAAATCTATGGCGCGGAACATCTGCTGACGCGCCGCGCCGTCAGCCAGGACGTCGGTGAAAAGATCGTCGAGCGTATCCGCTGGTGGGAGGACCATTGTGCGCGCACCGGCGGTGAAATGAACAACAACCCGTCGCCCGGCAACAAGGCGGGTGGTCTCACGACCATTCTGGAGAAATCGCTGGGGGCGGTTGCGAAGGGCGGCACGACGAACCTCGTCGACGTCTACAAGTATGCCGAGCCCATCACCGCCAAAGGGTTCGTTTACATGGACTCGCCGGGCTACGACCCGGTGTCGGCCACCGGTCAGGTCGCCGGTGGCGCCAATGTCCTGTGCTTCACGACGGGCCGCGGCAGCGTGTTCGGGTGCAAGCCGACCCCGTCACTCAAGCTCGCGACGAATACCTCCCTCTATCGACGCATGACTGACGACATGGACATCAACTGCGGAACGATCGTCGATGGCGAGGAGACCATTCAGGAGAATGGTCGGCGCATCTTCGACCTTATTCTTGCCACGGCCTCGGGTCAGAAAACGAAATCGGAGCTTTTGGGAATCGGGGACGACGAGTTCGAGCCGTGGAAGATAGGCGCAACGATGTGAAGAGGGGGACGCAGCCAAATTGACCTGGCGGCGTTACGTTCCTCATATGCGATCCTACGACTCACGAACTTGGCCATGCTTTGGCAGCCCAGCCCACAGCGGCCGCGGACTTCCCCCCGAGCTATTACCCAAATTCCCGGTTGTCGAAGGCGGTAGCAGCGAGCGCTCCGCCAGCGCGCAGAGAGAGATGGCTACAGGCACCGTCAAGTGGTTCAACGCCACGAAGGGATTTGGCTTCATCCAGCCGAGCGACGGCGGCAAGGACGTGTTCGTCCATATCAGCGCGGTCGAGCGCTCGGGCCTGAACGGCCTCAACGAGGGCCAGAAGATCGGCTACGAAATCGCCACCGAGCGCGGCCGCTCGGCTGCGGTCAATCTCAAGGCGGCCGACTGACGACATGAGAATCGTCCCTCTCGTCGAACGCCCCGATCTGGCCGAACAGGTTTCCGTATGGGGGTTCGACGAGTGGGGACACCTCAATCCCGGCCAGACGCTCGAGCAGCGCCGGGCTCATATCCAGGGAAAGATGAACGTCGATCGCGTGCCGATCGCCTTCGTCGCGCTGGGTGACGACGGCGGCATCGTCGGCACCGCATCCCTGATCTTCGACGATCTCGACGGCGACCCGCGAAACCCCTGGCTCGCGAGCGTCTACGTCCCGCCCGAGCATCGCAAGAAGGGTATCGCGTCGGCGCTGGTCCGCGAGGTCGAGGACGCCGCTCGGCGCATCGGATACGACCGTCTTTATCTTTTCACCAGCACCGCCCCGTCCCTGTACGCAGCCCTGGGCTGGAGAACGCTTGAGCAGCGCGACTATCGCGGCGAACATATCCAGGTCATGGATAAATCGCTGTGAAGGAGTCCGCATGCCATCCGACCTGCACTATCTATCGCTCGACGAGGTCGCGCGTCGCCTGAAGGCGCGCAAGTTGTCGTCCGTCGAGTTGACGCAGTCGATGCTCGACCGCATCGGCAAGGTCGACCCCAGGCTCAAGAGCTATGCGACCGTGACCGCCGACCGCGCGTTGGCCGATGCCGCGCGCCTCGACGCCGAGGCCGCTTCCGGCTCGTCGCGGGGGCCGCTGCACGGGGTGCCGATCGCGGTGAAGGATCTCTGCAACACCGAGGGCGTCGCGACCGCGGCCGGCATGGCGATCCATCGCGGCAACGTGCCGTCGCGGGATGCGACCGTCGTCGCGCGGCTGAAGCAGGCGGGAGCGGTGATTCTCGGCAAGCTGCAGATGACGGAGGGTGCCTATGGCGCCCACCATCCGAACATTCCCGCGCCCCTCAATCCCTGGAACGCCGCCTATTGGACGGGCTCGTCCTCGTCGGGCTCCGGCGCGGCCACGGCGGCCGGACTCTGCTTCGCCTCGCTGGGTTCCGATACCGGCGGCTCGATCCGCTTCCCCTCGACCATGAACGGTCTCTCCGGTCTCAAGCCCACCTGGGGACGGGTCAGCCGAGCCGGCGTCTTTCCGCTGGCCGAGTCACTCGACCATGTCGGCCCGATGACCCGCAGTGCGCTCGACGCCGCCATCGTGCTCGGCGTGATCGCCGGCGCCGATCCGGAGGACCCGACTTCGGTCGGCCTGCCGGTACCGGACTACGCCGCCTCGATCGACCAGGGCGTGCGCGGCCGGCGCATCGGGCTCGCCACCAACATGCAGGGTCTCGACGAAGACGCGCGGCGTGCCCTCGACGGTGCGGTCGATGCGCTGAAGAGCGCAGGCGCCATGATCGTCGACGTGACGCTGCCTGACGGTTTCGACCAGGGGGGCCGCGACTGGGTACCTCTGTGCGGCGTCGAGGCAGCGGTGGCGCACGAGGGCACCTATCCCTCGCGAGCGGCCGAGTACGGTCCGGTGCTCTCCGGCCTGCTCGAGTTGGGACGCAGCCTCTCCGCGACGGAACTGGCGAAGATGCAGCTCCGTCGGGCCGCGCTCACCGGCGAACTCAATCGCCTGCTGGCCTCGGTCGATCTTCTGCTGATGCCGGTGATGGCCAGGGCCGTGTGGTCGACCGAGGCGCTGCAGGTGGCGGGACGGGATCCCGAGACCGTCGCAGCGCGACTGCGTTACACGGCGCCATTCGATCTCAGCGGTCATCCCACGCTCACTTTGCCGGGCGGGATGACGGCGGACGGCGTGCCCGTCGGCTTCCAGATCGTTGGAAAGGCCTTCGATGAAGGCCTGATCCTGGCGGCGGGACACGCCTATCAGCGGGAGACCGACTGGCATATGAGACGACCGCCGCTGTAACGGCGCGTCGGGGCGTGCGCGTGGACGCTGAATCTCCTTTCATTTATAATGTTTCCATCGCCTCCTCCCAGGATGTCCCAGCCGCGCAATGCAAAGCCTCTTCGCGAAAAACCTGCGGCTGCGTCCCAGCATCCTGACATTGTTCATCCTGCTGACGGTGCCGGTCTTCTTCGCGATCGTGGCGGTCAACTACGTCTCGAACGAGAAGATCGCGCGCGACAATGCAGATGAGCTGATCGGACGGTTCAGCGTCGAGGCCATCCAGAACACCCAGCACCTCTTCGACCCCATCAAGTCGCTGGTGCGCAGCGCTGCCGCGCTCGGTTCGGAGCAGCCGGAATTCTTCGAAGACAACCGCTCGCTGAAATATCTCTTCAGCATTCTGCAGCACAGCGATCGCATCATCAGCATGTATGTCGGCCTGAACGACGGCTCCTTCCGTCAGGCCCGGCAGATCGATCCCGCCGTCGAGATCCAGGGCAAACTGCCGCCCGCCGGCACACGTTACGCCGATCGATGGATCACGCCGCAGCGCGGGTCCGCGCCCGTCGACCACTATCTGTTCCTCGACGCGGATCGCAAGGAGCTGGGCCTCTCCGAGCAGACCACCTCCTACGATCCGCGCGCGCGCCTGTGGTATCGCACCGCGCAGCAGACGCGGGCCCTGTCGGTCAGCGACGTCGACGTGTTCGCGACCCTGGGCCTCGTCGGCTTCACCGTCGGCGCGCCGTTCTATGTCGACGGAACGTTGCGCGGCGTCGCCGCCGCCGACATCACGCTCGACGGGCTTTCCGATTACCTGGCCGAGCGCAAGATCAGCCCGGGCACGCTGTCCTACATCCTCGACCATCAGGGCCGGGTCATCGCCAACTCCGAGCGGGTGAAGACCTATGCCAGCCATAACGGAAGGGTAGAGCTCCAGCACATCACGTCGCTCGGCAACGAGCTGCCGGCGATCGCCTTCGGCTTCCGTCCGCGCGGCAACGAGAAGATGTACTCCTTTGCGCAAGGCGGGAAGGAGTACGTGGCGAGGCTTGCGAGCCTTCCGCCCGAGTTCGGCAAGAAGTGGCAGCTCTTCGTCATCACGCCGCTGGACGATTTCACAAGCGCCTTCGACGAGCAGAACAAGCGCCTGGCCCTGTTCGGCGCGATCGCCATCGTCGTCCAGATCTGCATCATCTATTTCCTGTCCAGCGTCGTCTCGGCCCCTCTGGAGCGGCTCGCGCTCAAGGTGACGAAGATCCAGGACCTCGAGGGCGACAATCTTCCGCCGCTGAAGTCGCCGATCCGCGAGGTTGCGGTCCTCGCGCGCGCCATCGACACGCTGGACTCCGCGGTCAAGTCGTTCGCGGCCTTCGTGCCCGTGGGCCTCGTGCGCCAGCTTCTCGACTCGGAGCAGAGGCTGGTGCTGGGCGGCCACAGTCGCTTCCTCACGATCTTCTTCTCCGATCTCGAGGGCTTCTCGACCATGTCGGAGGAAGTGCCCTCGCAGGAGCTGTTGCTGCGGGTCTCGGCCTATCTCGGCGTCGTGACCCATGCGGTCAACATGGAGCACGGCACGATCGACAAGTTCATCGGTGACGGCGTCATGGCCTTCTGGGGGGCGCCGGCCCTGCTCGAAGACCATGCGCAGAGATCCTGCTTCGCCGCGTTGCGCATCCGCGAGGGCATGAAGGAGCTGAACGCCGGCTGGGAGGCGGCCGGCGCCCGGCCGCTGAAGGTCCGCATCGGCATCCACAGCGACGCCGTACTGGTGGGCAATATCGGTTCCAAGGAGCGCATGAGCTACACCGTGATGGGCGACGGCGTGAACATCGCGGCGCGGCTGGAGGGCATCAACAAGGAGTACGGCACGGGCATCTGCATCAGCCACGCCGTCTTCAAGGAGGCCGGCGAGCGGCTTTGCGTACGGCCGATTGACGATGTCACCGTGAAGGGCCGCCGCTCGAAGATTCCGATCTACGAGCTGGTCGGCGCCTACGGGATCGGTCCGGAGTTCGAGCCGGACGAGGCGACGGTGCGTCTATGCAAGCTCACGCGCACCGCCTACAATGCGCTTGTCGCCGAGGACTATGCGACGGCGCTGTCGCGCTACCAGGAGATCGCGACGGAATATCCCGAAGATCCGGTGGCGCGTACCATGGCGAAGCGGCTGGCGGCGATCGATCCTTCGCGTCTCGTACCGCTGCAGATGTCGCGCTGATCGATGTTCGACGCCCGCAAGCCCTCTCCGGCGGTCGCGGCGCTGCGGCCGAGCGAATATACGGCTGCACTGATCCAGGCGCTTCGCGCTGAACCCAGCCGCGTATGCGGCGTGCGGGCGCTCGAGATCGGATGCGGCAGTGGCGTGATCCTCGCCGTGCTGGGCGGCCTCGGCGCTGCTTCGCTTTGCGGGATCGACATCGAAGAAGATGCCATCGCCACCGGCCACGCGCTGCTGCGCGATCTTGGCCACGATGCCGAGATCCACCGCGGCGACATGTGGCAGCCGGTGGCCGGCCGGCGCTTCGATCTCATCGTCGCCAACCTGCCCCACTTCCCGATGGATCATTTCGAGGTGGCCGGGCGCCTGTCGACCTGGAGCTCGGGGGGTATCGACGGCCGCGAGCTGCTCGATCCGTTCCTCGAGGGTCTGCCGGATCATCTCGCGGTCAACGGCCGCGCCCTCATCACCCACAACGCTTTCGTGGATGTCGGGCGGTCGCGCCGGATCCTCGAGCGGTACGGGCTCGCAATGCACATCGCGAATACGGTGCTGGTTCACATCGCCAACGAGAAGATTGACCTCATGACACCTTCCATCCTGCGCGCGGAGGAGGGTCGTTCCATCCATCGCTACGGACCGCATGTCTTCGCCGACATGCACATCGTCGAAATCGCCACGGCCGGGACGCGGAGCTGACATGGCCCTGCGTCGCGTTCTGTATGTCGCGCTCTTTTGGCTCGTCGCGTTTGCCGTCCTGCCGGCGCACGCCGAGACCCCGGATGCCGCGCTGGCGAAGCTGGTCGGCGAGGCGCGCGCCGCCGCCGCGGCCCCGGGCGCCTGCGAGCAACCCGGCCTCGACCGGCTGGTCCGCATTTTTTGCGAAGGCAAGATCCGCGTCGGTGTGCGCGAATACTATCCGCTGTTCGGGACTCGCGAGGGCCAGAACCGCCTGGGCTACGACGTCGATGTGGCGCGCGAGATCGCCAAGCATCTCGGCGTCGAGCCCGCCTTCACGCGTGTTAACGCGGCGAGCCGCATTCCGCTGCTCGCCGACGACAAGATCGACCTCACGATCGCGACCATGGGGCACAATACCCAGCGCGACGGGCAGGTGCGCTTCATCCGTCCGCACTATTACCGGTCGGAGACGATCATCGTCGGGCCGAAGGAACTCGCGATCAAGGGTTGGCCCGATATTGCCAGCCGCACGATCTGCGTCTCGATCGGCAATGGCTCGAACGCCCAGATCGTCTCTCACAATGCCCGCCTGATGCTGTTCGACGAGGCCGGTGTGCTGCCCGACAGGTTGCGCGACGAGACCTGCGTGCTGGCGGCGCAGGACGACAGCTTCTTCGATTACTATTTCACGGATCCGGCCTTCGCGAAGGCCTACGACAGGAAGTTCGGCTTCGCCCAGCTTCCCTGGGGCATGGCCGTGGCGTTGACCGGCAGCGATCGGCTCGCCCGGGCGCTCGACCTGATGAGCCAGATCTTCCATCGCGACGGCGTCTTTCTCGGCGTGGCGAAGCAGAACCGCATCGGTCTCGGTTTTCTCGAGCTCCAGCGCGCGGTCTGGAACAGGCCCGACTGCAACACCGATACCGGAAGCACCAGCCCGGCCTGCGTCCTTCCGGCGTTGAGCGCGGCACTGCTGCCGACGCCCTTTGCCGGCCGGGTGACCGCCTTCGAGGCGTGGCTGGAGAAGCACACCGGGATCAGCGTGCAGTTCCCGATGTTCAAGACCTTGCCCGCCTGGCAGCTCTTCACGGCGGGAATCGTGAACTCGCTGGTCCTGGTGGCGGGCGCACTCGTGGCGACGCTGCTGTTCGCCCTGGTGCTGGGCGTGCTCCAGAGTTCCCGCTCGTTCCTGCTGCGTTGGCCGGCCCGCGCGCTCACCATCGTCCTTCAATCCTCGCCGGTCGTGCTGACGCTCGTGATATCCGCGGCCGTGGCGCTGGCGCTCTTTCCCTATTCCTCGGCCGTCGCGATCGGCGCCGCGATCGTGGCGCTCGGCCTGATGAACGGCGCCAACGCGGGACAGGCCATCGCCGAGGCGATGCACACGCTGCGGACGGAGCGGGGAGGGCCGCCGGCGCCTACCGTGGAACTGTTCGGGCGCGCGGTCAGCCGCTCTGCGACCCAGATCGTTTCCTTCCTCGTCAATGCCGCCAAGGGCACGCCGATCGCGAGCTTCATCGGCGCGCCCGAGCTGCTGAGCGCGCTCACCGACATCACCTCGTTCGCCAGCGGCCGGGCCAGCACCTATTCGCTGCTGCTGGTCTTCTATGTCTGCGTGGTGATCGTCGTGGTGTGGCTTTGCGACAAACTGCGGGTCTGGCTCGAACGCCGGCAGATGGTGACGGCATGAGCAGGATATCGCCCGACTTCGTGCCGCAGCTGCTGGCTGGCATGGTGGTCAACTTCGAGATCGCAGCCATCGCCCTGCTGATCGGCCTGGCCGTCGGTGGCCTGCTGACGCTGGCGAAGCTGGCGGGCGGCGTGCGCGGCGCGGTCGCCACGACCTTGATCGGCCTGATGCGCGCGGCGCCGACCTTCGTGGTCATGTTCTTCCTGCTGAACATCATCCCGTCCGATGCGACCCTGTTCGGCGTTAACGTCGCGCCGTCGGGCCTCATGACCGTCGCGCTGTCGCTGGTGCCCTATGCCGCGGCCTATGTCGCCGACAATGGCGGCGAGGCGTTGCGGCAGCTCCGCGACGGGTCGCCGCTGGGGGCACTCCTCTTCCTGCCCAACGTGACGCGCGCCTTCTTCGTGCTGGTCATGTCCTCGAGTGCCGGCGCCGCCATCGGCGTTCCCGAGGGGATCGCGGTCATCCTGCGCGAAGCCGAGTTGATGCCGACGCTCGGCGACAAGATGGTCCTGTTCGCGATCGGCATCCTCTGTTTCGGGGTCACCCTGCAGGTGGGATTCGCGCTGATGCGCCTCCTGCAGCGCCATCTCGGCCGCCTCGCGCTGCGCGCCCGCGAGGGATAGTCTCCGGGCGATGAAGGGGGGAGGACGATGACAACCAGCGTGCGCTACGACTCCGTGTTCCGGGCCGGCCTGTTCGCCGGCAGGACCATCATCGTCACCGGCGGCGGCTCCGGTCTCGGCCGCTGCACCGCCCACGAGCTGAAGTCGCTCGGCGCGCGCGTGGCGCTTGTCGGCCGGACCCTCGAGAAGCTCGAGCGTGTGAAGGAGGAGCTGGGCGATCCCGACACCTTCATTTTCTCGGCCGATCTGCGCCGCGAGGACGAGGTCAAGGCGGCGATCGATGGCGTGATGGGCTGGAGTGGCCGCATCGACGGACTGGTGAACAATGCCGGCGGGCAGTTTCCCGCACCGCTCAAGGACATCTCGCTGAACGGCTGGAACGCCGTGGTCGCCAACAACATGACCGCGACCTTTCTCGTATCCAAGGCGGTCTATCTCGCCTCGATGGAGGCGCATGGCGGCGTGATCGTGAATATTGGTGCCGACTTCGAGCTCGGCAATCCCGGCATGGCCCACAATGGCGCCGCCCGGGCCGGGCAGACCAATTTCACCTACAGCGCCTCGATCGAATGGGCACATTCGGGCGTTCGCGTGAATTCCGTCATTCCGGGCTTCATCGCCTCGTCGGGCCTCGACCGCTATCCCGAGCGTGCCCACGAGGCGCTGCGTTCGGTAAAGGACCGAATTCCCGCCAAGCGCCATGGCACGGAGTCCGAGATCGCGGGCGCCATCGTCTATCTCCTGAGCGACGCGGCGGCCTACGTCACCGGCACCACGCTGAGGGTCGACGGTGGATTGCACAACTATGGCAAATCGACTTTCTACCAGGTTCCCGATCACAACAATTCGAAGCCCTTCAACGGGTTTCCGCTCTACCGGCCGCCGAAGGTCCTGGAGTAGGGTGACGATCCCAACCCCATGACGGAGGAACCGATGCGTGTCTCCCCAGTGATGTGCAGCCTGCTCGCTGCAGCCGGAGTCGCCGTCTTCTCCTTTGCCGCCCAGGCCCAGAGCCCGACCGCGAAGGCCTCGCTGAAGGATGCGACCGGCAAGGATGTCGGCAACGTCCAGCTCCTCCAGACGCCGCACGGCGTGCTGCTCAAGATGTCGCTGAAGGGTGTGGCACCGGGCGAGCATGCGTTCCATATCCACGCGGTCGGCAAGTGCGAGGCGCCCTTCACCAGCGCCGGCGGTCATTTCAATCCCGCCTCCAAGAAGCACGGCATGGAAGCGGCCGAAGGCTCGCATGCCGGCGACATGCCCAACCTCTACATCCCGGCCAATGGCGAACTGAGGATCGATGTCGCCAACCACATGGTCTCGCTGGTCAAGGGCCAGCCCAATTCGTTGTTCGATGCCGATGGTTCGTCGATCATCATTCACGCCGGGCCCGACGACTACAAGACCGACCCCACCGGCAATGCCGGCGACCGCATCGTTTGCGGCGTCATCACGGAGTGACCTGAAGACTTCGTCCGCGGCAGCGGGCGAGGGCGCGTATTCCCACCTGGAGCTGATTGAATGGACCTGTCTCGTTTCCCGCGTCGCATCTACACCAACGCGCCCACACCCATCGAACACCTGCCGCACTTCACCAAGGCCCTCGCCGCCAGCTGCCCGGGCGGCGTCGGCCCCGAAATCTGGATCAAGCGCGACGACATGCTGGGCCTGTTCCCCGGCGGCAACAAAACCCGCAAGCTCGAGTTCCTGGCAGGCGATGCGATCGCCCAGGGCTGCGACACGCTCGTCACCTGCGGCGCGCCGCAATCCAACCATTGCCGCATCACGCTTTCCGCTGCGGTGAAGGAAGGGCTGAAGTGCCGCTTCGTGATCGAGGAGCGCATCCCCGGCAGCTACAAGAAGGAAGCCGGTGGCAACAACTTCATGTTCGAGCTGATGGGCGTCGAGGCGATCACGGTCGTTCCCGGCGGCACCAACATGGGCGAGGCGATGTCGCGTGTGGCACAGGAAGTGGCCTCGCTCGGCCGCAAGGCCTATGTGATTCCCGGTGGCGGCTCCAACGCCATCGGCGGTCTGGGCTATGTGGCTTGCGTGCAGGAGATGCAGGTCCAATGGCTCGACATGGGCCTCGCGCTCGATGCCGTGGTGGTGGGCTCGGGCAGCTCGGGCACGCATGGCGGCATGGTCGCGGGCTTCCTCGGCAACAATATCAAGGTCCCGCTGATCGGCGTCGGCGTCAGCCGCGATCCCGCCGACCAGGAGCCGCTGGTGCTGAAGGAAGCGCAGGCGGTCATCGACCTGCTGGGCGTCGACATCAAGGTGCCGGCGTCGGCGGTGAAGAGCTTCGGCGGCTTCTGGCAGCCCAAGTACTCGGTGCCGAACAAGAAGATGGTCGAGGCCGTGCAGATGCTGGCGCGCACCGAGGGCATCCTGCTCGATCCGGTCTATACCGGAAAGATCATGGCCGGCCTGATCGGCCTCGCGCGCCAGGGCCACTTCAAGCCGGGTGCCAAGGTGCTGTTCATCCACACCGGCGGCCTGCCTTCGCTGCACGTCTACGAGGACGTGGTGCTGGGCCGTACCGTCTTGCCGGACTGACGCGCTGGCCGGGCATCCCGTGCTGGCCGTGATCCGAGAGCGGGATCGATTGGCATGAACGCGGCTTCGTTGTTCGGGAGACGCGCTGCGCAGACGAGCTTTGCCGTGGCCGGAATCGTGCCGGTCTTTGCGGGCCTGTGGGGCGTGCTCCATCCGCTTGCAGGACCCGTGGGTTGGCCCATGGCAACACCCTAAGCTGGTGTTGCACTTCGTTCCTGAATTCAGGCCGTCTTTGGCAATGCCAAGGACGTTCCCTGTGCTTGCCTCACCCAGCAATTACCCTCGGCTCCCTGAATGCGCTCAGCCCGGCCTGAATGAGCGCTTGCCGCGGGCGCGCCGAGCGCCCATCTAAGGCGGGTATTCGGCGACGTCTGCGTCGGCGCCTCCCGATTCCGAAGCATCCGACGATGCATCGATGCGCAAGACGAGGTGCGACATGGCCGTTGAACGAAAAGTCGAAACTTCCCCAAAGCCCGCCGTCGTGCTCACGCCCGACGAGGAGGTCACCTTGAGGCGGGTCGCCTTCGGCCAGTCGGACGTGCGGGCCATGCGCGCCCAGGACCTGACCAGGTTGCGCAATCTCCGTCTGATCCAGGACAGCAAGGACGGCCCGTGCCTCACGGTCAGCGGCCGCCAGCGGTTCGACGAACTGCCCAAGGCAATGCTGATGGACAGGGGGCCCAAGGACCTGATGTCGGCGATGGCCAAGGTCTTCAAGACGAACTGACAGAAAGCGAAAGGCCCCGCACCTTTACAGGTACGGGGCCATATCGCGTCGCCGCTCCAGCCGCACGCCCCAGTACATCCGTGGTGGCGCGCAGGGAGGAGGGCGGCCGCCGTGTTACCGGCGGCCCGTGATCAGGATGCGGCCTTGAGGTTTTCCGCAGCCATCTTGCCGCTCTTGCGATCGGCGACCAGCTCGAATTCCACCTTCTGGCCCTCGCTCAGCATGCTCATGCCGGCGCGCTCGACCGCGCTGATGTGCACGAAGGCGTCGGTGCCGCCATTGTCCGGCTGAATGAAGCCGAAGCCCTTCTGAATGTTGAACCACTTCACGGTTCCCGTCGTCGTTGTCATGGGAGACCCCTTTTCTATTTTGGATATGCGAGCCCATGCGCTCTTTCAGCATTTGAACATGCGGAAGCGCGCTGGAGCCCGTCGAAATTGCACTGGCTTTCGGGATCAAGTGTCGTGGAGCGGGCCGCTGAACAATGCCGGCGGGCGCGGACCAAATCAGATGTCCGTGTATCGACAAGCTCCATATGGTCCCTTGTTCGGACACTATCAAGGGCCAAATACAGCTGGTCCTTGCATCGTGGCGAAGGACGGAGGTGTTCATGGAGCCTCATTCTACCCCCGATTCCATCGATTCCGAGTTGCGCGCCGCAGCCGCCTCGTTCGCGCACCCCTCCGGGAGGCGGAGCCTCCTGCAGCTCGCAACCTCGTTCGGCCCCTTCCTCGCAGGCTGCGTGGCGATGTACGTCGCCTGCGGCATTTCCCCGTGGCTCGTCCTTGCCCTCGCCATACCGACCGGTGCGTTCATGGTGCGCGTGTTCATCGTCCAGCACGATTGCGGACACGGCTCGTTCTTCGCGTCGCGCCTTGCCAACACGATCGTCGGCCGGCTGTGCAGCCTGTGCACCTTCACACCCTTCGCGAACTGGCGACGCCAGCATGCGCAGCATCATGCCGAATGGAACAATCTCGATCGCGGCGATCGCGGCAGCGACATCTATTCCTCGTGCCTCACCGTGCGCGCCTACCTCGCTTTGTCGCCCCGCCAGAGGTTCCTTCATCGCCTCGTCCGCCATCCGCTGATCGCCAACTTCCTGCTGCCGCCCCTGGTGTTCGTGCTGCTCTACCGCCTGCCGTTCGACACGCCGCGCGCATGGGTACGCGAGCGCCGCTCGGTCCTTTTGACCAATGCGAGCCTGGTTGCTTTGTTCACGGCCCTCGTTCTGTTGCTGGGCTGGCGCGACGTGCTGCTGGTGCATTTGTCGATCATGGTCGTGGCGTCGATCCTCGGCGTGTGGCTGTTCACCTTGCAGCATCGCTTTCCGGGCGCTCAGTGGAGCGGTCGCGGCGCCTGGCGTTACGTCGATGCCGCGATGGACGGATCGTCGTGGTTCGACCTGCCGATCGTCCTGCGCTGGTTCACCGGCAATATCGGCTTCCATCACGTCCACCATCTCAACCAGCGCATTCCCAACTACCGGCTGCCGGCGGCCCACGAAGCGGCCCAGACGGTGCGCGCCGTTCCGCCGCTCCGCCTGCGGGCCGGCCTCGCGGCGCCGCGGCTGACACTGTGGGACGAAGCGTCGAGCCGCCTCGTTCGCTTCTGCGACGTGGCGCGGCTGGAGACGCCCGCCTGATCTTGCTCTAGCGTGGGGCCCTCGCAGAGGAGCCCCCGTCAATGTCCGTCCCCCACGGCCCGCTTCAGGGCGTCAAGGTCGTCTCCTGCTCCACCGCGCAGGCGGGCACCGTGCCCTGGATGCTGATGGCCGATCTCGGCGCCGACGTGATCAAGATCGAGTCGCCCCAGGGCGGCGACCCGTCGCGCCGCATGACCGTGCTGCCCGGCATGGGCAGCACCTTCTTCGAGACCAACAATCGCGGCGTGAAGAGCGTGACGCTGAACCTCAAGAGCGAGGAGGGGCGCGCGATCCTGCACAAGCTCGTCGCGAAAGCCGACATCTTCGGCCAGAACTTCCGTCCCGGCGCGGCCGAGAAGAACGGCTTCGGCTGGGAGGCGCTGCAAAAGGTCAATCCGAAGCTCGTCTATGTCTCGATCTCGGGCTACGGCCCCGACGGGCCGCATGCCGACCTGCCGGGCACCGATTCGATGGCGCAGGCGCTGGGCGGCATCGCCGAGGCCTATTCCATGGCGGGCCAGAAGATGCGGACTGGTATCGTCTCGGTCGCCGACGAGACCTGCGCCATACTGGCGTTCGGCGGTGCACTGGCGGCGCTGACGCACGCGCGCACCACGGGAGTCGGCCAGAAGATCGACCTGTCGCTGCTGGGCGGGCAGATCCGGCTGATGGGCTGGACGCTGCAGACGGCGATGTGGCGGGACCGCAATCCCGTGACAGGTCAGGCCCGCGTCACCGGCACGCGCGAGCGGCCGGGGATCAGCGCGAGCTTCGACGATCGCGACGGCAAGCCGCTGGTCTTCCAGATCACCGGCCCGGAGGACTGGAAAGACGCGATGACGTCGCTCGGCTTCCACGAGCCTCTGGAGAAAGCGGGCTTCGCCGATCTCGGCGTGATCATCGACAATGACCAGAAACGCATCGAGCTTCTCGCCACGCTCGACGCCCTGTTCGCGACCGGAACGCGCGAGGACTGGGTCTCCCGCCTGCGCGGCGCCGACATCGTCTCGGCGCCGATCAACACGCTGCTCGAAGCCTCGAACGATCCCGACGTCGTGGCCAACGGCTATGTCGCCGAGGTCGAGTATCCGAAGCTCGGCCGGAAGCTGAAGGTGCACGGCACGCCGTGGAAGTTCTCCGAGACGCCCGCCCGGCCCGGCATCGCACCGGAACTGGGCGAGCACAACGACGCCGTGCTGGGCGAACTGGGTTACGGGCCGGACGAGCTGGCCGACCTGCGCGCGCGCAGGATCATCTGAGGCCTTCCCTAGGGAAGGATCGCCTCGCCCTCGATCTCGACCTTGGCGTTGGGGTCGATCAGGGCCGAGACCTGCACCAGGGTCATCGCCGGGAAGTGGCGGCCGAGCGTGGCGCCCCAGGCGGCGCCGACCGCCGCGCCGGCGGCGTTGAACTCGGCGATGTCGGTGACGTAGGCGCGCAGCGCCACCAGGTGCTCCGGCTGGCCGCCCGCGGCCTTCAGCACGGTCACCAGGTTGGAGAGCGCGATGCGCCATTGCGTGCCGGCATCGGCGTCGGCGGGGATGTGCGCCTGCGCGGGCTCGCGACCGATCTGGCCGGCGATGCGTACGCTGCGCGTGCCCGTGGCGACGACACCATGGGAGAAGCCGCGCGGGCGCGGCCAGCCTTCGGGCAGGATCGGTGTGTAGGCGATATCGGACATGTCTGGTGTCTCCTCCGTTTCGGTTGGAGACACTCTAGCCGCTGCCCCCCTGGCCTCCCACCTTCTTGAAGGCGGCGCTGGAGGCACCGTGGCCCAGGGCCTGGGCATAGCCCTCCCACGTGGTGAGTAGACCGTTCGGCGCCTGCGCGATCGCGAACAGCGGCTGGCCGGGGCTGTACAGCTTCACGCCGTACTTGTTCTCGACCTTGCCGGTGCCGAAGCTCACGAAGGAGACCAGCAGTCGGTCGCCGTCGGGCATCGCCTTGCAGCGGATGGTCTCGTCGGTCTGGAAACCCTGCGCCACGAGGCGGCAGCCGTCGGGGCCGCTGACGGTGAGCGTGTGGGTCACGAAGTTCTGCGTGCCGCCGGCGCCGGGTCCCAGCGCCTGCTCGTAGACATAAGTGCCATCCCACGGTTGGGCGGCGAAGGCGACCGGGCCTGCGGCAAGTCCGAGACCCAGGGCGAGGCCGGCGATGACAGACTTCACTTGGTTCTCCTTGTCCGGGCCGGAATAGCGGTACCGTCGCGGCGCGGGTTGCGCGTGCGGGCCCGTGTCCGCATCGTGACAGCATGGCAGATCAGAAGGCCGACCGTTACCTGCGCGCCGATGCGGCGGTTCATGCGCTCGGCCTCCTCCTGGGGGGCGTCGGCGCCGCCGTGATCCTGATCGTCGCCGCGCGCGCGTCGCAGCCGGGACAGGTCGGGCCGATCCTCGTCTATGTCGTGGGGCTGCTGGCGATGCTCTCCTGCTCGGCGGCCTACAATCTGCGCCTCGCCAGCCCGCGGCGCGACTGGCTGCGGAGGCTCGACCATGCCGCGATCTTCGTCATGATCGCCGGCACCTATACGCCGCTCACCCTGCTGAAGCTGCGCGAACCGTGGTCGAGCGGGCTCACGGCGGTGATGTGGGCGGCGGCCTCGCTCGGCATCGCCGTGAAGTTCCTGCAGCCGCGGCGCATCGAGCAGATCTCGGTGCTGCTCTATCTCCTGATGGGCTGGATCGGCCTGTTCGCGATCGACGAGCTGCTGGCCTCGGTGGAGCGGGAGACGCTGATCCTGCTTCTCGCAGGCGGCGTGGTCTATTCGCTGGGCACGATCTTCCATCTGTCGAGCCGGCTGCCTTACCAGCAGGCGCTGTGGCATGCCTCGGTGCTCGTGGCCGCTTCTATCCACTATGCGGCGATCCTGTCGCTGTTGACGCCGTGAAGCGACACCGGTTTACGTGGTCGGCATGTCGTCGCGTCTGCTCTTCCGCCTGACCGCCGTCGCCGTCCTCGCCGCGGGCCTCGTCATGGTCGTGGCCGGCGCCTCGATGAGCGTGTGGGCCTGGAACACCGCGGAGACCCAGATCGCCTTCCGCCTCGGCCTGCCGCTGGCGACGGCGTGGCTCGTTTTCACCCTGGTCCGGCTGGTGCGCGTGCTGCCCGAGGCGTGGATGGGCGAGGAACAGGCGCGCGATCCGCTGACGGCCCTGGCGGCGGCTCCGAAGACGGACGTCGACGAGAGGCTGAAGAAGACTTCACCCGATGCGCTTTCGGTCCGGCAGATCGCGCTGCCGCGCGAACCCGAGCTGCGGCGGCGTCCGAGGATCGTGCAGAAGGTCGAACTGCGCGGCGGCCGCACACTCTATCGCGTCCAGCCGGTGCGGCCGGCGCCGGTCGCACGGCGCGCCGTCGCCGCCGCGACCCTCGTGATCGCCGCGGTCAGCCTGTTCTTCCTGCTCGGGCCGCTCGACCTCGAGGATGTGAGCTGGATCGCCTCGCTATTTCGAGCGCTCGAGGAGTTCCCGGGCCTTTTTCACCGTGTCGACGCAGTTGGCCTCCTGGCCGCGCTCGGCTTCGGCGCGCGCGGCCACCAGCAGCGCCTGTAACGCCGTCCGGTCGGCGGCAGCATCCTTTCTCGCTTCGTTCCGGGCCGCCTGCGGCGAGGCCGGGCCAGAGGGCGAAGGCGATGATTCGGATGTGCATACATCGTCAAACGACGCTTTCGGGGGCCCGGTTGCCCTTGAACTGCCGGCGAAGTGCACTAACATATGGTGTGCAAAACAGGCCGGGATGAACCCGGTGCTACAGGGATGTCCAAATGACCAAGTTTCGTTGGCTCGCGATCCTCGCGGCTCTGATCATCGCGGTGCCGTCGCTGGCCCCGTCGCCCGCCGATGCGCGGGCGGGCAGTGGCGGCAGCCGCGGCAGCAAGTCCGGCCAGGCGCCGGCCCCGACCCAGACCGCGCCGACCTCCAAGCCGGCCGAGCGCAGCGCCACGCCGCAGCAGCAGAGCCCGTCGGCCAATCCGGCCAGCGCGGCCGCCGCCGGCGCCAAGCCCGGTGGCTTCATGTCGCGCAATCCGTTCCTGTCGGGACTGATGGGCGGCATGCTGGGCGCCGGCCTGATCGGCATGATGATGGGCGGCGGCTTCGGCGCCGGCCTCGGCAGCATGGCCGGCATGCTGGGCCTGCTCCTTCAGCTCGCCCTGATCGGCGGCATCGTCTACTTCGGCCTGCGCTGGTGGAAGTCGCGCAACGGTGCCCCGCAGGCGGCTTTCGCCGGCGCCGGTGCCGGAGCGGGCGGCCCGATGGGCAGCAATCCGATGACGCCGAACGATGCGGCGCCGAATTCGATGGCCCGCACCGGCCTGCAGCCCCAGATGGGCGGCATGATGGGCGGCATGCTGGGCGGGGGCGGTGCCGCGTCGGCGGCCACCGAGACGCAGTCTCTCGCGATCGGTGAGGACGACTACAACGCCTTCGAAGCGCTGCTCACCAACGTGCAGGCGGCCTACAGCGCCGGCGACCTCGCCAAGCTCCGGACTCTCGTCTCGCCGGAAATGCTGGGCTACTTCTCCCAGGACCTGGCGGCCAATGCGAGCCGCGGCGTCGAGAACAAGGTCTCGGACGTGAAGCTCGAGCAGGGCGACCTGTCCGAGGCCTGGAGCGAGGGCTCGGTCGACTACGCCTCCGTCGCCATGCGCTTCAGCATGATCGACGTGATGCGCGACGTCGCCGACGGCCGCATCGTCGAGGGCAACGAGCAGGTGCGCACCGAGGCGACGGAAGTCTGGACCTTCCTGCGCGGCCGCGGCGGCAACTGGATCCTCTCGGCCATCCAGAACACCTGATCGGCTCCTCGATCTTTCGAAATGCAGAATCGGCCGGCCCCCAAGCCGGCCTATTTTCTTTGTGCGGCCCGCTCCTTGCTCGGATAGCCTTCTAGTGGGCCCGCCGCTGGGGGGAAGGGAAGGAAAATCATCATGACTCGCCTGACACGAAGGGCCGCCCTCGCGGGCGCCGCACTCCTGCCGCTCAGCGCCGCCGCACCGTCGCGCGCGCAAGGGAAGTTTCCCGACAAGCCGATCCGGCTGATCATCCCCTGGGCCGCCGGCGGTCCGGCCGATGGCGGCTTCCGCATCCTCGCGGAATCGGCGGCCAAGAAGCTGGGCCAGCCGGTCGTCGTCGAGAACAAGGGCGGCGCGGCTGGCGTGCTGGGCGCGCTGGCGCTGCAGGAGGCCAAGCCCGACGGCTACACGATCAGCCAGATGCACATGAGCGTGCTGCGCCAGCCGATGCTGAACGCCTCGCTCAAGTACGATCCGATCAAGGACCTGACCTACATCCTGCAGATCACCGGCTTCGTCATGGGCGTCGTCGTGCGCCCCGATGCGCCGTGGAAGACGCTGCCCGAGCTGCTGGCCTATGCCAAGGCCAATCCCGGCAAGCTGAACTGGGGCACGCTCGGCGCCGGCTCGACCCAGCATCTGGCGATGGAGAGTCTCGGCCTGAAGGAAGGCCTCACCTGGACGCACGCGCCCTATCGCGGCACCGCCGACACGTTGCGCGCGCTGATGGGCGGCGAGATCGACTTCGCGTCGGAGTCGTCGGGCTGGGCGCCGCTGGTGATGGCCGGCAAGCTGCGCCTGCTCGCGGTCTTCACCGAGAGCCGCGCCAAGCGCTTCCCCGAGGTGCCCACGGTCAGGGAGCTCGGCCTCGAGATCGCCGTCGACAGTCCGGGCGGCCTGATCGGCCCGAAGGGCATGGACCCGGCCGTGGTCAAGATCCTGGCCGACGCCTTCCGCGAAGCCGCGGGCGAGCCCAAGCACCTCGCCTTCCTCGACAACATGGACCAGCCGCTGCTGCTGCTCGACGGCCCCGCCTATCAGGCGAAGATGGCGAAGACGATGGAGCAGGAGCGCGTGCTGCTGAAGAAGCTGAATCTGCTGGCGACTTGAGAAGGCGGAAGGAAGAGAAGCCGTCGTCCCGAGCGCAGTCGAGGGACCTCTTTTCCGGCGCACGGTGTGTCGAAGCGAAAAGAGGTCCCTCGACTTCGCTTCGCTCCGCTCGGGACGACGGGTGTGTTGTTACGACCGCAACAACGCCCCGTACCCCTCGATCGGCGTCCGGATCCCCGTCATCCGCAGGCAGTGCCACAGGCTCGCCTGGTTGGCGGTGATCACCGGACGGCCGAGGTCGGCTTCGAGGGGTTCGATGATGCCGACGCAGCGGAAGCCGGTGCCGCCGATCAGCACGCCGTCGGCCTCGGGCGGGCAGGCCTTGCGGATCTGGGCGTAGAGCGGCTCGATCTCCTGCTCGAAGCCCATGCCCTGCGGATAGAGATCCTGCGGCGGCACGTCCCGCCACTTGCGGCCGGGATCGAGGCGCAGGTGTCCCACCGGCGCGATGCCATGATCGCCGTAGTAGCGCAGCGCCGCGCCCACCGTGTCGTCGGGAAACCACGGCGGCACGACGAGGAACGGCCGCTTCACGCCCGAATGCCGCAGCGCCGCCAGCGTATCGAGCCCGTTGGTTGTGACCCTGGCCTCGTCGCCCGCGATGCCCGATCGCACCACCGACGACAGCGCCGCGACGGTGGCCTCGTCCCAGCCCTTGCCGCCGACGACGCTGCTCGACGTGTGGGCGAAGACGACGGCTTGCAGCTTCATGGCCGAGAACTGCTTCGCGCCGCGCGCCAGATCGTCGGCGAGATCGACGCCGCTCCGGTCGGCGCGCCACCTGGCCCACGGCGTCGGCGCCGTCACTCGCGCGGCATGGATCGACACGCCGGGCGGCGCCATCGCCCACCATTCGGCTTCGGGCACGGCTTCGCTGCCGACGATGAACAGCCCGATGCGGGCGCGCCAGCCCCAGTTGTCGTGGTGAGTCATGTGTTGCCTTTCGTATCAGCAGCGGCGTGCGCAACCCCCTCACCCAGCCTCTCCCCCTGGCGGGGGCGAGGAGCATGACTCCTCGAACTCCTCTCCCCCGATCGGGCTATCGGATTCACACATCTCAAAAAATGATTCTGTATCA
>LNFM01003115.1_pt1 | contig 33468 bp, 24 predicted proteins | sample 596031 | NCBI WGS metagenome assembly LNFM01 (sample SAMN04254537, study PRJNA301005) | activated carbon metagenome | isolation source: dual media filters at the Ann Arbor, Michigan drinking water treatment plant | place: USA: Ann Arbor | reverse complement strand
AGTGGGCCAAGTGGCCGGCCGGCAGCCAGTCTTGCGGCGCCGCCGGCAGCAGCATCACTTGGTCGGGTTCGTAGGGGCGGTAGCTCGTGGGCATACCCTATCAACGCATGCACCCTGCCACCCGACATCAGGTACTACCCGGTTCTGCCGCGCAGACTCCTAGCCCAGCGCCGGCTGCGCTGCATCAGGCGTGCCCCGGGGACACAATGCCGCGATGGAAAACGCCCCTCTCCTGCTCGTCACCGGCGGCAGCCGTGGCATCGGTGCGGCCACGGCCCGGCTGGCTGCGGCCCAGGGCTGGGACGTGGCCATCAACTACGCCCGCGACGAAGCCGCCGCCGAGGCCGTGGCCGACGAGGTGCGCGCCCTGGGTCGCCGCGCGCTGACGCTGTGCGCCGACGTGGCCAATGAAGGCCAGGTGCGGGCGATGTTCGCCACGCTCGACCGCCAGGTGCAGGAAGGCGTGGGCGCGCTGGCCGGCCTGGTGAACAACGCCGGCGTGGTGGACGTGACCGCGCGCGTGGACGAGATGACCGGCGCGCGGCTGCAGCGCATGTTCGGCGTGAACGTCTTCGGCACCATGCTCTGCGCGCGCGAGGCGGTGCGGCGCATGAGCACACGCCACGGTGGCGCGGGCGGCGCCATCGTCAACCTGTCTTCGGCCGCGGCGCGGCTGGGCTCGCCCGGCCAGTACGTCGACTACGCCGCCTCCAAGGGCGCGGTGGACGCCTTCACGCTGGGCCTGGCGCGTGAGGTGGCGGCCGAAGCAGTGCGCGTGAACGCGGTGCGGCCGGGCGTCATCACCACCGACATCCATGCCAGCGGGGGCCAGCCCGAGCGCGCCACGCGCCTGGCGCCCACGCTGCCGATGCAGCGCCCGGGCACGGCCGAGGAAGTGGCCCAGGCCATCGTCTGGCTGCTCTCGCCAGCGGCCAGCTACACCACGGGGGCGCTGCTGGACGTGAGTGGCGGCCGTTAGGCGCGCCTCAGGCGTGCGTCAGGCGGGCACGAACGGCGCCAGGTCGTCCATGCGCACGGCCTGGGCCGCGTAGGCCACACCCACCTGCTGGATCTCGGGGATGTGGGCCACCGAGTCGAGCTGCTGCACACGCGCCGGGTGCAGGCCGCGCAGGCCCAGGGCGTCGAGCCCGTCGCGCGTCAACAGCGGGTCGTAGCGCACATAGCTGAAGAGCTTGGGGTTTGCTGGACGTGGCCGGTGCACCGCGCGCCTGCTGCATCGTGCCGACATTGCGGTCGATGGGCCCGCCGAAGCGGCAGGCGCCCAGCGTGCGGCAGGCGAGGTCCCAGCCGTCGGTGGCGGCGTTCATCAGCGCCAGCGGCAGGGTCTGGGCATGGGCCAGCAGGTTCAGGTCGCCGGCTTGGTCGTCGCGGCGCTCCAGCGGCACCTTGCCGGTGCCGACGCTGACGATCAGCAGCTCGTCCGTGCCGGTGGTCCAGCCCAGGTGGTAGGGCGCGGCCGTGGCGAATTCGAAGGCGAGCAAGGCCGGGTTGTTGTAGCCGGTGATGCCGCCGTCGACAAAGACGAACGGGTACTCCCGCTCGCTGCCTTCGCCGAACACCACCACCTCGGGCGGGAAGTAGGTGGGCGCGGCCGTGCTGGCGCGCACCAGCTGCCACAGCGGCAGCTTCAGGTTGCTGTCGGGCCGCGCCGCGGCGTTGTACCTGGCCAGCGGGTGGTTGTTGACGAACCAGGGTGAGTCGGTGCTGTGGTTGCGCATCACCATCAGCAGCAGGCAGCGCAGGCCGGGGTCGCCCAGGGTCGCGGCAGGTGCGTCGTCGGCGTGGCCGAGGGCGCGGTTCAGCTCACGCCGCAGCAGCAGCGCCAGCGGCTCGCTGTTGTAGCTGTAGCGCAGGCGCTTCAGCAGCGAGGCCTTGTCGAACATCTGCGCCCCGCTGTCGACGTAGAAGCTGCGCATCTGCGTGGTGCTCATGCCGGCGCTCACGCAGGCCGCGATGATGGCGCCGGTGCTGGTGCCGCAGGCGAAGTCGAAAAAGTCGGCCAGCACCAGCTCGGGCCGGCCATGGCGTTCACGCAGTCCGGCTTCCAGCTGCGCCAGCACCTCCACGCTCATCAGGCCGCGTATGCCGCCGCCATCGCAGGACAGGATGCGCTTGGGGCCGGGGCGCTGCAGGCGCTTCAACAGGGCTTCGTTCATGAGGCGGGCACGTCCTTGATGTTGATCCAGCTCACGCGCCCGGTGCGGCGGCGAATCTCCTGCACCATGTGGCGCGTGCCGCCGGGGCCGTCGCCGCCGCCGCCGTCCCACAGCACCACGCCGCGGGCCTTTTCCGGGCCGCAGGCCAGCGTGGTGTGCAGCAGCCATTGGTTGCCGCGCTCCCACACGCTCACGCCTCGCGGCGGCGGCCCCAGTTCCTGCGTCATGCACAGCGGCGCTTCGGCCAGGCGGGCCTTGGCGGCAAAGTAGCATGTGCGCCAGCCCTCGGCTCCGTCCGAGCCCAGCACGCTGCGCTGGATGAAGTCGGGCTCGGGCAGCGGCTGCAGCCACTGCACGCGCACCCCGCGTGCCAGTGCGGCTTCGGTGAAGATCAGGTCGCCGCCCGCGGCGCCTTGCGTCAGGGCCAGGTCTTCGGGGCCGGCGTCCAGCGCCGCCAGGGCCTGTTCGATGGCAGCACGCGCGCCTTCGGCCTTGGCCAGCGGGAAACGCGGCGTGGCGCGGTCGGGGGCGTCGACCATGTGGCCCGAGAACAGCAGCACCTGGCGCGGCGCCATCGGTGGTGCCAGCCGCGCCAGTTCGGCGTTCACGATGGCCAGCGCCAGCGCGGTTTCGTCCGGTTTGTAGCCCAGGCCCGAGAGCAGCTGCAGCTGCTGGCGCGAAGAGTCGAGCGCAAACCAGTCGCGCCCGGCGGCGGCCACGGCGGCCTTCCAGTCGCGCTTCACCGCGGTGGCATCGGCGCACAGCAGGCTGATCTCGGCCTGCGCCGCGCGTGCCCAGTAGTCGCGAGGCTCACGCTCCAGCGCGCAAGCCACCGCCCAGCGCAGGCCGGCCAGCAGGCCCTCGGTTTCGGCCGCGCGGTTTTCGCCGCCCAGGTGGGCGCGCAGCACGTTCAGCGTGAGGGCGTTGACGCCGGCGAAGACATGCAGCGTGCTGGTGACGAAGGCCTTGCGATAGGGCGCGATGGCTTCGGCCAGCAGGGCGTCCTCGTGCGCGGCCGCTTCCTGGAAGGCACCCGGCGTCCACCCGGCCGAGCCATTGCGAAAGCGTTCGATCCAGGCGCATTTCTCCACCCGCCCGGCCAGGGCCCAGCATTCGGGGTCGGCGGGATGTTCAGCGGTCAGCGCCGTCACCGCCGCACGTGCCTCTTCCATGCGGTTGAGGCGCCCCAGGCAAACCGCACGCTGCTGCAGGCTGCCCAGGTGCGTGGCGTCCAGCTCCAGGGCGGTTTCGAACTGCTCCAGCGCAAACGCAAACTGCGGCACACGCATCAAGGCCCGGCCGGCCTGGAAGCGCGCCTCGGCGGCCAGCGCCCGCACCGGCGTTTCGCCCGCCAGCACCAGGATGTCGCCGGCGCGGTTCTTGCGCCGCGCCACTTCCATGCGGCTGCACCACTGGCGGTAGCTGTCCGAGAACTCGTTGTCGCCGGCCAGCAGCAGGGCCTGCCATTTCGGGGGCTGCAGGTGCGGCAGCAGCGCATACACCGGGCTGACCTTGCGCCGCGTGCTGGCGGCCAGGGTTTCGCGCGCCATGGTGGTGATGGCCGCTCGGTCGGCCACCAGCGTGCCGGGGTCGGGGGCGCCGTCGGCCACGCTGTAGCGCAGCTTGCGGTCGGTGTAGATGTCGAAAGGGCTGGTGCTGCGCGGGCCCTGCACCAGCACCACGCCCCGTTCACGCAAGGCGTGGCGCACGCCCAGCTCGTACCAGACATTGGGGTTGTCCAGCGTCAGGTCGGCCACCACCAGGTCGGCTGCCAGCAGTTCCTGGAACATGTCGGTGCGGATGTCGCCGGCGCGGTTCTCTTCATCGGCGCGAAAGACCTCGAAGCCGGCCTCTTCGAGCGCCGGCTTCAGCAGTTCGGCATAGATGCGATTGAAGTGCAGGGGCTGGCCGTCGGCACCGGGCTTGGTGCCGAAGGGCATGGCGATGAAGGCGTGGGGCTTCAAGCGGGCACCTGGGCTTCCTGCCGGTCCTCGTCGGCCCGGGTGTGGCGGCGCAGCAGCGCCAGCAGTTCGCTGGCCGCCTGGGCTTCGGCACCGCGCCCGCGCGTGCGCGTGCCCAGCACCAGCGCGGCCTGGTCGGCCACGGAAGACCAGTCGCGCAGCGCCTTGTACTGCTGGTGCAGTTCGACAAAGGCGCGCTGCAGGCCCTTGCGGCGCGCCGCCAGCTGGCCCTCTTCCACGGCCTGCAGCATCTCGGTCTCGATCTGGCCGACCTGGCTCCAGAAGTCGGGGCTGGTGGCGGTCTTGACCTTCAGCGCGGCGCGCAGGGCCTTGCGCTCGGCGTCGCCGAAAGCTGCCGCGCCCGCGGGCAGGCACAGGCTCAGCGCCCAGACATTCGCCAGCGGGTAGGCGCGTTCGGCCTCGTCCACCGCGGCGGCCAGCGCATCGGCCTGCAGGTAGGCGGCCAGCGAGGCGCGCAACGCCCGGTCTTCGTCGACCTCGGCGGCCTTCGCCTGCCGGCCCGCGCCGGCTTCACGTTCCAGCAGGGCCAGACGCTTCCAGGCCGAACCCAGCAGGTTCAGGCGCTCGGCGCTGGGCCGGCGCTGGGCCAGGTCTTGCAATGCCGTCACCGCCTTTTGCAGCACGCCGCGCTGCGCCACGGTGTCTGCGCTGCTGGCCTGCACCTGCGCCCAGGCTTCGCGCGCCTGCAGGTTCAAGAGCTGCTCCTCGGCCTTCATCGAGGCACTGGCATCGGCAGCGCGCACCGCGCGTTCGTACCAGTCGATGGCGGTGACTCGTTCACCCAGGTTCTGCCAGGCCAGGGCCCAGGCCTCGGCGACGGCGCCGATGTCGCCCCAGCGCGGCTCGAAACGCTGCGCCAGCGTCTGCAGCGTCTGCACGAGCTCGGTCTTGTTCCCGCCCATGAAGCGGGCACGTACGGCCAGGGTCTCCAGCGCCAGCGCCAGCGCCGGGGCCGAGGCGATGTCCTCGAATTCGTCGCGCTGCGGCGTCGGCGTCTGGGCGTCGCCGGTGACATCGCGGTAGACCCAGTTGGGGTCGCCGTAACACTGGTAGGCGGCCCAGCTCTTGCCGTCGGGCATGGCCTTCCAGCAGGCTTCGCGCGCGGCGCCCACGGCGTCGATGAAGCGCGCGCCGTGCAGCAAGCGGCTGTAGAAGGTGCGCGCGAAATCGGCGGCCGGGCCGTCGTTCACCGGCCAGCCGCAGGCAATGACGCAGCGCACCCCCTTGGCGATGAGCGCGTCGGCCACCACGGCAGCGAACTCGGTCGGGTTGAAGCCGTCGCGCAGCGCCTGGCCGCTGTCGAACTGCGACAGGCTGCAGCAGTTCACGAACACCAGCTCCGGCACCACGCGCATGGCCGCGATTTCCGTGGGCCCGAGGTGGTGCTTGCCCGAGAGCACGACGCCGCCATCGTGCTCGGCCGTCGGCGCCTCGCCATGGCCGCTGATGTGCACGATGCGCCAGGGCCGCGCCAGCAGCGTGCCGATGACGGTCTGTGCGTCGGGCTGGTCCACCAGCGCCACCACCTTCTCGGGGGCCAGTGCGCCGTCCTGCATCAACGCGGCCTCCACCGCCAGCGCCTCGGCGCGGGCGCCCGGCAGTTCACTCCATTCCGGCGACACCAGGGGCTCGCCGATGATCAGCACGTCATGGTCGGCGCTGGCGTCGCGCGCCTTGCCCGGCGCGGCGGTCTTCTGCAGCCGGCGCATCAGCTGCGCGCGCAGCGCCCAGGGGCGGCGGTCGTCGCTGGCGTTGGCCCCGGTGCCCGGGCCGTTGTCCATCAGTTCCCAGGGCAAGGCGGCGGTGCCGGCGTCGAGCTCCAGCACCATGCGCTCGGCGCCGCCCAGGAAAGGTTCGATCTCGGTCGGCACCAGCAGCTGGAAGAGCGTGCGGCCCAGCGTCGGGTTGTCGTTCAGGTCGGTGGCGGCGGCCTTCACCATGTCGCGCAGCAGCGGGGTCTGGGCGCGCTGTGAACGCACCTCGGTGCGGGCGCGGCGGCTGTCCAGCACGAACTCGATGTTGCCTTCGCCGCGTGTCGTGGCGCGGATGAGGTCGTACAGCGCGCCGCGGTAGCCGCTGTCGGGCTGGCGGCGCAGCGGGCCGATGCCGGTGGCGATCTCGGGCAGCAGCGCAAACTTGTCGCCATGCACCGCGGCCATCATCTGCAGGCCGTTCCAGGCTTCGGTGGCGCGGTCGAGGTAAAGCTCCACCAGCGTCAGGCGCTGCACCACCGGCCAGCCGGCGGCCAGGGCGCGCTGGTTGGCATCGGCCACGCCGCGTGCAATGGCGCGTGCCGCCGCGCCGGCGCTGATGCCCAGGCCGCCGCTGCCCAGCAGCGTGGCGGCCAGGTGCGGCGGCGCGGCGCCGCCGCTGCGCCTTTCGGCCTGGCGTTGCGCCCACGACAGCACGCCCTGACGCACGCTGATGGCGATTTCGGCCTCGCGCAGTTCGCCCTCTTCGCCCAGCCCCACCACCAGCACGCTGTGCGGGCGGGGCTCGCGCCAGGGGTTGTCGGGGTCGGTGCGGGTGTTGGTGAAGACCTGGTGGGTGCCGACCTCGCTGGGGTAGAGCCCCGCCATCAGCGCGGCGTGCAGGGTGCCGCCCACCATGCGGTTGACCACGGCCTCGGTGCCCGTCAGCTCACTGGCGGGGTAATGACCCACCAGCAGCGGCTCGGCGATGAAACTGAGGTTGCCGTTCAGCACCCGCAGCTGCAACAGGGTGGCCAGCGCGTCCTGGCCGTCGTCGGTGTCGGGCCTGTGGTCGCCGAAGACCGACTGCGGTGTGCGCGCCGGCTGGGCCGAACGCCGCGTGCGCGAGGGCCGGCTCTTCACCAGTGCCTGGCCACTGCCCTGGCCGCTGCCCGGGCCCCGCGTCGAGCCCAGGGTCTGCAGCGCCGTGGTGCTGCCCGTGCTCAGCAGCTCCACGAAAGCCGGGAAGGCCGACGCCTCGCTGGGCAGGCTGCCGTGTTCGCAGCCCAGCTGCCAGGTCTTCACACCTGGCAGCAGCGCCGAATTCAAAGGCACGCGGCCGTCGCCATCGGGCGCATCGAGGTAGACAAAACCTTGCTCACCCACCTCGAAGGCCACCGGCGTGGCCGGCGCGCGGCCCACCACCAGCAGCAGCTTGTCGGCAAAGGCGGGCAGCACCTGGTCGCGCTGTTCGTCCAGCCGCAGGCGCAGCGCCTTGGCGGCGTCCAGCACCTCTTGCGGCGGCACGCCCCAGTGGTAGGCCGCCTGCATGGCTTCACCGGCATAGCGGTGCCACCAGTTGGCCTGCTGCACACGGTCGTAGTCGGCCTGCGCCAGCGCAGCCCAGGTTTCGCTGCGGTCGAGCTTCAGGGCCGGTTCCAGCAGGCCGGCCTGCAGCTGCAGGAAACCCGGCATGCCGGCCATGATGCGGCGCGCCTGGCGGTCGGCCAGCGGCGAGCCGAAGGCGGCCAGCGCATTGCCCATGGTGTCGTCGCCCGACAGCACCTGCATAGGCGCCCACGAGCCGCCGTTGGGCGTGCCCAGCATCAGCAGCCGCGCGTCGCTGTGCGCCATCAGCCGCTGCCACACCGCGGGTGCTTCCAGCTGCAGGCAGCGCGCCAGCACGCCGCCCATCGAGTGCGCCAGCAGCTGCACGGCGGTGCCGGTGCCGGCGCGCGCGTCCAGCGCCTGTGTCACTGCCGCAGCCAGGCGCCGCGCTTCCTGTTCGATGGGCAGGCGCCAGTCGTAGGCGAATTCGACGACCTCGTGCGTGGCCGCGAGGTGACGCATCAGCTTGTCGTAGACCAGGCCGATGGCGCCGTCGGGCTGCACGCTGCCTTGCGCGCCGGGCACGTAGCTGAGTTCGTCCAGCCCGCCGATCAGTCTGAGGCCGAGCCAGATGCGCCGGCCGTTGGCGGCGAGGTTGCTGCCCAGGATGCCGGGCAGCACGAAGACGGCGGGCTTGGTGGCGTCGCCGGCGCCTGCACCTCTCTCGCCGCGCAAGCCGCCCGTGTCCTTGCCCGCCCACGACAGCGGGCCGATGGGCGCAAAACCTGTGGGCGGCTGCGGCTGCATCAGGCCGTCGACCACCGCTTCCACGGTGCGCGGGTTCACGAAGTAGGCGAAGTGCGTGGTCTTGCTGCCCTGGTCGAGCAGGAAGCTCGCACCGCCTGCACGCGGCGCGCCGGCGTACATCGAACTGGTCTGCACGACGATGTCGTTGTCGGTCCAGTAGTAGGCGTCGGTCAGCAGGGTCTTGAGCCAGCTGCCCAGGGAGTCGCCTTCCATGTCACCGGCCACCACACGCAGTTCACCGGCGATGGCAGCGGGTGCGGCGTTCAGCCAGTTCAACAGCGGCGTGCCGGGCATCATCGCGTGCATGCCGGGCAGCACTGTCGGGTCGGCGCGGCGGCGCGCCACCTCGGCCAGGAAGTCCAGCACCGCCGGCACCAGCGGCACGCCGGTGGCCTCGATCGCCCACTTGAACACCGAGAGGTAGGCGTCCAGGCGGCGGCTGGCCAGCAGCGTGCCACGCGCCGGGCAGGCCACGCGCACCACGCGTTCCACGCGCACGTCGCGGGCCTGCATCTCGGCGGCCAGTTGCTGCAGCTGCTGGCGCTGGGCGGCGAACTCGGCGCCGGGGAAAAACACCTGGTCGGCAGCGCCGAAGCTGCGCTGGTGCGCCATGCGCGCCAGCACCTCGGCCACCAGGCCGCCGCGTGAATGTGTGGCCAGGTGCAGCCGCGCGCCCTGGGGCAGGGCGCGCACCAGTTCCAGGGCGTTTTCGATCGGGCTCTTGCCCAGCGTTGGATGTTCCAGCGCGTAGACGCGGCCGCCGTAATGCTGGAAGAGCTGGCGCACCCGCTGCGGGTGGTTCAGCCAGAGCTTGCCGAAAGTGCTGGTGGTCTCGACGAAGGTGCCGTGGATGAATACCAGCACCGGCTCGGTGCTGGCGGGCAGCTGCGCCATGCGCCGGCCGCTGCCCTTGAGCTTGTTCAGGGCATCGGGCGCCAGGGTGTAGACGCCGGCCTCGACTTGGCCGTCCACCTTGGCCACGACCTGGCTGGCGGCGAAGTCAGCGGCCTGGTCCTGGGCAAAGCCGGTCAGCACTTCCAGCGCCTTGAGCACCACGTTGCCGAGCAGGCCACGCGTGGGCGTGCTGGCCTCCAGGCCCTGCCAGCGCAGCGTGGCGCCGACGGTGACGGTGTCGGGTGCTCGGGCCTGCGCGGCGGGCGCGGTATGGGCCGTGCCGGGGCCGCCGCCGCGGGGGGTGCCGCCCGGGGCCGCCGGCGTGGTGCTGGGCAGGCCGCTCTGCGCCAGCAGCAGGTCGCGCGCGTTCTCCGGGTGCAGCAGCAGCACCGGGCCGCCCGCGATGTGCAGCGCCACGATGTCTTCGCCCGGCACGGCCACCAGGGTTTGGGGCGTGGCCGTGCCGCGCAGCGAGCCCAGGCGCACGGCGCCCTTCACGCGGCCCGGCAGCACGCCAGTCTGGCCCCCGGCCGCCGTACCGCCGCGGGTGCTGCCGGGCTTGCCGACCGTCGGCACGCCGCCGGGCAAGGGCTGGCCGTGGACGACGAAGCTGATGGGGCCGCGCTGCTGATCGCTCATGTCTTTCTTCCTGTCTGCCAGAGGGCAGCGGACGAGCATCGGTGCAAAGACAGGCACCGGCAAGCTGGCGCGACTACCGATCTAGGGAGCCCACACCGGGGGCCCACGGCCCCGGCGGCACCCCTTCAAGGCGCGGTGCGCTCCAGCACCAAGGCGCCGCGGCCGGTGTGGCGGCGCAGGCGTTCTGCGGCCTGCTGCGCCTGCGCGCGCCCTGCATAGGGCCCGGCCTGCACGCGGAAGAGGCCGTCTTCCTGGAACACGGCCACGGCGTCGATGCCGGCCTCGGCCGCGCCGAGCAGCTGTTGCTGCAGCTGCAGGGCGCCTTCACGCTGGCGAAAGGCGCCCAGCTGCAGCCAGAAGCCCGCGCTGGGGCCGGCGCTGGTGGCCGCCACGCCGTCGTCAGCGGTGGCCACCACCGCAGGGCCGGGCGCCAGGGCGGCGTCACGCCAGCGGCCGTCGCGGATGTCGTCGAAGGTCAGCCTCTGCACCTCGACCGGAGCGACGCCGCGCAAGAGGCCGAGCTTCAGCGCGGCGGTGTAGCTGAGGTCGATGACACGCCCGTCGGCAAACGGCCCGCGATCGTTCACGCGCACGATGACCTCGCGGCCATTGGCGGGGTTGCGCACCCGCGCATAACTCGGCAACGGCATGGTCTTGTGCGCGGCCGTCATCGCGTACATGTCGTAGATCTCGCCGTTGGAAGTGGGCTGGCCGTGGAACTTGCGCCCGTACCAGGAGGCCAGGCCGCTTTCCCGCAGTGGCAGGTCCTCGGTCATCGGCGTGTAGCTGCGGCCCAGCACGCGGTAGGGCTTGTTGGGCCCGCCGCTGCGCAGCGGTTCGATGCGCGGCACGGCATCGGGCACCTGGTCCAGGCCCGTCGGTGGGTTGGCCTCGGGGCCGTCCCGGCCCGCGGGCCGGTTGTTTGGCGGCCCGCTGGCGCAGCCGGCCAGCACGGCCGCGAAGATCACCAGCGGCACCAGCCGCGCCAGCGCGCATGGCTTCGCGCGCACGGGGCCAGGGTGCGGGCGTGCCGTCATCAGGGCGTGCTGCGGGCCTGTTGCGCGTGCAGAAGCTGGATGCGTTCGCGGCGCAGCAGGCGGCCCAGGGCATCGACATCGCGCACGTCGATGGCCACCGGGTGCTGCAGCTTTTCGGAGTAATACACGGTGCGCGACCATGACCCGTTGCTGCGCGCGCCATTGGCCAGGGTCTCGCTCCAGGTGCCGCTGCTTTCGATGGGCAAGACCTCGAAGCTGCCGGCCGGCGTGCTGATGTTCGTGGCGCGCGCGACGATGCTGCCGCCGCGCCATTCGGTCTCGCCGCGCATCTGGTCGGCGCGCTGGAACTTCTCGGTGAACTTCACGGCGCGGCGCTCACCGCCCCGGGGCTTGGCCCACCACAGGTCCTGGTGCGGCTCGAACACCGAGACGCTGCCATCGGGCCGTGCCAGCCGCGTGGGCCGGCCCTGGGGGTCCATGCGCAGCTGCTGGCCATTGGCGCGCAGTTGCCCGTTGGCCAGCACTTCTTCGATGGCGGTGGTGTATTCGCCCACCACTTCGCCGGCCCAGGTGTCCACCACCTGGTAGCTGAAACGGTCGCCCTCGGTGTAGCCGAAAGGGTTGCGGCGTGGCACCGCGCGCACGGCGGCAGCCGGCGCGGCCTCGGCCGCGCGCTGGGGCGAGGGCAGGGCTTCGGTGGCGGCAGCGGCCGCCTGCGGCAGGGCCGTGGCGGTGACGGCCGCTGCCTGGGCCTGGGCCGGGGCTGCGGCGGTCGCGGTCGCCACCGGCGCTGCGGCCACGGCGGCCACAGCGGCGACGGGCGCCGCCACGGCCGTTGCCGCAGGCGCTGCTGCAGCCCCGGCCGCCGCAGCGCCGCCCGACGACGAACTGCCGGCCCGTGCCGCCAGCGCCACCGCAGTGCTGCCCAGGGTGCCGACGGCACTGCCGGCCGCGCCCACGGCGGTGCTGGCCACCGTGCCAGCGACGGCGGCCGTGGCTGCGGTCTGTACCGCCGCGCCCACGCCGGCCACCGTGGCCGCCACGCTGGCGGCCGTGCCCAGTGCGCTGACGGCGCTGCCCACCGTGCTGCCCAGGCTGCTGGCCGGCGTCTCCAGCGCCGGGCGCGCGGGGGCGCGCTCGGGGGCCACGGCCGCGGCGGCCGGCGTGGCCACCGGTGCGGTGCTGCTTTGTGCCAGCACTTCGGCCACGCTCTGCTCACCGGCAGCGCGCACCGCCGGCCGCGTGAGCAGACGCGAACCCTGGCGCAAGGCCTCGCGGGCGATCTCTTCCGGCGTGCGCGGGATCAGCCCGTCGAGCAGCGTGGCCTCTGCCAGTTCTTCCTTGTCGTCGGTGTCGCCGCCCAGCCAGGGGCTGCTCTGGCCCAGCGTGGCATCGGCCATGCTGCGGCGCGTGCTGCGCAGCGCCTCGGGGCCGTTGATGCGCGGCTTCAGCAGGGCGCCCACCAGCGTGCGCACGAAGGGCGTGGCGGCGATCTCGGCGGCGTCGGTGGGCGCGGGCAGCGGCAGGGGTGCCACGGCCGGCACCTCCTGCACGCCGTCCAGCGCGTGGCTGAACAGCGCCATCAGGCCGTGCGGCAGGCGCGGCTGCGCCAGGCCCGCCTGGGGCAGGGCGGCCAGCGCGGGGTGGCGCCAGGCGGCGTCCACCACCAGCAGGCGCAGGCTGTCGGGGCTGCCGATGAGGGCATCGCTGACCTCGTCCAGCGGCACCGCGGTCTGGCGCAGGCGCTGCGCCAGCACCGGTGCCGGTGCGTCCAGCGCGGCGTCACGCGCCAGCAGCAGGTTGCGCCCATCCACCTGGGCGCCCAGCGCGGTGACGTAGACAAAACCCACGCCGCCGGGCTGCAGGCGATCGCGAAACTCCTTCAGCGCGGCACGCACGTCGGCAGCGCCGAGGTCTTCACGCAGCATCACCACGAAACCGCCGCTGCGCAGTGCCGAGGCCACGGCCTGCGCGTTGCGCGCGGCGCTGTCCACCACCGAACGCCTGCCCACCTGGCCCAGGCCGAGCACCAGAGCCAGCCGCTGCTTGCCCATGCCCAGCGCGGCCTGCGCCGCGCGCACCGGGCGCGGCACCGCCAGCTGGATGTCGCGCACGTCGGGCATGCGGATCTCGGGCAGCGTGGCCGGCGCCATCAGCGTGGGCGTCGAGCCTTCGGTGCTCTGCACCTGGATCTGCGGCCCCTGGGCCGGAACGGGTGCCTGCGCGCTGGCGACGGCCGCGACGGTGAGCCAGCCGGCCGCGACCAGGACACGCGGGATCGGACAACGGGGCTGGGGGCGCAGGTGCATGGCAAGGAAGGGTGCAGGGCTGGCTGGTCTGCCAAAGTGTAGCGAGCACTGTGACAGAACGTGACGGCGCGAGCATCCAGCGTCTTGGGGGCGCAGGGCCGGCTGCAACAACGGCCGCGCGGCCGCGCAGTCGCCCTTGCCTGCGTCAGGACGCAGCCGCGTTCAGCACCAGTCGGCAGCTGTCGCCGCTGGCCTCTCGCCACACCCGCACGCTGCTCAGGGGGGGGTCGAACTGCGCGAACTCACGCGCGATGAAGGCGCACAGGTTCTCCAGCGTCGGTCTGCCGAGGCCTTCCACCTCGTCCAGGAAGGCGTGGTCCAGCACCGACCGGATGCGCGCGATCTCCTGCCGCAGCAGGCCCAGGTCGACCAGCATGCCGGTCTGCGGGTCGGCCTGGCCGCGGACCGACACTTCCGCTTGGTAGGTGTGGCCGTGGATGCGCCGGCTGCCCGCCGCGTCGATCTTTCGGTTCAGCGTGTGCGCCGCCTCGAAGAAGAACTGTTGCGAGAGTTCGCAGATCATCGGATGCCTATGATCTTGTGGGTCTGCAGACTGAGTTTCCAGCCGGGGCGGGCCAGACACTGCTCGACGCAGAGCTGGGTGTGGGCCTGGCGGTTGCTGCCGTCCATGGGCTGCAGGAAACGGTGCTCGAAGTGGGCGCGCTCCATCTCGTCCAGGTCGATGCCGGCCTGTGGCCAGACCAGCTTGAGTTCGTGGCCCGAACGCTGCCGCCACTCGGCACCCGCCTTCGGGCTGACGCAGATCCAGTCTATGCCCGGGGGCGCCTCGATGGTGCCGTTGGTTTCGATCGCGATCTCGAACGCCTGCTCGTGCAGCGCGTCGATCAGCGCGCCGTCCACCTGCAGCAGCGGCTCGCCGCCGGTCAGCACGACCAGGCGGCGCCCCCGGCGGTCGTTCTCGGGCCAGAAGCTGTGGATGCGTGCGGCGAGCTCGGGCGCGGTGGTGAATTTGCCGCCGCCGGCGCCATCGGTGCCGACGAACTCGGTGTCGCAGAACCTGCAGACGGCGGTGGCGCGGTCTTCTTCGCGGCCCGACCACAGGTTGCAGCCGGCAAAGCGACAGAACACCGCAGGCCGGCCGCTGTGGGCGCCTTCACCCTGCAGCGTGTAGAACATCTCCTTGACGGCGTAGCTCATGGCGGCGCGGCCCCCGCCGACCAACGCTCGAACCCGGAGCGCCGCAGTTCGCAGGCCGGGCAGCTGCCACAGCCGTGGCCCCAGGCATGCAGGCGCCCGCGTTCGCCCAGGTAGCAGGTGTGCGTGTGTTCGACCACCAACGCCACCAGCGCGGCCCCGCCCAGCTCGTCCGCCAGCCGCCAGGTGGCGGCCTTGTCCAGCCACATCAGCGGCGTTTCGATGGTCACGCGCTGGCCCAGCCCCAAGCTCAAGGTGACCTGCTGCGACTTGAGGGTGTCGTCGCGGCAGTCGGGGTAGCCGGAAAAATCGGTTTCGCACATGCCGCCGATCAGCACATCCATGCCGCGCCGGTAAGCGAGGCACGAGGCCAGCGTCAGGAACAGCAGGTTGCGCCCGGGCACGAAGGTGTTGGGCAGGCCGTTGGCCTGGAATTCGATCAGCCGATCGTCGGTGAGCGCGGTGCTGCTGATCTGCCCGAGGATGCCGAGGTCGAGCACGTGGTCGTCACCCAGCCGCTCGCGCCACTGCGGAAACCGGCGCCGGACCTCGTCCAGCACCACCGGGCGCTGGCTCAGCTCGACGGCATGTCGCTGCCCGTAGTCGAAGCCCACCGTCTCCACATGCGCATAGCGCTGCAGGGCCCACGCCAGGCAGACCGTGGAATCCTGGCCGCCGGAAAACAGCACCAGCGCGCGTCGGGTGGCAGAGGCTGTGGGCAGCGTCGTCGGGCTCATGCAGCGGTTGGTTTGTAAGCCTTGAAGGTGCCGTGCGGCACAACGTGCGGTGCCGCGTGGCGGCGCGAACATCGCGTGGCCGTCACGAGGCCAAGGGCTGCGCCGTCAGGCTGCGCGCCCGCCACGACGGCTTGCCCGGGCTTCATGGTTGCGGCCATTCTGGTCTCGGCGATGAGGCTCTGCGCGCTTGCCACAAAAGCACCCGTCAAATGCGCACAACCACTTCGCACAAAGACCGCGCGCAACAAATGCGGAGCCCCGGTTCGGCGCTGGCTTAGACCCAGGGCCCCGAGGCGCCTGGTGCGACCGGCAGGAATCGAACCTGCGACGTGGCCTTCGGAGGGCCGCATGATATCCACTTCACCACGGTCGCGTGGCCAGCCCACGATTCTAGCGCCCAGGGTGGGCGCCTATAATCGATGAGTTTTTGCCTTCCAGGGCACGCCTTCATTCAAGGACCGGATTCGAGGATTTCATGAGCCAGACGAACGAGCATGGGCACGGCCCGCAGGGTCAGGACAACGCCCACGACAGCGGCCACGTCGAGAACCACGAAGGGCCGATCAAGACGCCGAAGCAGCTGATCGCCGCGGTGCTGGCGTCGTTCATCATCCCCATCGTCGGCATCGTCCTGCTGGTGAACTACGTGGATTTCGGGGCCAAGCCCTCGGCGGGCAGCGACGGCCTGGGAGCCGAAGCCGTGGCCAAGCGCCTGCAGCCCGTGGGTACCGTGGAGGTGCGCGACGCCTCGGCCCCGGTGGTGCTGCGCACCGGCGAACAGGTCTACGCCGGCCAGTGCGCTGCCTGCCACGCCGCGGGCGTGGCCGGTGCGCCGAAGCTGGGTGATGCCGCAGCCTGGGCGCCGCGTGCACAAACCGGCTACGAGAGCCTGCTGAACTCCGTGCTCAAGGGCAAGGGTGCGATGGGCGCCCAGGGTGGCGGCGAATACTCGGACTTCGAGCTCGGCCGCGCCGTGGTGCACATGGTCAACAGCAGCGGCGGCAAGCTGGCCGAGCCGCAGGCGCCGGCCGTTGCGGCATCGGCCGCCAGTGCGGCGAACTGAACGCCGGCACGCCAGGCGCTGGCAAGCCCGGCACCCACCCCGACGAGGCCACCGCAAGGTGGCCTCGTCGTTTTCAGCCCGCCGTGCCGCGCGGCCGGGGCTCCAGCACGTAGCCGAAACGCGCGGGCATCTGCGCAAAGCGCAGCGTCTGCGGCTGCCAGTCGCCGGCTTCCACGGCCAGTGCGGCCACGCCCATGTCCTGGGTGTGCACGATGCCGTGGCCCAGCGTGGTGTGCAGGAACAGGCGCCCGTCTTCATCCAGCCACACGCCACCCACTTCGGCGGCCAGCCCGGTATGGCTGGTGACGGGCCAGCCCGGGGCTGCTTCCACGCGCCACACCCAGGGCGCGGCTTCCAGTTCGACATACACGCGCTGCGGCCCGTTCTGGAAATACCAGGCGCCGGCTTCGTCCACGCCGTAGTTGCGCTCTATGAACTCGCGCAGCTTCTGGTGCTCGATGCGGCTGCCCTTGACCTGCGGAAAAGGGCCGGCGCGCTGGATGCGCTCGTCGCGCATGTACCAGTTGCCGCGCGCGCACAGCGCCAGCCAGCCGTGGCAGTGCGGCACCTGGGGCCACTTGCGCAGCGCCGCTTCGACGATGGCGTCCATGGCGCGATCTTGCGCCTTGTTCAATGCCCGCTGGGGCCGTGGGGCGCCGCCAGCCAGTGCGCCACCGCCTGCGGCATGCGCAGCACGCGCCCGGGCGGGCGGCCGTGCGGAAAGCCGACATGCCCGCCGTGCGCCGGCTGCCACAGCGTGACGTGCCGGCCCACCTGCGCGGGCGCCGGCAGGCTGGCAACGGGCACGAAGGGGTCGTTGCGCGCGTTCAGCACCAGCGCCGGAATGCGGATGCTGGCTAGGTGCGGCTTGGCCGACGCGCGCGACCAGTAGTCGGGCGTGTCGCGAAAGCCGTGCAGCGGTGCGGTGAAGACGTTGTCGAATTCGTAGAGCGTGCGCGCGCGCACCAGCTGCTCGCGGTTGAAGAGGCCCGGGTGCTGCTGCCACTTGGCCAGCGCGCGTGGCTTCATCGTCGCCAGGAACATGCGCGAATACACCAGCCAGTTGAAGCCGCGGTCGATGGCGTGGCCGGCGGCGGCCAGGTCGATGGGCGAACACACGGCGGCCACCGCGGCGGCGGTGGCCGCTGCGCTCTCGCCCGCTTCCTGCGCCCAGCGCAGCAGGGCGTTGCCGCCCAGCGAGATGCCCACCACCAGCAGCGGCGTGCAGCTGCGTTGCCGCAGGCGCTGCAGCATCCAGCCGATTTCCTCGAAATCACCCGAGTGGTAGGCCCGCGGCGCCAGGTTCAGTTCGCCCGAACAGCCGCGGAAGTGCGGCACGCTGTAGGCCCAGCCGTGCTGGCGCGCCACGGTGGCAAAGGCCTGCGCGTACTGGCTGGCGCTGCTGCCCTCGAGGCCGTGGAAGAGCACCAGGTGCTGGGCCGGCGGCGCCGCACCGTCGGCGCGCTGCAGGTGGTCGACGTCGACAAAGTCGCCGTCGGGCGTGGTCCAGCGTTCGCGGGTGAAGGCCGGCGGCGGGCCGAGGTGGCGGCGCGCGCGCGTGGCCGCCCAGATGGTCTGCAGGTTGCCGCCCGGCAGCCAGGCGGGGGCGCGGTAGCTGTGCACGGGCGCTGGGCTCAGTGCAGCGTGGTGGGCGCGTCGCCCTCGCCCGCCATCGCCAGCTGCTGCGCCAGCTCATGCGGCAGGCCAGGGCTGGCGTGGTGCGAGGCGATGCGCCAGCCGAAGGCGGTCTTGACGTAGAGGTTGGTGGCCATGACCCAGCCGATCTGGGGCGCGCCATCGCCCGGCACCTCGATGCGCTCCACCAGGTGATGCAGCGCAAATTCGGCGTGCTGCAGGCGGTGCACCTGCTCGGTCATCACGGGAATGCCGCCGTTGCTGAAGATGCCCTCGAAGCTGGCGCGTATGGCGGCCGTGCCCACCACGCGCGCGCCGCCGGGGTGCACACACACCACCTCGTCTTCTTCGGCCCACAGTGCCATCAGCGCGGCCAGGTCGGCCTGGCGCAGCGCCTCGTAGAAGCGCGTCTCGGCCTCATCGGGGCTGTCAGCCGGGGCGGGCGGCGGGGCGGTGCGTTTCATGGGCGGGGCACAGGGCTTTCAGCGGAAGACCACGCACTTCTGGCCGTTGACCAGCACCCGGTGCTCCACCTGCCAGCGCACCGCGCGCGCCAGCACCATGCATTCGATGTCGCGGCCGACGGCGGTGAAGTCCTCGGCCGACAGCGTGTGGTCCACACGCTGCACGTCCTGCTCGATGATGGGGCCTTCGTCCAGGTCGGCCGTCACGTAGTGCGCCGTGGCGCCGATCAGCTTGACGCCGCGCGCGTGCGCCTGGTGGTAGGGCCGCCCGCCCTTGAAGCTGGGTAGGAAGCTGTGGTGGATGTTGATGGCGCGGCCGGCCAGCGAATGGCAGAAAGCTTCGCTCAGGATCTGCATGTAGCGCGCCAGCACCACCAGGTCGATGCGCTCGGCCTCGATCAGCGCTTCCACCTGCAGCTCCTGCGCACGTTTCACCTCGGCGTTGCTGACGCCGGCTTCACCTCTGGGCATGGGCAGATGGTGAAAAGGAATGCCGTAGCTCGCTGCCAGCGCGCGGTAGGTCTCGTGGTTGCTGACGATGGCGGGGATGTCGACCGCCAGGCTGCCGCTCTTCCAGCGGAACAGCAGGTCGTTCAGGCAATGGCCGTGCTGGCTGACCATCAGCAGCAGTCGGGGGCGGTGGCTCAGGGCATGGAAGTGCGCCTGCATGCCGAACTGCTGGCGCGTGTGCTCGAACAGCGTGTTCAGCGTGGCCGCGTCGGCCAGCTGCGGGGGTGCCTGGAAGTGCACCCGCATGAAGAAGTAGCCGGTGGCGTGTTCGCCTTCCAGGTCGCCGAACTGCTGCGAATCGATGATGTTGCAGCCGGCCTGGTACAGCAGGCCCGAGACCGCATGCACGATGCCCTTGGTGTCGCGGCAGGAGAGGGTGAGGACAAATTGGTGATCAGGCGCCATCCCCGGAATTGTAGGGAGGCGCCTGCATCACGGTCGCCGCTTCAGCGCCGCGCCACCATCGCCCCGTGCCCGCGCGCGGGCACGGGCGCGGCCTGGTCGGGCCGGCTGTAGTCGCACACGCCGCTGGGGAAGATCTGCCGCAGCCGGGCCGCCTGCTCGGTGCTGGGCGTCCAGCTGCCATAGCTGCCATCGGCCAGCGCGGCGTCCACGCTCTTCAGCGCGCAGCGGTAGACGCTGCCTTGAATGGGCGCACCCGCCACCGTGCGCGAAGTGCCGTAGAGCGGGAAGGCCTGGGTGCAGGCGCCGGCGGGGCGCTGGTCGAGGATGCCGTCCCACACGCCGCTGCCGGCGCTCATCAGCGCGCCGAAACGGTCGAAGCAGCTGTCCACCGCCGCCGCGGGCTTGTTCTGCGCGATGCTCTTCTTCGGGTTGGCGCGCATGTTGTCCAGCCACTGGCTCATCACGCGCAGCGCGTCCAGGGTCTGGCTGGCCTTGAGCGTGTTGGGGATGGTGTCGGTGAACCAGACCACCAGGTTGTCGCTGTGCCCGTGCTCGTTCAGCACGCGCTGGCGCGTGGCGAAGGACTGGTGCGCGTTGTGCATGTCGAGCTCACGCTCCATGTACTGGCGGTGGTCCAGCGCCGGCACGTCCAGCCTGCCGCTGTAGACATGGCCCGAGCTGTAGGCCGCCGCCATCGCGATGGGGTCGCCCACGGTGCGCGGCGCGGGGTTGCCGCCGCTGCCCAGCTTCATGTTGCGTTGGCTCCAGGGGTCGAAGTAGCCCGGGAGGGTGAGCGCCTTGTTGATCTCCGCCTGCGAGGTGCCGAAGAAGGGGAAACCTTCCTGCACCATGTCGCTGGGGTGCTTCCAGCCGCCGATGTTGAAGTTCAGGTGCAGGAACTCCTCGGGCGTGATGCGGCCCTGGCGCAGCGAGTTCAGGCCGTACTGCACGCCCACGTTGTCCCAGGTCGGGCGGGCGGCGCCGTTGGCGTCCACGCCGTAGATGTTGCGCAGGTCGTCGTAGTGCGTCCAGCGTATCGCCGCGATGGCGCTCTGCGGCTGGTAGAGCTGCTGGTTGGGGGCCTGGCCATACCAGGGGTTCATCGCCAGCGGCGTGAGGCCGCGCCACGCCGGCACACACTCGGTCGTGCCCACCGCGGTGCTGTAGCCGAGGGCCGTCTTCAGCGACGCGAAGGGGTCGTTCACGCGCGCAAAACCTTCTTCGGCGTTCATGCCCACCAGCCAGGTGCGGTTCTTGGTGACGCGCCATTTGGCGTTGCCGCGGTCGGTGGCGTCCATGTAGTGCTCCAGCAGTTCGCAGTCGCCGACGTGGATGGTCTGCGTCACCATGTCGGGGTAGCTCTGCACCGGCAGCAGCCCGTCCAGCACGCCGGGCTGGTTCTGCGCGATCAGGTACTGCTGGATGGCGCCGCCCGAGCCGCCCAGGCCCACGGTCCACAGCGGCGCGCCGTAGCGTTCGACGAAGCGTTCCTTGGTCATCATCGCGGTCTCGCCGGCCAGCTGCATGTTGTAGTGCGTGCCGGTGTTGTTGCCGCTGCTGTGCACGATGGCATAGCCCTGGCCCAGGATGTCGGGGTTCATCGAGCCGCCATGCACGGTGCCCTGGCTGTGGCCGATGGCCACGCCGCCCTGGAACCAGTACAGCAGCTTCCTGTTCCACAGGCTGGTGTCGGGCGCGCTGCTGCTTTCACCCGCCGGCGCCAGCATCGCGATGCTGTAGAGGAAGCGGTTGATGCTGCCGATCTCGCGGCGCACGACAAAGTCGACCGTGCGGCCGTCGGCCAGCGTGGTGGTGGCCATGTCGGCCGGGCGCGGGCCGGCGGGCAGCGCCGCGAAGCTGCCGGCGGTGTTGCGGTAGAGGTAGTTGACGAAGGTGGTGATGGAGCAGTCGCGGCTGTAGCCGATGGTGTTGCCGCTGCCGTCGGTGACCGGGTAGCCGGGGGGCGCGGCGCTGTCCACCAGCGGTTGCCTGGCCACCGCCGACTGGTTGCTGGTGCAGACGAAGGGTTGCTGCTGCGGGCCGCTGAACATCGGCCCGGTGATGGGGTGGTTCACCAGCGCCAGGCTGGCGCGCACGCCAGCGCCGGTGCGCGCCTCCAGCAGGTTGTTGCCGACGGCCAGGCCGCTGATCACGCCTTCCAGGGCGTCGCCGCTCGATTGCAGTGTCGCGGCCAGCGGCTGGCCGTTCAGCCACAGCGTGATGCCGGCGTGCAACCGCGCGGGCGCCTTGATCTGGATGCGGGCGTCGCCGCCGCTCACGAACTGCGGCGCGCTCGACAGCAGCTTCAGCGTCAGCGCACTGGCCACGGCGCCGGTGCTGGCGCTGTGGGACAGCGCGTCGTCACTCGGGGCGGCGGCCAGAGGCCTTGCGGTTTCGGTGGTTCCAGCACCGCTGGCGCGGGCGGCGTCGGCGCTGCCGGGACGGTCGGCGCCGCCGCAAGCGGCCAGCACGAGGGCGGAAGCGGCCAAGGTGGCGGACAGGCTGCGACTCATGTCTTGTCTCCTCCGGGCCTTGCGGGGCCCCTGTTGGTGGATGGGAAGCCGAGCGGCCTGCCTTGCCTGGCATCAGCCCGCCGGAGTGACCGTAACCAGGCCGGGCCCGTGCCGCTAGCGGGTTAGCCCGGCACCCCGGTGCGCGGTGCAAGCCCGCGCCCGCCACGCCGACTCAGGGGGCCGAGCGCCGGGCATGCCGGTCTGGCGCGTCTGCCCACCCCTGTCCAGGACTGCCCGCATGCAACTCCGCATCCTCGCCGCTGTCGCCGCCGGCAGCCTGCTCTTCATCGCCGGTCCTGCCGCCGCCCAGAACCTGCCTCTGGAGCAGGTCAACGCGCTGGAAGGCCTGTTCGGCAAGAGCGCTGGTTTTCGCCGCTCGGGTGCCAAGGGCGTGTGCGCCAGCGGCCACTTTGTCGGCAACACCGTGGGCCGCAGTCTCAGCCAGGCCACCGTGTTCAGCGGCGAGAAGGTGCCGGCGGTGCTGCGCTTCTCCGTGGGCGGCGGCAGCCCCAAGGCCAGCGACAAGGGCCGCTCGGTGCGTGGCCTGTCCTTCCAGCTGAGCGCAGCCAACGGTGAGGTCTGGCAAAGCGCCAAGGTCTCGGCGCCGGTGTTTTTCGTGGCCAGGCCCGAGCAGTTTGCGCCCTTCCTGCAGGTGCGCACGCCCGACCCGGCCACCGGCAAGCCCGACGCCGCCAGGCTCAAGGCCTTCAACGACGCCAACCCCGAAACGCTGCGCCAGGCGGCCTACCTGGCCAAGGCGCCGGTGCCGGCCAGCTATGGCAGCGCGAACTACTGGAGCACCAATGCCTTTGTCGTGACCAACGCCCAAGGTGTGAAGTCCACCGTGCGCTGGCAGCTGGAACCCGCCGCCGGCACGCTGGGGCTGAACGACGAGCCGCTGAAGGCCATGCCCGACGACTTCCTCGCCGATGAGCTGCGCCGCCGTGTCGCCAACGCTCCCGTGGTCTTTGACTTCAAGTTCCAGATTGCCGAGGCCGGCGACGCGGTGGACGACCCGACGCGGGCGTGGCCCGGGTCGCGGGCCGTCGTGCCGGCAGGCCAGCTGGTGGTCACACAGGTCGAGGCCGGCCCTGGCGGCGCCTGCGAGCGCCTCACCTACAACCCGCTGACGCTGCCCAAGGGCATCGAAGCCTCGAGCGACCCCGTGTTGCGCGCGCGTGCCGCCCCGTATGCGCTGTCGCTCGGCCGGCGCCTGGGCGAGAGCGCGCGCTGAACAAGCCTGGCGGCGGCAGGCGGCAGCCCCCAGCCGCCTGAGCCCGCCGCTTATGCTTGGCCGCATGCCGACGGGTCTGCCGCTATCTGCCCTTGTCGCCGGCTTCGTCGCCGTGCTGGTGGGCTTCACCAGCTCGGTGGTCATCATCTTCCAGGCCGCCGCCGCGCTGGGCGCCACGCCGGCACAGGCCACCTCGTGGATCTGGGCGCTGGGCCTGGGCATGGGGCTCACCAGCCTGGGCCTGAGCTGGCACTACCGCATGCCGGTGCTGACGGCCTGGAGCACGCCCGGCGCGGCCTTGCTGGTCACGGCCGGCGTGGGTGTGCCGATGAACGAGGCCATCGGCGCCTTCATCGTGTGCGCACTGCTCATCACCGCCGCAGGTGCCACGGGCGCGTTCGCGCGTGTGATGGACCGCATCCCCCAGGCCCTGGCTGCGGCGCTGCTGGCGGGTGTGCTGGCGCGCTTCGCCTTCGACGCCTTCAGCGCGCTGCGCACGCAGTTTGCCCTGGTGTTCACGATGTTCGCCGTCTACCTGCTGGGCCGGCGCCTGTGGCCCCGGTACGCGGTGCCCGGCGTGCTGGCCGCCGGCGTGCTGGTGGCGGCGCTGCAGGGCCAGCTGCACCTGGGGGGCGTCTTCAACGCCACCTCGGCCTGGGCCGTGCCGGTGTTCACGGCGCCCAGCTTCACCCTGGCCAGCACCATCGGCATCGCCTTGCCGTTGTTTGTCGTGACCATGGCCTCGCAGAACCTGCCCGGCGTGGCGGCGCAGCGCGCCGCCGGCTTCGCGGTGCCGGTTTCGCCCGTCATCACCACCACCGGCCTGGCCACGCTGGTGCTGGCGCCTTTCGGCGGCTATGCGCTCAATCTGGCGGCCATCACCGCGGCCATCTGCATGGGGCGCGAGGCGCACGAAGCGCCGGCCCAGCGCTGGAAGGCCGCCGCAGCGGCCGGCCTCATTTATGTGCTGGTGGGCCTGCTGGGCGGTGCGGTGGTGGGCCTGATCGCGGCATTCCCCAAGGAACTGGTGCTGGCCGTCGCCGGCTTTGCCTTGCTGGGCACCATCGGCGGCGGCCTGGCCGTGGCGATGAAGGACGAAGGCCAGCGCGAGGCGGCGCTCATCACCTTCCTGGTGACGGCCAGTGGCCTGACGCTGTGGGGCGTGGGCGCGGCCTTCTGGGGCGTGGTGGCCGGCGCGCTGGCGCTGGGGGTGCAGCGCTGGCGTCAAAAACCGCCGGCTTCCAGCGCGGCTTCGTGAGCAACTGTTTCATTCGCGGGGCTGACTCCCGCGTGGACTACATTCGCGGGCGACTTTTTCCGATACCCTTTCAGTGAGCCTCTCAGCGCCGCAGGCGCCACGCATCCCATGAGCACTTCCCTTGTCCCCGTTTCGGCCGTCCTGCGCCTGGGCGCCCTGGCCCTGCTCTGCGCCGCAGGGCCGGCCCTGGCCGCGCCCCTGAACGTGCGCGTGAACCCCGGCGACCATGGCGAGCAGTCGCGCCATGCCACCTACATGGCCATCAGCGCGGCGTTGAACGATGCGCTGCGCGAGGCGCGCGCCGGCGAGGCCAGCACCGTGATGTCCACCGACGCCACGGCCGACCTCTCGGGCACGCGCGCGCAGCTGAGCGACATCTACGTCGCCCCGGCCCACGTGGTGGGCAGCGCGCTGCGCCACGGTTATGTGCCGCTGGCGGGCAGCCCGCAGGGCGTGCAGGCGGTGATGGTGGCGATGGCCGCCAGCCAGGTGGGCAGCCTGTCGCAGGCCCAGGGCCGACGCCTCGGCCTGCCGCTGCAGGACAGCGTGGTCACCTACCTCGTGCGCGGCGAGCTGAACGCCGCCAACACCTCGCTGAAGAGCCACTTCCGCAGCGTGAAGAACCTGCGCTACCAGGACGCGCTGCTGGTGTGCCTGCAGATCCGCGAGTGCGACGTGGTGGGCGTGGAGCGCGCCGTGTTCGAGCGCTGGAAGGCCGCCGGCGAGCCGGTGGTGTCCTTCCTCGAAAGCAAGCCCGTGCCCGGCATCAGCGTGGCGGTGAAGCAGTCGCTGGCCACCACGCCGGCGATGAAGGCGCTGCAGCCGGTGCTGCTGCGCACGCTGGCCACACCCAACCTCGCGCGCAATGGCTTCGAAAAGCCGGTGGCGGTGGACAAGCGCGATTTCGACTACGTCTCGACCCTGGGCTATTTCACGCCGCGCCAGCTGCCCGGCGCGACGGTGGTGGACGCTGTCGCTGTGGCGCGCCTGATGACGGAAGGCGCCACCTATTACGACACCCGCACCGAGGCCGAATTCAAGGCCGGCCATGTGCCGGGCGCCAAGTGGCTGCCCTACATCGAGAAGAGCGCCAAGGACACCGACTACGACACCAAGCTCGACGGCTTCGACACCAGCAAGCTGCCCGCCGACAAGGCCGCGCCGCTGGTGTTTGCCTGCAATGGCGCGGAATGCTGGAAGAGCTACAAGGCCAGCCATGCCGCCATCAAGGCCGGTCACAGCAAGGTGCACTGGTTCCGCGGCGGCCTGCCCGAGTGGCGCACCGCCGACCGCCAGGTGGCCAGCGCGCAGCCGTAAACCCGGCGTCGGCGCCCTTCGGCGCCGCGCAGCAGCTTGTGCGAAAGTCTCGGCCCGGCGCCCTGCCGGGATGAGGAGACCCCTGCGTGAAACTGCTGTTTGTTGCCGACCCGCTGGAGTCGTTCAAGACCGTCAAGGATTCGACCTTCGCGATGATGCGCGAGGCCGCACGCCGCGGCCACACGCTGATGGCCTGCGAGCCGAAAGACCTGCGCTGGCAGCGCGGTGAGCCCGTCATCGGCTTCGTGCGCGACATCACCCTCACCGGCCGCCCCGGTGACGGCCATTCGGGCGACTGGTTCAGCGCCGCGCAGCAGCGCCCCGACGAGCGCCCGCAGGCGCTGAAGGACGTGGACGCGGTGCTGATGCGCAAGGACCCGCCCTTCGACCCCGAGTACTTCTACGCCACGCACCTGTTGAGCCAGGCCGAGCGTGAAGGCGCGCGCATCTTCAACAAGCCCGGCGCCCTGCGCGAGCACCCGGAAAAGCTGGCGATCCTGGAGTTCCCGCAGTTCATCGGCCCCACCCTGGTGACGCGCGACGAAGCCGACGTGAAGCGTTTCCATGCCGAGCACCAGGACATCATCCTGAAGCCGCTGGACGGCATGGGGGGCATGGGCATCTTCCGCGTCGGCCCCGACGGCATGAACCTGGGCAGCATCGTCGAGACGCTGAACCAGGGCGGCGCGACCACGCTGATGGTGCAGAAGTACCTGCCCGAGATCGTGCAGGGCGACAAGCGCGTGCTGGTCATCGGCGGCAAGCCCGTGCCCTTCAGCCTGGCGCGCATTCCGCAGGGCAGCGAGATCCGCGGCAACCTGGCCGTCGGCGGCAAGGGCGTGGCGCAGCCGCTGACGGCGCGTGAACGCGAGATCGCCGAGGCCCTGGGCCCGGTGCTGGCCGCGCGCGGCCTGCTGCTGGTGGGGCTGGACATCATCGGCAGCTGCCTGACCGAGATCAACGTCACCAGCCCGACGTGTTTTGCCGAGATCACCGCGCAGACCGGCTTCGACGTGCCGGCGATGTTCATCGACGCCCTGGAGGCCGCGCTGGCATGAGCACGCTGTCTGTGGCCGATAACCCCATTTTGCTGGACTGGCTGGACGCCGGCGCCGGCTTCGACGCCGAATACGGCCATGGCCTGAGCAGCCACCTGCCCATGGCCACGCTGGCGCTGCACCGCCTGGGCGCCACGCCGCAGCGCCTGAACACCTGGGCCCAGGCCTATGCCACGCGCCTGCAGCCGGCGCCCGCGCCGCAAGACTGGCCGGCCGGCGACGCCTGGGCGGCCCACCTGGGCCGGCGTGAGGCCTGGCCGCTGTACCGCAGCCTGTTCACACAATGGCTGGCGCAGGAAGGCGCCGGCGACGTGATGGAGGCCGTGCTGCCGCGCCTGATGGAAGGCTGCGCGGGCGCGGCCTTCCACGGCCTCATCCGCACCGCCTATGCCGCGCAGGCGGCGCACCGCCAAGAGCTGGCCGATGCCCTGGCGCACTGGGCCGCCACCTGGCTGGCGCTGGACCCGCCGCCCGCCGCCCCCGGCCATGGCCGTGAGGCCGACCCCGCCACCGTGCTGCGCCGGCTGCCGCTGCCGCCCCTGCCCGTGCCCGGCCGCCTGATCGCCGACCGCGTGGCCGTCGCCGCCGCCTGGCCCGGCTTCGGCGACGCCGCCGCGCAGTTGCGCATTGACGGCAGCACGCTGGAACGGCTGGCGTGCGGCGCCGCCGAGCTGTATGCCGCCAGTGGCAACTTCACCGTGCTGCACATGCTGACCAGCGCCCACGCGGTGCGCGTGCTGCTGCCAGTGCTGGAAGCTGAAGCCGCGCTGGCCGCGGTGGCGGCCTACTGGCGCGCTTTTGCCGCGGCCTGGGCCGCCAGCAGCGCGCGTGACCTGGGCACCGTGCCGCTGCAGCCCTGGGCGCGCATCGTGACCACCGCCATCGCCGCCGAAGACGACCACAGCGCCAAGCTGGTGGACAGCTGCCGCGAACAGCAAAAGGCCTATGGCGGCGACGTCTGGCGCCGCGCTGCGTCACGCGTGGTGCAGGCGGCGGCTTGAGCCGGGAGCACGGCTGAAATGAACCCGCGCTGAGCGCGGCCGCCGCGCCCGCGACAATCCGGGCATGGCCCTGCTCACCCTCTCCAACGCCCACCTCGCTTTCGGCCATGTGCCCCTGCTCGATGGCACCGCCCTTTCCCTCGAAGCCGGCGAGCGCGTCGCGCTCATCGGCCGCAACGGCGCCGGCAAGTCCAGCCTGCTGAAGATCCTGGCCGGGCTGGAAAAGCCCGACGAAGGCATCCTGCAGTTGCAGACCGGCCTGCGCCGCGTCTACGTGGCGCAGGAACCGCTCTTCGAACCCGGCGTCAGCGTCTTCGACGCCGTCAGCGTGGGTGTGGCCGAAGCGCGCGCGCTGCGCGAGCGTTTCGAGCGCCACGACCCCGCCGACGACCTCGACGACCTCATGACGCGGCTGGAGCATCTCGAAGGCTGGACCTGGGAACAGCGTGTCGACGAAGCGCTGCAGCGCCTGCACCTGGACGGCAGCATGCAGGTGGATGCGCTCAGCGGCGGCACCAAGAAGCGCGTGGCGCTGGCCCAGGCGCTGGTGGCCGCGCCCGACCTGCTGCTGCTGGACGAGCCCACCAACCACCTCGACATCGACGCCATCGAATGGCTGCAGACCCTGCTCACCGAGCGCCAGGGCGCGCTGGTGCTGGTCTCGCACGACCGCGCCTTCATCGACGCCGTGGCCACGCGCATCGTCGAGCTCGACCGTGGCGCGCTGAGAAGTTATCCGGGCAGCTTCGCCACCTTCGAGAAGACCAAGGCGCGTGAACTGGAGGACGAAGCGCTGGAACGTGCGCGCGCCGACAAGCTGCTGGCGCAGGAAGAGGTGTGGGTGAGGAAGGGCGTGGAAGCGCGGCGCACGCGCAGCGTGGGCCGCGTGCAGCGCCTGGTGAAGCTGCGCGAACAGCGTGCGCAGCGGCGTGAACAGCTGGGCCGCGTGAAGCTGGAGCTGGATGCGGGCCTGCCGCCCGGCAAGATCGTCGCCGAGCTGAAGGGCGTCGGCATGCAGTACGGCGAGCGTGTGCTCATCGACAACTTCAGCGGCACCATCCTGCGCGGCGACAAGGTCGGCCTCATCGGCCCCAACGGCGTCGGCAAGACCACGCTCTTGAAGCTCATCCTCGGTGAGCTTCAGCCCACGCGCGGCAGCGTGCGCCAGGGCACGCGGCTGCAGGTGGCCTACTTCGACCAGATGCGCGCCGGGCTGGACCTCGACGCCACGCTGGTGGACACCATCAGCCCCGGCAGCGAGTGGATAGAGACCGGCACTTCACGCAAGCACGTGATGAGCTACCTCACCGACTTCCTCTTCAGCCCCGAGCGTGCGAACTCGCCGGTGCGCACGCTTTCCGGCGGTGAACGCAACCGCGTGCTGCTGGCGCGGCTGTTTGCGCTGCCGGCCAACGTGCTGGTGCTGGACGAGCCCACCAACGACCTCGACATCGACACGCTGGAGCTGCTGGAAGAGCTGCTGCAGAGCTACCCGGGCACCGTGTTCCTGGTCAGCCACGACCGGCGTTTCCTCGACAACGTGGTCACCAGCACCATCGCCTGGGAAGGCGACCCGGCCTTTGGCGGCCGCACGGGTTTCTGGCGCGAATACGAAGGCGGCTACGAAGACTGGAAGCAGCAGCGTGAACGTGGCCGCGTGGCGGCGCTGCAGCCTGCCGCGGCACCGCTGGCGGCCCCGAAGGCGGCCGCGCGCAACGACGCCCCCAAGGCCAAGCTCAGCTACAAAGAGCAGCGGGAACTGGACGGCCTGCCGGCGCGCATCGAAGCGCTGGAGGCCGAGCAGGCGCAGATTGCGGCCGAGCTGGCCCGTGCCGACCTCTACAGCAAGGAGCCGCAGCGTGTGCCGGTGCTGCAGGCGCGCCACGACACCCTCGATGCCGAGCTGCTGGCGGCGCTGGAGCGCTGGGAGACCCTGGGCGCGCGCTGAAGGCGCCGACGGTTCGCCACAGGCTTCACTACAGCCCGCTCAGAGCGCCCGGGTGCGAGCGCGTGACGATCAGCGCTGACTGCAGGTACAGCGCGTTCAGCAGGCGCTGCGCGCGGTCGCGGTCGAAGCCGGGCCAGGCGGCCACTTCGCGCAACGGCGTGGTCTGGCCTTGCAGGCGCTGCACGGCCTCGGCCAGCGCACCCACGGTTTCGGCCACGTCCAGGCTGGCGCCGGGGGTCACGCGGTAGGTGGCCACGCCGCCGATCTCGGGCAACAGTTCACCACGCGCGCCGTGCAGCGCCAGGTGCCAGAGCAGCGGCCCCATGTCGTAGGGCGTGCCGGCGGCGTCGCTGTTGGCGGCGGCGGCCTCGCTGCCGTCGTTGGGCAGCGAGGCCACGCGCAGCACGCGCAGCGTCAGCAGGCCCAGGGCCTGCCAGGGCGGCGTGTTCAGGTGGCAGCGCACGCGGCGGTGCGCCGGCAGCACCGTCATCTGCAACACCTGCTCGTCGTCCTGCAGGTGCAGTTGCAGCGTGCTGTTGTGGCGCAACGAGGCGGCCAGCACTTCCAGCAGGTCCAGCCCGTCGCCGGGCCGGTGGTCGGCAGCAAAACGCTGCAGGTCCTGCATCAGCGAGGGGTTCAGCGAAGCCAGATGGGTGGTGCCGGCATCGCTGTTGCGAAGCGCGCCGCGGCGCGCGGCAATGCGTGGCCGGTCACCCACCCGGCGCTGGGGATGGCCGCTGTGCGGCTGCGTGGTCTGAAACATGGCTCTCGGTAGCTCGCTCACAGGGCGATTGGAAGCGGCAAAACACATGGCCCCGGCGGCGGTGGTGTTTCAACTGTGTCTGGATGTTCCAGGTGCGGCAAGCCCCGCCACACACAGGCGCAGCTGGCGCCAGAAGCGCACGTCCTGCGAGGTCGCGAAGTTCACGCGCATCAGTGTGCTGGGCCGTGGCGTGGCGTGGAACAGCGTGCCGGGTGCGGTGAGCCAGCCCCCGTCCAGCAGCGCCTGCGCCAGCGCTTCGGTGTCCGCACCCACCTCCACCCAGCCGAAAAGGCCGGCCGGCGGCGCCACGAACTCGAAGCCGGCCTCGCGCGCCATCTTCACGGTGCGCACCCGCGCGGCGGCCAGCAGCGTGCCCACGCGTTCGGCATGGCGGCGCAGGCTGCCCTGCTCCAGGCACAGCGCCAGGGCCTCTTCCAGCGGCCCCGGGGTGCCCAGGGAGGCGACGAGCTTGGTGTCGACCAGGCGTTCGGCCAGTGCCGGCGCGGCGGCGACAAAACCCACGCGCCACTGCGGCACCAGGATCTTGCTGAAGCCCGAGACATAGAGCGTGCGCTTCAGCCCGTCCAGCTGCGCCAGGCGCGTGCCGTGCGGCGGCGCCAGCCAGGCGTAGGTGTCGTCTTCGACGATCGTCAGGTCGTGGGCTTCGGCCAGGCGCAGCACCTGGTGCGCGGCGGCCGGCGACAGGCTGGCGCCGGTGGGGTTGTGCAGCACCGACACGGTGACGTACAGGCGCGGCTTGTGCGCCTTCAGCAGCGCCTCCATCACCGCCAGGTCCGGGCCGCCGTCGGGCCGGTGGCCGCGCGGCACCGGCAGCAGGCGCATGCCCATGCGCGTGAGCCGCGCGTATTCCACCGCCCAGCCGGGCTCGTCCACCAGCACAGCGTCCCCGGGCTGCAGCAGCGTGCGGCTGATGAGGTCCAGCGCGTGGGTGGCGCCCAGCGTGGTGACGATCTGCGCGGGCGCCGCGGCCACGCCCAGGTCGGCCAGGCGCTGCGCCAGCGCGTTGCGCAGGCGCTGGCTGCCCGCCGGTTCGCCGTAACGCAGCCAGGCTTCGGGTTCGGCGCAGACACGGCGCAGCGCCCGCTGCAGCAGCGGCGCGTCCAGCCACGCTTCCGGCAGCGTGCCCATGCCCGGCGCGGGCAGCCCGCCCTGGGCCTGGAACATGCTGCGGATGAGCGCGGTGGCGTCCACCGGCGCCGGCCGCGGTGGGCGGGTTGGCGGCGTGGCCGCGGCGTGGCGTGCCGCCGGGGCCTGGAGTTCGCGCGCGGTGCGCTGGTCGCGCACGAAGTGGCCGCGCTGGGGCCGCGCCTCCACCAGGCCGCGGGCCTGCAGCAGGTCGTAGGCCGCCACCACGGTGCTGGGGCTGACGGCGTGGCGCTGCGCACAGCTGCGCACCGAGGGCAGGCGCGCGCCCGGCGCCAGCAGGCGCTGGCCGATGCGCTCGGCAAAGCGCGCCGCCAGCTGCTCGGGCAAGGTGGTGCTGGCGTCGCGTGCCAGCAGCGGGCTGGCGGCAGGCTGTGTGGCCCTCATCGGCAATACAGTGGCAAGTTCTGTGCGGCCGAGTGTATGGCTTCTGTACTGATGGCGAGGCCTAGACTGGCGCCATGACTCCTGCCGTCACCGCGCCCCTGCCTGCACCTGCTTCTGCCGCTACCGCCGCGGCCAACGCCCGCCGCGGCTTTCTGCTGGGCGCACTGGGCGTGGTGATCTTCGCGATGACGCTGCCGATGACGCGCCTGGCCGTCGGCGACAGCAGCGCGCCGCAGCTGCCGCCGGCCTTCGTCACCGCCGGGCGTGCGGCGCTGGCCGGGCTGCTGAGCGTGCTCTACCTGCTGGCAGTGCGGGCGCCGCGGCCACCACGCGCGCTGTGGGCCACGCTGGCGCTCAGCGCGGCGGGCACGGTGCTGGGCTTTCCGCTTTTCCTGGCGCTGGCGCTGCGCGAGGTCGACGCCATGCACGCCGCGGTGGTGACGGGCGTGCTGCCGCTGGCCACCGCGGTGGTGGCCGCGCTGGTGCTGCGCCAGCGGCCTTCGCTGGCCTTCTGGGCCTGCGCGCTGGCGGGCTGCGGCCTGGTGCTGGGTTTTGCCGCCTGGCAGGGCAGCGGGCGCCTCAGCGCGGCCGACGGCCTGCTGCTGGTGGCGGTGCTGTGCGGCGCCGTGGCCTACGTGGCCGGCGCGCGCGCGGCGGCGGTGATGCCGGCCGAACACGTCATCGGCTGGGTGCTGGTGGCTTCGTTGCCCCTGACCGTGCCGGCCGCGCTGTGGCTGTGGCCGGCGCAGCCGGCCAGCGCCGCGGCCTGGGGCGGCTTCGCCTATGTCAGCGTGTTTTCGATGTGGCTGGGCTTCTTCGCCTGGTACCGCGGCCTGGCGTTGGGCGGCGTCGTGCGCGTCAGCCAGGTGCAACTGCTGCAGCCCTTTCTGGCGCTGCTGTTCGCGGTGCCGGTGCTGGGCGAAAAGCTCGAGCCCGTGACGCTGCTTTTTGCGCTCGCGGTGATGGCCGTGGTCTTCATCGGCCGCCGCCTGCCGGTGGCGCCGGCGGTCCGGCCGGCCTGGCCCGGCAGTGCCTCGCGTTAACCTCCCTGTCCCTGTTTGCGAAAGCTTCCGATGACCGCATGGCAACTGGCGCGCCGCGCCGACCGGCTGAACCCTTCCACCATCCGCGAGATCCTGAAGGTCACCGAGAGGCCGGGCATCGTCTCGCTGGCCGGCGGCCTGCCCTCGGCCGACACCTTCCCCGTCGCGGCCATGCGCGTGGCCACCGAGCGTGTGCTGCGTGAACAGCCGCGCGAGGCGCTGCAGTACGCCGCCAGCGAAGGCCTGGGCCCGCTGCGCGAATGGGTGGCCGCCGAACTGGCCGGCCAGGGGCTGAAGTGCGATGCCGGCCAGGTGCTCATCACCACCGGCTCGCAGCAGGGCCTGGACCTGGTGGGCAAGGTGCTCATCGACCCCGGCAGCGCGGTGGCGGTGGAATCACCCACCTACCTCGGCGCGCTGCAGGCCTTCGCGCCGTATGAGCCCGAGTTCACGGCCATCGAAGGCGACGACGAAGGCCCGCTGCCCGACGCGGTGCGCGCGGCGCGCGGCGCCCGCTTCGTCTACCTGCTGCCCAACTTCCAGAACCCGAGCGGCCGCTGCGTCAGTGCCGCGCGGCGGGAAGCGCTGGTGGACGCCGCGGCCGCCGCGGGCCTGCCCATCGTCGAAGACAACCCCTATGGCGACCTGTGGTTCGACGCCCCGCCGCCGCCGCCCTTGAGCGCCCGCGCCGGTGTCGGCGAGGGCGGTGGTGCCGTCTACCTGGGTTCGTTCTCCAAGGTGCTGGCCCCGGGCCTGCGCCTGGGCTAC
>LNFM01003114.1_pt1 | contig 33469 bp, 30 predicted proteins | sample 596031 | NCBI WGS metagenome assembly LNFM01 (sample SAMN04254537, study PRJNA301005) | activated carbon metagenome | isolation source: dual media filters at the Ann Arbor, Michigan drinking water treatment plant | place: USA: Ann Arbor | reverse complement strand
GCGGCATCGTCGGCCTGCCCAATGTCGGCAAGTCCACCCTCTTCAATGCGCTGACCAAGGCGGGCATCGCGGCGGAGAACTATCCGTTCTGCACTATCGAGCCTAACGTCGGCGTCGTGGAGGTGCCTGATCCGCGGCTGGCGCAGCTCGTCGGCATCGTGAAGCCGGAGAAGGTCGTGCCGGCGGTGGTCGAGTTCGTCGACATCGCCGGGCTGGTCGCAGGCGCTTCGAAGGGCGAGGGGCTGGGCAACCAGTTCCTGGCCAACATCCGCGAGACCGATGCCATCACCCATGTCGTGCGCTGCTTCGACGATCCGAACGTGATCCATGTGTCGAACAAGGTGGATCCGCTCGCGGACATCGAGACGATCAACACCGAACTCGCGCTGGCCGACCTGGCCAACGTCGAGAAGCAGGTGCATCGCGTGTCCAAGCTTGCCCGCTCTGGCGGCGACAAGGAGGCCGCGCGGCTGCTGCCGCTGCTCGAACGCTGCCGCGCCCAACTCGACCAGGCGAAGCCGGTGCGTGCGCTCGCGCTGGACGAAGACGAGCAGGCGCTGCTCAAGCCCATCTGCCTGATCACCGCCAAGCCGACGATGTATGTCGCGAACGTGAAGGAAGGCGGCTTCGAGAACAACGCCTACCTCGACGCAGTTCGCAGGCATGCCGAAGCCGAGAAGGCACCGGTGGTGGCGGTCTGCGCGGCGATCGAAGCCGAGATCGCCGACCTCGCCGACGAGGACAGGCAGGTCTTCCTGGCCGACCTGGGCATGGCCGAACCCGGCCTCGACCGGGTGATCCGCGCCGGCTTCACGCTGCTCGGGCTGCAGACCTACTTCACCGCCGGCCCGAAGGAAGTGCGCGCCTGGACGGTGGCGATCGGCGCCACCGCGCCGCAGGCCGCCGGCGTGATCCACACCGATTTCGAACGCGGCTTCATCCGCGCCGAGGTGATCGCGTTTCCCGATTTCGTCGCACTCAAGGGCGAGCAGGCGGCAAAGGAGGCCGGGAAGATGCGGCTGGAAGGCAAGGAGTACATCGTCAAGGACGGCGACGTGATGCACTTCCGGTTCAACGTGTGAGCGCGAGCCCGCTCGCACTGCGGCCGAGCTGCGCCTAACGCCTCACGAACGTATTCGCGCTCGCTGTGCCGCCCGCGATATCGACGTAGAAGCGGTCCGATTGCCCCGGCAGGCGGTATACGTGCGCGCATGTCTCCGGGTCCCGTTCGACCTGGGTGCACAGCTTTTGGCCTTCCACATCGATCCGCCAGCGACCGGAGACGGCCGTTCGCGTCACGAAGCGACTGGTCACGGCCATCCCGCCATCGGCCCTGAACGCATAGGTCAGCCCGCCGGTGTAGCCATTGTCGAACACCCGCCCCCCGGCTGCCGCGCGCTCGATCACGCCGCGCAGTTCGGAGGCCGAGAGGATGACGGCATCGGCGGGCAGCACGCCAGGCGACTGGGTGGCGCATCCTGCAATCCCGAGCACGAGCGTCGCGGCCAGGGCGCGCAGGGAAACCGGGTGTGTCATGTCGATCCTTTCCTTGAGGTGTGCAATGCATCGGAGCACCGCGGGCATCTGCTGCCGTCGGCAGCATCGGATCTGCCGGAGCGGCCCGCGCCTTGCCTTGCTGCGATAGACGTCGTTCGTCGCTTGAGCCGCCTGCTTGCCATGCGAGCAAGCAGGCAGTGGATGCGGCGTAGTCTCGACCGCGGTGGTCACGCGCGGATGGCGCGACGGTTTCGAAACAGTCACCGAATGGTTCCGGCTCCGTCGTGCACCGGTGTCGAGTCGTGCTTATCGTCCTGAGATCGGGCAGGATCGGCACCATGTTCCGCATTGCCATAATCGAAGATTCGGTCGACGTCCGGGGGCTCGTTCAGGACGAGCTGTGTCAGCTGGCGTACTGGGTTCGCACGGCAGGCGATGGGAAGGAGGGCCTGCACCTGTGCCTCGAGTGGGCACCGGACCTGGTGGTGCTGGACGTGGTGCTTCCGACGCTGAACGGGATCGAGGTGCTGCGGCGGCTTCGTGCGGCTGGCTTCTCCGCGCCCATCCTCCTGCTTACCGCCCGCGACAGCGAGGCCGACCGCGTTGCTGGCCTCGAGCTGGGTGCGGACGACTACGTGGTGAAGCCGTTCAGCCTGCGTGAACTCAGCGCACGCGTGGCAGCGCTGCTGCGGCGGCATGCACACCGCGGCGCCGGTGTTCACGCGTGCGGCGGTGACGGCGATGGCGGCGTCCTGCGCGTGCTCGACTGCGAACTCGACGTGGTACGCCAGCTGGTGCGCGTGGATGGGGATCTACGCTCGCTTTCGCCGCGCGAGTTCGCCCTCTTGACGTGCCTGGTGCGGGGCGCGGGCCGGGTGCTCACGCGTGAATGGCTGTTGCAGCAGGTATGGGGGCGCGAGTTCGACGGAGTGGACCGCGCGGTGGACACCTGCGTTCTGCGCCTGCGTGAGCGTCTCGGCAGGGAAACCGCGGTGGCAGGCGCCATCGAGGCCGTGCGCGGCGTGGGCTATCGGCTGCTTCCGCGCGGGCGATGAAGGGACGTGGTGCAGTCTCTGATGCTGCTGCGGAGCGCGCGATGCCGACCATCCGCGACGAGGTCCTGCGCTCGCAATTGCGTCCGGTGGTCGCGCTGGCATTGGCCGCAGCGACGACGATTGCCTTGATGATCGTGAGCCAATACGCATGGTTGAGGCTGCAGGCGGTCAACCCGCTGGACGAGATCGAACCGGTAGAACTCGCGCAAGTGCTGCGTGTGGCCACACCCGAACAGTGGCCGGTGCTGGTGCGCTGGGTCGCTGTCCATGGCCTGGGCATGGCCGTGGACGGGGATCCCGCCCCATCAGCCGGGCATGCGCGATTGCCCGACGGCCGCCAGGTGGCATTGGCTGACGTGTTTTCCATTGTCGTCGCTGGGAAACGGGTGGATCCGGTCGATGGCCGTCCGCTCGGTCCTGTGCCGCCGCCCTTGCAGCTCGCCATCGCGCAGCTGGCGCAAGGGAATGCGATGCGCCTGGCACGATCCGTCGATGGCGACCCCTCGGGCACCCAGCACTGGCCGGTGCTCCTCATTCGACTCGATGCGGATCGTGTCGCGGTGCTCGCCAGCCCGGATTACGCGCTCGCGACCGGGGAGGTCGTCGAGGTCGTGTTGAAGGCCTTCATGCTGACCGCCGCCGTGGTGGCGGGCTTCGTCGCGCTGTTCCTGATCGCCTTCCAGCGCCGATTCGCCGCCCGCAGCGCTCAACGCCTGAGCGCCCCGGTCGAACGGCTGGCGCGGGCGGTACGCCTGGCTGCAACGGAAGGCAACGCATCACGCCGCGTCGCCCTCGAGGCGCCTGCGGAGGTCGGGCAGCTTGCTGCAGACTTCAATCTGATGCAGGAGCATCTGGCACGGGCGTTGACCGACCGCCAGCGGGTGATCGACGGCCAGCGCGACCTGGTCGCTTCCTTGTCCCATGAGCTGCGCACTCCCCTGACAGTCCTTCGCGGGCATGCCGAGTTGCTCCAGCGCGAAGGGCGCGGCGCGGATCGGGCAGAGGTGATGCTGCGCCAGGTCGAGGATCTCCACGTCCTGCTGAGCGACCTGCTGGACATGTCGCGCCTGGAATCGATCGAGGCAGGGCTGGCCATCACGGACGTGCCGTTGCCCCCGTTGATCGAGGAAATGGTCGAACGCTTCGGCGCCTCTGCATGGCGGCAGGGCGTGCTGCTTCGGCCAGCCGAGACGGTGGATCCATCCTTTGTCGCACGCGCCGACCCGCTCTGGCTGCGTCAGATCGTAGCCAATCTGCTCAGCAACGCCATTCGCCACACACCGCAGGGCGGTCTCGTGACACTGGGCACGGAACGCAAAGGCATGCAAGTGCACCTGACGGTCGAGGACACGGGTGTCGGGTTGGGTGCGGACGGGCCTCAGCGGGATGTCGCGGCACGCTCGGCCGGTATCGGCTTGCAGGTCGTGCGCAGGCTGGCTCGGGCCATGGAGGGTTCCCTGCGCCTGGATGTCACGGACGCGGGCGGTGCCCGCGCAATCCTGGCACTGCCGGATGCCCGAAGGCAGGAGCGGACATGAAGCAGGAGGGCCGTGCCGCGCTCGCGCTCAGCCTTTCCCGACAAGCTCGTCGACGAACAGGTGCACCGGCAACGCATCGATCGCCTGCGGATCGTCGTAGAGGGCAAGCAGCCGCTCGCCCGCCGCCGATGGCAACCGGCGCAGGGCATGCTCGAACTTGGCCCGTAGCGCCGGCACCGCCTCGTGCCGCCGCTTCGGATGTCCCAGCGGATACTCCCGCTCGACCCGCCCGGTCGACGTGCCGTCGCGGAAGAACACCTGCACCGAGTTCGCGCTGGTGCGCCGAGCCGGGTCGAAGAAGCCTTCCGTGTAGCGCGGCTCCTCTGCCAGCACCATCTTCGCGCGCAGCGCATCGATCCGCGGATCGGCGGCGAACGCATCGCTGTAGTCCGACGGGCCGAGCCGGCCGTGCATCAGCCCGAGCGCGACGATGTACTGCACGCAATGGTCGCGGTCGGCCGGATTGCGCAGCACGCCCGGCTTGTCCATGATGCGCGCGAGCGAGCGGTGGCAGCGCAGTTCGATGCGTTCGATCTCGTCCAGGCGCGGCGCGACCTCCGGATGCAGCAGGAACGCGCACTCGCCCGCAGTCTGGCCGTGCATGCCTGCCGGCAGCAGCTTGAACATGCAGCGCCCGATCACCGATTCGCCCAGCGGGGCGTCGAAACGAAGCGCGGTGCCGCCGAAGCGGGCGGCATGGAAGCCGAGTTCCGGCGCCGACAGCACCCACGGATAGCCATCCTCGCCGGCCATCACCATCATCGCGATGCGCACGGCGCCTTCGCTGGCGCGCGCGCATGCCCAGTTCTTGCGCGAACCGATGTTCGGCGCATGGCGGATCGCCGAGAGCGTCGATTCGACGAACGCGTTCGAAGCGGCATCGAACACCTGCCGGCGCGTGCCGCCGAGCAGCTTCACCAGCACCGGCGCGACCGCGGCCTGCACCAGCATCGTCTGGTCCATGCCATGCGCCCGCCAGTCGTTGGCTGCGCAGAGTGCGCCCTGGATCTCGTACACGCGCACCGCGGCGTCGAGCAGGTCGGCCATCACCAGCGGTGGCCTGCCGGCCGCCACCGCGCGCCGGGACAGGTGGTCGCCCAGCATCAGCACGCCGGCGAGCCCGTCGGACGGATGCATGGTCAGCATGCCGTTGCAGGCGTCGTTGTAGTCCAGCCAGCGGATCATCGCGCCGAGGTCGAAGGTCGCCTTCGCCGGGTCGAGCACGAACGACGTGCCGGGAACCCGTGCGCCGTCCGGCACCACGGTGCCCGGCACCAGCGGTCCGAGCAGGCGCGCGCAGGCGGGATCGAACAGGGCCTCCAGCGCACAGGCGAGCGTGTCGAACAGGCACAGCCGCGCCGCGTCGATCGAGGCCCGGTCGCGGACGCGGTAGTCCGATACGTAGCCGGCGATCTCCTCGAGCAGGGCATCCGGAACGGCCGGTGCCGCCTGCAGGTCCGACGGCACCGCCATCAGCGTACCTCCATGTTGATGGCGGCGATCAGCTTGCCGTTCTTCACGAGCTCTTCCTCGTAGAAGCGCACGAACTCCGCATGCGTGCTGCCGACCGGATCGAGTCCCTGCGACACCAGCTTCCTCTCGATCTCCGGGTCGTTGACGATGCGGGTGATCTCCTGCTGGGTCTTCAGCACGATGTCCATCGGCGTGCGGCCGGGCATGAACACGCCGTACCAGTTCTCGTAGGCATACCCGGGCACGCCCGACTCGGCGATGGTCGGCAGCTTCGGCAGCGCCGGCGTGCGCTTCGCTCCGAGCACCGCCAGCGCGCGCAGCTTGCCCGCCTCGAAGAACTGCCGCGTCGACACCACGCTCGCCATCGACAGCGAGACCCGTCCGCCCATGAGGTCGGTGATGCTCGGTGCAGTGCCCTTGTAGGGCACGTGCGACATCTTCACGCCCGCCATCTGGCTGAACAGTTCCGCCGCCAGGTGCTGGCCGGTGCCGTTGCCCGAGGAGGAATAGAGCAGGTCGCCGGGACGGGCCTTCGCGAACGCGATGAAGTCCTTCACCGACCTCACCGGCACCGACGGGTGGACCACCATCACGCCCGGCGAGATCACCGCCAGCGACACCGGTACGATGTCCTTGCGCGGGTCGAACGACAGCTTCATCAGGCTGGGCGTGATGGCCACGCCGGAGGAATTGGTCAGCATCGTGTAGCCATCGGGCGCCGCCCGGGCCAGCATCTCGGTGGCCACCGAGCCACCCGCACCGGGCCGGTTCTCGACCACCACCGGCTGCCCCCAGCGCTCGGACAGTTTCTGCGCCAGCAGCCGGCCCGTGGTGTCGACGCCGCCACCCGGCGCCAGGGCGATCAGCATCCGGATCGGTTTCGCCGGCCATGGGGCCTGCGCGGCCGCGCCAGCTGCGGCGATCGAACACAGCGTGGCGACGGCTGCCTGTGCCAGTCGGCGGTCGCGGGTATCCATACAGTCTCCTCCTGCGGTTGCATCGCCGCCAGCCTGCGCCGGGCCGGTGCGCGAACGATCATCGGGCCGCCTGCGCCCGTGCCCGGGACGGGCTCCGTTGCACAGGGAAGGCGGTCGGAGCCAATGTATACCCGATCGGCCATGCGCGCAGCACGCTCCATCGACAGTGCGTTGGGTGGATGACCGACAGCGGTCTCCAGCGTTCGAGCCACGCGGCGTCGCCGCCTCGCGCGGGTCCGGCTATCCCTGTGACGATGTCATGGCGCCGCCGGAGCCACGGGTTCGCACGGCCACCCGCCGGGCGGGCATTCCATGCCGGGAAAGACCCGGTCCTGCCGTCAGTTGGCGACCCGCATCACGCCGAACTGCGCGGCCGAACGCTGGTACAGCACGCGGCCGGTCGACCTGTCCTTGACCACGAGGTTCAGCACGAGGGTGCGATCGGCGTTCTGCGCCTTGATCTCGAAGTTCCGGCGCAGGTCCACCAGCATCTCGCTCCCGGTCCATCGGCCCATCGATGCCACGTCGTGGATCTTGTACATGCGGTAGTCGCTCCCGTTGCGGAGCTCGATCTCGGTGTCCACCGATCCGCTCGACATGCAGGCCTGCAGCGACGTCTTCTGCTGGCCGACCGAGCAGCTGAGCTCCGCGATGAATGGAAACTCGACCGCCTTGCGCTTCTCTTCGGCGGCCATCGCCGCCGCGTGGCGGCGGGCCTCCGCGTCTTCCCGCCGTGCGCGCTCGGTGCGTATCGCCTTGACCGAGGTGCCCCTGGCCGAAGCTTCGCGCTCGTCGGCCGCGAATTGCATCAGTGCATCGACGTTGTCCCGCGCGCCGGGTTCGAACTGCTCCAGTCGCTTGCGCGCCGCGGCGAACTGCTCTGCGTTCGTGATCCCGAGTTCCTGCAGGCGCGTGACCTGCGCGGCATCGCGTACGCCGACGCTGTTGCCGAACAGGTAGGCGTTGGCATCCTTGAAGCCGAGACTGGCTGCATGGACCTGCAGCAGTGCCGCTTCGTCGAGCGGGTCGGGCATCAGCCGTCCGTCGAGCTGGCGGTCACGGTCGATCGCCGCCTTCAGCGTGGCCAGCATCGGGCCATTGCCGAGGACCACGGTGCAGCGGCCGTCGCGCTTCTGCAGGTCGGCATAGAGCGCATCGACACTGTCGAATTTCCGGATGCTCGAAGGCTTGCCAGGCTGGAAGCGTGCGAACGATTCGCTGCGCATGATCGACTCCAGCGACAGGCCGTTGCGCGGCGCGCCGGCCGCATCGGGCGAGACATGGCAGGCCCGGATGGACGAGCCGCCGACGCTCAGCGCGCCGTACAGTGCGCCGGCGCCGGTCGCCGGCGAATCGGCCAGCCTGCGCAGCAGGGTGTCCGCGGCCTTCGCGGCCTGCGCGAAGCCCTGCTGCCGGGTGTCGCGGGCGACGCGATAGTCGCCTATCGGCACCGTGGCGATCTCGTGCAGCTGTCCGGCATCGAGGTTCGCCTTCCACCGGCTCGAAAGCCTGGGCCCCATCGTCGGGTCGACCAGCATCCTTGGAATCGCGTGGGCATCCACGCTGCAGCCCGAACCGCCGAGGTTGATCGATGCGCGGACCGGACGTCCGAACCGCTTCTGCAGGGCGATCTCGAAGGCAGTCGCCAGCGTCGCCCAGTAGTCGGCGGAGTCGGATTCCGGGCGCGGCGCGGCCGAGCGCGAGGGAATGCCCGCCGCGACGGTCGGGGTCGGGCCACTGAACCCGCTGCGCGGAGGTTCGCGCAGGCCGTACTGGCGCGCCGGCGTGAAACGAAGCATCTGATAGAACGACTGGATGCGCATGTCTCCCAGGCGCGGTTCAGCGGCCGGCCCGCGCGAGCCGAGTTCGCTGAATGCGCTCCACGGGATCTGGATGCCGTCCGCCTTGACCAGTTCGCCGACGTCGATGCACAGCGCGTCGCCTTGCAGGGACCACTCGCCCGACACGCTGCGGCGCAGGGTCCCGCGCATGTCGCTGTTCGAAGCCAGGATCAGCAGGTCGAGGTTGCGGTTTCCTGCAATCGTCTCGAGACGTTGCTCGATCGGCGACAGCCCGGCCCGGGCCGCACCGCTCTCGGCGACGGTCCCCGCAGCCGGCGGTGCCGCGGGCGCCGCACCGGCCATCGACGCAGGCGTTCCGGCGGGTATCGTCGGAGCAGCGCCAGCGGTCGTTCCGGCCGCCGGTGCGCCGGCAGCGCGCAGGACGTTCGCCAATGCAGGCATCGCAGCCTGTGCAGCCTGCACGGCGCGGCCTGGAGCAGGGGCCGCCGGTGGCGGCTGCTGCGACGGTTGCTGGGGCGGTGCGGGTTCTGCCGGCGGTTGCGTCGGCTGGACCTGGGCAACGGGGGCCGGCGCAGCCTTCGGTTGCTGCGCGCGCGCGGACAGGCTCGCCGGTGCCGGCACTTCCATGCGCATGTCGATGGTGCAGTCTCGTACCTTGCGCCCGTCCGACGACAGCGCACCGCTGCCGGCGACGCGATCGGGCGCACCTGCCTGGCCGGTCAGGTCCCATGTCCAGCGAGCGTCCGGTGCCCGCCTGCCTTCGGCCCCGAGCACCAGCCTGCCGGCGTCGAGGCGGCCTTCCCATCGGGTCTCTTCCTGGCCCTGCCCGGTTGCCTGGGACTGGGTCTGGCCGATGCGGCCACCGGTCACGGTGAATGTGATCCTGCTGGTGAAGGCAGGCCTGCCGTTGCCGAGGTGCGCGCTGCAGCCGAGCGTGGCAGCCCAGAGGCCGTCGTAGTCCGTGGCTGCCGCCTGCAACGAGGCCGGGGCGGCGAGAACGGCGGCGAGCAGTGCGGCGAGCGGAAGGGCACGCGTGCGGGCGGAGTCGATCATCGGCAGGTCCGGTTGGCAGGAATGCGCGCCGGGGACGCTGAAAATGGTCAGCGACGCGACTATCCAGTCCTATCGGCCCTGGCCCGTGAATCTTGAGCGGATGCTCGCAAGCGGGAGTCCACCAGCGAAAACGGCCGCTTGCGCGGCCGTCGGTGGAGGCGAGGGGATCAGCCCCGGCTGGCGCTGCGCCGCCGGCCCAGGCCGAACATCATGCCGAGCCCGGCGATCATCAGCCATGCGGCCGCCGGCAGCGGGACCACTGCGGCTTGCAGGGTCACCGAGTCGAGCGCTGAGCCCTGGTTCTTGTTGCCGAAGGCGGCATTGCCCTGGAACCACAGGGTGTAGTCGCCAGCCACCGCGAAGTTGACGTCGAGGAAGCTCTGTTTCCAGGCCATCGCCTGCTTGGTCGGAACGCCATCGGCGGGAACGTCGTACAGGAACGTGGTCGACGAGGTGGCGACCGAGGTGCCGCCGATGCTGGAGCCCGAGACGATGTTCGCGAAGAGGCCCTGATCCTGCCGTGCGTCGGTGTTCACCGAATGGAAGAATGACAGGCGGTAGCTGCCGAGCTGGCCTGCACCGACCGAGAAGGTCTGGGCGAGGAAGGAGGGCTGCTGGGTGCCGCTGCCGAACAGGTCGATGCTGTTCGCGCCCGAATGGGCCTGCCAGTAGGGGGCCTTCACCAGGTCGACCGATGCGCTGGTGTTGCCGCCGGAGGTGACCACGCGCCAGCCGGTCATCTGGAACGCGCTGGTCGGGGTGACCACCTGGAAGCCGAGGCCCGCTGCGACCGGGTTGGCATCGAAGCCGCCGTTGACGATCAGGGAGGCGTTCGCCTGCACCGATACGACGGCGAGGGCGGCGACGAACAGTGCGGCGGAGATTCGGTTGCTCATTTGCAGGTCCTCGATGTACGGAGGCGGGTGGCCTCGGGATGACGTCGAGTATCCGGATCGGACGGATCGACTGCGGTGAGGTATCTGGCACCGCCGCCGTTATTGTTCGCGCGCGGGGCTGCGACTTTTTCCCGCTCGATCGAGGCGCTCGGCTCAGGCCGGCGCCTGTCGGCGCAGGCTGACCAGCATCACGCCGGCAATCACCAGTGCGGCACCGACCATCTGCAACGCGGTGATCTGCTCGCCCAGGATCAGCGCGGCCATCGCCAGCGTGGCGATCGGGCCCAGCGTGCTGATCAGCGCGACCTGGTTCGCGCCCAGCCGGCGCAGCGCTTCGGCGACCAGCAGGATCGGCAGCACCGTCGACACGGTGCCCATGCCGAATGCATGGGCGTAGACGATGCCCGGAACCACCAGCGACTCCACGCCGTGGGTGATGAAGAAGTGCGCGATGCTGAATCCGCAGGCCACCGACGATGCATAGCTGGTGAAGCGCATCGATCCGACCCGCGGCACGATGCGCGAACTGGCCACGACATAACACGCATAGGTGATCGCGCTGGCCAGCGTGAAGCCGACGCCCAGCGCCAGCGAGGACGCATCGCCTTCCAGGCGCAGGTTGTCCCATACGCAGAGCAGGACCCCCGAATACGAAAGCAGCAGCGACATCCCCTGCGCCAGCGTGAGCTTCGTGCGGAAGATCGCCCATGACAGCAGCACGACGAAGGTCGGATAGAGGAATAGGATCAGCCGCTCCAGGCTGGCCGGTATGTACGACAGGCCGATGAAGTCGAGATAGCTCGACAGGTAGAAGCCGAGCACGCCGCAGGCAGCCATGCCCCACCAGTCGCGGCGGTCGATGGACTTCAGGCCGGCGGTGCCGCACCACCAGCCCATCGCGATGAAGAACGGCAGGGCGATCATCATGCGCAGCGCGAACGTCGTCGTCGCATCGACGCCATGCGCATAGATCAGCTTGATGAAGATCGCCTTGGCCGAAAAGAAGACGGCCGCGCCGATCGCGCAGGCGAGCCCGATGCTGAGCGATCGCTTTGCCGCGGCGGCTGCCGTCGTCGCGGCGGCCGCGTCGCCGGCGGGACCCGGCATCAGCGCCTTCGGCCGCCGCCCATCAGCGAGCCGAGCACGCCGCGAACGAGTTGCCTGCCGATCTCCGACCCCACCTGCCGGACCACGCTCTTCATCGCGGTCTCGACCACGCCTTCGCGCGTGCGTGCGCCGCGTGCGGCGCCGCCGGCGCCCCCGCCGAGCAGGCCGCCGAGCGAACCGAACAGGCCGCCACCGCCCGGTGCGGCCTGCGCCGCCTCGTCGGCGCCGCCGGCCGCTCCACCCTGCTGCAGCTTCTCGTAGGCCGACTCGCGGTCGACCAGCTTCTCGTAATGGCCGGCGACCGGCGAGCCCGCGGTCACCTGCCTGCGCTCGTCGGGCGTGGCCGGGCCGAGGCGCGAGGCCGGCGGCAGCACGAATGCGCGTTCGGTGACGGTCGGGCTGCCCTTCGCGTCAAGGAAGGACACCAGTGCCTCGCCGACGGCCAGTTCGGTGATCGAGGCTTCGATGTCGAGCTTCGGGTTCGGCCGCATCGTGGTCGCGGCGGTCTTCACCGCCTTCTGGTCGCGCGGGGTGAATGCACGAAGGGCGTGCTGGACCCGGTTGCCGAGCTGGCCGAGTACCGTGTCGGGGATGTCGAGCGGGTTCTGGGTGACGAAGTACACGCCCACGCCCTTGGAGCGGATCAGCCGCACCACCTGTTCGATCTTCTGCAGCAGGGCCGGCGGTGCGTCGGTGAACAGCAGGTGCGCCTCGTCGAAGAAGAACACCAGCTTCGGCTTGTCCGGGTCGCCGACCTCGGGCAGGACCTCGAACAGCTCGGACAGCAGCCAGAGCAGGAAGGTCGCATAGACCTTCGGCGCGTTCATCAGCTTGTCGGCGGCGAGGATGCTGACCACGCCGCGCCCCTTCGCGTCGGTCTGCATCAGGTCGCCGATGTCGAGCGCCGGCTCGCCGAAGAACAGGTCGCCGCCCTGTTCGCCGATCGCCAGCAGCCCGCGCTGGATCGCGCCGATGCTGGCCGGCGAGATGTTGCCGTACTCGGTCTTGTACTTCGCCGCGTTGTCGCCCACGTGCTGCAGCATCGCACGCAGGTCCTTCAGGTCGATCAGCAGCAGCCCGTTGTCGTCGGCGATCTTGAACGCGAGCGACAGCACGCCTTCCTGGGTGTCGTTCAGGTTGAGCATGCGGGCGATCAGCACCGGGCCCATCTCGGAGATGGTCGCGCGCACCGGATGGCCCTGTTCGCCGAACACGTCCCAGAACATCACCGGGAACGCGCTGAACGCGTGGCTGTCGGCGATTCCCAGCTGGTCGGCACGTGCCTTCAGCTTCGGTTTCCATTCGCCGGCCTGCGACAGGCCGGACAGGTCACCCTTCACGTCGGCCATGAACACCGGCACGCCGGCGAGGCTGAACTGCTCGGCCAGCCGCTGCAGCGTGACCGTCTTGCCGGTGCCGGTGGCGCCTGCGATCAGGCCGTGGCGGTTGGCCAGCGACGGCAGGAGGAACAGATCCGGGGCGCCCGGGGCAACCTTGGCGATCGGCAGCGGCTCGGCCATTGAACCCTCCTGGTGGGTGGCTGGAAACGCCGGCGAGCGTAGCACAGCGGTCTGGCGCGAAGTCGTGCCGCGCGCCCGCGGCAAGGGCCCCGGGGTTAGAATCCGCGCCTGCCGCCGCCGGCCTGATGGGCGACCTGCTGGACGACCTGATCGGCCACCGTGCGGGCGGCGTCGAAAACCGAGGAGAACACCGTGGCCGGTCACAGCAAATGGGCCAACATCAAGCACAAGAAGGCGATCGCCGACGCCAAGAAGGGCAAGGCGATGACCCGGTGCATCCGCGAGATCACCGTTGCTGCCCGTTCGGGCGGCGGCGATCCGGACGGCAATCCGAGGCTGCGGCTGGCGATCAGCAAGGCGCGCGAGGTCAACACGCCGAAGGACACGATCGAGAACGCGATCAAGCGCGGCAGCGGTGCGCTGACCGGCGAGTCGCTCGACGAGATCCGCTACGAGGGCTACGGCATCGGCGGCGCGGCCGTGATGGTCGATTGCGTGACCAACAACAAGGTGCGCACCGTGGCCGACGTGCGCCATGCATTCGCGAAGAACGGCGGCAACATGGGCACCGACGGGTCGGTCGCCTTCCAGTTCAAGCATTGCGGCCAGTTCGTGTTCGCACCCGGAACCAGCGAAGAGAAGGTGATGGAAGTCGGACTCGACGCGGGGGCCGATGACGTCGCGACGAACGAGGACGGCAGCGTCGAGCTGATCTGCCCGCCGCCGGCGTTCACTGCGGTGAAGACCGCGCTCGAGGCCGCAGGCCTGAAGGCCGAGTTCGCCGAGGTGACGATGAAGCCGTTGTCGGAAACGGTGCTGTCCGGTGACGAGGGTGCCCGCATGCAGCGCCTGCTCGACGCACTGGAGGCCCTCGACGACGTGCAGGAGGTCTACACCACGGCGCTGGTGGGGGATTGACCGCCGGGCTGGTCCCGGCCGTCTTCGTCCTTCTCTGGAGCACCGGCTTCATCGGCGCCAAGCTCGGCCTGCCCCATGTCGAGCCATTGACCTTCCTCGCGCTGCGCTTTGCACTGGTGGGGGTACTGCTCGGCAGCATCTGCCTGGTTGCGCGTGCGCCCTGGCCACGCAGCGCACGCGAGTATGGCCACCTCGCGGTAGCCGGGCTGCTGGTCCAGGCCGGCTACCTCGGCGGCGTGTTCAGTGCGATCGACCTCGGCCTCAGCGCCGGTGCCGCCGCGCTGATCGTCGGCCTGCAGCCGCTGGCCACCGCCTGCCTGGCCGGTCCGGTGCTGGGCGAGCGCATCGGCCGGATGCAGTGGCTCGGCTTCGGGCTGGGGCTCGTCGGCGTGCTGATGGTGCTGGGGCCGAAGGCCAACGCGACCGGCGCCAGCGTCGCCTCGCTCGGCTTCGCCGCCGTGGCGCTGGCCTCGATCACCGCCGGCACGGTGTACCAGAAACGGTTCGCGTCCGGCATGGACCTGCGCACCGGCTCGCTGGTGCAGTTCGCGGCCGCGGCGCTGCTGCTGGTGCCGCTCGCCTTCTTCACCGAAACGATGCAGGTGGCGTGGACCGGCGAATTCGTGTTCGCGCTGGGCTGGCTGGTCGTGGTGCTGTCCCTCGGTGCGATCACGCTGCTCAACCTCCTGATCCGGCGCGGCGCGGCATCGAAGGTGGCCAGCCTGTTCTACCTCACCCCGGGTGCGACCGCGCTGATCGCCTGGGCGGTGTTCGGGGAGACGCTGGCGCCGTCGGGCATCGCCGGGCTGGTAGTCGCGGCGATCGGCGTCGCGCTGGTGAATGCAGGCGGCCACGTGCCTGCGCGCGCTACACTCGCCAGGTGAGCCCCCCGCGCACCGTGAATCCCCCGAGCAGCCCGCCGACCCGGCGCATCCTGGGCATCGATCCCGGGCTGCGGCGCACCGGCTTCGGCATCATCGACGTGCGCGGCCAGTCGCTGTCCTATGTCACCTCGGGCATCGTGCGGGTACCGCCCGGCGACCTGCCGGAACGGCTGAAGGCGATCCTCGACTGCCTGGGACAGGTGATCGTGAGCCATGCGCCGGTGCAGGCGGCGATCGAGAAGGTGTTCGTGAACGTGAATCCGCAGTCGACGCTGCTGCTCGGGCAGGCACGCGGGGCGGCGATCTGCGCGGCGGTCGCGCACCACCTGCCGGTGTCCGAGTACACCGCGCAGCAGGTGAAGCAGGCGGTGGCCGGCAACGGCCAGGCGAACAAGTCGCAGGTGCAGCAGATGGTGCGCCGGCTGCTCTCGCTGCCGGCCGATCCCACGTCGGACGCGGCCGATGCACTGGCCTGCGCGATCTGCCATGCGCATGGCGGGCAGGGCATGGGTGGCCTCGCCACCGCCGGCTTCCGCATGCGCCGTGGCCGGCTGGTGTCCGCGGCCGACCTGCTCAAGGCCGGCGGCGTGATCGCGGGGGCGGTGGAATGATCGGGCGCCTGACCGGCATCCTGCGCGAGAAGAACCCGCCGCAGGTGCTGCTCGATGTCGGTGGGGTCGGCTACGAGGTCGACGTGCCGATGAGCACGTTCTACTCGCTGCCGCGCATCGGCGACACGGTCACGCTGTGCACCCACCTGGCGATCCGCGAGGACGCGCACCTGCTGTACGGCTTCGCCACCGAGCGGGAACGCCATGCGTTCCGGGCGCTGATCCGGATCAGCGGCGTCGGCGCCAAGACCGCGCTCGCGCTGCTGTCCGGGATGGATGTCGACGGGCTGGCCGAGGCGGTCGTGCTGCAGGAGACCGCGCGCCTGACCCGCGTTCCCGGCATCGGCAAGAAGACCGCGGAGCGCCTGCTGCTGGAACTCAAGGGCAAGCTCGGCGACGCGCTGCCTGGCGTGCCGGGGGCCGGCGCGCCGGCGGAACGCAGCGATGCGAACGACGTGCTCAATGCACTGCTCGCGCTCGGCTACAGCGACAAGGAGGCGATGTTCGCCTGCAGGCAGGTGCCGCCCGGGACTGCGGTGGGCGAGGGCATCCGGATGGCGCTGAAGGTGCTGTCGAAGGGGTGATCCTCCGTGTCCGGCGGGCATTCACGCACGCCTCACGCGCCCGGGAGCTTTGGCGCGATAATCACCGCTCACCCCTGAACGAAACCCCGGATGGCGATCGAGACGGACCGACTGATCAGCGCCGCGCCCGCGTCCTCGCAGGAAGAGGTCGTCGAACGCGCGCTGCGCCCGAAGCTGCTCGACGAATACGTCGGCCAGGAGAAGATCCGCGGCCAGCTGTCGATCTTCATCGAGGCCGCGCGGTCCCGTGGCGAGGCGCTCGACCATACGCTGCTGTTCGGCCCGCCGGGCCTGGGCAAGACCACGCTTGCGCATATCATCGCGCGCGAGATGGGCGTCGGGCTGCGCCAGACCTCCGGCCCGGTGCTCGAGCGTCCGGGCGACCTGGCGGCGCTGCTGACCAACCTCGAGCCGAACGACGTGCTGTTCATCGACGAGATCCATCGGCTGTCGCCGGTCGTCGAAGAGATCCTGTATCCGGCGCTCGAGGACTACCAGATCGACATCATGATCGGCGAGGGACCCGCCGCGCGATCGGTGAAGCTCGAACTCAAGCCGTTCACGCTGGTCGGCGCAACGACGCGGGCTGGCATGCTGACCAATCCGCTGCGCGACCGCTTCGGCATCGTCGCCCGGCTCGAGTTCTACACCGCCGAGGAGCTGCGGCGCATCGTCACCCGCTCGGCGCAGCTGCTGGAGTGTTCGATGGTCGACGATGGCGCGCTCGAGATCGCGCGCCGCGCGCGCGGTACGCCGCGCATCGCCAACCGCCTGCTGCGCCGGGTGCGCGACTATGCGCAGGTGCGGGCCGATGGTTCGGTCACGCGCGAGGTCGCCGACGCGGCACTGCTGATGCTCGACGTCGACGCCAGCGGGCTGGACATCATGGACCGCAGCCTGATGCTGGCGGTGATCGAGAAGTTCGAGGGCGGGCCGGTCGGTGTCGACAACCTCGCGGCGGCCATCGGCGAGGAGCGCGACACCATCGAGGACGTGATCGAACCGTTCCTGATCCAGCAGGGCTACCTGAAGCGCACGCCGCGCGGGCGGATCGCCACGCAGATCGCGTATCGCCATTTCGGACTGCCGCAGCCACGGCCCGCCGCGTCCCCGGACCTGTTCGATGAGCCGTCCTGATCCTGCGCCTTCGCCGGTGGCCGACGGGGTCGCCTCGCGCCGCTACCGGCTCCCGGTACGTGTCTACTACCAGGACACCGACGCCGGCGGCGTGGTGTTCCATGCCGCCTACCTGAGCTTCTTCGAGCGGGCGCGCACCGAGTTGCTGCGCTCGATCGGCTTCGACATCGGGCGCCTGGCCGAGGAGGGCGTGCTGTTCGCGCTGCACCGCCTCGAGATGGAGTTCCTGAAGCCGGCGCGCCTCGACGACGCGCTGGAAGTCACGGCTGCGGTCGGCCACCTCGGGCGCACGTCGGCCCGCTTCGTGCAGACGGTGGAATTGGCCGACGGCAGCGTCGCCACGCGCGCCTCGCTGTCTCTGGTGTGCGTGTCTGCGGCGCGCTTCCGGCCGATGGGCATCCCGGAACCGCTGCGCGCGGCGCTCGAATCGTGGACACTTCCCGCGGGTGCCAGCGCTGCAGCCGGCGCAGGGCCGCACAACGGATCGGGATCGACAGGATGAACGTGACACAGGACATGTCGGTATGGGGGCTCGTGATGCAGGCGAGCCTGTTCGTGCAGCTGGTGATGCTCGGGCTGCTGCTCGCCTCGCTGCTGTCGTGGTGGTACATCTTCCGGAAGGCGTTCGTGCTGCGCCAGGCAAAGGCCGACACCGAGGCCTTCGAGAAGGATTTCTGGAGTGGCGGCGACCTGAACAGCCTCTACCAGGCGGCGGCCGCGTCCAAGCACCGCGTCGGGAGCCTGGAGCGCATCTTCGAGGCCGGCTTCCGCGAGTTCAGCAAGGTCAAGCGTCCGCCGGGCTCGGACCTCAGCGCGGCGATCGATGGCACCCGGCGCGCGATGAGCGCGACCTACCAGCGCGAAATGGACATGCTCGAGCAGAACCTCGCCTTCCTCGCCTCGGTCGGTTCGGTGGCGCCGTACATCGGCCTGCTGGGGACGGTATGGGGAATCATGCACGCGTTCATGGGCTTGTCCACCGTCGCGCAGGCAACGCTGGCGCTGGTCGCGCCGGGCATCGCCGAGGCGCTGATCGCGACGGCGATGGGCCTGTTCGCGGCGATCCCCGCCGTGCTCGCATACAACCGCTACAGCCACGACATCGACCGCCTCGCGGTGCGCTTCGAGAGCTTCATGGAAGAGTTCACCAACATCATGCAGCGGCAGGGCTGAACATGGCCTCCGCCGGGGACGCAGTGCGATGAGCATCCCGATCCGCAAGCGGCGGCCGCGCCGCATGATGAACCAGATCAACGTCGTGCCCTACCTCGACGTGATGCTGGTGCTGCTGGTGATCTTCATGGTCACCGCGCCACTGACCAACCCGGGGCAGATCGAACTGCCCTCGGTCGGGCAGTCGCTCACCGCGCCCTCGCTGCCGATCGAGGTGACGATCAGGGCCGATCGCACGCTGGCGGTGCGGGACCGCTCGCGCGGCGGGCCCGAGCGTGAACTCTCTCGCGCCGAACTGGTCAAGTTCATCCAGGGCCTGCAGTCGACTTCGCCCGACCGCCCGGTGGTGATCGCCGCCGATAAGGCGGTGCGCTACGAAGCCGTGCTCGACGTGATGGACCTCCTGCAGCAGAACCAGGTCAAGCGGGTCGGCCTGCTGGCCAAGCCGCGCACACCCTAGGCGCACTGCGATGAGCTGCAGCCGCGGAACCCTACCTGCGTCGTGCAAGCGCTGCGCGGCCTGCGCGGGTCGCGCATGGCCGCGCTGATCCGCGCCGCGGGCGGGCATCCGTTCCAGCGGGTGCGCGAAGAGCCGGGGGCGTTGCTCGCCGGGGCGCTCGCGTTGCTGGTGCACGTGGTCGCCGTGGTTGCGCTCACCTTTGGCTTCAGCATCCAGACCCAGCGAAACGAACCGGTCTCCGCCGAACTGTGGGCGGCATTGCCACCGCCGCCCGCTGCCATCGCGAAGCCCGCCCCGAAGCCGGCCCCGGACCCGATCCCGCCCGACCCCGCGCCCAGGCCGGTGCCCAGGCCGCCGCCCGAGCCGAAGGAAGTGCCGGTGAAGGCGCCGCCGAAGGCCGACATCGAGTTGAAGGCGCGGGAGGCGGCCAGGGCGAAGCAGGCCGAGGAGGAGCGCCGCAAGCTCGAGGAGGCCAGGAAGCGCGAGGCCGAGAAATCGAAGGCCCAGGCCCAGGCCCAGGCAGATGCGAAGGCGCAGGCACAGGCCGACGCGAAGGCGCAGAAGGATGCGCTGGTGAAGCAGGCCGAAGCGGACCGCATGCGGCGCGAGCAGGAAGAACTCGGGCGCAAGGCGGCCGAAGCCGCGGCGAGCGCGCAGGCGAAGCTCCTTGCGTCGCACATCGACAAGATCCGCGGCAAGGTGCGCCGCTTCATCGTCGAACCGCCGGGTGTGTCTCCGAACGCGACCGCCGAATTCGACGTGGTGCTGATCCCGGGCGGCGACGTCCTGTCGGTGAAGCTGCGCAAGTCGAGCGGCAATGCGTTGTACGACGAAGCGGTCGAGCGCGCGATCCGGCGTGCCGAGCCGCTTCCGATCCCGCCCGAGCCGCAGCTGTTCCCGCAGTTCCGCACGTTGCTGCTGCAGTTCCGGCCGCAGGAATGATGCAGACTCGCCGGGGTACGATCCTTGCGTCTCCGCCTCCAGGTGGAGCCCCTCGCGCCGGGCGGTGCAGGGCGGCCGGAAGGCCCGCGTGTCTTTTCGCCGCCCGTTCGACCCCTTGAGCCGCGACTGACCGTTCAATGCTTCCACTCACGCTAGACTTCCACCTCATGCAGATATCGATGGCCAAAAGACCGGCGTCCGGCCCCGCTCCAGGGCGGACGCGCTTCCCCTCTTTCCCGGCCCGCACGCTGCCGTCTGTCCTCGGCATGCTGCTGGTGTCGCTGCTGATGGCTGCGCTGGTGGCGGGGCCTGCGCGCGCGCAGCTGAAGATCGAGATCACCGGCGCCGGCGCCAGCCAGTCGCCGATCGCCGTGGTGCCGTTCGCCGGCGAGGACCGGATCGCCCAGGCCCTGACGCCGGTGATCACCGCGAACCTGCAGCGCAGCGGCCTGTTCCGCATCATCGACGTGCAGGACATCCGGCCGATCCCGGTCCAGCCGGCCGACCTGCGCTACCCCGACTTCAGTTCACGCGGCGCCGACGCGGTGGTGATCGGATCGGCCAATCCCCTGCCCGATGGCCGGGTCGAGGTGCGTTTCCGGCTGATGGACGTGGCCAAGCAGGCGCAACTGGCCGGCTTCAGCTACACGGTCAGCCCGGCGCAACTGCGCCTGACGGCGCACCGGATCTCGGATGCGATCTACGAGCGGCTGACCGGCGACGTGGGGGTGTTCAGCACCAAGATCACCTACGTCGAGCGGCAGGGCAACCGTTTCGAACTGAAGATCGCCGATGCCGACGGCGCGAATGCACAGACGGTGCTGGCCTCGAGCGAGCCGATCATCTCGCCCAAGTGGTCTCCGGACGGGACCCGCCTTGCCTATGTTTCCTTCGAGCGCAAGAAGCCGATCATCTACGTGCAGTCGCTGACCAACGGGTCGCGCATCGTGCTGGCGAACTTCCGTGGCAGCAACAGCGCGCCGGCCTGGTCGCCCGACGGCAACAGGCTCGCGGTGGTGCTCACGCGCGACGGCCCGTCGCAGATCTACCTGATCGACGCAGACGGCTCGAACGTGCAGCGGATCACGAAGTCCAATGCGATCGACACCGAACCTGCGTTCACGCCTGACGGCCGTTTCATCCTGTTCACCTCCGACCGGGGCGGCAGCCCGCAGATCTATCGCGTACCGGCCACGGGCGGCGAACCCGAACGCCTCACGTTCGAGGGCACCTACAACGTATCTCCGCGGCCGAGCCCCGATGGACGAAGCTTCACTTTCGTCCAGCGCAGCGCCGGCCGGTTCAACGTGGCGATCCAGGATTTCGCGACCCGGCAGGTGCAGGTCCTGACCGACACCGCGGTCGACGAATCGCCCAGCTTCGCCCCGAATGGCCGGATCATCCTCTACGCAACCGAGGTCAAGGGGCGTGGTATCTTGGCCGCCGTGTCCAGCGATGGACGGGTGCGCCAGCGGCTGTCCGCAGGCTCGAGCGACGTGCGCGAACCTGCCTGGGGTCCCCTCTTGAAGGCACAGTGAAAGGAAACACGATGACCGATCTGACGACGCATTCCGTGGTGGGTGGTCCCGCCAGCCCCGCCGTGTCGCGCGCCCCGCGCACACTGCATCGCGCCGCCTGGATCGGCGCGTTGTGCCTCGCCGCGCTGGCCGGGTGTTCCTCCACGCCCGGCGGTGAGCAGTCCGGCGTCCCGGTCGAGTCCCGCCCGATCGGCGAACCGGGCGTGGCCAAGAAGCCGGTCGTCGTCGATGCATTGCCGAAGGCCCCGGTCGGCCAGCCGCCGATCAGCGGCGCCCCGATCGCGACCGACCAGAGGCCGAGTGGACAGCTTCCCGGCGTGCTGCAGGATCCGAAGAGCCTGCTGTCCCGGCGCAGCGTCTACTTCGAATACGACAGCAACGTGGTGCGCGACGAGTTCCGTCCGATGATCCAGGCGCATGCGCGTTTCCTGCTCGACAACCCGAAGCTTCGCATCACCATCCAGGGCAATACCGATGAGCGGGGCAGCCGCGAGTACAACCTGGCGCTCGGCCAGCGCCGCGCCGATGCGGTACGCCAGGTGATGTCCGTGCTCGGCGTCGCCGAACGGCAGATGGAACCGGTGAGCATCGGCGAAGAGCGTCCCCGGGCGACCGGCAGCACGGAGGCGGCGTTCGCGGAGAACCGGCGCGCCGACATCCTGTACGACGGCGAAGACAAGCCCCCGGTCGGCAAGTGATCGCAGGCTTCGGCAAGCGCGCGCCTGCGGGGCGCGCGGCGGCATGGCTGGTGGCTGCGGCGTTCGCCGCCGGCCTGCCGTCTCCGGCCGATGCGCAGCTGTTCACCGATACCGAGTCGCGCAAGGCCATCGCCGCGCAACGCGAGACCATCGCCGCCCAGCAGCAGCAGATCGCCGACCTCACACGGCAGTCGGGCGAACTGTCGACGCGGATCAACCAGCTCGAGAACGCGCTCAAGTCGCAGTCGCTGCTCGACGTGCTGAACCAGGTCGAGGCGTTGCAGGCCGAGATGCGGAAGCTGCGCGGCCAGCAGGAAGTATTGACCCATGCGATCGAGACGGCGGCGCGCCGCCAGCGCGACATGTACATCGACCTCGATTCCCGGCTGAAGCGCCTCGAAACCGCGGCACCGTCGCCTGCACCTGGCGTGCCGCCGGTCGTACCGGTTGCGCCGTCGGCGCCCGGCCTGCCGCCTGCGGGCGCCGCGCCGGCGTTACCCGGCGTGCCGGCTGCCACGCCGGCCACTGCACCCTCATCCGCACCCGCATCCGCATCCGTCGCGGCGCCGCCGGCCGCATCCAGCGGGATCAACAGCAGCGCGCCGCCCGGCGGGCGCGGCCCGATCGTCGCGGCGCCGGCCTCGGCGGCAGCGCCGGTCGTCTCGGCAGCCAGTGCGCCGGCGACGGGTGCCGGCGGCCCGCCCGGCGGGGCGAACACGGCGATCGCGCCCGCGCCGTCCGCCCCCGATCCGTTCCTCGAGCAGCGCACGTATGACGCCGCACACCAGCTGCGGCGCATCGGCAACTTCGCCGGCGCTATCAGCGCGTTCCAGTCGTTCATCAAGACATGGCCGAAGAGCCGCCTGGCGCCCGCAGCGCAGTACTGGATCGGCGATTCGCACTTCAACCTGCGCGAATACCGGGTGGCGATCGCCAGCCAGCGGCAGTTGATCGCCACCTGGCCGGACAACGAAAAGGTGCCGGACGCCATGCTCAACATCGCCAGCTCGCAGGCCGAACTCGGCGACAGTGCCGCCGCACGCCGCACGCTGGAAGAACTGGTGACGCGCCATCCCTTGTCCGAGGCAGCCGACCGCGCGCGGCGCAGGCTCGCCGCGCGGAAATGAGCCGATGAGCACGGTCGCCGAAGCAGCCGCGCCGTCGGCCTCGACATCCGATGCAGCCGGCCCGTCGGTCCGGCTGCGGATCACCGAGATCTTCTTTTCGCTGCAGGGTGAAACCAGCCGGGTCGGTTTGCCTACGGTGTTCGTGCGGCTGACCGGCTGCCCGCTGCGTTGCGGCTACTGCGATACCGCCTACGCGTTCCATGGCGGGCGGATGATGGACCTCGATGCGGTGCTTGCCGAGGTCGAGTCCCATGGCGCGCGGTTCGTGACGGTGACCGGGGGCGAACCGCTGGCGCAGCGCGCCTGCCTCGACCTGCTGCGCGCGCTGTGCGACCGCGGGTTGTCGGTATCGCTCGAGACCAGCGGCGCGCTCGACATCGCGGGCGTGGATCCCCGGGTATCGACCATCCTCGACCTGAAGACCCCCGGTTCCGGCGAGGAACAGCGGAACCTGTGGGGAAACCTCGCGCACCTGGACAGCCACGACGAGGTGAAGTTCGTGCTGTGCGACGAGGCCGACTACCTGTGGGCGAAATCGGTGCTCGACACGCATGCGATCGCCGCGCGCTGTCCGGTCCTGTTCTCGCCGTCGTTCCACCAGTTGCCGGCGGCCCGGCTGGCCGAATGGATCCTGCGCGACCGGTTGCCGGTGCGGCTGCAGTTGCAGCTGCACAAGCAGCTCTGGGGCGAGGCCCAGGGACGATGAGCGAAGGCGACGGCACGCCACGTCCGCTTTTCGCGAAGAAGCCTGCGGTCGTGCTCCTGTCGGGCGGACTCGATTCGGCCACCGTGCTGGCCGTGGTCAAGGCCGGCGGCTTCGCCCCGCATGCGCTGTCGATCGACTACGGCCAGCGCCATCGCGCCGAGCTCGACGCCGCCGCCCGCGTCGCGGCGTCGATCGGCGTGGCCGCGCATCGCGTGGTGCGTGTCGACGCCGGACAGTTCGGCGGATCTGCACTGACCGACGCCGCGATCGACGTGCCGGTCGATGGCGTGCAGCCTGGCATCCCGGTGACCTATGTCCCTGCGCGCAACACGCTGATGCTGTCGCTTGCACTGGGCTGGGCCGAAGTCCTCGGCGCCGGCGAGATCTTCATCGGCGTGAACGCCATCGACTATTCCGGCTACCCCGACTGCCGCCCGGCCTACGTGGCTGCATTCGAGGAGATGGCCAACCTGGCGACGCGGGCGGGCGTCGAAGGCCGCCGGTTGCATGTGCGGGCGCCGATCATCGACATGGACAAGGCGCAGATCATCCGCCTCGGCGCGTCGCTCGGCGTCGACTATGCGCAGACCGTGTCCTGCTACCAGGCAACCGACGATGGACGTGCCTGCGGCCGCTGCGACGCCTGCCGGCTGCGCCGCGACGGGTTCGCGCGGGCGGGCATCGCCGACCCCACCCGCTACCGGGACTGATGCCGGCGCGCCCGCCGGACCCCTGGCGCTTGATTTTCCCGGGGCAGGGCCCGATGCTCCGGGGATGATGATCGAAGCCACGCCCCATACCGGAACCCTGGTCGCCGCACTCGGGTTCGTGCTCGCATTCGTGTTCGGCGCGGTAGCCCAGCGCACGCACTTCTGCACCCTGGGTGCGGTGTCCGACTGGATCAACATCGGCGACCTCTCGCGGATGCGCATGTGGCTGCTGTCGATCGCGGTCGCCATGCTCGCGGCCCACGGCCTGCAGGCCGCCGGCCTGATCGACCTCGGCAAGTCGATCTATGTCGCACCCAACCTGATGTGGCTGGCGCACATCGTCGGCGGGTTGCTGTTCGGCGTCGGCATGACCCTCGGCTCGGGCTGCGGCAGCAAGACGTTGATCCGCATCGGGGCTGGCAACCTGAAGTCGGTCGTGGTGGTGTTGTTCCTCGGCATCTCGGCGTGGATGACCCTGCGCGGACTGTTCGGACAATGGCGGGTCGACTGGCTGCAGCCGGTGGCGGTGAACTTCGAGCGCTGGTCGATCCCGGGGCAGGACCTGCCGACGCTGCTGTCGGGTGCCCGCGCCTCTCCGGCGATGGCGCTGGGCGTCGCCGCGGCGATATCGGCCGCGATCTGCGCCTTCGTCTTCGGCAGCCGGGATTTCCGCGGCAACCGCGAAGGCATCGTCGGCGGGCTGGTGGTCGGCCTGGTGGTTGCCGCCGGATGGTTCGTCACTGCGAACCTCGGTTATCGCGAGAACCCGGACACGCTGGAACCCACCTTCTACGCGACCAACTCGCGGGCAGCGGAATCGTTCAGCTTCGTCGCGCCGGTGGCCTACACGCTGGAACTGCTGACGATGTGGACCGATCGTTCGCTGCGCATCACGTTCGGGATCTCGGCGGTGGCCGGAATGATCGCCGGCGCGTTCGCGATGGCGAAGGCCACGCGTACCTTCCGCTGGGAATCGTTCACCTCGCCGGCCGACATGCGCAACCACATGCTGGGCGGCGTGCTGATGGGATTCGGCGGCGTCACCGCGCTCGGTTGCACGATCGGGCAGGGCATCACCGGGCTGTCGACGCTCGCCCTGGGGTCTTTCATCACGTTCGCGTCGATCGTGGCCGGATCGGCCGCGACGATGAAGTTCCAGTACTGGCGGATGATGCGTGAGGGCTGACCTTGCGTCTTTGTGTGGAGCCGCTATAATCATGGGCTTCGTTCAGGGGGCCGTTAGCTCAGCCGGTAGAGCAGCGGACTTTTAATCCGTTGGTCGGCAGTTCAAATCTGCCACGGCCTACCATCGAACGAAGTCGAATGACCGGCGCGCCATGACGCGCGCCCCGGTCGCGACGCTCGGATCCGTACCGGGCCCGGTCAAGGCGACCGTGAACCCGTCAGCGGCAGTCCCACTCATCGGCCATGGCCCATGATTTCGGTTCGGACACGCTGCCATCGCTGCGGATCAGTTGACCGACCAGTACCTCGGTCTTCTTCACCTGCACCCGTCCGGTGACGCGGAACGTATAGCCGTCGATGTCGCGGATGGCATTGCCCGACCGCGTGAGCGCGCTGTCCAGGAACGTGGTCACGCCGGCCTGGCCGGGAGAGACCTTGCAGTTCGCGACTTTCGCGGGCGCGGTCGCTCCTGCATTCACGGCGGCACACGCCTTCAGCTGCGCCTGGTCCCTGCCCTCGGTCAGCTTCAGCGTCCCCTTGTCGAGTTCGAAGACCGTCTTCTGCGTCCACTCGCGGCCCTCGCGATTGCACCGCTCCTCGACGACGAGCCTGGCTGCACCCGCGCCGGGGGTGCTCCGCAGCGTGCAGGTGGCATCGACATCGTTGAACCTGCGCGCTTGTTCGATCACCAGTGCCGGCGATTTGCAGTCGCCACCGGAATACACGTAGCGGCCGCGAAGCGACGCGGGATAGTCGGCGGCCAGTGCCGACGCTGTCAGCGTCGAAACCAGCACGGCCGTCAGTACGGATATGTTTCGGCGCATGTCCTTTCCTCCTTGCAAGACGCTGATCGCGTCCATGTCCGTTGCGATACAATTCCTGTATCGGCATCGAAACGGTCTGCCTTAATGCCTCGCAACGTCGTCGTGCTCGGCGCCGGCGCCATCGGCTGCAACGTGTCCACCGACCTCGCGCGGGCAGGCCATGCGCCGATCGTCGTCGACCCCTGGCCCGCGCAGGTCGAAGCGCTCCGTACGCGCGGCCTCCGGATAACGCTGCCGGACGGCGAGGAACTCGCCCCCCCGGTCGAGGCGCTGCACCTGTGCGACTTCGCCAGCCATCGGCGCACGTACGAAACCTATGACGTCGCGCTGATCGTGATGAAGTCCCAGGATGCGCGATGGATGGCCGATTTCGTTCGGCCCCACCTCGCGCCAGATGCGGTCGTGGTCGGCCTGATGAACGGCATGAACGACGAGGCGATCGCGTCGGTGGTCGGGCGGGAGCGCACGGTCGGTGCCTGCATCGAGCTCGCAGCCGAGCTGTTCGTGCCGGGCGAGACCCTGCGCAAGACCCCGCGCGGGCGCAGCTGGTTCGCGCTCGGCGAACTCGACGGCCGGATGACGCCGAGGCTCGAGATGCTGCGCGACCTGCTTTCGTGCGCCGCGCAGGTGACCACCACCGCCCGCATCCGCGACGCCAAGTGGACCAAGCTGGTCACCAACTCGATGGTGCTGTCGCCTTTCGCGATGCTGGGCCTGCAGTCGTACGAGGCCATCCAGGACCCGCAGCTCTCCGAGCTGATCCGCCGCATCGGCTGCGAGACGATCGCCGTCGGCGCGGCGCACGGCTACCGGCTGCAGCCCATCTTCGGGCTGACCGAAGCCGAGTTCGGCGCGCACGCCGGAAATGCGCCGGGTGCCATCGCCGACAAGCTGGTGGCCACGCTCGCCGGCCACATCGGAAAGCGCTCGCGCAACACGGCGCTGCAGGACCTGATGAAGCAGCGCCGCAGCGAGACCGACTACATCAACGGGCTGGTGGTGGAACTCGGCCGGCTGGCTGGCGTGCCAACCCCTGGCAACAGTGCAGTCTGCGACATCGTGCGCCGGATCGAGCGCGGCGAACTCGGGCCGTCGATCGAGAACATGGGATTGCTCGATCTCGACGGCGGGGGATGAGCATCCGGCCGGTCGCGGCCGGGGCGGTCACAGGTTGCCGATGCCTGCCTCGGCGATGACCCGCTTCCACTTCGCCACTTCGGCGGCGAAGTACTTGCGGAACGCGTCGATGCTGCCGCCGAGCGGCTCGAATCCGTTGCCTCCGAACTGCTGCAGCATCTCCGGATGCCGGATCGCCGCGTTGACGGCGGCGTTGATGCGCTCCTGGATCGGGCGCGGCGTCTTCGCCGGCGCGAGCAGTCCGTACCAGCCGGAGAATTCGTATCCCGGCACGCCGGCTTCGGCAATGGTCGGGATGTCCTGCGCCAGGGACGAACGGGTGGCGCTGCTCACGCCGAGCCCGCGCACCTTGCCGCTGCGTACATGGGGCAGGACCGTCGAGATGCCGATCAGGGCCACGTTCACCTCGCCGGAAAGCAGCGCGGCCATCGACGGCCCGGTGCCCTTGTACGGTACATGCACCATCTTGATCCCGGTCGCATTGGCGAGCAGTTCGGTGCCCATGTGCGACGCACCGCCGGCGCCGCCGGAACCGAAGGTGACCTGCCCCGGCTTCGCCTTCGCCAGCGCGATCAGTTCGCCCAGCTTCGACGCCTGGACCGAGGGGTGGACGACGAGCAACGACGGCTGGCTCGCGACCAGCGCCACCGGCGCAAGGTCGCGCAGCACGTCGAACGGGGCGTTGCGGTTGAGCGTGCCGACATACGACACGCCGACGCTCTGCATCAGCAGCGTCTGGCCGTCCGGGTTGGCCCGCACCACCAGTTCCGTCGCGATCAGTCCGCCGCTGCCGGCGCGGTTATCGACCACGACCTGCTGCTTCCACGCGTCCGACAGTCGCTGGGCGAGCAGCCGGCCCAGGATGTCGATGCCGCCGCCCGGGGCTGCGGCGGCGATCAGCCGCACCGGCCGCGACGGGTACGACTGGACGTCGGCTGCGGTTGCCTCTGCGGCGACGGCCTGGCCGGCGAAACCGGCGGTGGCGATCGACAGGGAAACGCAGGTGAATGCGCAGGCGCGTGCGGCGCCTGCCGGAAATCGATGCGTCACGGGTGTTGTCCTCCGGCTCCGGCTGCGCCTGGATGGCTGCATGTCGCGAAGCCCGCGAAGTGTGCCTCGCGGGATCGTGTGCCGCAACCGGAGCCCCGGGGTGTGCTTCGCCGCACGTCCGTCGTCTTGCGTCCGTCGCCTTGGGTCAGTCGCCTTGGGTCAGTCGTTCCCGCTGCGCGCACGCCGCGGCGGCAGGAACAGGTCGCGGTCGGCCGGATCGACCAGGGGCATCAGCACGAACTCGTCCAGCCCCTGGGCTCGCAGGGCCGCGGTCACCAGGTGCAGGTGCACGTAGAAGTTGTTGCGCCCGAGTTCTGTGGACGCTCCGCTGAAGAACGGCGGGATCCGCGGCGAGGCGGTCCGGAACAGGAAGACCGCGGTGTTGGTCCGGTCGGTCACGCGCACCGCCGAGAGCAGCGAGTACAGCCCGCCCGGCGTCGCCGCGGCTGCCGCTGGCTGTCCGTTGATGAAGCGCAGGGCAAACGCGAACTCGCGCCCCGGCCGGCCTGCGGCGGCATCGCCGAGGGCCGCCGCCGCTTCCGATGCCGGGGGATCTGCTTCGATCAGCACCCGCCGGGGCTTCATCGGGTCATCGCCGAAGCGACGGTACACCGCCAGCGGCGTTGCGCCGCGCATCGCCTCGCTCGCATCGCGCGCGACCCTGCCCTCTGCATCGACCACCACGATGCGCGCCTGCGCGGGCAGCGGTCTCAGCAGCATGCCGATGCCGGATACGGCATCGGCAAGGTAACCCTGTCCGAGGTAGCCGAGGCCGACGGCAAGCGCGGCGAAACGTACGCCGGCCCTGGCCTGCTCGCGGAACGCCCAGCAGAGCAGCCCCAGTCCGTAGAGCACGATCAGGGTGACGAAACCCGGGATGGCTACGCTCCATCCGTCGCGCGCCACCGCTGTCCATGCCCAGGCAAAGGCCGCCAGCAACCCGGCCGCAGGCAGGCCATGGCGGCGCACGAGCGTTCGGAGGTGCGTCGTGTCGCGGGCGCACGCCATCAGTGCGAGCATCAGCAGCGACGGCGGCAGTCGATCGGCGAGGGCCCCGCCATCGACCACGGTCTTCAGGCAGTTCAGCGCCGCGAAAGCGAACAGCGCGATTGCCGCCGGATGCCAGTCGTGGCGGCGCGCGATGCCCGGCGCGGCGGCAAGCGCGGCGGCCAGGCCCGAGACGAACAGCAGTCCGATCGTCCAGCGCTCCATCGCCGGCACATGGGCGAGCAGCACGTCGCCGGTGTCGTAGGCGCTGCCCGGCCCGCCAATCAGGGCGAGCCCGGTAGCGGCGGTGAAGGACTGCAGCAGCGTCGACAGCCCGGCCTTGCCGAGATCGCTGTGCAACAGGGCGTTGCAGGTGTTGCCGTCGCCCGACCAGTGGCAGGCATCGAGCTGCCAGGGCAGTTCCAGCCTTTCCTGGTAGCCGAACAGCGCCAGCAGGCCTATGCCATGGGCGAACACGAGCGTCCCCAGCAGCACATGCCCGGCGTCGGGACGGTCCAGCCAGGCCGCTTTCCAGCACCGGGCGGCGGCCAGGCTGCACATCATCGCCGCCGTGCCGGCGAGCAGGAACAGCGCGCCGCCATCCGAGGTGCTGTGGAACAGCGGATCGAGGATCCATTTCACGCAGATGCCCACGACATCGGACAGCCGCATCGCCACCGCGACCGCCACGCAGAGCGCTGCCACCGCCAGCAGTCCGGCGGTCGTCACCCGCCCCCCTGGAGGGGCGTCCGTTCCCGGCTTCAGTACGAGGGGCTCGCCGACCAAGTGATCGTGTGGGGTCCGTGAGTGATCCTGACGACGCGTCCGGATCTCGAGGTGAACTGTATCTGGTCCCGCGTGCGCGAGCATGCCGGGCCTTCGCCCGGATCCGCGAACCGGGTGCGCCGGCATTCCCCCATCGTCAGCTGCCGGGCGGAGTCCCGTTTCGCTTGGGTTCCCGGGCATCGGTTGGTATCATCGGGCCAGAGACTGAACGAGCGAGGGTTTCGCCATGACGACCGGATACGCACCTGACATCTGCACCCTGACGCCGCGCACGGTGCGTGCGGGGTCCGGCAGTGGCGTGACGTCGTTCGCCCTGCGTGCAGCCGGGGCCGTCCTGGCCGCGGCCTCGATGACCCTGGCGGTGCCCGCGCTGGCGCAATCGCCGTCGGCCACCGGCTGGTACACCGGTTTCGGCCTCGGCCAGTCCCGCCTGGGCTTCAAGACCGGGGATTTCAACGTCGGTCCGGCCGGCACTGCCGTCGCTTTCGACGACAGCAACACCGCGTTCAAGTTCTTCGCCGGCTACCGGGTGTTGCCGTGGCTTGCGATCGAAGGCGGGTACGACAACCTCGGGCGCAACGCCGTCAGCTTCACCAACGCCGGCGGCACCGCCCGGCTCGACTACAAGGTCGACGCCCTCAAGCTCACCGGCGTGGGTTCCTTCGCGTTCGGCAACACCGGCTTCTCGGCCTTCGGCAAGCTCGGCTTCGGCTATACGCGGGTGCGCGAGAACAGCAGCAATTTCCCGGCCGTGATGGCGCGTGGCGAGCTGTCCGACCGCGAGTGGCGGATCAGCCCGGTCATCGGTGCCGGCCTGCAGTACCAGCTGCCGCGCGGGCTCGCGCTGCGCGCTGAATACGAGCACTACAACGAGGTCGGCGACTCGCCGTTTCCGACCGGCCGTGCGCGCGCCGGCCTGTGGTCGCTGTCGCTGATGTACCTGTTCTGACAGCCGGCTGGCGGCTCAGCGGAGGAGCAGCGCGCCGCCCGAGATGATCAGCAGCACCGCCACGATCCGGCGGAAGCCCGACGGGGTGGCGCGGGCGTGCATCCGTGCGCCGATGCCCAGGCCGAGCAGCGCGCAGGGCAGGGCCAGCGCCGCCAGCGTGAGCGTGCCGCGGTCGAAGTGGCCGAGGGACAGGTAACCCAGCCCGCGCAGGGTGCCGAGTACCACCAGCACCGCGGACATGGATGCCCGGAAGGCATGCTTGTCGAGCTTCAGCCATTCCAGGTAGACCCCGTATACCGGTCCGGCCAGCCCGCCGAAGGTCGTGCCCACGATCGCGGCGAACGTGGCGAGCGGCGGCACCACCAGCCAGCGCGGCAGCCGCGGCCCTGCCGACGGCCGGTCGCCCTTGAGCAGCGACCACAGGCCGAAGCCGGCCACGAACACGCCCAGCGCGGTGACCAGCGTGTCGTCGGCAAGCCGGTCGAACAGGTACAGGCCCACCGCCACGCCGACGAGGCTCCAGGGCAGCAGCGGCTTCAGGTCGCGCCATGCGATCTGGTCGCGGTGGCGCACCGCGATGCCTATCGACGACAGCACGGCGATCAGCGTGACCACCGGCACCACCATGCTCAGCGGCAGGAACAGGGCCAGGGCCGGGATCAGGATTGCACCGAAGCCGGCGAGGTTGCGTATCGCGAAACCGGCGGTGAAGATCAGTGCAGCCCAGGCGAGCTGGAACGCGCTCAGGCCTTCCATCGGGTCACTGCTCGCGTTCCTTCGGCTGGCCTTTCACGCGGACGATGCGCACCACCTCGGGGATGAGCCGCAGCCGCTTCATGATCTGCGCCAGGTGGAACCGGTTGGTCACCTGCAGCGTGAAGTTCATCGTCGAGTAGGCGCTCGAGTCGGACTGCTCGACGCTCACGTTGTCGATGTTCGAGCCTGCCTCGGCGATGCCGCCGGCCACCCGCGCGAGCACGCCGCGTTCATTGGCCACCGACAGCCGTATGCTCACCAGGAAGGTGCGCCGCGTCTTGTCGTCCCACTGCACGTCGACCCAGCGGTCGGATTCGTGCCGGCTCTTGCGGATCACCGGGCAGTCCTGGGTGTGGATGACGATGCCCTGGCCCTTGCTGACCAGGCCGATCACCGGGTCGCCCGGGATCGGGTTGCAGCAGCGCGCCAGCTGGGCAGCCATGCCTTCGGTGCCGCGGATCAGGATGGTGCCCGGCATCTGCTGCTCGGACGGCGCGCTGCCGGAACGTTGCAGCAGGCTCGCCGCGACCACCGCCGCCAGTCGCTTGCCCAGCCCGATGTCGGCATTCAGCTCGGCCTTGCTCTTCGCCCCGGACTCGCGCAGGTACTTGTCCCAGCTGTCGGCGTCGATCTCCGACGGCGTGCCCTTGAGCGTGGCCAGCGCCTGGTTCAGCAGCCGCTCGCCGAGCAGCACCGATTCCTCGAGCTGCATCGTCTTCAGGAAGTGCCGGATCTGCGAGCGCGCGCGCGCGGTGGCGACGAAGTTGAGCCAGGCCGGGTTCGGCCGCGCCTGCACTGCGGTGATGATGTCCACCCGGTCGCCGTTCTTCAGCTCGGTGCGCAGCGGCATCAGCTCGTCGTTGATCTTGACCGCGATCGCGCGGTTGCCGATGTCCGTGTGCACGAAATAGGCGAAGTCGACCGCGGTCGCGCCGCGCGGCAGCGCCATGATCTTGCCCTTGGGCGTGAACACGTAGACTTCGTCCGGGAACAGGTCGACCTTCAGGTGTTCGAGGAATTCGACCGCGGTGCCGGAGGTGGTCTGCAGTTCGAGCAGGCTCTGCAGCCACTGGTGCGTCTTCTGGTGCAACTCGTTCAGGTCGGCGTCGGAGGTCTTGTAGAGCCAGTGCGAGGCGACGCCAGCCTCTGCGATCTTGTGCATTTCGTGGGTGCGGATCTGCACCTCGAGCGGCATGCCGAACGGGCCGAACAGCGTTGTGTGCAGCGACTGGTAGCCGTTGGCCTTGGGGATCGCGATGTAGTCCTTGAACTTGCCCGGGAACGGCTTGTACAGCCCGTGCAGCACGCCCAGCGTCACGTAGCAGGACGGCACGTCCTTCACGATCACCCGGAAGCCGTAGATGTCCTGCACCTGCGCGAACGACAGCT
>LNFM01007991.1_pt1 | contig 33496 bp, 33 predicted proteins | sample 596031 | NCBI WGS metagenome assembly LNFM01 (sample SAMN04254537, study PRJNA301005) | activated carbon metagenome | isolation source: dual media filters at the Ann Arbor, Michigan drinking water treatment plant | place: USA: Ann Arbor | reverse complement strand
CATCGACCAGCCGCGCCACCGGCGTCGAATAGGCCGTCAGCACCACCAGCGGCACACCACCCTTGCGGGCGCGGATATCGGGGGGCAGCACCGGGCGGACGGGGGAAGTTGCACTCATCTTCAGGATCTCCGCGCCGGGCAGCAATGTGCAGTTTTCGACTTGCCTGACATATGGGCACAGGCGACTTCCCGCTGCAACAAATTTGCGCCGCAGTGCAGCGGCCCGCCACGGCTTGACCTTGCGGCGCGCCTTGGCCTCAACTGCAGCGAAACGGAGTTTGGCCATGTCCCTGATCCAGCGCGTCACCCGCGACGGCACTGTCCCCGAGGTCACCCGGCCCGATCCGGCGAAGGTGATCTTCGGCGATCCCGTCCACAGCACGTGGAGCCTCGAAGAGACCGATGGCCTTTATGCCGGGCTCTGGCAATCCAGCCCCGGCAAGTGGCGCGTCAGCTATTCCGAATGGGAATATTTCCGCATCCTCAGCGGCTACTCGGTGCTGACCGGCGCCGATGGCAGCGTCATCCAGCTTCACGCCGGGGACAGCATGATCATCCGCCCCGGCTATGAAGGCACCTGGGAGGTCGTGCAGACCACCCTCAAGGATTACGTCATCCGTTTGTAGACTGGCCCGAGGTTCCGGCAGTCACCACCGGCAACTCCTCGACCGGACGCGGGCAATCGTCGGCCGGAAGCCCACGCCGCTTGCAGGCGGCAAGGCGCCTTTGCTCGGCCCGTTCGGCAGCAACCGTGTCCTTGGCGGCGTTCTTCGCGATGGTATCGAGGTCACGCTCTTTCTTGGTGATGTTCTCCGGCGTTTCCGCCACCACACGGCCATAGGCGTCGTCCATCATCGGCCCTTCGGCGGCAAGGCTTTCGGCTTGCGTCCGCACCTTGACCCGCGTGCCGTTGTCCGTGCGGTTGTAAAGGTCGATGGCGTCCTGATTGAACAGACGGATGCAACCGGCGCTGGTGGCATGGCCGATCGAGGCGTTGTCCACCGTGCCGTGAATCCGGAACATCGTGTCCCGACCGCCGCGATAAAGGTAGAGCGCCCGTGCGCCCAGCGGGTTTTCAAGCCCCCCCGGCAGGCCGCCGGCATAGGCCGCATAAAGGTCGGGCCGGGTGCGGATCATGTTGGCAGTCGGCTGCCACGACGGCCACTCCGCCTTGCGTCCGATCACGCCCGAACCCCGGAACGACAGCCCTTCACGGCCAACGGCAATGGGATAGCGGATCGCCCGGTTGCCTTCGAGAACGTAGTACAGCTTGCGCGAGAAGGTATCGACCACGATGGTCCCCGGCGCGTCCCCGGCGGTGTAATCCACCTCTTCACGGCGGTTGCCTTCGAACAGGTATTGATCCGGTACCGGCTGGATGAAGAACTCGCCGTCCTGCACCCCCTCGTATCCGGGCACCTCGCGCGAGACGGTGGAGTCGGTCGGCGCACCGGCACAGGCGGCCAGCAACGGCAGGGCAAGGATCGCAGCGATCCGGGCAAAGGAAATGTTCACTTGGCAGACTCAAGGTTAAGGGCAGCGTCACGCACCTTGCGCCATGCAAGCTGCCTTGCGTCAACCCCTGACGGCCCGTTTGGCTCTGATTCTTTTGCAATCGGCGGTTGGTTGACCGATCAAGACGCGCAATGCCCTCAAGACCGGATCGCGTAACGGTCGGCTTCCTCGAACACGTCGATCGCCCGCGTCCCGGCTGTGATCGTCGCGCCATGCGGCACACCTGCCGGTATCGAATAGCTGTCGCCCGGCCGGTAGGTACGTGTCTCGGACCCGATGGTAAGCGCGATCTCGCCTTCGATCACCGTCCCCCACTGCGCGCCATGCGCATGCAGAGGCAGCGTCATCGCCTTGTGAAACGTGAAGAACACCACCAGCGCCCCGTCCGACCGCACGACAGCTGTGGTCACCACGTCATCGGGAAACGGCACGTCAATCGCGGGCAGGGCGTTGATGAAATCGGGGTAGGGCAAGATCATCTCCTGTTGCCGGTCATTTATCGGTCCATGTGGCCCGACGCCTCATTGGCGGCAATTGGAGGCTTCGATGCAAGGATCGAATGGCGCGACCGGCCGCAAGGCCCGGTCGCGCAGACGCCCGCCCCCGAAAGGGCGGGCAAGACGCTTACCCAACCACGTTGAACGCAGGGCCGTAGGGGTAATGCGTGATGTCCTCCGGCTCGTCCTCGGTCACGACGAAGATGTCATGCTCGCGGTAGCCGCCAGCCCCCGGCATCCCTTCCGGAATCGTCAGCATCGGCTCCATCGAGATCACCATGCCGGGCTCCAGCACCGTGTCGATGTCCTCGCGCAGTTCCAGCGCGGCCTCGCGGCCATAGTAGTGCGACAAGATCCCGAACGAATGGCCATAGCCGAAGGTCCGGTATTGCAGCATCTGCCGCTCGGCCAGGAACTCGTTGATCTTCATCGTGATCTCGGCACAGGACGCACCGGGCTTCAGCAGTTTCATGCCGAATTCGTGGCTGTCGATGTTGGTCTGCCAGACCCGCATCGAGGCATCGTCAACCTCGCCCACGAACAGCGTCCGCTCCAGCGCGGTGTAATAGCCAGAGATCATTGGAAAGCAGTTGAGCGACAGGATATCGCCATGCTGCAGCTTGCGGTTCGTCACCGGGTTGTGCGCGCCGTCGGTATTGATGCCCGATTGGAACCAGACCCAGGTGTCGCGGTATTCGGCATCCGGGAAACGCTTTGCAATCTCGCGCTCCATCGCGTCACGACCGGCGATGCTGACCTCAAGCTCCGTCGCACCCACCTTGATCGCCTCGCGGATCGCATAGCCGCCCACGTCGGCCACATTCGCGCCGTGCTTGATCATGGTGATCTCGGCCGGTGACTTCTTCATCCGCTGGAACATCGTCGCGGGCGCGATATCCATGCCCCGCTTCGGCTTCAGGAACGTGTTCAGCTTCTCCATCCGCTCCACCGTCAGGTGGTCAGCCTCGCAGCCGATGTTCTTGCCCTCACCGGCGACCGAGGCCACCGCACGCCACATGTTGTCGCGCGTCCAGTCGGTATAGGTGATGTTGTCGGCAATCGACCGCCGCCACGGCTGGCCCGCATCGATCCCGGCCGAAATCGTCACGCATTCAGTTTTCGTGACGACACAGGCGTAAGGCCGCCCGAATGAGCAATAAAGAAAGCCCGAGTAATACGACACGTTGTGCATCGAGGTCAGCACCACGGCGTCCAGTTCGTGCAGTTCCATGATCTCGCGCAGCCCGGCGAGGCGGTCGTGATATTCCTGGTCGGCAAACGGCAGCGTGTCCTTCGCCCCACCATTGTGGAAACGGTACATCGCCGGGCGATCTTGGGCGGTTCGGTTCAGTGTCATGTCAGACCTCCGTCACGGGGATACGCCTCTGCGGAACCCCGAAAGGTCCCGGCGTACAGGACGGACGCAAGGTCACCCCTGCAAGCAACGGGGGCACCCCCCCTGCGGCGACGCCATCGCCACGGCTCACCCTTTTCCTGCCCGCAATAGCTGCGTTTGGCAAGCAAAAGCCGATTTCTTTCCCGGTCGGCTTGCACCGCGCGGAACGCTCCCCATCTTACAGCCAACCAAAAGATGGAGAATGTGATGCGCTGTCCGGTAGACAATGAAACCCTGGTGATGGCCGACCGTGGCGGGGTGGAAATCGATTATTGCCCGAAATGCCGTGGTGTCTGGCTGGACCGGGGCGAGCTGGACAAGATCATCGAACGCTCGCTCGGCGCTGCGCCCGCTCCGGTCGCCCAGCCCGCCGCCCAGCCCGCCCCCCGCGGCGCTGCCCCGCTCTATCAGCCCGAACCGCCGCGCCCCGCCCCGCATGGCTATGCCGAACCGCGCCGCCGGGATGATGATGACGATGACGACTATCGCCGCGGCTACAAGAAACGCCGCAAGGAAAGCTTCCTCGGCGAACTGTTCGACTTCTGATTCACCGCTTGCGTTCCGCGCCCCCCGGTTCAACTGTTGAGCCGGGGGTTTTCACATGCGCGGCTTTGATTTCACCACCTGGCAGGGTTTCCTGACCACGATCCTCGGCCTCGCCCTCATCACCCTGATCGGCGTCGGCATCCGCGTGTTGATGATGCTCACCCTGCAAGCCCGGCAGCAGCGGATGAACCGCCAGATCAACGAGCGCCTGAAAACCCTGATCGCCGCCTACCGCACCTTGGGCGGCTCGTTCACCGGCGAGCTGACCGTCAGCCCCGCCCACATGCGTGACCTCGCCACCACCCAAGCCAACCCCGACGCCCCGCCCTCTGACCGCCCCCGCCGCATTCGTGACGCGGTCGAGGCGGCGCTGGCCGACATCCTCCTTCTTGGCACCGCGGACCACGTCCGCCTCGCGGGCCAGGCCGCCGCCGACATGGCCGCAGGCCGCCCGATCCAGACCGCCGAACTTGTCATCTCGCTGCGCGATTTCATCCGGCAAGCACTCGATCTCGCCCCCGTGCCGACATCCCTCGTCATCCCGTCGCAAGGCCCGACCCGCCCGCAATCCGGCGGCGGCGCACGCGGGAGCAAGGGCGGAGCCGAGCGTGGCTCGGGCGGAGGGGGCGGCGCAGGTGGCATGGGCGGCGGCGGCCAGCCCTATCCAGCCCCAGACCCCACCGATCCCGGCCCTACACCGACCGCGTGATCCCGCCGTCCACCCGCAGGTTCTGCCCGGTGATATATCCGGCCCCGTCCGAGGCAAGGAAGCTGACCGTCGCGGCAATCTCCTCCACCCGGCCATAGCGCCCCATCGGAATCCGCGCCCGGAACTCTTCCTTCTCGGGCAGGCTGTCGATGAACCCCGGCAGGATGTTGTTCATCCGTATCCCCTGGGCCGCATACTTGTCGGCAAACAGCTTGGTGAACACCGCCAGCCCCGCCCGCGCCACGGCCGAGGTCGGAAACACCGGGTCCGGCTCGAATGTCGCAAACGTCGTGATGTTGATGATGCTGCCGCCGGTCCCTTGGGCTTCCATGATCGGCGTCACTGCCCGCGTCGCGCGCACCGCCGACAGGAAATAGATGTCGATCCCCTGATGCCAGGTCTCGTCCGAAATCTCCAACAGCGGCGCACGCGGCCCGTGGCCGGCGCTGTTCACCAACACGTCAATGCGTCCGAACTTCGCCATCACCGCATCGACCAGCCGCTGCACATCGTCATTTGACTGGTTCGATCCGGTGACACCCACGCCGCCCAGACTTTCCGCCAGCGCCTGCCCCTTGCCGGATGACGACAGGATGCCGACCGCAAACCCGTCCGCCGCCAGCCGCCGCGCCGCCGCCGCGCCCATGCCCGATCCACCCGCCGTGATCACCGCAACCTTTTGCATCGCATCCCCCTACGCTCTTGCCCTCTGGATCATCCCCCACCCTGCTCAAGTCAAGCGCTTCGCCTCCCTCGTGGGGGAGGGAGAGGGGGTGGGGTGGCTACCGCACCCCCTTGCTCAACCGCGCCAGATCAGTCCCTAATCACCCTGAAAGGACCATCCCATGCGCCCCGGCCCCCTGAACCTCATCACCGATGTCCCCGGCCTCCGCGTCGGTCATGCCCACGACGTGGCACTCCGTTCCGGCTGCACCGTTCTTACCGCAGATGCCCCGTTCACTGCTGCCGTCCACATCATGGGCGGCGCGCCCGGCACCCGCGAAACCGACCTCCTCGCCCCCGACCGTCTGGTGCAACAGGTCGATGCCCTCGTCCTCTCCGGCGGCTCCGCCTTCGGCCTCGATGCCGCCTCCGGCGTGGCCGATGCCCTGCGCTCCCAGGATCGCGGCTTCCCCGTCGGCCCCGTCCGCGTCCCGATCGTCCCCGCCGCCATCCTGTTCGATCTTCTGAACGGCGGCGACAAGACGTGGGACCGCAACCCCTACTACGCCCTTGGCCGCGCGGCCCTCACGGCCGCCGCCACCGATTTCGCCCTCGGCACCGCAGGCGTAGGTTTCGGCGCGACCACCGACCGGCTGAAAGGCGGCCTCGGTTCCGCCTCCGCCGTCCTGCCCTCCGGCATCACCGTAGGCGCGCTGGTCGCGGTCAATTCGCTCGGCTCGGTCACCGTGGGCGACGGCCCGCATTTCTGGGCCGCCCCGTGGGAAGAAGGCACCGAATTCGGCGGCCTCGGCCCCGCGCGCAGCTATCCCCGCGCCAACGCGCCCCTGCCCACCAAACGCCGGGGCGAAGCCACCACCATCGCCATCGTCGCCACCGACGCCGCCCTTACCAAGCCGCAGGCCCAGCGCATGGCCACCGCCGCCCATGACGGAATGGCCCGCGCCATCCTGCCCAGCCACACGCTTCTTGATGGGGATCTCGTCTTCGCCGCCGCCACCGGCACGCGTCAGATGTCAGATGAAGTGACCGACAGCTTCCAGATCGGCCACGCCGCCGCCACCTGCCTCGCCCGCGCCATCGCCCGCGCGGTCTATCTGGCGACGCCAGCCGAGGGCGACCCGCAGCCCACCTACCGCGCCCGCTTCGGTCGCAAGGGTTAAGAAACCCCTACCGTCCACACCCAAATCGTTGATTTCATTTAGAGAAGTCCAATGTCCCACCGTGGGACATCACCACCGCTTCAAGGCCGCCTCGTCCGCATCCTTGGCAGCCACCCAGCTGGCACCCTCGGCACCAAGCTCCTTCTTCCAGAACGGCGCCCGCGATTTCAGATAGTCCATCAGAAACTCCGCCGCTGCAAAAGCCTCAGCCCGATGCCCCGCCGCCGTGGCCACCATCATGATCGCCTCGCCCGGCCCAAGCCGCCCATGCCGATGAATGACCAAGGCATCGACCAGCGCCCACCGCGCCACGGCCTCCTCGACGATCGCCCCAATCGCCTTCTCCGTCATCCCCGGATAATGTTCGATTTCCATCCCGGCCAGCCGCCCGCCCTCGTCGCGCACCAGCCCCGTGAAGGTGACCACCGCCCCCGCCCCGGCAACCCGGCCTGAGAACGCCGCCACCTCAGCGCCAAGGTCGAACGGCTCCGCCTGCACCTTGATCTGCATCGCTCAGCCCCCCGTCATCGGCGGAAAGAACGCAACCTCCCGAACCCCCGCCAGAGGCGCGTCGAAATCGGCCAGTTCCTGATCCAGCGCCACCCGCAGCGCCGAAGTATCGGCAAACGCCGCTTCGTACCGCTCTTCGCGCCGACGCAGTTCGGCCACCAGTTCGGCCACCGTCGCAGCCCCGGTTTCCACCCGCTCACGCGGCAGCCCGATCCGCTCGCGGACCCAGGCAAAATACAACACGTCGATCATTTTTCGTCCCGAAGATGCGGGATGGATTTCTGGAAGTATTCCCAACCCGTCATGAATGTCAGGATCGCCGCGAGCCAGATCAAGCCCAGCCCGATCGTATTCGCGAACGACGCGCAATCCCGCCGACCGCAGGCCCGGATCGGGTCGGCCAACCCGGCGGTGACCGCCTCGGCATATTGTTCGGTGGTCATGCCCTGCATCGCGACGCCATTGAGGTATTCCAGCCCGGTCCCCAGAAACAGGACCGAAATCGCCACCATCTGCGCCGTGGTCTTCCATTTCGCAAGCTTCGTCACCTTGAGGGTGACGGCCTTGGCTCCCAGAAACTCGCGCAGGCCAGACACGAACACCTCGCGGAACAGGATGATCGTCGCGGGCAGGATAAGCCAGGGGTTCATCCCGGAGTAGCCCGTGATGATCAAAAGCGCGATTACCACCATCGCCTTGTCGGCGATCGGGTCCAGCATCGCCCCGAACTTCGATTCCTGCTTCCAGAGCCGCGCCAGATAGCCGTCGAACCAGTCCGTGACCGCCGCACCGACAAACAGCGTCAGCGCAAACCAGTCAGCCCAGGGCCGATGAAAATACAGGAACATCACCGCCACGCCGGGCGCTGCCAGCAACCGGGCTACAGTCAGGATGTTGGGAATGTTCCAGTTCATGAGAAAGTCCTAGCTTACACAGACCCGTGGTGAAAGGGGCAATGCCGCGCCTCGTCACATCCGAAATGGGGCTATCTACCCTCGCGCGTGAAAAAAATCGTGCACCGTCCTGGCCATTGCTTCAGATATGCCGTCGACCGCCTGCAAATCGGTAATCCCCGCCCGCGCCACCGCCTTGGCGCTGCCGAAATGCGCCAGAAGCGCGCGCTTGCGGGTGGCACCGATTCCCGGGATCTCGTCCAGCGGCGTCACCCCGACTGCCTTGGCCCGCTTGGCCCGGTGCGCGCCGATTGCCCAGCGATGCGCCTCATCCCGCAGACGCTGGATGAAATACAGCACCGGGTCGTTTCGTTGCAGCGCAAATGGCGGCTCTCCGGGGCGGTAAAACTCTTCCTTGCCGGCGTCGCGGTCAATGCCCTTGGCCACGCCGACCATGGCAATGTCGTCGACCCCCAGCTCCGCCAGAATTCCCGCAACCGCCGAAACCTGCCCCGCCCCGCCGTCAATCAACAGAAGGTCTGGCCACATGTCGGTCTTGCGCTCGGGGTCTTCCTTCAGCAGCCGTTCGAAGCGCCGCGACAACACCTCTTTCATCATGCCGAAGTCGTCGGAGTTTGCCCCCGCCTCTGACCGGATGTTGAACTTGCGGTATTGCGACTTCAGGAATCCCTCCGGCCCCGCCACGATCATGCCGCCAACCGCATTCGTCCCCTGAATGTGGCTGTTGTCAAAGACCTCGATCCGGTTCGGCGGCGCGTCCAGCTCGAACGCCTCGGCCAGCCCGGCCAGAAGCTTGTTCTGGGTGGAACTTTCCGCCATCCGCCGTGCCAGGCTTTCGCGCGCATTGCGGGCCGCGTTTTCCACCAGCTCGGCCTTCTCGCCCCGCTGTGGCACCAGAAGCTCCACCCGCCGCCCGGCCCGCGTCGCCAAGGCCTCGGCCACCAGATCGGGGTTGTCGACAGGATGCGACAGCAGGATCAGACGCGGCGGCTCCTTGTCGTCGTAGAATTGCGTCAGGAACGCCTCGAGGATCTCCGGCTCCTCGGCACCCGAGCCGGTGCGCGGATAGAAATCCCGGTTGCCCCAGCTTTGGTTGGCGCGGATGAAGAACACCTGCACGCAGGCCTGACCATGTTCCAGATGCAACGCCACGACATCCGCCTCGGTCACACCCTGCGGATTGATACCTTGCGTCTGCTGCACCTGGGTCAGCGCTTTGATCCGGTCGCGCAGCGCCGCCGCCCGCTCGAATTCCATCGCCGCCGATGCCTCGGCCATCGACTTTGCCAGATCCGCTTGCACCGAAGTGGTCTTGCCCTCCAGAAACCGCGTCGCGTCGGAAACCAGCCGCCCATAGCCTTCGGCGCTGACCCTGCCGACGCAGGGCGCAGAACAGCGCTTGATCTGGAACTGCAGGCAAGGCCGCGTCCGGCTTTCGAACATGCTGTCACTGCAGTTGCGCAGCAGAAACACCTTCTGCAGCTGATTCAGCGTCCGGTTCACCGCGCCCGCGCTTGCGAAGGGGCCGAAGTAGGCGCCCTTTTCCGACTTCTTGCCACGATGTTTCTTGATCTGCGGAAAGGCGTGCTCGGCCGAAATCAGGATGTTCGGAAAGCTCTTGTCGTCGCGCAGAAGCACGTTGTAGCGCGGCTTCAACTGCTTGATCAGGTTCTGCTCCAGAAGCAGCGCCTCAAGCTCGGTCCGCGTCGTCAGGAACATCATCGACGCGGTTTCATGGATCATCCGGGCGATCCGGCCCGAATGCCCCGAGGGCCGCGCATAGTTTGAAACCCGCGCCTTCAGGTTGCGCGCCTTGCCGACGTAAAGCACTTCGGACGCAGCGTTCAGCATCCGGTAGACGCCGGGCGAGGCGTCCAGCGTCTTCAGGTTATCCTGAATGACCTCATGGCCGGTGCGTGGTTTTTCGTTCATCCCGAAGATCCGCTTCCGATGCGTCGATTCTGTCCCCCCGCTGCACTGAAGCACGGGGTTGGGCAAGTAGAAAGCTGTCCACGGTTTCTGTGGACAACTCTGGGCAGAAGTTTTCGGGAGTGCCGTTTTTTCGTTGTTTTATGCCCGCTTCGTTAATCTGCCTAAAAAATAGGCACAAACGCAACCTATTGAAAAAGCAAGGAAGATTTTTCGATCGGCCGGCAAATCCCTGATATCCCACGGCTTTTATGACGTTCATGTGAACGCGATCCGTAAAGTGGACAACTTTTCTCGCTATCGGCTGCGGGCTACTCGACGCCCAGCACATCGGGCGTCTGCCACGCCAGGTGCTGACCGCCGTCAATCGCCAGGAATTGCCCCGTAACTGCCGGGCTATCGAGGAAGAATCCAAGCGCTGCGGTGATGTCCGAAGGGTTCGCGCCCCGCCCCAGAACCGTCGCCGCGCGCTGTTTGGCAAAGTGTGCTTCGCTCTGGCGCGACCCCTTGAGCGTCGGGCCGGGGCCGATGCCATTCACCCGCACATGCGGTGCCAGACCCTGCGCCGCCGTTTGCGTCAGCGCCCATAGCCCCATCTTGGCGATGGTGTAGGTGGAAAACTCGGGCGTCAGCTTCAGGATGCGCTGATCGATCATGTTGATGACCAACCCCTGGGCCTGCGGCTCTCCCGCCTCGTCCAGTGTCGCCGTCGGGCATTGCTTCGCGAAGGCCTGCGTCAGCACATACGGCGCCCGCAGGTTCGATTCCAAATGCCGGTCCCAGCTTTCGCGAGTGGCGGTGTCGATCCGGTCGTATTCAAAGATCGAGGCGTTGTTGACCAGCACGGTCAGCGGCCCCAGCGCCGCCACCGCCGCCGGCACCAGCCCTTGCGTTTCCGCCTCGGCCAGAAGGTCGGCGCACAGCGTCACCGCCCTTCGACCCATCCCGCGGATTTCTTCGGCCACGGCCTCGGCCGCCTCGGCAGAACTGCCATAATGCACCGCCACATCATGCCCGCGCTGCGCCAGATAAAGCGCCATCGCGCGCCCAAGCCGATGCGCCGCCCCGGTCACCAGCGCCGTCATCGCGCCGGCCCCTTGCAACTGCGAGGCGCCCGGCCCATCTGCGGCCGCCCGCAGGACGGACACGCCGCCGCCTTGCGACGCAAGGCAAGCCGCTTCGCCGCGCCGGGAAAGAAGGCCTTACCCAGCATGGCCACGATCACCATCACCAGAAGAAAGATCAGGACAGCCTTTATCAGCATTCAGAGACCATAACGCGCCCAGAGCGCCCGTTCTTCCACCACACCCAAGGCATCCTCCACCACCGAAAGTCCAAGCCGCTGCGCCAGACTGCGACGCTGGCCAAACGGCACCAGCCGCACCTTCTCGCCGTAAAGCTCCTTCAGCTTCGGCACCAGATGACCGATCCCGTCGACCAGCCCCAGATCAACCGCCCCCTGCCCGACCCAGATGTCGGCATTGAACAGGTCCGCATCCGCCAGCCGTGCCCCGCGCCGCGCCTTCACATGCGCGATGAACGCCTCATGGATTGGCGTTTGCAGCGCGCGCAACCGTTCCACATCTTCGTCCTTCTGCGGCAGGAACGGGTCGGCAAAGCTTTTCGACCGGCCCGCCGTGACCACCCGCCGCTCCACCCCTTGCCGCGCCATCAGTTCGGGAAACCCGAACGACGCGAAGATCACCCCGATCGAGCCGACGATCGACGACCGATCCACCCAGATTTGGTCAGCCGCACAGGCCAACCAATACCCGCCCGACGCCGCAACATCCTCGACAAAGGCATGGACCTCGACCTTCTTCTCCTCGGCCAGACGCCGGACCCGCGCCGCGATCAGCGACGACTGCACCGCCGACCCACCGGGCGAGTTGATCAGCAGCGCCACCGCAGCAGGCTTGCCCTTCGAAAAGGCACGCTCGATCAGCGGCGCCAGCGCGTGATCGCTCAAGGATCGTGCGCCACTCCCGATGGTGCCCGACAGGCGGATTACCGGCACGAAAGCGGGTCTTGGCAGGAAGGGGATGAAACGTTTCATGTGCCAGAGGTAAGCCGTCAAGGGCTTGCGGGCAAGGGCGGGCCGGGGCACGCTTCCGCGATGATCGACAAGCTGGAAATGTTCATCGCCCTCGCCAAGGAGCGCCACTTCGGCCGCGCCGCCGAGGCCTGCGGCGTCACCCAACCCTCGCTCTCCGGCGCGATCCGCCAGCTTGAGGAACAGTTGGGCGTGCAGCTCGTCTACCGCGGCAGCCGCTTTCAGGGCCTCACCCCCGAAGGCCAGCGCGTCCTCGACCGCGCCCTGACCATAGTCCGCGACATGCGCGACCTGAAGGACGAGATGCGCACCATCCGCTCCGGCCTCTCCGGCCACCTGCGTATTGGCGTCATCCCTACCGCCCTTCCGATGGTGGCCGATCTCACCGGCCCCTTCACCGCCCGCCACCCGAACGTCAGCGTCGCCATCCTGAGCCGCACCAGCGCCGAAATCCTCGCCGGTATCGAAAGCCTCGATCTTGAGGCCGGGATTACCTACCTCGACAACGAACCTCTCGGCCGCGTCGCGCAGATCCCGCTTTACACCGAATTCTACCGCCTGCTTTGCGCCCCCGGCAGCGCCCTTGCCACCCGCTCCCGCGTGACCTGGGCCGAGGTGGCTGGCGTGCCGCTCTGCCTTCTCACCTCCGACAACCAGAACCGCAGGATCGTCAACCAGCACCTCGCCGAAGCAGGCGCCGAGGTCAGCCCGTCGATCGAATCCAACTCCATCATCGCGCTGATCTCTCACGTCCTGACCGGGCAATGGGCCAGTGTGGTTCCGAAAAAGCTGGCCGATATGTTCGTGATGGAAGGTCGCCTCGTCTCGATTCCCATCGTTGAGCCCGAGGCCGAGCATACCGTCGGCCTCATCGCAGCCCGGCGCGATCCGCAAACTCCGGTCCTGCAGGCCCTGATTGACGACGCCCTACGGCTTGGCTCTTGATAGGCTAAGCCTATCGTTTGACGGCATATCGAGATTGATTTTCCTATCAATCCGCGTATCACGCCCTCAAGCGATCGCAAGGACAGCCAAATGCTTGATACCGCCGCAGCCACTGACCGAATCGAGCATATTCTTGCCGCGCATCAAGGGATGGAAGGGCCGCTCCTTCCCATCCTGCACGCGGTCCAAGCCGAGTTTGGCTATGTCCCGCAATCGGTTCTGCCGATCATCGCCAAAGCGCTGAACCTTTCCAAAGCCGAGGTGCATGGCGTCGTCACCTTCTACCACGATTTCCGCGAAGCCCCCGCCGGCCGCCACGTCCTGAAACTTTGCCGCGCCGAGGCGTGTCAGGCGATGGGTGCCGACCGCGTCGCCGCCCACGCGCAACATGTGCTTGGCGTCGATTGGCACGGCACCACCCCGAGCGGCGCGGTCACACTGGAACCGGTGTTCTGCCTCGGCCTTTGCGCCTGCGGCCCCGCCGCCATGCTCGACGGCAAACCCGTCGCCCGCTGCGACGAAGCCCGCGTCGACGCCCTGATCGCGGAGGCGCGCGCATGAAAGTCTACGTCCCCCTCGATACCGTCGCTGTCGCCCTTGGCGCTGACGACATCGCCACCGCCGTTCATGCCGAAGCCGCCCGTCGTGGAGTGACCGTCGAGGTTGTCCGCAACGGATCGCACGGCATGGTCTGGCTGGAACCGCTGGTTGAAGTCGTCACACCGTCGGGCCGCACCGGCTTTGGCCCGCTGACCGTGGCCGACGTCCCCGCCCTCTTCGACGACCTCGCGGCCCATCCCAAGGCGCTCGGGCCGGTTGCCGACCTGCCGTGGATGCAAGGCCAGACCCGCCTGACCTTCGCCCGCGTCGGTATCGTCGATCCCCTGTCGCTCGTTGAATACGAGGCTCACGGCGGCCTGACCGGCCTGCGCCGCGCCCTTGCCTTGCCGACGGCCGACATCGTGGCCGAAGTTACCGCCTCCGGCCTGCGCGGCCGCGGCGGCGCGGGCTTTCCGACCGGCATCAAGTGGAAAACCGTGTCCGAAGCGGTTGCCGACCGCAAATACATCGTCTGCAATGCGGATGAAGGCGACAGCGCACCCCTTCACCCTGATCGAAGGCATGGTCATCGCGGGCCTCGCCACCGGGGCGACCAAGGGGTTTGTGTACATCCGTTCGGAATACCCCATCGCAATCCGCGTGATGGAAGCCGCCTGCACCATCGCCCGCGGCGCTGGCGTGCTGGGCAACAGCATCCTCGGAACCGGCCCCGCCTTCGACATCGAGATCCGCGTCGGTGCCGGTGCCTATGTCTGCGGCGAGGAAACCTCGCTTCTGAACAGCCTCGAAGGCAAACGCGGCGTCGTCCGCGCCAAGCCGCCACTGCCGGCACTTGAAGGCTTCATGGGCAAGCCCACCGTCGTCAACAACGTCATCTCGCTGGCGACCGTTCCGGTGATCTTCGAACGCGGCGCGGCCTTCTACAAGGACTTCGGCCTTGGCCGCTCGCGCGGCACGATCCCGCTGCAGATCGCCGGCAATGTCCGCTTCGGTGGCCTTTACGAGACCGCCTTCGGCCTCACCCTCGGCCAGATTATAGATGATATTGCAGGTGGTTGCGCCTCGGGCCGCCCGGTCAAGGCGGTGCAGGTCGGCGGCCCCCTCGGCGCCTACCACCCGCGTTCAGATTTCGCCACGCCCTTCGGTTACGAGGAATTCGCAGGCCAGGGCGGCCTCATCGGCCATGCCGGCCTGACCATCTTCGATGACAGCGCCGACATGCTGAAACAGGCCCGTTTCGCGATGGAATTCTGCGCCATCGAATCCTGCGGCAAATGCACCCCCTGCCGCATCGGCGCGGTGCGCGGGGTCGAAACCATCGACCGCATCGCCAAGGGCGACACCGCCGCCATCCCGCTTCTGACCGACCTTTGCAACACCATGAAGGCCGGATCGCTCTGCGCCCTGGGTGGGTTCACGCCCTACCCGGTGATGTCCGCGCTGACCCACTTCCCCGATGACTTTGCTCCGATGAAAGAGGCCGCCGAATGAAAGACTTCATCATTCCAGACCGTGATTTCGGCACGCCGGCAGCCAAAAGCAAACAGATGGTCACATTGACCATCGATGGCTTCGACGTCACCGTGCCGGAAGGCACCTCGATCATGCGCGCCGCCGCCGAACTGGGCATCTCCGTGCCAAAGCTCTGCGCCACCGACAGCATCGACGCCTTCGGCTCCTGCCGCCTCTGCCTTGTCGAAATCGAAGGGCGCAACGGCACCCCGGCCTCCTGCACCACCCCGGTTGCCCCCGGCCTGAAAGTTCAGACCCAGAACGCCAAGCTGAAGCAACTTCGCCGCGGCGTGATGGAGCTTTACATCTCCGACCACCCGCTCGATTGCCTCACCTGCTCGGCCAATGGCGACTGCGAGTTGCAGGACATGGCCGGCGCCGTCGGCCTGCGCGACGTGCGCTACGAGGCTGTCGACACCCACTTCCGCCCAAAGAACACAAGCGGCGAAGCCAATCCGCAATGGATGCCCAAGGACGATTCGAACCCCTATTTCACCTACGACCCGGCGAAATGTATCGTGTGTTCCCGCTGCGTCAGGGCCTGCGAGGAAGTGCAAGGCACCTTCGCCCTCACCATCGAAGGCCGGGGCTGGGACAGCCGCGTGTCCTTCGGCGCGAAAACCGACAACGCGCTTGCCTCCGACTGCGTGTCCTGCGGTGCCTGCGTGCAGGCCTGCCCGACCGCGACCCTGCAGGAAAAGTCGATCATCGAGATCGGCACCCCGGAACGCTCCGTCATCACGACCTGCGCCTATTGCGGCGTCGGCTGCAGCTTCAAGGCCGAAATGCGCGGCGATGAGCTCGTCCGCATGACCCCCTACAAGCACGGCAAGGCCAACCGCGGCCATTCCTGCGTCAAGGGCCGCTTTGCCTACGGCTATGCCAGCCACAAGGAACGCATCCTGAATCCGATGGTCCGCGACAACATCGCTGATCCGTGGCGCGAAGTCTCCTGGCCCGAGGCGATGGAGTTTGCCGCCAACCGCATGAAGGCGATCCAGACCAAGCATGGCCGCCAATCCGTCGGCGTGATCACCTCCTCGCGTTGCACGAACGAGGAAGCCTTCCTGGTGCAGAAGCTGACCCGCGCCGTATTCATGAACAACAATACGGATACCTGCGCGCGCGTCTGCCATTCGCCTACCGGCTATGGACTCGGCCAGACCTTCGGCACCTCCGCCGGCACGCAAGACTTCGATTCCGTCGAGGAAACCGATGTCGTGGTGATCATTGGCGCCAACCCGACCGATGGTCACCCGGTCTTTGCCAGCCGCCTTAAAAAGCGCCTGCGCAAAGGGGCGAAGCTTATCGTGATCGACCCGCGCCGTATCGATCTTGTCGACGGCCCGCACGTAAGGGCAGCGCATCACCTGCCCGTCCGTCCCGGCACCAACGTCGCCGTGATCACCGCCATGGCCCATACCATCGTGACCGAGGGTCTCTTCAACGAGACCTTCATCCGCGATCGCTGCGACTGGGACGAGTTCCAGGATTACGCCGAATTCGTCAGCTTGCCCAACCATTCGCCCGAAGCAACCGAGCTTCTTACCGGCGTGAAAGCCGATGAATTGCGCGCCGCTGCAAGGCTTTACGCGATGGGCGGCAACGGCGCCATCTACTACGGCCTCGGTGTGACCGAACACAGCCAGGGCTCCACCACCGTGATCGGCATCGCCAACCTTGCCATGCTGACCGGCAACATCGGCCGCCCCGGCGTGGGCGTGAACCCGCTCCGCGGCCAGAACAACGTGCAAGGGTCCTGCGACATGGGGTCGTTCCCGCACGAACTCCCGGGCTACCGCCACGTCAAGAACGATGCCGTACGTTCGGTGTTTGAAGACATGTGGGGCGTCACCATCGACAACGAACCCGGCCTTCGCATCCCCAACATGCTGGACGCCGCTGTCGAAGGCAGCTTCAAGGGCCTCTACTGCCAGGGCGAAGACATCCTGCAATCCGACCCTGACACCAAGCATGTCGCGGCCGGCCTTGCCGCGATGGACTGCGTGATCGTGCAGGACCTGTTCCTGAACGAAACCGCGAACTACGCCCACGTCTTCTTCCCCGGCTCGTCTTTCCTTGAAAAGGACGGAACGTTCACAAACGCCGAGCGCCGCATCAACCGCGTTCGCAAGGTGATGGCCCCGCGCAACGGCTACGCCGATTGGGAAGTGACCCAGCTTTTCGCCAACGCGATGGGCGCCAACTGGACCTATACCCACCCCTCCCAGATCATGGACGAGGTCGCCATGCTGACCCCCTCCTTCGCCGGGGTCAGCTACGAAAAGCTGGAAACCACGGGCTCGGTCCAGTGGCCCTGCAACGAGACCGCGCCCGAGGGCACGCCCTTGATGCACATCGACGGCTTCGTACGCGGTCGCGGCAAGTTCATCCGCACCGAATACGTCGCCACCGATGAGCGCACCGGCCCGCGCTTCCCGCTGCTCCTCACCACCGGCCGCATCCTCAGCCAGTACAACGTCGGCGCGCAGACCCGGCGGACGGCGAACGTGGTGTGGCACGATGAAGACGTGCTGGAGATCCACCCGCACGACGCCGAAGTGCGCGGCGTCAAGGAAGGGGACTGGGTTCGCCTCGCCTCGCGCTCGGGCGAAACCTCGCTCCGCGCCACGATCACCGACCGGGTCAGTCCCGGCGTGATCTACACCACCTTCCACCACCCCGAAACGCAGGCCAACGTCATCACCACCGACTTTTCCGATTGGGCGACGAACTGCCCGGAATACAAGGTGACCGCCGTGCAGGTCAGCCCGTCGAACGGCCCGTCGGAATGGCAGCTGAACTACGCCGATCACGCCGCCCGCTCGCGCCGCATCCTGCCCGCCGCGGAATGATCGGCGCGCGGCCCACCCCTCGGCTGGCGTTCGGTGCACGGGTCGAACCCGGCAACCGGATGCTGCCCGAAGAGGTGGCCGTGGCGCTTACCTTCAACGGCACCACCCAGGCCGTGATGATGGCCACCCCCGACGATCTCGAAGACTTCGCCTACGGTTTCGCCCTGACCGAAGGCATCGCCAAACCCGACGAGATCCTCTCGGTCGAAATTGAAACGCTGCCGAAAGGCCGCGATGTCCAGATCTGGCTCCGCCCCGAGGCCGAGGCGCGGCTTGCCGCCCGCCGCCGCACCATGACCGGCCCGGTCGGCTGCGGCCTTTGCGGCATCGACAGCATCGACCAGGCGCTGCGTGATGTGCCACACGTTTTGCCATACACTTTCCAGACGTCCGCCAGCCAGGTAATGGCAGCCGTTTCCGCCCTTCCCGGCCAGCAGCGCCTGCACGATGCCACCCGCGCCGTCCATTGCGCCGGGTTCTGGACAGGCGGCCGGATCGTCGCCTCACGCGAGGATGTCGGTCGTCACAACGCGCTGGATAAACTCGTGGGCGCGATGATCCGCGCGGGCACCCAAACAACCGGCGCGGTGGTTCTGACCAGCCGGGTGTCGATCGACATGGTGCAAAAGGTCGCCATGCTGGGCGCCCCGATGATCATCGCCGTATCCGCCCCAACCGCCGACGCCGTGACCCTTGCCGACCACGCCGGCATCACTCTCATCGCCCTCGCCCGGCCCGACCGGTTCGAGGTTTTCACCCACACAGACCGCTTGACGGAGGATAGCCATGTCGGCTGAAAAACTGGTCCATATGGCCAACCAGATCGCGCTTTTCATGGAATCAAAACCCCATGACGAAGGCGTCCAAGGCGTGGCCTCGCACATCAACGACTTCTGGGAACCCCGGATGCGCCGCCAGCTCTTTGACCTGATCGACGCAGGCGGCACCGATCTGCGCCCCCTTGTTCTGGAAGCAGCCGTTTCGATCCGCCGCCCTCAGGCGGCCTGATCACTCCTTCAGGATGCTCGCCAGATAGACGCCATAGGCGCTTTTGGCGAACAGCTTTGCCCGCGTGGCAAACCCCTCACGGGTCAGCCATCCCTGCCGATAGGCAATCTCGTCCGGCGAGCCAACCTGCAGGCCCTGCCGTTCCTCCAGCGTGCGCACGAAGTTGCCCGCGTCCAGCAGACTCGCCTGCGTGCCGGTATCCAGCCACGCATAGCCACGGCCCATCCGCTCCACCCGCAAGGAGCCTTCAGCGCGGTAGATCTCCAGAAGGTCAGCAATCTCCAACTCGCCGCGCGGCGAAGGCTTCACCTGCGCCGCCAGTTCGGGCGCGCGGCCATCCAGGAAATAAAGCCCGGTCACCGCGTAATTCGACGGGGGAACCTCCGGCTTTTCGATGATCGCCGACACATTCCCTGCGCTGTCGAACGCGACAACGCCGTAACGCTCCGGGTCCGCCACACGGTAGCCGAACACCGTGCCGCCCGTCGCGTGACCGTCCGCTGCGGCCATCGCCTCCGGCAAGCCGTGGCCGAAAAAGATGTTGTCTCCCAACACCATAGCCGAAGGCGCGCCGTCCAGAAAATCCTTTGCCAGAAGATAGGCCTGCGCCAGCCCATCCGGTGAAGGCTGCACGATCCAGGTCAGTGACAGACCCCACTGGCTGCCGTCACCCATCAGGCGCTGGAACTGCGGCTGGTCGTCCGGCGTGGTGATCACCGCGATTTCGCGGATGCCGCCCAGCATCAGCACCGACAGCGGGTAGTAGATCATCGGCTTGTCATAGATCGGCAAAAGCTGCTTCGACACGCCGATGGTGATCGGCCAAAGCCGCGATCCGGTGCCGCCCGCCAGAATGATGCCCTTGCGTTTCATGCGCCCAACTCCCTCAGGATATCATCCAGCCCCGCCCGCCAGTCGGGCCGCGCAATGCCGTAAGCGGCCTCCAGCGTACTGCAATCCAGCCGCGAATTCAGCGGCCGCCGCGCTGGCGTCGGGTAGGCCGAGGACGGGATGTCATTGATCGTGCACCCAAGCCCCGCCCGCGCCATGATCTCGCGCGCAAAACTCGCCCAACTGGTATCCGGCGCGCCGGAAAAGTGATGCGTACCGCCCGGTGCGCCCCCAATCATCGCCCGTGCCGCCACAAAGAGCGCATCCGCAATCGCCGCCGCCGGGGTCGGCCCGCCGATCTGGTCGGCCACCACGGACAGCGCTTCCCGCTCGGCGCCCAGCCGCAGCATGGTCTTGACGAAATTCGCCCCATGCGCCGAAACCACCCACGACGTCCGCAGGATCAGATGCCTGCCGCCCGCTGCCCGCACGCCAACCTCGCCAGCCAGCTTGGTGCGGCCATAAGCCCCCAACGGCGCGGTCGGATGATCGGGGCGAAACGGCTGATCGCCCGCGCCATCGAAAACATAATCGGTTGAGACATTCAGGAACGGCAGACCCTTGGCCGCCGCCGCACGCGCCATCGCGGCCGGCGCATCGCCGTTGACCACCAGCGCCGCCGCTTCCTCTGCCTCGGCCTTGTCCACTGCGGTCCAGGCAGCCGCGTTGATCACCACGTCCACATCGGCCCGGTCGATCGCCAGCGCACAAGTCGAAGGGTCCGACAGATCCGCCCGGTCGCGCCCCAGCGCCGTGACCGTCACCCCGGCTGGCGCGCGCCGCAGAAGTTCCCGCGCGACCTGCCCGGTCTCGCCAAAAACCAGAACCCTCACGCCTTCACCCCAAGCCGCTTACCGACGCCCTGGCGCTCCAGCAAAGGTCGCCACCATGCCTCGTTGTCCAGATACCAGCGCACCGTGCGGCGCAGTCCCTCCTCCAAAGTGACCGAGGGCCGCCAGCCAAGCTCGTTGCGGATGCGTGTCGGATCAATGGCATAGCGCGCATCATGGCCCGGACGGTCAGTCACAAAGGTGATCAGCCGGTCATGCGGCGCACCGGACGGACGCATTTCGTCCAGCAATCCGCAGATCATCCGCACGATGTCGATGTTGCGCGCCTCGTTCTCGCCACCGATGTTGTAGCTGCGGCCAAGCGCACCCTTTTCCAGCACCGTCAAAAGCGCGTCTGCGTGATCTTCGACATACAACCAATCGCGCACATTCTCGCCCTTGCCATACACCGGGATAGCCCGGCCATGCAGCGCGTTCAGGATCACCACGGGGATCAGCTTTTCTGGAAAGTGGAACGGCCCGTAGTTGTTGGAGCAGTTCGTCATTACCACCGGCAGGCCATACGTCTCGGCCCAGGCCCGCACCAGATGGTCGCTTGCAGCCTTCGAGGCCGAATAGGGGCTGTTCGGCGCGTAGGGGGTATCCTCGGTAAACTGCCCGGTCTCGCCCAACGTGCCGAACACCTCGTCGGTCGAGATGTGGTGGAACCGAAACCCCGCAGGCTTGCCCGCTGCCGACCAATAGCGCCGCGCCGCCTCCAGCATGTTGAAGGTGCCGGTAATGTTCGTCTCGATGAAATCCGCCGGGCCGTCGATGCTGCGATCCACATGACTTTCCGCCGCCAGATGCATCACCGCATCCGGCCGGTGCAGATCGAAGATCCGGTCCAGGCTGCCACGGTCCCGGATATCGGCCTGCTCGAAGGAATAAAGGTTAGACCGCGCGGCATCCGCCACGTTTTCCAGACAGGCCGCGTAAGTCAGCGCATCAAGGTTCACCACCTCATGCCCCCGCGCAACGGCAAGCCGCACCACGGCCGATCCGATGAACCCCGCCCCGCCGGTTACTAGAAGTTTCATGCCTGCCCCCACACGAACGGCGATTTGAAGTCGCGCAGCAAGGGTGCCGCCTGATCCTTGGCCGAAAGCATCGGCGCATCCGAAAGCCCCCAGTCGATGCCGATATCGGGGTCATCCCAGCGCACCGCGCCATCACAGTCGGGCGCATAGACATCGGTGCATTTGTATTGCACCTCGGTCATCGGCGCCCGCGTTACAAAGCCATGCAGAAAGCCCTTCGGCACCAGAAGCTGCCGCCCGTTTTCGGGCGTAAGTTCGACCCCGACCCAACGCCCATAACTGGCCGACCCGACGCGAATGTCGACGGCCACATCAAGAATCGCCCCGCGCGTGCAACGCACCAGCTTGTCCTGCGCGCGCGGCGGTGCCTGGTAGTGCAGTCCGCGGAGGGTACCCGAGGCGGCCGACATCGAATGGTTGTCCTGAACAAAGCCAAGATCCAGCCCGGCCTTGGCGAACGCCGCCGCATTCCATGTTTCGGTAAACCAGCCACGATCATCGCCAAAACGACGCGGGGTCAGAATAAGCACATCGGGCAAATCGGTCGGTTCAATCAACATTAAAGGCGTCCACTTGGCAAAACCCGTCCCCGGTCGAAATACTCCAGGACAGGGCTGCCGCCCAGCGTATTCTTGGCCCGCCGCGTGTGCTGCGGTCAGCGATTCAACCGCGCGCGGAGTGCGCCCAGATCGTCCCGCATCACCGCATGTCCGGCCCCGGCGTATACCTTCGTTGCAACCTCTGCCCCAAGCCCGCCCAACACCTCGGCGCTTTCCTGCATCCGTGCCAATGGAATATGCGGATCACGCTCGTGCACCGAAATCCAGACCTGCGCGCCCGTCCTTAGACCGGGATAATCGAACCGCTTCGGCGCGTGGCAATATAGCGCCGGGTCAGCCGGCCCTTCGGCATCGGCAGTTCCGACCAGCCCGCCGGAAAAGCCGAACACGCCGGCCAGACCAGCCCCCTCGCGGGCAAAGGTTTCCAGCGCCAGACACGCGCCCTGGCTGAACCCGCCCAACCAGATCGAGCCGCGCGGCACTCCCGTAGCTTCAAGCGCGGCCACGCCTTCCATCAGCGCAGCCACGCCGTGCCTGACATGCGCCTCAAGCACCCGAGAGGGCGCCAGAAACGAGGTTGGCCACCAGCTTTGCCCCGGCGCATCGGGCGCAACGGCGGCCACATCGGAAAGACCGGCGTGGGCCAGAAGGCCAAGAATGTCCGCGCTGCTGCCACCGCGCCCATGCGCCAGAACAATGCCCGCGCGCGCGCCGCTTACCGGCCCCGCGCGTCTCATGAGCCTACCTTCAGCTTCGGCAGGACCTGCTCGATCCGGTCGCGGATCGGTTCATACTTCGGCGGCAGCATCAGCTTTGAGCCCATCGTCGCTTCGGGTTCGTCCACCGCAAACCCCGGCGGGTCGGTGGCAATCTCGAACAGAACGCCGCCCGGTTCGCGGAAGTAGATCGCGTTGAAGTATTGCCGGTCGATCACCTCGGTCGTCCGGTGCCCCACCCGCGCCAGCGCCTCTTGCCAGCCATGTTGTTCGTCCTGCGTCCGCGCCCGGAATGCGACGTGGTGGATCGTCCCCTTTCCCGGTCTTCCGCGCACCACCGCATCGGTGCGGATGATGTCGATGATGTTGCCGCGCTCCACTCCCGGTGCCTTCAGCCGCAGCCGCTCCACCCCGTTCGACTTTTCACTGCCGACCGCTTCATAACCGAACACGTCGGTCAGGATGCGTGCGGTCTTCTCCGGCTCCTGCTCCCACAGCGTCACCGAATGAAACCCGTGCATGTCGCTGGCAGTGGCGCTTTCGATCAGTTCGACCGGCGCGTCGTCCGGGTCTTTCACCACCACCACCCGCTCACCAAACCGCAATGCGGGGACTGACACGTCCAACGCCAGTGCCTTCAGGTCTGCGATCAGCGCGTCGAATCCGGCGGTTGGCACCGCATAGGCATAGGCCGAAGCCATCCCCGGCCCGGCCTTGCCCGGCCCGGCGTCCGCAAACGGAAAGAACGTAAGGACGGTGCCGGGGCTGCCCTTCGGGTCGGCGTAGTACAAGTGATAAGTGCCGGGGTCGTCGAAGTTGACCGTTTTCTTCACCAGCCGCTGCCTCAATGGGCCGGTGTAGAAGGCGACGTTGGCCTGCGCCGGGCCGGAAATGGCCGTGACGTGGTGAATTCCGGGAATGCGCGTGGTCATCGCTTGCGTCCTTTTCCATTGGCGCGCCATGCGCCGCTGTTCCCAGCATAGATCTGTGCGCCCAGATGAATAGTGCGCCATGTGCGCGCTTGACGTGCAGATTCGCACACAACCAATCCCCCTGTTCCCTGCCTGCCGTTCTGCTAATCCTGTCTCGGATGCTACGGGGGAACAATACCATGACCCATCTCTGGGTGCGCGCTGAACAGCGCCCGAACGAAGAACGCGTCGGCCTGACGCCCGAAGGGGCCGCCGCGCTGATCAAGGCCGGCATCCGGGTTTCGGTCGAACTGTCGTCGGTGCGCGCCATTCCGATCAACGGCTACCGCGACGCTGGCTGCGAGATCGTGGCCGAGAACCTGTGGCCCGACGCCCCCGCCGACGCGATCATCTTCGGCCTGAAGGAACTGCCCGAAGACGGCACGACCCTTCGCCACCGCCACATCATGTTCGGCCATGCCTACAAGGGCCAACCAGCCGGCCGCGAGCTTCTGAAACGCTTCAAGGCAGGGGGCGGCACGCTTTACGATCTTGAATACCTCGTGGGCGAAGACGGCCGCCGCGTCGCCGCCTTCGGCTACTGGGCCGGATATGCCGGGGCCGCCGTGTCGCTGAAATGCTGGGCCGCCCAACAGCGCGGCACCATCGCCGGCCCGGTGCGCAAGGTGCCATCGAAAGCCGCCCTCCTCGACCAGCTCGCCACCGAACTTGACGGCCTGTCGCGTCCCCGCGCAATCATCATCGGCGCGCTTGGCCGCGTCGGCACGGGCGCTGCCGACCTGTGCACCGCGATGGGCGTTGAGGTCACCCGCTGGGACATGGCCGAAACCGCATCCGGTGGCCCGTTCCCCGAAGTGCTGCAGCACGAGATCTTCCTCAACTGCATCCTCGCCCGCCCCGGCTGCCCGGTCTTCGTTCCGGCCTCAGCCAAGACCGACCCGCGCAAACTGACCGTGATCGGCGACATCGCCTGCGATCCGACCTCGGACTTCTCGCCGATCAAGGTCTACGACCGCGCCACCGACTGGGACGCCCCGGCGCTGCGGGTCCACGACAATCCACCGCTGGACGTGACCGCCATAGACAACCTGCCCTCGCTGATGCCGGTGGAATCGTCGCAGGATTATGCGGCCCAGCTCCTCCCCTCGCTCCTCACCCTGACCACGCTGACCGACGGCGTCTGGGGCCGCGCGAAAACCGAATTCGACCATCACATCGCCACCGTCTGAAGGAATAGCTCCATGACCATCCACTGGTGCGGCACCGGCCTCTCCTCCATCCCCGGCCTGCGCCGCCTGATCGTCGAAAGCGGCCATCCGGTCACCGTCTGGAACCGCACCGTGGAAAAGGCGACGGCCGAGGTTGGTGACCTGACCAAAGACATTCGCCCCTACAGCCTCGATGGCTTGCGCGACGCCCTGCAACCCGGCGACCTTGCCGTCTCGATGCTGCCCGCCGACCAGCATGTCGCCATCGCCAAGGCCTGCCTGTCGAAGGGCGCGCATTTCGTCTCGTCCTCCTACATCGCGCCCGAAATGCGCGAGCTGGACCCGGCCTTCCGCAACGCGGGCCTTGTCTCGGTCAACGAAGTCGGCCTCGATCCCGGCATCGACCATCTGATGGCGCATGACCTTGTCGCCCGCTACCGCGCCTCGCCCGCCTACCACGCCGACAACGTGATCTCGTTCACCTCCTACTGTGGCGGCGTGCCGAAAATCGCCAACGCCTTCCGGTACAAGTTCAGCTGGGCGCCGGCCGGTGTTCTGAAGGCGCTCCGCTCGCCCTCCCGCTCGCTCCGCCATTTCACCGAACTGCGCGTCGCCCGCCCCTGGGATGCAATCACCCGCTATGACGCCCCCCTGCCGCAGCCCGAAAGCTTCGAGGTCTATCCCAACCGCGACAGCTATCCCTTCATGCAGGATTACCGCTTCGAGCCGCACTGGAAGGTGCGCGATTTCGTCCGCGGCACCATCCGCCTGAACGGCTGGGCCGATGCCTGGGCACCGATCTTCCGCGAGATCGAAGGTCTCGAAGGCAAACCCCTAGCTGAGATAAATGCCGCCCTCGAAGCACGCGCCGCTGCCCTTCTGAAGGAAAACTCCTACGCCGAAGGCGAGCCGGACCGGGTCGTGCTTTTCGTTTCCCTCAAGGCCGAACGCGACGGCAAGCCGGTCTACCACGAGACCTGGGCGATGGATGCCTGGGGCGATGTGCGTGGCACGGCGATGGCGCGGCTGGTTTCGGTGCCGGTTTCGCTGGCGGTCGAGGCGGTGCTGAACCGCGAAATCGCCGCCGGGGTCCATGCCGCCCCGCACGATCCCAGACTGCTGCAGCGCTGGCTGACCGAGGTAAGCCATCTGGCCCAATACCTGGCCCGCATCGACCATCTGCGCTGAACCGGGCCGGCAGTTCCCTTTGGCGTGACAGGGGCGGCCGGTCACGCTATGCTTTCGTGTGACGATCCGGGCCAACCGGACAAAACGTTCGAGCGAGGCACAGCAGGTGAGCCGGAAGTCCAGTGCAACACCCCCAAAAAGCGGGTTTGCCGACCGTTACGCCGCGTTTGCGGCACGGCGCGCAAAACCGGCTGCCGGGTTCGTGTCGCAGCCCGAGCCGCGGAGCATCGGGCTGTTCGCGCGCGGCAAACAGCTGGTTTCGGGCAACATCCTGTTCGCCGGCCACCTTGCCGAAGCCCCCGGCACTCTTCTGTGGGACATCGCCACCCCCGACCCCGCCTTCGACGCCGAGGCGCACGGCTTTGCCTGGCTGGATGATCTTGCGGCCTTCGGCAGCCCTGCCGCCAGAACCCTCGCGCAGGACTGGACCTGGGGCTGGATCGCCCGCTATTCAGCCGGTTCCGGCCCCGGCTGGACACCCGACCTCACCGGTCGGCGCATCATCCGCTGGGTGCATCACGCAACGCTTTTGCTGAACGGCAGGGACAAGGCGGCCTCGGTCGCCTACTACCGCTCGCTCTCCCAGCAGTCGGCCTTCCTCGCCCGCCGCTGGCAGGCCGCCGCGCCGGGATTGCCCCGCTTCGAGGCGCTGACGGGCCTGGTCTACGCCGGCATTTCGCTGATCGGCATGGACAAGCTGATCGCCCCTGCCACCGCGGCACTTGCCAGCGAATGTCGCTCGGAAATCGATGCCGAAGGCGGCCTGCCCACCCGCAACCCCGAAGAGCTGCTGGATGTCCTGACACTGCTGACCTGGTCGGCCACCGCGCTGACCGAAGCCTCGCGGCATGTGCCGCCCGACCTGGCCGACGCCATCGGCCGCATAGCGCCGGCGCTGCGGGCCTTGCGCCATGCCGACGGTGAACTGGCCCGCTTTCACGGCGGGGGCAAGGGGGTCGAAGGCCGGCTCGATCAGGCGCTGGCCTCGGCTGGGGTGCGCCCCACCGCAACGCCGTCGATTGCCATGGGTTTCGCCCGACTGAACGGTCGCCGCACCTCGGTGATCGTCGATGCCTCGGCCCCGCCCGGCGGCCGGGCAGCGGCCACCGCGCACGCCTCCACCTCGGCCTTCGAGCTCTCGTCGGGGCGCCGCGCGCTGATCGTTAACTGCGGTTCGGGCGTCCCGTTCGGCCCGGCCTGGCGGCTTGCCGGACGGGCCACGCCATCGCACTCGGTTCTGTCAATGGACGGCATGTCGTCGTCACGCTTCAGCCGACGCGACAAGGCCGAACTTTCCGACCGCGCCGCCATCACCGTATCGCGCCTGACCGTCGGCATCGAAGGCACCGACCTCTATCTTGCGCATGACGGCTGGCTGAAAAGCCACGGCCTGACCACCAGCCGCGCGCTGACCCTGTCGCAGGACGGCCGCCGCCTGACAGGTGTCGACGCGCTGACCACCCTCACCGCCGACGCCCGCCGCCGGTTCGAGGAGATGATGACCGAAACCCGGCTTGACGGCGCGGCCTATTCGGTCCGCTTCCACCTCCACCCCGAGGTCGATGCAGCCCTCGATCTTGGCGGCACGGCCGTATCGCTCGCTTTGCGAAGTGGTGAAATCTGGGTCTTTCGCTACAGCGGAAGCGCAAAATTGTCGCTCCAGCCGTCGGTATACTTTGAAAAAGGCCGGCTGAACCCGCGGCCTGCAACGCAAATCGTGCTTGCCGGCCACGCGCGCAGCTTTGAGACGCGCATAGGCTGGACCTTGGCGAAAGCTCAGGATACTCCGCTCGCCATTCGGGATCTGGAAGGCCACGACCCTGTCGGTCAAGGCTGAGCTGCCCGCCGCGACAAGAGGGGCTATCCGCATGACCAACCTCGTTCCGATCGGACGCGCGCTGATCTCCGTTTCCGACAAGTCCGGCCTTCTGGACCTTGCCCGTACCCTTGCCGCGCAGGGCGTCGAACTGATCTCGACCGGCGGGACCTCGGGAATGCTGCGCGCAGCCGGTCTTGCGGTGCGCGACGTGGCGGATGTCACCGGCTTTCCAGAAATGATGGATGGCCGGGTCAAGACCCTGCACCCCAACGTCCACGGCGGCCTCCTCGCGTTGCGCGACGATGACGAACACCTCGTCGCGATGGCCGCCCACGGGATCGAGCCGATCGACCTTCTGATCGTCAACCTCTACCCGTTCGAGGCAACGGTGGCGCGCGGTGCCGACCACGCCACATGCATCGAAAACATCGACATCGGCGGCCCGGCCATGATCCGCGCCGCAGCGAAGAACCATCGTTTCGTCTCGGTCGTCACCGATCCGGCTGATTACCCAGCCCTGCTGGAACAGATGGCCGCGCATCACGGCGCCACCACTCTCGCCTTCCGCCGCAAGCTGGCACTGACCGCCTATTCCCGCACCGCCGCCTATGACACCGCAGTATCCACCTGGCTCGCCGCCGAGATCAACGAGCCGACGCCCCGCTACCGCAGCTTTGCCGGCATCCTTGCCCAGCCGCTGCGCTACGGCGAAAACCCGCACCAGTCCGCCGCCTTCTACACCGACGGCAGCCGCCGCCCCGGCGTGGCCACCGCGCGCCAGTGGCAGGGCAAGGAGCTCTCTTACAACAACATCAATGACACCGACGCCGCCTTTGAACTGGTCGCCGAGTTTGCCGATGCGGCGCCCGCCTGTGCCATCATCAAGCATGCCAACCCCTGCGGCGTGGCTCAGGCGACGACCTTGGTCGAAGCCTACCGCCGCGCCTACCACTGCGACCAGACCTCTGCCTTTGGCGGCATCGTGGCGCTGAACCAGCCACTTGATGCCGAAACCGCCGAAGAGATTGTCAAAATCTTCACCGAAGTCGTCATTGCCCCCGGCGCGAGCGACGAGGCCAAGGCGATTTTCGCAGCCAAGAAGAACCTGCGCCTGCTGACCACCGCCGCCCTGCCAGACCCCGCCGCCACGTCGCTTGCCTTCAAACAGGTTGCCGGCGGCTTTCTTGTGCAGGACCGTGATGCAGGCCATATCACCGTGGCCGATCTCAAGGTCGTCACCAGACGCGCGCCCACCGACAAGGAACTCGCCGATCTCATGTTCGCCTGGACCGTTGCCAAGCATGTCAAATCGAACGCCATCATCTACGTTCGTGACGGTGCCACCGTCGGCATCGGCGCCGGGCAGATGAGCCGCGTCGACAGCACCCGCATCGCCGCCCGCAAGGCGGAAGACATGGCCGATACACTCGGCCTGCCCGCCCCCCTGACCCAAGGCTCGGTCGTGGCCTCCGACGCCTTCTTCCCCTTTGCCGACGGCCTGATCACCGCTGCCGAAGCTGGCGCAACCGCCATCATCCAGCCCGGCGGGTCGATGCGCGACGACGAGGTGATCGCCGCCGCCGATGAACGCGGGCTGGCGATGGTCTTTACCGGCCAGCGCCATTTCCGGCACTGACATGCGCCGCCTTGCCATCACCGCCGTGGCGACCTTCGTGATCGACCAGATCACCAAACTTGCCATCGTTCAGGGCCTCGACCTGATCAACCGGGGCGAAATCGACGTCGCCCCGCCATATCTCGTGTTCCGCATGGCCTGGAACCGCGGCATCAACTTCGGCCTGTTCGCCAACAGCGCCGACGTGATGCGCTGGGTCCTGATCGCCATCGCGCTGGCAATATCTGCCTGGGTGCTGTGGTGGATTCGCCGCGACCGCCCCGGCCCCCGCGCCGAACTTGCCGCCGGCCTGCTGATCGGCGGCGCACTCGGCAATGTGATCGACCGCATTGTCTATGGCGCGGTGGCCGATTTCCTGAACATGTCCTGCTGCGGCTTTGAAAACCCCTACGCTTTCAACGTTGCGGACATCGCCATTTTCGTGGGCGCGATTGGCCTTGTCCTTTTCACCGGAAGTCCGCCGAAGCCGGCCGCGGATTGCTTTAGGCTAAGACGGGAAAAAGACGAAGTGGAGGCAGCAATGCAGGCAGCAAGGGGCAAGGCGTTCATCGCGGTTGCGACGATGCTTATGCTTGCAGGTTGCGCCGGCGACGGCACGCCGCAGCTGATGAACCTCCGCAGCGGCCAGGGACCGGACGAGTTCGGCATCCTGCCACAAAAGCCGCTGACTATGCCCGCCGATCTGTCCAGCCTGCCCGAGCCCACCTTGGGCGGCACCAACCGGACGGACGCATCGCCGTTTGATGACGCCATTGTCGCTCTCGGCGGCCAGCCCGGTGCCGCAGGTGGGATTCCTGCGGCCGACAGCGCGCTTTACAACCACGCCGCGCGCTTTGGCGTCGAGGGCGGCATTCGCGCCACCCTCGCCTCGGAAGATCTGGAATGGCGGCGCGACAACAATGGCCGCATCCTGGAACGGCTGTTCAACGTCAATGTCTACTACAAGGCCTACCGCCAGCAGCGCCTTGACCAGCAGGCCGAACTTGCCCGCTGGCGTGCCGTCGGCGTCAAAACGCCGTCAGCACCGCCCCGCAAGCCCGACGAAGAGTAACAAGCGCGTGGCCATGGCTTGATTGTGGGCCGTCGGCCTGCAACTCATCCAAGAGGCGCATCGGCGGAGATATCCCATGTTCAGACCAACCGGCCTTGTGGCCGCCCTTGCCTTCAGCTTTGCGTTTGCCGCGCAGGCCGAGACCGTTACCAACTTCCAGCTTCCCAACGGCATGGACGTGGTCGTCATCGAAGATCACCGCGCCCCGGTCGCCGTTCACATGGTCTGGTACCGGGTCGGCGCCGCGGATGAACCGGCTGGCCACTCCGGTATCGCCCACTTCCTCGAACACCTGATGTTCAAGGGCACCGAAAAGGTCGCTCCGGGGGAATTCTCTGCCATCGTCGAAGCACAGGGCGGCAACGACAACGCCTTCACCTCGTGGGATTACACCGCCTACTTCCAGCGCGTCGCCGCCGACCGGCTTGACCTGATGATGGAGATGGAGGCCGACCGGATGCGCAACCTGCGCCTCACCGAAGACGACGTGGTCACCGAACGCCAGGTCATCCTCGAAGAACGCGCCCAGCGCACCGACAGCAGCCCCGGCGCGCTGTTGTCCGAACAGATGCGCGCGGCGCAGTACATGAACCATCCCTACGCGGTGCCGATCATCGGCTGGCGCCACGAAATGGAACAGCTCAGCCGGGACGATGCGTTATCCCATTACCAGCGCTTCTACGCCCCGAACAACGCAATCCTCGTCGTTGCCGGGGACGTCTCGCCCGACGAGGTGCGCGCCCTGGCCGAAAAGCACTACGGTCCGCTTCAGCCGTCTGATGGCATCGTTCCGCGCGACCGCCCGCAGGAACCGCCGCAACTGGCCGAACGTCGCCTGTCGCTGGCTGACGAGCGGGTGTCCGAACCCTATGTCATGCGTACCTACCTTGCCCCCGAACGCGACCCCGGCGACCAGAAGGATGCCGCGGCCCTGACCATTCTCGCCGACCTTCTGGGCGGCTCCGGCCAGACCTCGGTCCTTGCCCGCGCCCTGCAGTTCGACAGCCAGACTGCGGTCTATTCCTCGGCCTTCTACGACGGCACCTCGATCGACGACGCGACCTTCGGCTTCGTCGTCGTGCCCGTGCCCGGCGTTAGCTTGCCCGACGCCGAGGCCCGGATGGACGAGGTGATCGCCACGTTTCTTTCGGACGGCCCCGATCCCGTGGCGTTCGATCGGATCAAGACCCAGATCCGCGCCTCCGAGATCTATGCCAAGGATGATGTGCAGGGCCTCGCCCGGATGTATGGCGCCGAGCTTTCGATCGGCCTCAGCCTTGCCGATATCCAGGGCTGGGATGACGCACTCGCTGCAGTCACCATCGACGATGTGATGGACGTCGCCGCCCGTGTGCTTGACCGGCGCAACGCCGTGACGGGCTACCTCACCCGCCCGGCAGACGCCGCAGCAGACGCGACCCCCGCCGCCGCCCCAGCCGACGAGGCCCAGGAATGATGCTCCGCCTGATCACAGCACTTCTCTTCTTCGCCCTTCCCGCTCAGGCCGAGATGACGATAAAGGAAGTCACCTCGCCCGGTGGCATCACCGCCTGGCTGGTCGAGGACCACGGCATCCCCTTCACCGCGCTTGAAATCCAGTTTCGCGGCGGCACATCGCTCGATGCAGCCAGCAAGCGCGGCGCGGTCAACCTGATGACCGGCCTCATTGAGGAAGGCGCCGACGAGATGGACAGCCGCGCCTTCGCCGAAGCGCGCGACAGCCTTGCCGCCCAGTTCACCTTCCGGGCCACCACCGATTCCGTCGGCGTCTCGGCGCGGTTCCTGACCGAAAACCGCGATCAATCCGTGGCGCTCCTGCGCTCTGCCCTCGTGAACCCCCGCTTCGATCAGGATGCGGTGGACCGCGTCCGTGGCCAGGTCCTCGCCGGCTTGCGCGCTGATGCGAAGGATCCCGAACAGATCGCGCCCGAAATCTTCGACCGCCTCGCCTTTGGCGACCATCCCTATGGGTCGAATGGCGATGGCACCATCGACAGTGTGACCGCCCTGACCCGCGACGACATCGTCGCCGCCCACAAGGGCGCGCTGGCCCGCGACCGGATCTACGTCGCCGCCGCCGGCGACATCACCGCCGAGGAGCTGGGCACCCTTCTCGACACCCTCCTCGGCGACTTGCCACCCACCGGCGCGCCGCAACCGACCGAGGCCGCCTATCTTCTGCAAGCCGGCATCACCGTTCAGGATTTCCCCACCCCGCAATCGACCATCTACTTCGGTCATCAGGGCATCACCCGCGACGACCCTGATTTCTTCGCCGCCTTCATCCTGAACGAAGTTCTCGGCGGCGGCCGCTTCTCCGCCCGCCTGATGAGCGAGGTGCGCGAAAAGCGCGGCCTGACCTACGGCGTCGGCTCCTATCTCGTGCCGATGGATCATGCCGAACTTCTGCTCGGGCAGTTCTCTGCGTCGAATGACAAGGTTGCCGAAGCCATCGACGTGACCCGCGCCGAATGGGCCAAGATCGCGAGCGAAGGCATCACCGAGGCCGAGCTTGCCACCACCAAGACCTACCTGACCGGCTCCTACCCCCTGCGCTTCGACGGCAACGGCCGCATCGCCGGCATCCTTGTCGGAATGCAGATGGAAGACCTGCCCATCGACTATGCCCTCACCCGCAACGCCAAGATCGAAGCCGTTACGATGGAGGATGCAAAGCGCGTCGCCGCACGCCTGTTCCAGCCCGATGCCCTGCATTTCGTTGTGGTCGGCCAACCCACCGAACTCTCCACCACGCCTTAGCCTTCCTGCTTTCCCGACTCAGCTCCGCCTGCTACACCTTGGGGCATGACGCTCCACACCCCCAAGATAAC
>LNFM01003111.1_pt1 | contig 33500 bp, 35 predicted proteins | sample 596031 | NCBI WGS metagenome assembly LNFM01 (sample SAMN04254537, study PRJNA301005) | activated carbon metagenome | isolation source: dual media filters at the Ann Arbor, Michigan drinking water treatment plant | place: USA: Ann Arbor | reverse complement strand
GTAAACTGAGAGCCATCTTCAAACTTCTTCGGTAACCACCGAGCTTGAGGAAACGACCCCCCCTTTGGTAACCTTTTATCTTGAGGCAATGCGTTGGTGAAACGGATTGAAGTGGCTGGCATGAATACGCGTGACGACAGAGACACCGATCATCACCACGCCTTCAATGTGTCGGAATACTTAATATTTGTCGGCTTTCTTTACACAATTATTTCCCGCAATTTTTACCATAAATTCTCATCTTATTTTTACCTTTAATTTTTAAAAACTTATTACCAATCATTATATTAATACATATATAATCATTTTATTATATTATAATAATACATAAATTAATTATTGAAAAAATGCGTATTTTTTATAAAAAAATGTCGGTATTTTTTACACCTAGCGAAAATTAAAATCATTACTAAAATAGTATGAAAATAATTTTTTCATACTATTTTCATATTGTTACATGCCGGAAACAAGCTGATGGCACGAATAGTGAATAAATCCAACCTGAAAGATCGTAAAGACTTTCTCTCTATCTCTCTATAAATAACGACGTTTCTAGGGTAAAAAGGTTTAATGTCCAACAAGGTAACACGGAGGCTACAATGAATAAGACGCTACTTTCTACTGCGATCGCGCTTGCGCTGGGAATTTCAAGCCAGGCCTGGGCAAATCCCAGCAACACCGCGACAGAATCGGCTCAGTCACAGACTGCCACGGCATCGTCCTCTGCCGATAACAAAGGAACATCCGCGAACGAAGCCTCGAACGCAACCAGCACCAGCGATTCCAACAACGGCAATACCGACAGCAGCAATAGCAGCACCAACACGTCCGACGCCAACAACAACAAGAGCACCAACACATCCGACACCAATAACGACAAGAGCACTACCACAAGCAGCACTGACAGCTCCAACAATAGCACTAACACCTCGGACGCCAACAACAACAAGAGCACCAACACCTCTGACGCCAACAACAACAAGAGCACCACTACTACCACAAGCAGTACTGACAGCTCCAACAACAGCATCAACACCTCTGATGCCAACAACGACAAGAGCACAAACACCTCTGATACCAACAACGACAAGAGCACTACCGCTACTACTACAACAACCAGCACCGATAGTTCCAATAATAGCACCAACACCTCTGACGCCAATAATGACAAGAGTGTGAATACTGCCGATGCCAATAACAACAAGAGTACAAATGATGCCAATAACAACAAGAGCACCAACGACTCTAACAACACGACAACAGCGACAACTACTAGCACCGATAATTCCAATAACAGCACCAACACCTCTGATGCCAACAATGACAAGAGCGTGAATACCGCTGATACCAACAACAACAAGAGCACCAACGATGCCAACAACAACAAGAGCATCAATGACTCTAACAACACAACAACCACCACTGCTGACAACGACAACAACACAGCTAGCGGGACAGGAAGTGTTGTAGCCACACGCAACGCGACCGTCTCCGTTGACAATAGCAACAATAGCGTCAACGATTCCAACAACAACAGCAGCGTCAACAACTCTAACAACACCACGGATAGTGACAACAACTCGGGTAACAGCGGCGTTCTTGCGACCCGCGGCGCATCTGTTGACCAAAGCAACAACAGCACCAACAACTCCAATAACACCACAATCACCGATAGCGACGACATCCATGACAACACTGGTATCGTCGCTACGCGTGGTGCGACCGTTGACCAAAGCAACAACAGCGTCAACGACTCCAACAACAACAGCAGCGTCAACAACTCCAACAATGACAGCAGTGTTCACACCGTTGCCTCTGCCGCCCTGGATGGTGCCGTCAGCGGTAATACGGTTAACATCAATACTGGAAGCACGCCTCCTGCCAGTACTTACAATGGCAACAACACCATTGATAATGGCTCAGTTGCCAGCAACACAGGCATTTCCCAGGTGGCGCAAAACACTGGGCACAACAGCCTGGTTCAGCAAAACTTCACGATACAGGGTAATGTAAGCCCGTAACTGCCTCACATCACCGGCGGACGCTCAGTGCGTCCGCCGGTTTTTTCATAGAGACAGGAGAACAGGCCATGCACTATAGAGCGTGTCGTATTATTGCGGCCATCGTTCTGGTTGCCTGTGGGGGCGGGATCAACCCGGCGCTGGCGAATCAAGACAATGCAGCCACCGATGATGTCGAGTTCGGCGAGGCCGTTTCCAATGATCATCTGCAAGAGCAAAGCGGCCGGGCGGGTGCGCCAGACCAGCCGCTCAGTAACGCGGATTTAAATGCGAGGCTGAATGATAATGTGGTTTATTCCAGCATAAATGGAAACAATAATGTTGGAAGAGGGGCGTTTGCGGACTCAATAGGATTTCCGACGGTGATTCAAAACTCAGGAAACAATGTGATTATTCAGAATAATACTATATTGAACATGACGCTGAACAACTAATCCCATGCGCTTTTTTATAATCGTATTCATGGCTGTTTTTTCCGTTGCTGCGACGACCAAGGCGGATTCACTGAGCATCACGGGTGCCGGGGGAAGTTTTTCGGTGCCGGTGGTTAGCATGAAGGAAGCCCGCTTTCTGACGGTAGTGAAGCAGCAATATGATTTCAGTTGCGGGTCAGCAGCGCTGGCGACATTGTTGACGTATTTTTATCAAAATCCCGTCAACGAACAGACTGTATTGACAGCCATGTATGAAAAGGGTAACAAGGAGAAGATTCATAGAGAAGGTTTTTCTCTGCTTGACATAAAACGTTATCTTGAAGAAAACGGCTACCGCGCCGATGGTTTTGTTGCACCACTGGATATGCTGTCAAAAAAGGGAGTTCCTGCCATCACACTGATTAATGATCATGGCTATAATCATTTTGTTGTGGTCAAAGGAGTGAGCAGCACCCAGGTATTGGTAGCGGACCCCGCCATGGGCACAAAGATCATCCCGCGCCAGGAATTTGAAGCAATGTGGAATAGGATCCTTTTTATTATCCGCAACAAGGAAGATATAGCGGTAAAATATTTTAATAGTAAAAAAGAATGGAAGGTGCGTGAACAAGCGCCTTTGGAGGCGGCGGTAAACCGTGATGGCCTGTCTTCATCGGCATTGCTGTTGCCTAATAGCTATGATTTTTGAGGCTGTGGCTGTAAACAGACGATCCCATGATGAGCCTGCATCGAATATTGCATTGCCTCCCAAGTATCGCGTGGGGTATTTTTTCTGGCTCGTTTGTTTCATGCGCAGCCATTGTTGCGCCGCTCCAGGCCATGGCTGATGAAAACGACCCAGAACATATCCAATGGCTTGATGATGACACGCTGGATACTCTGCGTGGCGGGTTTATAACTTCAGATGGATTGCAGATAAATTTCAGCATCGAGCGTGCTGTGATTATAGACGGCGGCCTTGTGTCGAGAACGGTTATTGATATCCCGCAATCAAAAATAACCAATAATCACCAGCATGATATGGCCAGTATTTTTCCCGCCGGCTTTATAACGTTGATACAAAATTCCCAGGACTTCAAGACTATTCAGAATTTCACCCTCATTAATGCAGAAATCTCGAATCTCCGATCTTTCGCATTGGGTACACTGCACTCATCATTAACTGATCAGCTAGCGGCTTCTATCCGGTAAACCAAGGAACAGCATATAGACGGGATTAAAAATGCCGTTATCGTGGGGTGTTGTGATTACCATTTTAAGGAACATAGTTACGCTCGGCGGACTGTTCGGAATATTGTTAATGTCTTTCCATGCGTGGGGAGAAGATGCTGTTTCTGGAGATAAAACGGATATTCAGAAACTCCAGCAGTTGCTGGAAGAACAACGCAAGCAGATGGACGTTCAGAAAAACCAGCTTGAAAATATGCGCCGCCGCCTTGATACGCTGCTGGAAAAGCCGACAGATGCCATCAAGCCACCCGTTCCAGCATCCCTCCCAGGGAAAGATGCACTGCCAGTCAAGCCAGTAGGACAAGCTCCGGAACGGCCGCGCCCCCCTGATATCCCCATAGGTTCAGAACAGCGTGGCGTACTGACCCCGCGTGGCACACTTATAGTGGAACCTTCCCTGCAATATACCAACTCATCGGTTCATCGTGTGGCACTGGAGGGATTTACATTCCTGCCGGCGCTTCTCATTGGAAAAGTCGACATAAAAAAAGTTAGCCGCGACACCTACATTGCCGCTGTTGCGGCGCGTTATGGCATTACCCCTCGATTTGAGATTGAGGTAAAACTGCCCTATGTGAATCGTTCCGATACCACGACGGCACGCCCACTTAATCTGGGAGCAGACGCAGACCAACAACTAATAACTGAAAGTGTAGGCGGAAAAAATATTGGCGATGCCGAATTCGCTTTGCGCTACCAACTGTCCCAGGGGCAGGGTGGCTGGCCCTATGTAATAGGTAATTTCCGCGCCAAAAGCCATACCGGCACGTCTCCTTACGATGTGGAGTTCGACGAGAAAACCGGCCTGCAAAAGGCCCTGCCCACCGGCTCCGGATTCTGGGGTGTGCAACCTAGCCTGACGATGATAATACCCTCTGATCCGGCGGTAATCTTTGCTAATGTCAGTTATCTTTGGAATATCGAACGCACGCTTGAGAAATATGGCCGTATCGACCCAGGCAATGCCATCGGCGTTAATTTCGGGATGGGGTTGTCATTAAATGAGAAGGCGTCGTTTAGTCTCGCTTATGACCTGAGTGTTATTGGAAAGACAAAACAGAACGGTGAACCTATACCGCTATCGGAAACCCTCAAGATCGGATCTTTGCTGCTTGGGTATTCATATCGGATAACCCCGGATACCAGCGTCAATATATCCATCGGTGCCGGCATCACCGCAGATGCACCGGACATGCAGTTGGCGATGCGCATGCCGATGGCGTTTTTTTCCAAGGCGCAGGACAGGCGGTAGTGCGGCGGCATTTGGTCAAGGGGGGTTTTCTTCGCAACCTGCGCTGATTAATCCCTATCATCAGGCCATGCCAGAAAGAGGATAATCAGACCCATCCCTCCCAGCAACCAGGTGATCAGCGGCGCACCGCCAATCATCGCGGGGGCATTGCCATCCAATGCCTTAATGACGGCGGCACTGATAATCAAGGAAGCGCCGGCGATGGCGCCGAAGGTGCGCTGGTTGGCTCGTTTGATCTCGCTGCGAATCTTTTGCAATTCCTCGGATTGCCATTCCACACGCAACTTGCCATCGCGCGTTTGTTGCAAGACGTCATACACCAGGGCAGGTAGTTGCGGCAGGCTTGAGGCCCAGCCCGGGATTTGGGCACGCAGGTTTTTATACAAGGCACGCGCCCCGAACTGTTCGCGCATCCAGCGTTCCAGGAAAGGCTTGGCAGTGGTCCATAGGTCGAGATCGGGGTACAGCTCGCGCCCCAGACCTTCGATATTCAACAAGGTCTTTTGCAGCAGCACCAATTGAGGCTGCACCTCCATATTGAAACGGCGGGCGGTCTGGAACAGACGCAGCAGCAGATAGCCAAAGGAGATGTCCTTGAGAGGGCGCTCGAAGATCGGCTCGCAGACACTGCGAATGGCGGACTCGAATTCATCGACACGGGTGCCCGCGGGCACCCATTCGGACTCCACGTGCAGTTCGGCGACGCGCCGGTAGTCGCGGTTGAAGAAGGCCAGCAGATTTTCGGCGAGATAACGCTGGTCTTCGGGACTGAGCGTGCCCATGATGCCAAAGTCCACGGCGATGTAACGGCCTTGAGGGGAAACGAAGATATTGCCGGGGTGCATGTCGGCGTGAAAGAAGTTGTCGCGGAACACCTGGGTGAAGAAAATCTCTACACCCTTCTCAGCCAGTTTTTTGAGGTCAATGGCCTGCTGCCGCAGCGATGCAATATCGCTGATCGGCGTACCGGAGATGCGCTCCATTACCATCACGTTGCGGCGCGTCTGCGGCCAGTAAATCTCAGGCACGTATAGCAAATCCGAATTGGTGAAATTACGGCGCAGTTGTGAGGCGTTGGCCGCCTCTCGCATCAGATCGAGTTCGCCGAGAATGGTCTTTTCATATTCAGCCACCACCTCGCGCGGACGCAGACGCCGCGCCTCTTTCCAGTAGCGTTCGGCGAGATCGGCAACGATATAGAGCAAACCGATGTCACGTTGTATCACCTGCTCGATGCTGGGGCGCACCACCTTGACTACCACTTCTTTGCCATCGTGCAGGCGCGCGGCATGCACCTGGGCGATGGAGGCCGAGCCCAGCGGGATTTCATCGAAGTTCTGAAATACCTCTGCGAGTGGCCTGCCATAGGCCTGTTCGATGATCACGCGCGCCTGCAACCCTGGAAACGGCGGCACGCTGTCTTGCAGCCGCGTCAGTTCCTGGGCAATATCAGGAGGAAGCAAATCAGGGCGCGTAGAGAGCGTCTGCCCGAATTTGACAAAGATCGGCCCCAGGTCTTCCAGGGCGCGCCGGATGCGTACACCACGCGCCTCCTGGGATACGCCAAACCAGCGCCATGGCATAAGATAAAGAAGAAAACGGAAGGGACGGAACAGATGCGTGGCAAGGACGATTTCATCCAACCCATGCCGTACCAGAATACGATTGATATGCAGCAGGCGCAACGCCTGGCCGGGGCGGATCATCCGGCACCCCTGCTTTGCATCAGCCCGTGCAAGCGGTGGATACGCGCTTCGGCCCGGTCAACGCCGGAGCGCAGCGTATCGACACCCGCAAGGAATTCTTCCACTTCATCGCGCTTGGGCAAGTCACGGCTTTCCTCATGCAGATATTCGGCTGCATCGCGGCCCATGGTGTCCGCCGCGCGGCGGCTCCAGTCCAATATGTCGCGCACCGCGTTGCCAACCTGGTGCGCGATGACATCGCCTGTCAGCTTGGAAAGCTGCTCCTCCCAGTCGATGTCGATGGTGTCGAGAATGGATTTAAAACGTTGCCCCAGCTCGATGTCGCCACGAATCTCCACATCGCCCGAGAACAATGTCCCCGGCTCATGCTTCGCAGCACCCAGCCGCGCCAACGCCAGAGGCGTGCCGCTCAGCAATGCATCCGGCGCGCCTTCATGAACACCCGACAGCTGCATGCCATCCGTACCGGGCAGCAAATAGAGAGTGAGATCCAATCCGCGCAGTTCAACGGCTATCACCTTGCCAGACAGCGCGGCCAGACGCTGGAGGATGCCTGGGTCAAGACGCAGACAGGCGTTTAATGCAACATCAAGCGCGGAGAGAAAAATTGCAGGTACTTGCACGGCACTGCCCTTAAAAATTAGCCACGGAAGATACAATGGACACACAGGTTTTTTGCGGAAGGGTGCATAGCATCAGGCTCGCTCCTACAACTTATACCCCCGGTGCAGGGCCACAATGCCGCCCGCCAGGTTAAAGTATTCGCAGCGATCGAAACCGGCGCGTTGCATCATTCCCTTGAGGCTTTCCTGATCGGGATGCATGCGTATCGACTCGGCCAGATAGCGGTAGCTTTCGGCATCTCCAGCGATCATCTTGCCCATCAGCGGCAGTAGTTTGAATGAATAGGTGTCGTAGACAGGTTTAAGGCCAGGCGCCACCGGACTGGAAAACTCCAGCACCAGCAACCGTCCGCCGGGCCGCAGCACGCGGCACATGGAGCGCAGCGCGGCATCCTTGTCGGTAACATTACGCAGACCGAAGGCGATGGTGATGCAGTCGAAATGATTATCGGGAAACGGCAGGCATTCAGCGTTGGCCTGCACATAACGCACATTGCCCACCACACCCTGATCCATCAGACGCGCGCGCCCGGTGTTGAGCATGCTGGCGTTGATATCGGAAGAAACCACATAACCGGCCGGACCCACCTTGCGCGCAAACCGGGCGGCCAGATCGCCCGTGCCGGAGGCCAAATCCAGCACATGCTGCCCGGCGCGGACGTTGCTCATATCAATGGCAAACCGCTTCCACAAACGGTGGATACCGAGCGACATGACATCATTCATCACGTCATATTTGGATGCTACTGAGTCAAAAACCCCCGCCACCTTGCGCGCCTTCTCCGTCACCGGCACGCGCTGGAAACCGAAGTGGGTAGTATCGTCTGTTGGTTCGTGTTTATCCATGAGCATTATCCTTTAGGCCGGGTTCATTGCGAGTATGTCCCGCCTTTTCAAGGCGCGCCAGATATTCCTGCCAGAAGGTGTCGTAATTTTCGCCCAGAGTGTAGAGCACATTCCAGGAATAAAGCCCGGTGTTATGTCCATCGTCAAACACCAAACGCACGGCATAATTGCCGACCGGCTCGATGGCGGAGATATTTACGTTCTCCTTATCCAATTGCAACACCTCCTGCCCCGGCCCGTGGCCGCGCACCTCCGCCGACGGCGAGTAGACGCGCAGATACTCGCATGGCAGCCGGAAATGCGCACCATCATCGAAGAACAGTTCCAACACCCGCGTTTTTTGATGCAGGCGTATGTCGGTGGGTCTGGGTTTGTTGTCTGTGATCATTACAGAATATACCTGCTCAAATCTTCATCCTTCGCCAGTTTTGCGAGGTGCTCATCTACATAGGCGGCGTCGATTTCAAGCGTTTGACCGCTGCGGTCGGACGCATCAAATGAAAGGGTTTCCAGCAGCCGTTCCAGCACGGTATGCAGGCGCCGCGCGCCGATGTTTTCGGTGCGTTCGTTGACTTGCCAGGCCACCTCTGCGATGCGCGCGATGGCATCCTTGCTGAAGGTAAGCGTTACGCCTTCCGTCAGCAGCAACGCGCGGTATTGCTCGGTGAGCGAGGCGCTGGGCTCGGTGAGTATCCTGACGAAATCATCCACCGTCAGCGCATCCAGTTCAACGCGGATCGGCAGCCGCCCCTGCAATTCAGGAATAAGATCAGACGGCTTGGAAAGATGAAACGCGCCCGAGGCGATAAACAGAATGTGATCGGTACGCACCGTGCCGGACTTGGTGGATACGGTGGAGCCTTCCACCAGAGGCAGCAAATCGCGCTGCACGCCTTCGCGTGACACATCCGGCCCGCCGTGCTCGCCGCGCTTGGCGATCTTATCTATCTCGTCGAGAAAGACGATACCGTTCTGCTCGACATTCTGCACAGCCTTGATCTTGATCTCTTCTTCGTTGACGAGTTTGGCAGCTTCCTCGTCGGTGAGCACCTTGAAAGCCTCTTTGACACGCATTTTGCGCGTGCGGGTACGCCCTGTCCCGATATTCTGAAACAGGCTCTGCAACTGGCTGCTCATATCTTCCATGCCGGGCGGCGCCATGATTTCCACGCCGACGGGCGCTACACTGACCTCCACCTCGATCTCACGCTCATCCAGCTCTCCTTCGCGCAGTTTCTTGCGGAATTTCTGGCGTGTTGACGATGCCTCCGCGCTGGGTGGCTCCGCGTTGAAACCCATGCCACGTGCGGGTGGCAGCAAGATATCGAGAATGCGTTCCTCAGCAGCATCCTCGGCACGATGGCGCACTTTCTTCATCTCCTCCTCGCGCGTCATCTTGATGGAGATGTCCATCAAATCGCGGATGATCGACTCCACGTCACGCCCGACATAGCCTACTTCGGTAAACTTGGTGGCTTCGATCTTGATGAACGGCGCATTGGCCAGCCTGGCGAGACGCCGCGCAATCTCGGTCTTGCCCACGCCGGTGGGGCCGATCATGAGAATGTTCTTCGGCGTGACCTCGCTACGCAGCGGCTCACCGATCTGCATCCTGCGCCAGCGGTTGCGCAAGGCGATGGCCACAGCGCGCTTGGCGGCAGCCTGGCCGACAATATGTTTATCCAGTTCCTGGACGATTTCTCTTGGGGTCATTTCGGACATGGTTTGGGACTCACGGATAACGCTCTCACCGTCAAGGCTACAATGAATCGGGGTTGACCGCTTCCAGCTCTTCGATGGTCAGATTATGGTTGGTGTAAACACAGATGTCGGCGGCAATAGACAGCGCACGCTCGACGATGGTACGCGCATCCATCTCGGTGTTTTCCAGCAGGGCGCGCGCCGCGGCCTGGGCAAATGCCCCACCGGAACCTATCGCCATCAGGCTGTTTTCCGGCTCGATCACATCACCATTGCCGGAAATAATCAATGAAACATGCTTGTCGGCCACCGTCAACATGGCCTCCAGGCGGCGCAGCATACGGTCGGTGCGCCAGTCCTTGGCCAGTTCGACCGCCGCGCGCTGCAAGTTGCCCGAATATTTCTCAAGCTTGCCCTCGAATCGCTCAAACAGGGTAAAGGCGTCTGCCGTGCCTCCGGCAAAACCGGCCAGCACCCCGCCATTATAAAGACGGCGCACCTTGCGGGCATTGCCCTTCATGATGGTATTGCCCAGCGACACCTGCCCGTCGCCACCGATCACCACCCGCCCGGCACGGCGCACCGACAGGATCGTGGTGCCACGAAATTGCTCCAATGGGGATTCCTCGTGTTGTTTCTATGAGATGGATGATTGTACACCATCCCAGCGGGCTTGAAGAAATGATGGAAGCGGCGGGACTCCCAGCGCTATGATTTGGTCTTTTTGGAAATTTTTTTGCCACCGGAAGCCTTGCGCAGCGCCACGGACAGTGCCTTGTTAGCCCACACCCGCAACTCTGCAACATCCTCCAGCACGTCTACTCCTACTGTGTCACAAAGTGATCAAGGGATGCAGTGCAAGGCAAAATCGGGCGAAAAAGCGGAGTTTACACGGAGTAAATGAGCATTTTGAGCCAGATTTTAACGCCGCAATGCGCCCTTCAGCGCTTTGTGACACAGTAGGACTATCGGAACCTCGTAATACTGCATGGTATAGGCAGGTCTGTCGGCAAAGGGCTTGAACGGCCCCATGCCCGCGGCCTCGTAATCGGGCCGGTTGGAGTCATCCACCTTGAAGTACAGCATGTCACTGGCAATCAATGCGAAAAACACCCCCTGTAAATAACGCCCCGTCCCGCCAAACATTTTCCTGGCAGTCACCTACCCGGCACAGCGCAGTTGCTCAAGCACATAGTCCCTGTACTGCTCACTGACAGGCATGATAACGATGGCACGCCACATTATGATCGTTCACCATCCCGGTCGCCTGCATAAAGGCATAACAGATGGTGGAGCCGACGAATTTAAAGCCGCGCTTGGCCAGATCCTTGCTCATGGCATCCGATTCCGCTGTTTTGGCGGGAACATCCTTGGCGGATTGCCGCGCATTGATGATGGGAGCGCCACCGACAAAACTCCAGATATAACGATCAAAACTGCCAAACTCTTTTTGCACAACCAAAAACAATCGGGCGTTCAAAACCGTTGAGGCCACTTTCAGCCGGTTGCGCACAATACCGGGGTCGGCAAGAAGGGCGGCGATTTTATTTTCATCGTACTGCGCGATTTTTTGGGCATCGAAGTCATCGAATGCTGCCCGATAATTTTCGCGCTTTTTGAGTATTGTCGACCAGCTCAAGCCTGCCTGCGCGCCTTCCAGAATCAAAAACTCGAACAACACCCGGTCATCATGGACAGGCACGCCCCACTCGCTATCGTGATATTCCATTTCCAATGGGCTTCCGTTTGCCCAATCACAACGCCGCATTGTTTTCACCCCCTTTTACGCGAGACACAACAAAAAAATCCTGCAAAGTTTGGCCCGGCTTTTCATCGAATTTTTCATCGAGAACCTCCAGTCGATCCATACGATCCCGCCGGACTTGGCAGAACAGTTTTTTTCCGCTAAGCCCAGCAGGACTCCCGATTTTTTGAGGGTGATCCCTATTTTATTTCTGCGGCGTATTCAAATTCTGCCAGACACCGATTGTATTGCCTTCAGTGTCTTTCACATACGCATAAAGGCCCATGTCGGCGATCCGCGTTTTCTCCATCACGACCATGCCGCCAGCGGCTTTCACTTTCGCAAGCGATGCATCAATGTCTTCGACGGTCATTGCCACCACCGGCCCTTGGACGGGAAATTTAGGGTTGCGCTCGAACATGCCACCATTGATAAAGCCCGCTTCCTTCGGCATATTTTTTTCGTCCACCGGGCCTGTGTGCAACCCCACATACAGCATGCCCGGCATGGGAAACGCCATCGTATTCCATCCAAACACACCTTCGTAAAATTTTCTCGCACGGGTGACATCATCGGCCGGAATTTCAAAATGCTGCACTTTGTCCATATGCTTCTCCTCCAGTTAAAGTTGATCAACCTTGATAATTTGGCTTATTACCAAATGGAGTTATAACTCTACACCATCCCTCCTGACAGCATTATGTCAGGAGGGATTAAAAGAAAGCTATACGACTTTGTTGCCCGCCGCCTGAAGATCGGCGTGATAGGAGGAACGCACCATTGGGCCGCTGGCGACATTGGCAAAGCCCATTTTGCGGCCTGCTTCCGCAAGACGATCAAACTCATCAGGAGTAACGTAGCGCGCCACGGGCAGATGGTGTTGGCTGGGTTGCAGGTATTGACCGAGGGTGAGCATGTTGCAGCCATGAGCGCGCAAATCCATCATCACCTGTTCAACTTCCTCGATGGTCTCACCAAGGCCGAGCATCACGCCAGACTTGGTAGGGATAGCGGGATGGGCCACCTTGAAGCGCTGCAGCAGCTTGAGAGACCACTCATAATCAGAACCTGGGCGTGCCTGCTTGTAGAGACGCGGCACGGTTTCCAGGTTGTGGTTGAAAACATCCGGCGGATTGCCGTTCAGCACCTCCAGTGCGACATCCATGCGCCCACGAAAATCAGGCACAAGAATTTCAAGCCGCGTGTCCGGCGCCCTGTGGCGTATCGCCTGGATGCAGGCAGCGAAGTGGCCCGCCCCGCCGTCGCGCAGGTCGTCGCGGTCTACCGAGGTCACCACCACATAGCGCAGCCCCATCGCCTCAATGGTGCGCGCAAGATTTTCCGGCTCCTCGGCATCCAGCGCATCAGGCCTGCCATGGGCGACATCGCAAAACGGGCAACGCCGCGTGCAAATATTGCCCATGATCATAAAGGTGGCAGTTCCGTGGCCGAAGCATTCCCCCAGGTTCGGGCATGACGCCTCTTCGCACACGGTATGCAGCTTGTGTTCACGCAACACGCCCTTGAGCCGCGCCACCTCGGGACTGTTGGGCGAACGGGCGCGTATCCATACCGGTTTCCTCAGGGGCACTGCAGCGGGCACCACTTTAACCGGGATACGGGCCACTTTTGACTCGCCCTTCATGGGATTGGGCGTCTGGAGAGGAAGTTCGTCGCTATCGGAGATGGGCATGAGGTTTATGAAAATTGAGTTGGAAGAGTATACGCGGAGCCAGGCAGATATGATTCATGGTCAATCCGCAGAATCGGTATAGTTTACCCCAGATGCCGCCCAAGGTGGCTTAACAGCGCATCAGACACTGCGCCAAGGTCGCCCGGACCACCCACATCGCTCACCTGCGTGACCTCCATTCCCGCATAGCCGCAGGGGTTGATGCGTTGAAATGGCTCCAGATCCATCGCCACATTGAGGCTCAAGCCGTGATAACTGCATCCGCGGCGTACGCGCAATCCGAGGGCCGCGATTTTGCTGTTCCCAACATACACACCGGGGGCATCACGGCGCGCATGGGCAGTGATGCCATAATACGCCAGCAGGTCGATCACCGCCTGCTCCATGAGGCCAACCAGTTGCCGCACCCCCCAGCCACGGCGGCGCAGGTCGACCAGCACATAGACCACGGCCTGGCCCGGCCCGTGGTAGGTGACCTGTCCACCGCGATCCACCTGAATCACGGGGATAGCCCCCGGATCAAGCAGGTGTTCGGGCTTGCCGCTCATGCCCTGGGTATACACCGGCGGGTGCTCCACTAGCCATAGCTCATCGGAGGCACCCTCCTTGCGCGTAGCGGTGAATTCCTGCATGGCGTGCCATACCGGCAGGTAGTCGCGATACCCAAGGTGGCGCACCACGACATTCGGCATCTCTGATTTATTCAAATCCACCCATACGGCGCCAAAGTTCATCTATAACTTACCGGGATATAGTTGCAAAAACGGTCTTGACTCGCGCCATGCTCGTGGTTTAGATTTCACCACACATTATATTACATCCCGCCAGGATTGCAGGGGTGCCGGTTTACAACAAAAACCACACGCATCACCACTAAGCGGCTTCGGCCGCTTTTTTTATTGCCTTTCATGGCCGAGGCCTAATGCTGGAGTTTGTTAATGAATGGGGGGTATGGGCGTTATTCCTGAGCGCCTTTCTTGCCTCAACGATAATACCGGGCGGCTCAGAAGCGATCCTGGCGCTGCTGGCCGCCAACAAGGGACATGATCCTTTGACGTTATTCTGGGTGGCCACACTGGGCAATACGCTGGGCGGAATGAGCTCCTGGCTGATCGGCCGGATAATCGCATGGCGCTACCCCGCACAGGCCATGGGCAATGAAAAGCTGCAGCGCGCGGTGCGCTATATACAAAAATGGGGCAGCCCGCTGCTGCTGTTTTCCTGGCTGCCGATCATCGGCGACCCGTTATGCGTGGCGGCAGGCTGGCTGCGCATCCACGGCGGGCTGGCGCTGCTATTTATCGCCATCGGCAAGGCAGCGCGCTATGCGGCCATCCTGCTGATAGTCTAAAAACACTCCTCGGGCACATTATCCAGGCCACCCTTCAGCACGCTCGCCTGCAATCCGTACTGTCCCAGAATAAACGCAGCGGCGGAGCTGCGCTGCCCGGACTCGCAACAACAGATATAAGACCGCGCACGGTCCAGCTCCTTGATGCGCCGGTGCAACTCCTGAACTGGAATATTGATTGCCTCCGGCAGGTGGGTGTGTCCAAATTCGGATGGCAAGCGCACATCCAGCCACAGCGCTCCCGCCTTGACTCTCTCCTGCCCCTCCTCAAAGGTCACCCATTGCAACGCCGGCTCCTTTAGAAGTTGCAGGAAATCGACTTTCGACAAGCGCAGCAGCACACCGTCCGTCAGCATCGACACCGTGGCGTTGCGCGGTTTATTTGAAATCAGGGCAGCCTCGCCAAAGCTGCTGCCTTCACTCAACTGCGCAATCTCGATGGATTCATAATCATCCTCCACGATGCGCGTTACCAGCGCCGTACCTTCGTCGATCATGTAAAAATAATCTCCCGCATCGCCCTGCCGGATGACGACATCTCCAGCAGATACTTTAAAAGGCTCGAGACGGTCGAGCAATTGTTCGATGTTCGCGGGAGGCAGGCTGCGAAACACCGGGGAACGATACATTTTTTGCAGCCAGCGGCTTTTATCTACGCTGAACACACCCTCCTCGCTCATGATAATTTCAGGCTCCCTGGAAGCAAACTGGCTCCAGGCAAGCATGGTTTCGATCAGGTCGCTGTCCAGCCGTATCACTTCAAGATCGGTTGTGGCGCTCGCAGTGTAACGATGGGGCTGCACTTTTGTTAGGGGATAATACATGCCTCCCACACCGCCCGAGGTTTTGCTCGAAAGGGCGATCTGATCCCTCGCAGTTGCTGAGGTGAGCAGGATATCCCCGTTCAGCAGATAGATGATCTTGCGGTCAACCTCACCTTCGCGGAAGAGACATGCGCCTGATGCAAGTTTTTCGATCACGGCTTGCGTCGCCAAGTACTCAAGCTGTTCCGCCGCGAGCGCGGCAAGAGGCACAAGCTGCTTGAGCAATTCAATAGTAACTATGTTTGATTCTGCGCTCACGTCATTTCCTGAACAACCAAAACAACAGGGTAAGAATAAGGCTGATGATGATGGACGTCGTAATGGGAAAGTAAAAGCGGAAATTGTCACGCTCTATGGCGATGTCGCCCGGCAGCCTGCCTAAGCCGGCTTTCTGCAACATCGGCCATAACAACCCCAAAACAATCAGGACGATCCCGGCGATAATCAGTATTCGGCTTATGCTCATGACTATTTAGAGCCTGTGTGTGCTGCCAGCATCTCGCTGACCTCCAGCCAATCCTCTTCAATCTTTTGTAATTGCTCCATAATCCGCGCCCGCTGTGCGATACCTTCATTCAGGCGAACCCTATTTTCAGCCTGATAACTGGCGGGATCGGCAAGCAGCGCTTCCACCGCGGTCTTTTCATCGTGAAGACGAGACAGCTGCCTTTCAATCTCGCTCAGGCGCTTTTCCAGCGGGCGCCGTTGCTGTGCGGCCTGGCGGCTTTGCAGCCTGGAGTTATTATTAGCGGCAGCGGACGGATTTTCCGGAAGATCTGGCTGTTTTTGCTTTTGCGACTGATTCAGCCAGTCCCGGTAATCATCCAGATCACCATCGAATGGTGCCACCTTGCCATCCGCCACCAGCACCAGGCTGTCGGCAATGGTGCGCAGCAGATAGCGGTCATGGGACACCACCACCAGCGCGCCCTGATAATCCTGGAGGGCCATGGTAAGCGCGTCGCGCATGTCCAGATCCAGGTGATTGGTGGGCTCATCGAGCAACAGCAGATGCGGGCGCTGCCACGCGAGCAGGGCCAGCACCAGACGCGCCTTTTCTCCCCCGGAAAATGGCGCTACCGCACGCAACGCATCGTCACCGGCAAAGCCAAAACCACCGAGAAAACTGCGCATCTCCTGCTCACTCGTCCCGCCCAGCGTATCGCTGCCTTGCTGGTCGAGCCGCCGCAAATGCTGTAATGGACTGTCCTCGGGACACAGTTGTTCAAGTTGATGCTGGGCAAAATAACCGATGCGCAGGCCATCGCCGTCGATCCGCTGTCCGCTGAGGGGCTTGATCTCTCCAGCTAGAAATTTGATGAGGGTAGACTTGCCCGCGCCGTTGCGGCCCAGCACACCCAGGCGCGCGCCCGCCTCCAGACCGAGAGTAATGTCGCGCAAAATCACGGGATCGCCATATCCGACATTCACTTTTTCCAAGCGCAACAACGGATGAGGGTATTTGGCGGGTTCGCGGAAGGCAAAGCGGAACGGCGAATCCACATGGGCCGCGGCAATCGTCTCCATGCGCGCCAGGGCTTTCAGTCGGCTTTGCGCCTGGCGCGCCTTGCTGGCCTTGGCGCGGAAGCGCGCCACGAACTCCTGCATATGGGCGATCTCACGCTGCTGCTTCTCGTAAGTGCCCTGCTGCAGCGCCAACCGCTCGGCGCGCTGCCGCTCGAATTGCGCGTAATTGCCACTGTACAGGTTGATATTGCGTTGCTCCACATGCGCGATAACATCCACGACATTATCCAGAAAGTCGCGGTCATGGGAGATCAACAACAGCGTGCCTGGATAAGCCAGCAGCCACTGTTCAAGCCACAGTACGGCATCGAGATCGAGATGGTTGGTTGGCTCATCGAGCAACAGCAAATCAGAGCGGCACATCAGCGCCTTAGCCAGATTGAGCCGCATGCGCCAACCGCCGGAGAAGGCGCTGACGGGCCGCATGTGCTCCGGCACGGTGAATCCCAGGCCGCTTAGAAGCTGCGCGGCACGTGTGCGAACGGTGTAGCCATCAATACTTTCATAACGTGCATAGAGCGCGGCGATGCGCGCACCATCATCGGCGTGGCCGGCTTCGGCGATCTGCGCCTCACACGCGCGCAACTCCGCGTCACCATCAATGACATACTCTATGGCAGGCTGATCCAACGCCAGGGTTTCTTGCGCGACATGGGCGATAGTCAGCCGCGGCGGCATCTCCACATCCCCGCTATCCTGGTGAATTTCACCGCGCAATAGGGCAAACAGGCTGGATTTTCCGGTGCCATTGGCACCTGTGATGCCAATTTTTTGTCCGGCATGAAAAGTAAGTGTGACGCCCTCCAGCAGAAGACGTCCGCCGCGTCGCAGCGATATATTACGCAGTGTGATCATAGCCGCTAGTTTACCAGCTATGCGGCGCTTATGGAGTTCGGGTTAATGCAACGGAGATTCGTTTCGAAAATTTTGCATGATCGTCTGCACGGCCTCCCAGTCATTGAACAATGCATCCACGCAGGCCGGATCAAAGTGGCTTCCCGCCCCGGCGCGGATTGTTTCCGCAACACGCTCCACTCCCCACGCTTCTTTATAGGGACGCTGCGAAAGCAACGCATCGAACACATCCGTCAGCGCAACAATCCGGCCATAAATCGGGATGTCATCACCTTTCAGGCCAGATGGATAACCCGACCCATCGTATTTTTCATGGTGTGTCAGTGCTATTTGCGCAGCGACATTGAGGATACTGGATTCACTGCCCTTGAGAATTTCATAACCGATCTGGGCATGCTGACGCATGATGGTAATTTCCGCCGGATTCAAGGGGCCAGGCTTGAGAAGGATATAATCTGGGATGCCGACTTTACCGATATCGTGCATCGGCGCCGCTTCCAGGAGAACATCCTGATCCTGGCGGGCAAGTCCGAGATTTTTTGCAATCAACTTGGAGTAGTGGGCCATGCGCAACACGTGCGCGCCGGTTTCCGGGTCGCGGTATTCCGCCGCCTTGGAGAGGCGGATAATAATCTCGCGTTCCCGCGACACGATCTCATCGGTAACCTTGCCCACCTCCTGAGCCAACCATCCCGCAAGATCAGAAAGTTGTTTATGGTTGCGGCGCAAGGCAAGCATGTTTTTAACGCGGGCCATAAGCTCGATGGAATCGACCGGTTTGGTGAGGAAATCCGTCGCCCCCATCTCCAGCGCCTGATAGCGCACCGACTTTTCGTGAACAACCGTCACCATCAGCAAAGGGATCCCCGCCTTGCCCTCCAGGGCACGGAAGCGGCGCAAAAACTCGATGCCATCCATCCCCGGCATGGCGTAGTCAAGAATCACCAGATCGGGATCACTGCGTGCGCACCACTCCAGCCCCTCATGGGGTTCCGTAAAACAGACAGTGCTGCATCCTTCAAGCGATCCCAGTATCTGCAACAGGAGGGATACTGAATCCTGATCATCATCTACTATCACTATATTCACTTCCCCTCCGATGGTTCACATGACTTTATTCGTGCAGACCATATCTCATGACAATCATTTTTTAGGTGGCGGATTCAAATGGAAAAATCATCGCGAAACCGCCGCCTGATTTCCAACACCTCATTCCAGTCCTTGAATAACGCTTCCACACACAGTGGATCAAAGTGTTTTCCGGATTCAGCCTTGACCATTTCAATCACACGATCCAATTCCCAGGCCTTTTTGTAGGGCCGACTGGACAGCAAGGCATCAAAGACATCGGCCAGTGCCGTGATCCGGCCCACTATCGGGATATCCTCACCTTTCAACCCATGCGGATAACCACGGCCATCGTACCTCTCATGATGCGTCAGCGCAATTTGCGCCGCAACGCGCAAAATAGGGGAATCACTGTCTTTGAGGATCTCATAGCCGATCTGCGCGTGCTGCCGCATAATCTTCAACTCGTCGGGATCCAGCCGCCCGGGCTTGAGCAGGATATGATCGGGAACGCCCACCTTGCCGATATCATGCATGGGCGCGGCTTTCTGGATAAGATCCTGCTCATCCTCTGAAATTCCGGCATTCCGTGCGATCAGCCGAGCATAATGAGCCATGCGCAGAATATGCGCGCCCGTCTCCGGATCGCGGTATTCGGCCGCCTTGGACAGTCGCAGAATGGTTTCGCGCTCCCGCGCAACAATTTCCTCTGTCGCCTTTTTAACCTCCCCGGCCAGCCATTCGGCGCGATTGGCGAGTTGCTTTTGATTGCGGCGCAGGGCCAGCATGTTTCTGGTGCGCACAAAAAGCTCGGCTTTATCCAGCGGCTTATTAAGAAAATCCGTCGCGCCCACCTCCAGCGCCTCGTAACGCACGTGGTTCTCCTTGCGCGAGGTGACCATAACCACCGGCGTATCCGCCTTGCCATTCAGCCGGCGGAAGCGGCGGATAAACGCCATGCCATCCAGCTCGGGCATCATATAATCGACAATCACCAGATCGGGGTCGTTCTGCTCACACCAATCGAGGGCTTCGAGAGGACGCAAAAAATCCAGCACCTGGCACTCATCCAGTTTTTCGAGCAGCTGATGGACCAGCGACAGATGGTCCGGGTCATCATCAACAATGACTATCTTCATGCAGGCTTCTCCGAGTGGCCGCCAGCTACACTCACCCTGCGCTCACCAGGGACAATCCACATTCTAGTACCATAATGTAGAACTGTTTGATAAGTTTTGTTAAATTCGCAACGGGAACAATCCCGGCATAGAAGCCGTCACTTTTCGGGGCAAGGCGCTATTTCCTTTCATAGAGCAGAATAACGTATGATGCTACCCGTGAATACCCGCCCAACCTCAAGCCCTTCTCCACTATGTCCAGGCAAGCGCTTATCCCGCTACATCTGGATGGTTTTGCTGCTGGCGGGATACGCCCAAGCGGACGCTGCTGACTGGATATATACGGTACGCCAGGGTGACACGCTGATTGGCGTGTCGAACAGCTATTTGGCGCATACCCGAGATTGGGTGAAGCTGCAAAAGATCAACAGCGTAAAAAACCCGAGACGGCTCCCGCCGGGATTACAGTTGCGCATACCCGTAGAACTGCTGAAACTCCAGCAAACCGTTGCCGAGGTGGTGCGCGTGCAGGGGATGGCAGAGGTGATACACGCAACGGGCGGCGCACCTTTAGCTATTGAGGCCGGGACATCCTTGCAGGCGGGCGACCAAATTCACACCGGCAGCGACAGCAACCTCACGTTACGTTTTGCCGACGGCTCGCGCCTATTGGTGATGGCGAACAGCCGGTTGACGCTGGTAACGATGGCCGCATACGGGAAGTCCGGCGTGACGGACACACGCACACGGCTGCAGAGCGGCCAGGTGGAAACCCAGGTCACCCCCTTGAGAGGCCCGGCGGCGCGCTATGAAATCATTACCCCAGTGATTGCCGTCGGCGTGCGCGGCACAGACTTCCGCGTGAGTGCGGATGCCGATATCAACGTATCACGTAGCGAGGTGCTGCATGGCGAGGTGGCGGTACAGGGTGAAGGTAAACTGCTGCCCGTCCCCGCCGGGTTCGGCACGCTGGCCGAGGCCGGCAAGCCACCTTCCCCGCCCATAGCCTTGCAGAAAGCACCCGACCTGTCGAGCGTGACAACATTGCTGCAGCGGGTTCCGTTGCGCTTCAAGTGGGCAGCCATGGACGGCGCGGCCGCCTATCGCGCCCAGGTATTTGCGGATCCGGATTTTCAGAATCTGTTGCTGGATGGCACCTTCAAAAACAATGAAGCGAAATGGCCCGACCTGCCCGACGGCCATTACTTCCTGAGGGTCCGCGCCATAGGCACGCAAGGACTGGAAGGATTGAATGCCGAACATGCCTTCACCCTGAAAGCACGCCCCGAACCACCTTTTGTCAGTGCGCCAGCGAACAAGGGTAAGCTCTATGGCGACCAGGCGCAGTTTCAATGGACAAAATCCGAAAAGGCCGAGACCTACCATTTCCAGCTTGCAGCCAACCCTGAATTTTCCGGCCCGATTGCGGATCTCACTAGCCTGAAAGACCTGCAACATACCGCTACGTTGCCACCTGGCGACTATTATTGGCGCATTTCCAGCCGTGCCGTGGGCGAAGACGAAGGGCCGTTCAGCGACGTGCAAACGTTCACCATGAAACCGATACCGGTCGCTGCAACGGTACCGCCGCCGAAAATCGACAGCAAGCACATGGAATTTCAGTGGCCCGCAGGAGAGCCTGGGCAAACATATCAATTCCAGTTGGCGCGCGACAAGGACTTCAAGGATATTCTCACTGATCAAACCCTGACCGAACCGCGCATCACCTTGGCCAACCCAGGCGGGGGCGAATATTTCATGCGCGTCAAGGCAATAGACGTGGACGGCTTTGCCGGGCCGTTCGGAGCAACTCAACAAATCAAAGTGCCGCACAATATACCGTGGTGGCTGATCATCCCTGTATTGCTGTTTCCGCTTGTGCCCTGATACCGCCGCAGGCACGTCGATAATGGATACCCATCGATGACATGGCGGCGCCTGATCATTATGGTCTGCGCGGCGCTGCTGCTTACGGCCTTCATCAGTCAGACCGCATCCTACAAGCAGATGAACCTGTGGTTTGCGGAGACCACCCAGCAACCTCTGATCGCACAAGAACTTCACTTTACGGATAGCGTGATCGTTGATGCGAACGAAGAATCCATGGCCAAGCTCACCCCTGAGTTTGGCGCGTGGCCTTACAAACGCGACATCTATGATCTGGTGACCGGCTACCTGAAAGATGCCGGCGCCAAAACAGTTGTCTATGACATCCTGTTTTCCGAACAGCGCGAGGGTGACGAGCAATTCGCCCGCGCCATTCAGCGCGCCGGCAATGTTTTGCTGCCGGGCGTGGCGCTGCCGCTTGCACCGCAACGCAACGCCGCCTACCACGCGCAACTGGCCTCGCTGGCCTGGCCGGTCAACAGCCCTGTCCCTGTCAAGCACTGGGATGACATCACCCTGCCAAGAGCGATATTTACCCAGCCTTCCCCGGCGGCGGTGAGACTCGGCGTCATCAACCTGCCCACCGATACGGACGGCATACTACGCCGCGTCCCGCTGCTGCACGAGGCCTACGGCAAGTACCTGCCTAACACGGCATTGGCGGCGCTATACGCCCAGCAACCGTATCCACCCGTAAAGTATCTGCCCGATGAACAGCGCTTGCAAATAGGGCAGCATTCCTGGCCCGTTACGGAGAACGGCGAGGTTATTTTGCAGCACCCCAAAAATCTCGAACCCTTCCCGGTAATGCCTTTCTACCGCCTGGTGTTTGCCGCGCTCGGCGCGCCTGGCTATGAAATACCCCTCGCCGAGATTAAGGGGAAAACCATTTTTATCGGCAGCAGCACAGCCATTCTGGGTGATCGCGTTGCCACATCGCAGGGCATGAAGGCAGGCCTGCAGATTGTGGCTCTGACATATCAAAATCTGGCACGGGATTTAGTATGGCGCCCGCATAAATTGGGCTGGGATATTGCACTGGTGTTGATTGGCATCGCCATCCCTTTGCTTGCCGCGCACCGCCGCCTGCAATCCGCTTCGGCCATGAGCCTGCTGGCGGTGGCGGGGATATCAACGGTCTATCTGTTTAGCCTGGCGTTACTGGCCTTGCTCAAGCAGCAAAGCACATTGCTGTTTGCGATAACAAACTGCTTTATTCTCTATCTGCTGATGGTTCTATCACGCATCAAGGTTCTTTACGATGAAAAGCAAAAACTTTTTTATGAAAAAATGGCGGCGGAGGAAGCCAACGCGCTCAAGAGCAAATTTCTCTCTCACATAACCCATGAACTGCGCACCCCGCTCGCCGCTATCATGGGATTTAATCGCCTGCTCGGTGAAAACACATCATTACCACCCGACGCAAAAAAGGCGATTCAGACTATCGACAAAAACAGCGAACATCTGCTGCGTTTAATCAACAATCTGCTTGACCAGGCAAAAATCGAGGCTGGGAAAATGGACCTCGACATTCGCCCGATAGCCATACGCGGCATGATAGACAGCGTGACTGATACGCTGGAGAGGCTGGCCGCCGCCAAAGGAGTGGAGATCAAAGCGCTCTACGATGAAAGCCTGCCGCCAGGACTCATGGTGGACGGCTTCCGCCTGCGCCAGATCCTCATCAATCTGATTGGCAACGCCCTGAAATTCACGAATCAAGGTCACATCCATGTCAAGGTCCTCTGGAAAAATGCCTGGCTCGAAATCGCGGTGGAAGATACCGGCCCGGGCATCCCTGAAAAGGCCCTGGAAAAAATCTTCGAGGCATTTCAACAATCCGACGCCTCCGTGACCAGCACACATGGCGGTACTGGCCTGGGCCTTACCATCAGCCGCAATCTGGCGCATCTGATGGGGGGCGCCATATCAGTTGAATCCATGCTGGGCAAGGGCTCAACATTTTATGTGCGCATCCCCGCGCCACAGGCGGAACTGCCCAGTGAGATGCAGCATCAACCCTCGGAGAAACTGCAGGGGCGCGTGCTGCTGGCCGACGATTCCGAAGACGCCCGCGCCCTGTTCAAAAACTACTTCGACAATATGGGGCTCTCCGCCATGTTTGCGGAGAATGGCCAGACTGCGGTGGACATCGCACTCGCGGAGCAACCGGACATCGTGCTGATGGACATCGAAATGCCGGTCATGAATGGCCTGCAAGCCGTGCAACTGCTACGCCAGCGGGGCTACGCCAAAACTGTTCTGGCGCTCACCGCGCATGGCAGCGCGGCCATGCGCGACAAACTGCTGCAGGCCGGCTTCGATGGCTGCCTGACCAAACCCATCAAACGTGAAGCACTGAAAAATGCGCTCACTGCGATATTGCTGCCATTGCGCAAATGATTTAAAACACGCAAGATAAGCCGCATGGACAATCCCAAAATCACGGTGCATATAAATGCCTCCCTCAAGGATATTGCAGCGAACTATCTTGCCAACAGGCAACGGGATATGGGCACTATTACGGAGGCATTGAAGCGAGGGGATTATGAGCCAATCCGCGCCATCGGCCACAACATCAAAGGCACGGGCACGGCATACGGATTCGACTTCATCAGCGAAATCGGCGACAAATTTGAGCAGGCCGCGCTACAAAGTGACGGCGCGGCCATCAGCAAGATTAAGGCTGAACTGGCCGATTATCTGCGGCGGATTGAGGTGGTGTTCGATTAGCCGAAACCCGCCATGCCGCCAGCGCACCCAATACCGCCAGTGACCATACCACAACCGCCCCTGAAGGCAGATCAAACAGCGCCGAAAGCGCCAGACCCACGGCGTAGCCTGTGATTCCCAGACCATACCCCAGCGCCAGACGCGAGGATTCGCGGCCACAGCCGCGCGTCGCCAGCGCCGGGATGATCAGGCTGGCGAACACCAGGTACACGCCAACCAGTTGCACGGAAGCGGTGACAGTAACAGCGAACAGGGCATAAAACCCCAAGTCGCCGAGACGGCGGCGCAGGCCAAACCAGGCGGCCAATACCACGGCATACAGTACCATAACCGGAATGAGATCAGGCAGGGTCACCCATAGAATCTGTCCCACCAGCAGATCCTTGAGGTGTTCACCGCCATGCGGATCATTGCTGATCAACAAAATCCCGCCGCTGGCGGCCAGCACGAACAATACGCCGATGAGCGCCTCCTGCAGCTGTGGCCAGCGTCTTTCACTCCAGGTGAGCAACAGCGCGCCAAGCAACGCTGCGCCCACTGCAACAGCCTGGGTCTGCCAGCCTTGCTCCTCGCCCCAGCCCAAGGCGTGGGCTGCGATGACACCCAGTCCGGCGAGCTGGGCAATGGCAAGATCGATAAAAACAATGCCGCGCGCCAGCACCTGGCTGCCCAGTGGCACATGCGTGGCAAGCACCAGCAGCCCGGCCAGTAGCGCCGGTCCGAGGATGCTCCAATCCAGGCTCGCCAGATTCATTGGCCGCCCCCGGCATCCTGCCTCCCGCGGCACTCCTCCATCCCTGCACATTGCACGGCCTTGAGCAAACGGGCCACCGTATCGTCGAACAACCCGAACAGATCCTTGGCCTGATCTGAACCGCCCACGGTGAAGGGCAGTTCCACCGCTGGGATGCCTGCCCTCTCCGCCAGCCAGCGCGCGGGGCGCGGATCCTGGTAAGCGGCGCGGATCACCATTTTCGCCGGTTTCTGCTTCAATTCCGCCAGCACTTGCGACAAATAGGCGCTGCTTGGCGGTATGCCCGGCTTGGGTTCGAGCGTCACGATCTCCCGCAATCCCAGCCAGTGGCTAAGATAACTCCAGCTCTTGTGCTGCGTAACTATAGGAATACCCTTGAGTGACGCGCCCTGCTGTTCCCAACGCCGTATGGCTTGCGTCCAGCGCTTGGCGAAATCGTCGTGACGCACCTGGTATTGTGCCGCATTCGCGCCATCAACCTGCGCCAGCCGCTTTGCCAACCCTGCTGCAACCAGCGCGATATTGCGCGGATCGAGATGGAGGTGGGGATTACCCATGGCATGGACATCACCCTCCGCCCGATCCAGCCGGCTTGGCACTTCCAGCAGGGTGACAAACGCAGCCGCTTCGAAATAACCCGATCCGCCAGGCTGCACCCGGCTGTTACCTCCCTGCTGGAACAGCAACGGCAACCACCCCTGCTCCAGATCGCCGCCGGTGCATACCACCAGGTCTGCCTTGCGCATCTGGGCAATGAGGCTGGGCCGGGCCTCGACGAGGTGCGGGTCCTGCAAGCCAGTCGTTGCCGTATAAACGCTCACCGCCGGGCCGCCAAGCTCAGTAGCCAGCGCCCCCCACTCCGGTTCGCAGGCAAACACCCGCAACGCCGCCGGCGCAGAAGTACTGAATAGCAGCAACAAAGCCGCTAACAGCTGCAAATATACTTTTTTCATGGCAACCATTTCCAAAAATCTCGTAGGGTGCGTCGCACGCACCCTACTCCTACCCCCTAAAACTTATGTGCGCCGTGCGCCCCCAGACTCATGATGTATTGCAGGTAAATCTCGTTGGCATCCTTGGGCGCGGTCTGATTATGGCTGAACTGCACACGCAAGCGGCTGAACGCGCTGTTGGAGAAGTCGAGCATCACACTGGCGCGCTGCGGCTTGTGGCCTTCAGGGTCGAGAATCGTACCTGCCAGTTCTACAGGCGGCATGGCACCTTTAAGCGCGTCATAGCGCGCGCCCACACGCCAGCGCGGCATGAACTGGTAAACCGCCTGGGCATACCAGCCCGACTGTTTGGCGCCATAACGCACATCTTGCACGGGCGAGCCGAAGGTGTAGGCACCGCTCTCGTCACGCTGGAGATATTCCGCCTGAAACTTGAAATTGGTCACAGCGGGATTACGCAGCGGCGCCCACTTCCAGACAAAATTAGCGACGTTCAGAGGCGCTTTACCGGTAAAGCTGTATTCATTGTGAGCATGGTCCTCGAACATGCGCCCCTGCGCATCGGCCTCCAGCCGGGCCACGCCCGCGCGCCAGCTATGGCTGAGACCAACATCATCACCGAGATTAACGAAGGCGCTACGCGCCCCTATACCTCGCTTCGCCGCACCGGAGGCCGGGAAATTCTCGCCGCGCAACGCCTCGGCGCCAAACTCCACGAACAGCGGGGTAGGCGCAACCCAGCGCAACTGCACACCGTCGTCACCGTAATTCCCCCCAAGCATGGCACGATACGGCAGGGCGATATCGACAAAATCCCAAAAATGCGGATGCTGCTCATTGAGATAACCGATGCCAGACAGGAAACGCCCACCCTTGACGGTCAAACCCTGGGGCAAGCCAAGGGTCTGAAAAAAGGCCTCCTCAACCTGGGCCTTGCCGTCTTCCAGTTTGAGGATCAACGAACCGTAGAATTTATTATCCACATTGCTCGACAAGACCAACTCGCTCCCCTGGAGAGATAAGCCCTCCCTGGTCGCACCGTGGGCGTCACCGGCCGGGGCAAAGCCATGAATGTCTTCCTGATAGCTTTTGGTGAAGCGGCTGTACGTGCCATACAGTATCAGGCTGACTGCGGGATTGAAGGCATTACTGGTGATGATGGGCCGCTGCGTTTGCCAGGGCCGGCGCATCTCACCGCCTGTTCCCGGCTTGGCTTCGGACGAGGTTCCTTGCTGTGTTTCTTCCTGGGCAATAACTGGCTGAGACAGAACAGCCGCCATGCCGATGACGGCAAATTGTTTCTTGATCATTATTTTCTCCACACGATAAGTACACCGCAGCGCAGCGCGCGCACGGCAAAAACACGTGCCAAGCCGTCCTAATGGACGTTGGCGGTTCGGTTGTTTTTCAGGCGTGGAGAGATTGGGGTGGGGCGCGAGCGGAGAAATTGGCGACGAAGCGTTGAATCGGCGTAGCGGCGTTCGTCGGCAAAGCAATATTGCCTGCCACGCGCGACACCACCAGAGGCGTACTCTTGACGACTGGCGTGCTACCCAGATGATGCGCCGTAAGACACATCTCACAGGCTGTGCTGGGCTTGTGAAACTGATGGTTGATCTCGTGCGCGATCAGTCCGAATTGCGCAAACAGCAACGCCAGCACCAGGAATATGGCGCCGTGTTTAGCGAGCAAAATGGAACGCAATCTCAGGATCATTCGGACGGATTAAACCAAGGTGAGATACAACACGCTACAATATAAACACATTTACTGACCATGACAAGCAAACCCATGACAATCGCCGAGGCACTACACCAGGCCACCCTGCACCTTGCCGCCCTGCACGACACGGCCCGGCTTGACGCCGAAACACTGCTCGCTTTCACGCTGGAACGTAACCGTAGCCATCTCCATGCCTGGCCCGACCGGCGACTCCAGCCTGAACAACAGACACGCTTCAATGCCCTCATCGAACGCCGCGCCATGGGCGAGCCTGTCGCCTATCTCACCGGTCACCGTGAATTCTGGTCAATGGAACTGGAAGTCACGCCAGCCACCCTCATCCCCCGCCCCGAAACAGAGCTGCTGGTCGAGCTCGTCCTGCAACGCATCCCGCCCGGTGCCGCAGGGTGCATTGCCGACCTCGGCACCGGCTCAGGCGCCATCGCGTTGGCCATCGCCAGCGAACGCCCCACCTGCCGGATCATCGCCACCGACCGTTCCGCAGCGGCCCTGGAGGTGGCGCGCCGCAATGCCGCGGCATTGGCCATCAAAAACATCGAATTCCGCGAAGGTGACTGGCTGGCCCCGCTTGCTGGAGCAGCCTTTCACCTGATTGTTTCCAACCCGCCCTATGTCAGCAGTCATGATCCCCGCTTGAACAGCACCGAGATACGCTTTGAACCCTTGAGTGCACTGGCATCAGGCCCAGACGGACTGGACGATATCCGCCTTATCGCTGGCCGGGCGCGGCAGCACATACTGCCCGGCGGCTGGTTGCTGCTGGAACATGGGTATGACCAGGGTGAGGTGGCATCACAAATATTGACCGGACTCGGCTACCAGCAGGTAAGCAATCATCAGGACATGGCGGGAGTAAACCGGGCGGTCAGCGGGCAGTGGCACGGCTCGCGGCAGGAAAGTAAGGTGGGTTAGCGTTTTTTGCGTAACCCACCAAGCGTTGCTAAAGCTCTGCGGCGTGGGCAGCCAGGTACTCGGCAACCCCTGCCGTGCTCGCCTTCATGCCGGGCTTGCCTTTCTGCCAGCCAGCCGGGCACACTTCCCCATGCTGCTCGAAGAATTGCAGGGCATCCACCATACGGATGGCCTCGTCCACGTTCCGCCCCAGCGGCAGGTCGTTGACTACCTGATGACGCACAACGCCGTCACGGTCGATCAGGAATGTACCGCGCAGCGCTACGGCGTCGTTGATCAGCACATCGTAATCACGGGCGATGGACTTGGTAAGATCCGCCACCATCGGAAACTTCACTTGCCCCAAACCGCCATTGTTGACGGGCGTGTTTTTCCATGCCAGATGGCTGAACTGGGAATCCACGCTGACTGCAATGACCTCGGTATTGCGCTCCTTGAAATCCTGGTAACGGTGGTCAAACGCCAGGATCTCCGAGGGGCATACAAAAGTAAAATCCAGAGGATAGAAAAAAACTACGGCGTATTTGTCCTTGCAGTGCGAAAGCAGGTTGAAGCTTTCATTGATCTCATTGTTGCCCATCACTGCAGTCGCAGTGAAATCCGGCGCGGGTTTGCCAACTAAAACAGCCATTTTGTGCCTCCTTCGTTTGAATACGTCTAAAAAATAGAATAAGTCCAATTGTGGTCGAAGTGTATCAAATATTCAAGAAAGAATAGCTATCATTTTTTCTCAGCCACCAGCCGCGCAAACTGGCCTTCTTTGAGCGGCGTATTGTCCAGCACCGCAAAACCGCTGCATTCCAGCAGATAAACCAGGTCATCGCGGGAAAAGCGGTTGTGTTCGATGAAGTGGGTAAAGATATCCTCCAGCTCATCCAGCGGCGTGGTGGGATCGAACACCTTCTGCTCCGATGTCTCGTTGCGGACGTATAAATCCAGCGGCGCGCGCACCCAATCAAGCACATAGAAACGGCCACCCTGCTTGAGGCAGCGCCGCACCTCGCGCAGCACGCGCACCGGCTGGTTGAGCTCGTGCAACACCACTGAAGCGATGGCGGCATCTACGGAGTTGTCCGCCAAGGGCAAATGTGGATCATGCAGATCGGCGGGGATCACCTCACACCCCGGCGGCAACTCCCCCATCGCCTCCAGCATATAGGGCGCACACTCCACGCCGATGGCATGTGCTCCCGGATAGCGCTCTGCAAGTGCCCTCAGGAACAGTCCCGGCCCACTGCCAAGATCGAGCACCACGGGTGGCGTAGACAGCACCGGCTCAATCCATTCCCCCCACGCCACCCAGAATTCTTCATTGAAACGGCCCGCGAAGGTATCCTTCATCAACTGGACAAAATTTTCTCCGTGGCGGTGATGTTTGGCAAGCATGGCCTGAGTACGTTCCAGCATTTCTGACATGGTATATTTCTCTCGACTAAATGCTGTTTTTTTTCAAAACGTCAATAATTATGTAAGATGCACCCTACTATTTCACAATGTTCTCTTGAACACGGCTTTTCTGAAGAATAACCGTTGCAATTGATGAAATCAAAATGCCCGGAACAACAGCCATAGGAATTGATGCCCCATCAATCAAAAACAATAGCACGGCCACCAATGCCGGATTCAAGTAAATATAGGCATTTACCCGAGCAGGACCAAGAACTATAGTGGTTTTTTGATAGATGTAAACTGTCGCGAGTGTTGCACCTATAACAAGATAAGCCATGTAATAAATTGACTGTCCTTGCAACAAATCCCATTGAAGTGTCTGGCTTGAAAAAAACAATGCAAGCGCCATCCAGAGTGAACCACCTACGAGAATACAAAAAACCAGCACGACCATTTCATCATTCCGATACAAGAATTTCATGGAAATGGAGTAACAACACATGAAAAACACACCTGCCATGAATATCAAGTCGCCTTTATTCAGTGAGAATGATAAAAGCAAGTCGAGCTGACCACTGAAAATCACCCATGAAGTCCCTGCTACCCCCAGAAGATAGACAACGACATGTTTGACAGTAATTCTTTCCCTGAAGGCAATCATACATAGAAGAGCTGTGATAAACGGCACTAATGTATACAATGTTCCTGTATTTAACGCTGTCGTTATATTCAAAGACTCAAAAAAACAGATGAAAAATATAGAAAAAAACAGACTTATGATCATGGCTCTTGGCAATGTCGGCAATATGCTTCTCCTCCATCGCGGATTAGAAAATATAATGGGAAGCAATATTAACGCAGCACCCATGAAACGAAGCAATGTTAGAGAAAATGGATTGATAATACCGGCGAGCTTTTCTGAAGCCAAAAATGATCCCGCCACAAGAATTGTTGCGAGCATGACCAACAGATGGGACTTCACATTTAAAATTTTCAACATCAAGCCTTTTATGGAAGGGCGGCGACTTCTCTTTGAGGCTTAACTATCTTTTGTGGTTGGCAGTTATTCAACTTCGAAGCCAGTGATTAACGCGCCCATCGGGCAAGTTGCGCGCCCAGCCGGTGACGCCCAACGCCAAGGCATGCTTGCGCACAGCAGCGCGGAAGGCGACGCCCTGCACCCGCCCCGATACCAGGCAATTCAAACAGACCGCCATACAGAAAAGCCCATCCAAAACCAAGTCACGTTATAATCCGCAAAAAGCTCTGCGCCCCCTGTTACAAACAGCATAATCAAGGAAAACCCATGACTAACGATACCACCTACCGCCTCGAAAAAGACAGCCTGGGTGAACTGGCCGTACCCGCCGATGCCTGGTACGGCATCCAGACGGCCCGTGCCGTTGCTAATTTCCCCATCAGCGGGCGCGGGCCGGACCGCGACTTCGTTGCCGCCCATGTGCGCATCAAGCGCGCCGCCGCCGCCGCCAACCAGCAGGTGGGATGGCTGGACGATACCCTGGCCTCTGCCATCATCACGGCATGCGACAAGATCCTTGGCGGCGAATACCTTGAGCAGTTCGTGGTGGATCGTTTTCAGGCCGGTGCGGGCACCAGCCATAACATGAACAGCAACGAGGTTATCGCCAATCTTGCCAATGTGGCGCTGGGCGGCGTGCGCGGCACATACAAACCCGTCAACCCCAACGATCATGTCAACATGGGCCAAAGCACCAACGACACCATTCCCACCGCCATCCGCCTCGCCGCGCTGACCAAGCTGCCGCGCCTGATCAAAGCCGTGCGCATGATGGCGGACGAGTACGCGCGCATCGGTGCCAACGAGGCCGACACAGTCAAGAGCGGACGCACCCATCTGCAGGACGCCGTACCCACTACCGTGGGGCGTGAATTCAATGCCTATGCGTGGACGTTGCGCCGCTGCTGCCAGCGCCTGGAGCAGGCGCGTCAACCTTTGTGCGAAACCGGGCTGGGCGGCAGCGCGGTGGGAACGGGCCTTAACACCGCGCCAGGCTACGCTGTCAACGTGGCGGCGGAGCTTGCGCGCTTGACAGGCGAGCCGATCCGCGCGGCGGACGACCTGGTGGCACAGATGCAATCCATGCACGACCTGCAAGCCCTGTCATCGGCGATCCGCGACCTCACACTGGAGCTGATCCGCATCGCCAACGACATGCGTCTACTGGCCTCCGGCCCGCGCACCGGCCTGGGCGAAATCCTGCTGCCACCGGTACAGCCCGGCTCCAGCATCATGCCGGGCAAGGTTAATCCAGTAATGTTCGAAATGCTCAATCAGGTGTGCTATCAGGTGCTGGGCCAGGATGCCGCTATCGCCGCCCTGACGCAGGCCGGGCAGTTGGAGCTGAATGTGATGATGCCGGCGCTGGGCTCGGCGCTGTTCGACGCCATGGATTGGCTGACCAACGCTGTCAACGCAACCACTGAATTCAATCTCAAGGGCCTGCGCGTGGACCGCGAACGCTGCAAGGAATTCCTGCACAACAGCGTTGGCCTGGCCACTCTGCTCAACACCCGTATCGGCTACGCCGCCGCCGCCGAGGTCGCCAAGGCCTCGGAAAAGACTGGCTGTCCAGTGCGCGACATCGTGTCCGAACAGAATCTTATGACAGCAGAAGAATTCGATGCGCTGGTGCTAAAGGCGGCGCGGGAAGGAAAGATAGAATAACGCCAGCTGATGATCCTAAAAACGGCGGTTGGAACCGTAGCGAGGATGACTAAGGTGCTGAAGATGGGGCGAGAAAATCGCAAAATATTCCGCAGCCGTAGCTCACCGCTACGGTGAGGATAGATTTTGCGATTTTCTCGCGCAGATTCTGTGCATTAGGCATTCGCAGTAGGTTCCAACCGCCGTTTTTAGGATGATGGAAACCACAGACGACTTCATCCCTCTGCTCGTCTGTGGCTATTTGGGAGAGGGAGAAGCCTCACGGCTCCCCCCTCCCACACCACCGTACGGACGGATCACATATACGGCGGTTCGGCAGATTAAGTTGTCACATATAGTGTAGTGGCATAGTTAATTTGGCCACCTGATTATGGGTGATAACATCACCCTCAATATAAAACAGGTGACGAAATGGCAAAAAGCAGACGG
>LNFM01007978.1_pt1 | contig 33501 bp, 35 predicted proteins | sample 596031 | NCBI WGS metagenome assembly LNFM01 (sample SAMN04254537, study PRJNA301005) | activated carbon metagenome | isolation source: dual media filters at the Ann Arbor, Michigan drinking water treatment plant | place: USA: Ann Arbor | reverse complement strand
GTTATCTTGGGGGTGTGGAGCGTCATGCCCCAAGGTGTAGCAGGCGGAGCTGAGTCGGGAAAGCAGGAAGGCTAAGGCGTGGTGGAGAGTTCGGCGGGTTGACCCACCACCACGAAATGCAGGGCATCGGGCTGGAACAGGCGGGAGGCGACGCGCTTTGCATCCTCCATCGTGACGGCTTCGATCTTGGCATTGCGGGTGAGCGCGTAGTCGATGGGCAGGTCTTCCATCTGCATCCCGACAAGGATGCCCGCGATGCGGCCGTTGCCGTCGAAGCGCAGGGGGTAGGAGCCGGTCAGGTAGGTCTTGGTGGTGGCAAGCTCTTCCTCGGTGATGCCTTCGCTGGCGATTTTGGCCCATTCGGCGCGGGTCACCTCGATGGCTTCGGCAACCTTGTCGTTCGAGGCGGAGAACTGTCCGAGCAGAAGTTCGGCATGGTCCATCGGCACGAGGTAGGTGCCGACACCGTAGGTCAGGCCGCGCTTTTCGCGCACCTCGGTCATCAGGCGGGCGGAGAAGCGGCCGCCGCCGAGGACTTCGTTCAGGATGAAGGCGGCGAAGAAATCTGGATCGTCGCGGGTGATGCCCTGATGGCCGAAGTAGATCGTCGATTGCGGGGTCGGGAAATCCTGAACGGTGACGCCGGGTTGCAGAAGATAGGCGGCCTCGGTCGGTAGCGGCGTGCCGGTGGCGGGCAGGTCGCCGAGAAGGGTGTCGAGAAGGGCGCCCAGTTCTTCGGCGGTGATATCGCCAGCGGCGGCAACATAGATCCGGTCGCGGGCGAGCGCACCCTTGTGCGCGGCGATGATGTCGTCGCGGTTCAGGTCGGTGACGCTGTCGATGGTGCCATCGCCGTTCGACGCATAGGGGTGGTCGCCAAAAGCGAGCCGGTCGAAGATTTCGGGCGCGATCTGGTCGGGGTCCTTGGCATCGGCACGCAGTCCGGCAAGGTCCTGCCCCCGGACGCGGTCCACCGCGTCCTGGTCGAAGCGCGGGCTCACGAGGGCGGAGCGCAAGAGCGCCACGGATTTCGCGCGGTTTTCCGTCAGGAATCGCGCCGAGACGCCGACGGAATCGGTGGTGGCGCGGAAGGTGAACTGAGCGGCAAGGCTGTCGCGCGCTTCCGCGAAGGCGCGGCTGTCCATGTCGTCGGCCCCTTCTTCCAGAAGGCCCGTCATCAGGTTGACCGCGCCGCGCTTGCCGGGTGCATCGAGCGATGTGCCGCCGCGAAACTGGATTTCGAGCGCGGTGAAGGGGATGCCGTGGTCTTCGACCAGCCAGGCCGTGATGCCGCCGGGGGAGGTGACCTCCTTGATCGTCATCTCGGCCTGAGCGGGGATAGCGAAGAACAGAAGCGCTGTGATCAGGCGGAGCATCATTCCTGGGCCTCGTCTGCTGGGGCGGCGGCGGGGGTCGCGTCGGCTGCGGTGTCCGTCGGGCGGGTAAGGTAGCCCGTCACGGCATTGCGCCGGTCAAGCACACGGGCGGCGACATCCATCACATCGTCGATGGTGACGGCATCGAGAGCATCGTCCCAGCCCTGGATATCGGCGAGGCTGAGGCCGATCGAAAGCTCGGCGCCATACATCCGGGCGAGGCCCTGCACATCATCCTTGGCATAAATCTCGGAGGCGCGGATCTGCGTCTTGATCCGGTCGAAGGCTGCCGGATCGGGGCCTTCCGCAAGGAACTTGGCAACCACCTCGTCCATCTTGGTTTCGGCGTCGGTCAGGCTGACGCCGGGCACCGGCACCACGACAAATCCGAAGGTCGCGTCATCGATCGACGTGCCATCGTAGAAGGCCGAGGAATAGACTGCGGTCTGGCTGTCGAACTGGAGGGCGCGGGCGAGGACCGAGGTCTGGCCGGAGCCGCCCAGCAGTTCTGCAAGGATGGTCAGGGCGGCGGCGTCCTTCTGGTCGCCGGGGTCGCGCTCGGGGGCGAGGTAGGTGCGCATCACATAGGGTTCGGACACCCGTTCGTCAGCCAGCGAGAGGCGACGTTCAGCCAGTTGTGGCGGCTCCTGCGGGCGAATGCGCGGGCCGATGCCCTCGGACGGTTGCAGCGGGCCATAGTGCTTTTCTGCCAGCGTGCGCACCTCGTCAGGCGAGACGTCGCCGGCAATCACGAGGATCGCGTTGTTCGGGGCGTAGAAGCGCTGGTAGTAGGACAGGGCATCGTCACGGCTGAGTTGTTCCATCTCGTGGCGCCAGCCGATGATCGGCACTGCGTAGGGATGGTTCATGTACTGCGCCGCGCGCATCTGTTCTGACAGAAGCGCGCCGGGGCTGCTGTCGGTGCGCTGGGCGCGCTCTTCGAGGATGACCTGACGTTCGGTGACAACGTCATCTTCGGTGAGACGCAGATTGCGCATCCGGTCGGCTTCCATCTCCATCATCAGGTCAAGCCGGTCGGCTGCGACGCGCTGGAAGTAAGCGGTGTAGTCCCAGGACGTGAAGGCGTTGTCATTGCCGCCCTGCGCCTCGACGATGGCGGAAAACTCGCCCGGCGCGACCTTTTCGGTGCCCTTGAACATCAAATGTTCAAGGAAGTGGGCGATGCCGGAGTGGCCAGCCGGTTCATCGGCGGCCCCCACCCGGTACCAGACCATGTGAACCACAACCGGGGCGCGGTGATCTTCGATGACGACCACGTCCATGCCGTTTTCAAGCTGGAAGTTCGTCACCGTTTCGGCCTGTGCGCCAAACGCAAAGCCGAAGGCTAGGGCGGCCACAAGGCCGGTTGGTCTGAACATGGAAAATCTCCGCCGGTGCGCCTGTCGATGAGTTGCAGGCGGCAGCCCCACAATCAAGCCATGGGCACGCGCTTGTTACTCTTCGTCGGGCTTGCGGGGCGGGGCTGACGGCGTTTTCACGCCAACCGCACGCCAGCGGGCAAGTTCGGCCTGCTGGTCAAGGCGCTGCTGGCGGTAGGCCTTGTAGTAGACATTGACGTTGAACAACCGTTCGAGAATGCGGCCGTTGTTGTCGCGGCGCCATTCCAGATCTTCCGAGGCGAGGGTGGCCCGGATGCCGCCGTCGACGCCAAAGCGTGCGGCATGGTTGTAAAGCGCGCTGTCGGTCGCCGGAATACCGCCCGCCGCGCCGGGCTTGCCGCCGAGGGCGACAATGGCGTCATCAAAGGGCGATGCGTCCGTGCGGTTGGTGCCGCCAAGGGTCGGCTCGGGCAGGGCGGACAGGTCGGCGGGCATGGCCAGCGGCTTTTGCGGCAGGATGCCGAATTCGTCCGGTCCCTCACCCGTGCGCAGATTCATCAACTGCGGCGTGCCGTCGCCGGCGCAACCGGCAAGCACATGCCTGCATTGCTGCCTCCACTTCGTCTTTTTCCCGTCTTAGCCTAAAGCAATCCGGTCGTCACGGGGTCTTTACCGTCTGGCCTTGCGCGGAGTGGCGGGCTTCGGCGGACTTCCGGTGAAGAGGACCAGACCGATCGCGCCCACGAAGATGGCGATATCCGCGACGTTGAAAGCATAGGGGTTTTCAAAGCCACAGCAGGACATGTTCAGGAAATCGGCCACCGCGCCGTAGACGATGCGGTCGATCACATTGCCGAGTGCGCCGCCGATCAGCAGGCCGGCGGCAATTTCGGCACGGGGGCCGGGGCGGTCGCGGCGAATCCACCACAGCACCCAGGCCGAGATCGCAAGCGCGATTGCGATGAGGACCCAGCGCATCACGTCGGCGCTGTTGGCGAAGAGGCCGAAGTTGATGCCGCGATTCCAGGCCATGCGAAACACGAGGTAGGGCGGGGCAACGTCGATTTCGCCACGGTTGATCAGGTCGAGGCCCTGAACGATGGCCAGTTTCGTGATCTGGTCGATCACGAAGGTCGCCACGGCGGTGATGGCCAGGCGGCGCATGTCAGTGCCGGAAATGACGCTGGCCGGTAAAGACCATCGCGAGGCCACGTTCATCGGCGGCGGCGATCACCTCGTCGTCGCGCATCGAGCCACCGGGTTGGATGATCGCGGTCGCCCCGGCTTCGGCGGCGGTGATCAGACCGTCGGCGAACGGAAAGAAGGCGTCGGAGGCAACGACCGAGCCTTGGGTAAGGGCGGCGGGCAGGCCAAGCGCTTCGGCCATGTCTTCGGCCTTGCGGGCGGCGATGCGGGTGCTGTCAACGCGGCTCATCTGCCCGGCGCCGATGCCGACGGTGGCGCCGTCGCGGACGTAGATGATGGCATTCGACTTGACGTGTTTGGCGACGGTCCAGGCAAACATGAGGTCGGCAAGTTCCTTGTCGGTGGGGGCGCGTCTGGTGACGACCTTGAGGTCGGCCATGGTGATATGGCCTGCGTCACGGTCTTGCACAAGGAAGCCACCGGCGACCTGCTTGAAGGCAAGCCCTTTGGCATTGGCGTCGGGCAGGGCAGCGGTGGTCAGCAGGCGCAGGTTCTTCTTGCCGGCGAAGATCGCCTTTGCCTCGTCGCTGGCACCGGGGGCGATGACGACTTCGGTGAAGATCCTGACGATCTCTTCGGCGGTTTCGGCATCCAGCGGCTGGTTCAGCGCGACGATGCCGCCGAAGGCCGAGGTCTGGTCGCAGTGGTAGGCGCGGCGGTAGGCTTCGACGAGGGTTGTCGCCTGCGCGACGCCGCAGGGGTTGGCGTGTTTGATGATGGCACAGGCGGGTGCCGCATCGGCAAACTCGGCGACCAGTTCGAAGGCGGCGTCGGTGTCGTTGATGTTGTTGTAGGACAGCTCCTTGCCCTGCCACTGGCGCGCGGTGGCCACGCCGGGGCGGCGGCTGCCGTCGGTGTAGAAGGCAGCGGACTGGTGAGGGTTTTCGCCGTAGCGCAGCGGCTGGGCAAGGGTGCCGGCAAAGCTGCGGTAGCGTGGCGTCGGTTCGCTGATCTCGGCGGCAAGCCAGGTCGACACGGCGGTGTCGTAGGCGGCGGTGCGGGAATAGGCGGTGAGCGCAAGCTTGCGGCGGAAGGCGAGGGTGGTGGCGCCGTGATGCGCGGCCATCTGTTCCAGGAGCGACGCGTAATCGGCGGGATCGGTGACGACCGAGACGAAGCGATGGTTCTTGGCGGCAGCGCGGATCATTGCAGGGCCGCCAATGTCGATGTTCTCGATGCAGGTGGCGTGGTCGGCACCGCGGGCGACGGTCTGTTCGAACGGGTAGAGGTTGACGATCAGAAGGTCGATCGGCTCGATCCCGTGGGCGGCCATCGCGACGAGGTGTTCATCGTCGTCGCGCAAGGCGAGAAGGCCGCCGTGGACGTTGGGATGCAGGGTCTTGACGCGACCGTCCATCATTTCGGGAAAGCCGGTCACCTCGGCCACATCGCGCACCGCAAGGCCGGCAGCGCGAAGCATTCCAGACGTTCCCCCGGTCGAGATCAGTTCGACCCCATGCGCTGCGAGGGCGCGGGCGAGGTCAAGGAGGCCGGACTTGTCGGACACGGAAATCAGTGCGCGCCCGATCGGAACGAGGTTGGTCATGCGGATAGCCCCCTTGTCGCGGCGGTCAGGTCAGCGCCGACCGTCAGGGTCGATGCCTTCCAGATCCCGAATGGCGAGCGGAGTATCCTGAGCTTTCGCCAAGGTCCAGCCTATGCGCGTTTCAAAGCTGCGCGCGTGGCCTGCAAGCACGATCTGCATGGCCGGCCGGGGGTTCAGCCGGCCTTTTTCGAAGTAAACGGAAGGCTGGAGCGACAATTTTACGCTTCCGCTGTAGCGAAAGACCCAGATTTCACCACTTCGCAAAGCGAGCGAAACGGCGGTGCCGCCGAGATCGAGGGTGGCGTCCACCTCGGGGTGAAGGTGGAAACGGATCGAGAAGCCTGCCCCGTCAAGCCGGGTTTCGGTCATCATGTCCTCGAAACGGCGGCGTGCATCGGCGGTGAGCGCGGTCAGCGCGTCGACCCCGGTCAGGCGGCGACCATCCTGCGCCAGCGTCAAGGCGCGGCTGGTGGTCAGACCATGGCTTTTCAGCCAGCCGTCATGCGCAAGGTAAAGGTCGGTGCCTTCGGTGCCGACGGTCAGTCGCGACACGGTGATGGCGGCGCGGTCGGAAAGCTCGTCCTTGTCGCGGCGGCTGAAGCGGGACGACGACATGCCTTCCATCGACAGGACCGAGTGCGACGGTGTTGCCCGTCCGGCAAGCCGCCAAGCGGGGCCGAAGGGCACGCCAGACCCGCAGTTCACAATCAGTGCGCGGCGGCCCGAGGTCAGCTCGAACGCGGTGGTGGAGGCATGCGCGGTGGCTGCCGCCCGGCCACCGGGCGGGGCGGAGGCGTCGACGATGACCGAGGTGCGGCGGCCGTTCAGCCGGGCGAAACCCATGGCGATCGACGGTGTGGCGCTGGGGCGTACCCCGGCTGAGGCCAGCGCCTGATCAAGCCGGCCTTCGACGCCCTTGCCGCCGCCATGAAAGCGCGCGAGGTCGCCGTCGGCATGGCGCAACGCACGCAGCGCCGGGGCGATACGGCCGATCGCATCGGCAAGGTCAGGCGGGACGTGGCGCGAGGCTTCGGTCAACGCGGTAGCCGCCCAGGTCAGCAGGGTCAGGACCTCGAGCAGTTCTTCGGGGTTGCGGGTGGGCAGGCCGCCCTCGGCATCGATTTCGGCGCGGCACTCGTTGGCCAGCGCGGCAGTGGCGGGGCCGATCAGCCGGTCCATGCCGAGAAGCGAGATGCCTGCGTAGACGAGGCCGGTCAGCGCCTCGAAGCGTGGCAATCCGGGCGCGGCTGCCTGCCAGCGGCGTGCGAGGAACGCCGATTGCTGCGACAGCGAGCGGTAGTAGGCGACCGAGGCCGCCTTGTCCCTGCCGTTCAGCAGAAGCGTGGCGTGGTGCACCCAGCGGATGATGCGCCGACCGGTGAGGTCGGGTGTCCAGCCGGGGCCGGAACCGGCTGAATAACGGGCGATCCACCCCCAGGTCCAGTCCTGCGCCAAGCTGCGGGCGGCGGGGCTGCCGAGCGCTGCAAGGTCGTCCAGCCAGGCGAAGCCGTGCGCCTCGGCGTCGAAGGCCGGGTCGGGGGAGGCTATGTCCCACAAAAGCGCGCCGGGAGCCTCGGCCAAGTGGCCGGCGAAGAGAATATTGCCGGAAACCAGCTGCTTGCCACGGGCAAAGAGCCCGATGCTGCGTGGTTCGGGCTGTGACACGAACCCGGCGGCGGGTTTTGCGCGACGCGCCGCAAACGCGGCGTACCGGTCGGCAAATCCGCTTTTGGGGGGTGCCGCGCTGGACTTCCGGATCACCTGCTGTGCCTCGCTCGAACGGTCTTGTCCGGTTGGCCCGGATCGTCAGGCAAAAGCATAGCGTGACAGGCGCGCCCTGTCACGCCAAAGGCAATTGGCGGCGCAGCTTACCGCAAATGGTCGATGCGGGCCATGTATTGGGCCAGATGGCTGACCTCGGTCAGCCAGCGTTGCAGCAGTCTGGGGTCATGCGGGGCGGCGTGGACTCCGGCGGGAATTTCGCGGTTCAGCACCGCCTCGACCGCCAGCGAAACCGGGACCGAGACAAGGCGCGACATTGCGGTGCCGCGCACATCGCCCCAGGCATCCAGCGCCCAGGTTTCGTGGTAGACCGGCTTGCCGTCACGCTCGGCCTTGAGCGAGACGAACAGGACGACGCGGTCCGGCTCGCCTTCAGCATAGGAGTTGTCCTTCAGGAGGGCCGCAGCGCGTGCTTCGAGGGCAGCATTGATCTCGGCCAGGGGCTTGCCTTCAAGGCCTTCGATCTCGCGGAAAATCGGCGCCCACGCTTCGGACCAGCCGTTCAGGCGGATCGTGCCGCGGACGAAATCGCGCACCTTCCAGTGCGGCTCGAAGCGGTAATCCTCCATGAAGGGATAGCTGTCGCGGTTGGGGTAGACCTCGAAGCTTTCCGGCTGCGGCAGGGGGGCGTCATAGCGGGTGATCGCATCCCATGGCCGCGCGACGCGCAGTTCGGTGAAATGGCGGAGCGAGCGGGACGGCGAGCGGAGCGCCTTCAGGACGCCGGCCGGAGCCCAGCTGAACTTGTAGCGGAAGGCATTGGCCATTTTCGGGACGCCGCCGCAGTAGGAGGTGAACGAGATCACATTGTCGGCGTGGTAGGCCGGCGAGGCGCGATAGCGGGCGACAAGGTCATGCGCCATCAGGTGGTCGATGCCGGGGTCGAGACCGACCTCGTTGACGGAAACGAGGCCGGCGTTGCGGAACGCCGGGTCCAACTCGCGCATTTCCGGCGCGATGTAGGAGGACGACACGAAATGCGCACCTTTCGACAGGCAGGCCTTGGCGATGGCGACGTGCTGATCGGCGGGCAGCATGGAAATCGCGACGTCGCCGGGTTGCAGGGCGTCATGCAGCGCGTCAAGGCTGTAGGGGCGGATGTCGTTGGTGAGGTCGCCGACCTCGGCTTGCGCCTTTTCCACGGTGCGGTTCCAGACGGTGACCGGGTGGCCGCTTTCGACGATCAGACGACGCAGGCCGGGGACGGAGGAGAGGCCGGTGCCGCACCAGTGGATGGTCATGGAGCTATTCCTTCAGAGGGTGGCGATGTGATGGTCGAATTCGGTTTTCGCCCGGCCCCAGACGCCTTCGGTCAGCGCGGTCAAGGTGAGGAGCGAGGGGAGGAGTTGCGCGGCGTAATCTTGCGACGATTCCACCGGCATCAGCGAGGGCAGGTTGTCGATGGCGGTCATGTCCAGCGGAGGATTGTCATGGACGCGCAGGGCCGGGGCGTCCCAGTCGGTGGCGCGGTCGTAGACCTTGATCGGCGAAAAGTCTGACGTCGGGTCGCAGGCGATGTCGCCGATCACGGTGAGGGCGCGCGGGTCGGTCTTGGCGGAAGCCGGCACGAACACCGGGCAACCGGGGCGGGCGAGGATGCAGTTGAGGAAGATCTCATGCTGCAAGACTTCGGGGAACGGGCCGCCGCTGGCGGTTTCGGCCATGTCCCAGCGGGTGACGGCGACGCCCATCGCGGTGCAGAGGTCTGCCGCACCCGTGCCGACGCGGCCAAGAGCGCCGATTATGATGGCGCGGGGGCGGGAAAGCCCGTCAAGTTCGATGGCAAGCTGGTCGAGGAGGGCGGCTTTCGACGGCACCTTGCGGACCGGGCCAGCAATGCTGCCGCGCTGCTGGGCGGCCCAGCATTTGAGGGAAACGGCGGCCCCGGCATAACCGGCCCAGTAACCGAAAGCAGCGACACGGCGGCCGTCGTCGCCGACGAGGTATTCAAGGTCGTATAGCGTGCCGCCCCCAGCCTTGAAGCGTTTCAGAAGCTCGCGCCCGGCGGGTTGGCCTTTGTAGGCGTGGCCGAACATGATGTGGCGGTGGTTGAGGGGCGTGCCGTCTTCGGGCAGTTCCTTCAGGCCGAAGATGATCGCGTCGGCTGGGGCGTCTGGCCAGAGGTTCTCGGCCACGATCTCGCAGCCCGCATCGCGGTAGCCGTCGATCGGAATCGCGCGGACCGACGACTGTTCTACGGAAACCCTGATGCCGGCCTTGACCAGCGCCGCGGCCCCTTCGGGCGTCAGCCCGACACGTTCTTCGTTCGGGCGCTGTTCGGCGCGCACCCAGAGATGGGTCATGGCAAGGCTCTCCCGCAATATTCGAGACAGGATTAGCAGAACCGCAGGCAGGGAACAGGGGGGTTGGTCATGTGCGAATTTGCACGTCAATAGCGCGTGGTGCGCACTTTCTATCTTGGCGCACAGATCTATGTTGGAACCAGCGGCGCATGGCGCGCCAATGGAAAAGGACGCAAGCGATGACCACGCGGATTCCCGGTATTCACCACGTCACGGCCATTTCCGGCCCGGCGCAGGCCAACGTCGCCTTCTACACCGGCCCCCTGAAGCAGAGGCTGGTGAAAAAGACGGTCAACTTCGACGATCCCGGCACCTACCACCTTTATTATGCCGACCCAAAGGGCAGCCCAGGCACGGTGCTGACGTTTTTTCCCTTTGCGGATGCGGGGCCGGGTCAGGCCGGGCCTGGGATGGCCTCTGCCTATGCCTACGCCGTTCCGGCCGCCGGTTTCGATGCGCTGGTTGCCGATCTGAAGGCCTTGGCTCTGGACGTGTCGGCCCCTGCCCTGCGGTTTGGCGAGCGGGTGGTGGTGGTGAAAGATCCGGACGAGGCGCCGGTCGAACTGATCGAAAGTGCTACGGCCACCGACATGCACGGGTTTCATTCGGTGACGCTGTGGGAGCGCGAGCCGGAAAAGACCGCCCGCATCCTGACCGACGTGTTCGGGTATGAGGCGGTTGGCACCGAAAAGCTGAACGGGGTGGAGCGGCTGCGGCTGAAAGCGCCGGGAAACGAGCGCGGCAACATCATCGACATCATCCGCACCGATGCGGTTGTGCGCGGGCGGCCTGGGAAGGGGACGATCCACCACGTCGCGTTCCGGGCGCGGACGCAAGACGAACAGCATGGCTGGCAGGAGGCGCTGGCACGGGTCGGGCATCGCACGACCGAGGTGATCGACCGGCAGTATTTTAACGCGATCTACTTTCGCGAACCGGGCGGCGTGCTCTTTGAGATCGCCACCGACCCGCCGGGATTTGCGGTGGATGAACCCGAAGCGACGATGGGTTCGAAACTGATGCTGCCGCCGCAGTACGAACCGATCCGCGACCGGATCGAGCAGGTGCTGCCAAAGCTGAAGGTCGCTTCGTGAGGCGGGCGGGTCCGACAAGCGGCGCGCGCGCGGGTATTGTTCTGGCGCATGGCCGCGGTGGCAGCAGCGCGGATATCCTAGGTCTTCTGGCCCACGCCGGTCTTTCGGACGTAGCCGCTGTGGCACCAGATGCGCCGGGCCAAAGCTGGTGGCCGACCTCGTTTCTGGCGCCCTCGGCCGTGCTGGAGCCGCATGTCGGGAGGGGCGTGGCTGCGCTGATGGAAGGCGTGGCCGAGCTGGAAGCGACGGGCGTTCCGCGCGGTGCGATCTGGTTGGGCGGGTTCAGTCAGGGCGCGTGTCTGGCGCTGGAGACCTTTGCACGGCAGGGGGCCGGATTGGCCGGCGTGTTCGGCTTTTCCGGCGGGCTGGTCGGGACTGCCGATGCCGAAGGGCCGGCTGATCCTTCGCTCTATGGGCATGTGCCGAAACGGTTTGACTATTCCGGCCAAAGGGCCGGTGCGCGGGTCTGGATTTCGGTGCATGAGCGTGACCCGCATATCCCGCTGGCACGGATGCAAAAGAGCAGCGAGGTGCTGGCCGGGCTTGGGGCGGAGGTTGAAACGAGTGTATATGCCGGTGCTGGCCATGCGGTGATGCGGGACGATCTGGACGCACTCCGCGCGCGGTTGAATCGCTGATCGCAGTACACGCGGTAGGCAGAAAATCTGCTGTGCGGCGGCCCTAACCTGGGGTATTTCGAGCGGAAACCTGTGTTTGCCAAGTGGACGGCTTTATGTTGATTGAACCGACCGAATTGCCTGATGTGCTAATTCTTACCCCGCGACGCTTTGGCGATGATCGTGGCTGGTTCACTGAAACATGGAATGCAGCGGTGTTTGCCGATGCCGGATTGGACCTTGGCTTCGTTCAGGACAACCATTCGATGTCGGCAGCCGTTGGCACGGTTCGCGGGCTGCATTATCAGGCTCCTCCGCGCGCACAGGACAAGCTGGTGCGCTGCACGCGCGGGGCAATTCTTGATGTGGCTGTCGACATTCGCACCGGCTCGGCCAGCTATGGGCGCTGGGTCGGGGTTGAGCTGACGCCTGAAAACGGACGGCAACTTCTGGTGCCGAAGGGCTTTTTGCACGGTTTCGTGACGCGGGCGCCGATGACCGAGGTGCAGTACAAATGCACCGATGTCTATGCGCCCGACTGCGATGGCGCGGTGCGTTGGGATGACCCCGATATCGGCATCGACTGGGGGCTTTCGGGCGCGCCCGTGCTGTCGGCCAAGGATCAGGCAGCGCCCTTGCTGCGCGATTTCAGATCGCCGTTCGTGTGGGGGCAGGCATGAAGCTTCTGGTAACCGGCGGGGCGGGGTTCATCGGATCGGCCGTGGTGCGGCTGGCGGTGGCGCGAGGGCATGAGGTGGTGAACCTTGATGCGCTGACCTATGCGGCCTGTCTGGAAAACGTGGCAGATGCCGCGAGGTCGAACCTTTATTCCTTCGAGCAGGCCGATATCCGCGACCGTGCTGCGCTGGACCGGATCTTCGATCTGCACCGGCCCGATGCGGTGATGCATCTGGCGGCGGAAAGCCATGTGGATCGCAGCATCGACGGGCCTTCGGATTTCATCGAGACGAACATCACCGGCACCTTCAACATGCTGGAAGCGGCGCGGCACTATTGGGCGGCAGCGGGCAAGCCTGCGGGGTTTCGGTTCCATCACATCTCGACCGACGAGGTGTTTGGCACGCTGGGTGAAACCGGGCAATTCACCGAGGACACGCCTTACGCGCCGAACAGCCCCTATTCGGCGTCGAAGGCGGCAAGCGATCATCTGGTGCGGGCATGGGCGGAGACCTATGGCTTGCCGGTGGTGATGACGAACTGCTCCAACAATTACGGGCCGTTCCACTTTCCCGAAAAGCTGATCCCGGTGGTGATCCTGAACGCGCTGCATGGCCGGGCGATCCCGGTTTACGGCAAGGGCGAGAATGTGCGCGACTGGCTTTACGTCGAAGATCATGCCGACGCGCTTTTGACGGTGCTGGACAAGGGTGCGCTGGGCCGCAGCTACAACATCGGCGGCGAGAACGAGGCGCGGAATATCGACATCGTGCGGATGATCTGCGGATTGCTGGACGAGATGCGGCCTGCCGGTGCGCCGCATGACAGGCTGATCACCTTCGTGACCGACCGACCGGGGCATGATGCGCGCTATGCCATTGATCCGACGCGGATTCGCGAGGAGCTTGGCTGGCGGCCCTCGGTTACCCTTGAGGAAGGTTTGCGCCGCACGGTACGCTGGTATCTGGACAACGAGGCGTGGTGGCGGCCTTTGCTGGAGCGGCAGGGTGTGGGTCAGCGGCTTGGGGTCAAGGCGTGAAGGTTCTCGTTTTTGGCGAGACCGGGCAGGTGGCGCGGGAACTTGCGCGCCGCGCGCCAGCCGGGGTGAGGATCACGGCACTGGGCCGCGACCGGGCGGACCTGTCGGACCCGTCGACCTGCGCGCTGGCGATTGACCGGGGCGATTTCGATGCGGTGATCAACGCGGCAGCCTGGACGGCGGTTGACCAGGCCGAGGCGGAGGAGGCGGCGGCGCTGGTGGTGAACGGCGATGCGCCGGCTGCGATGGCACGGGCGGCGGCGGCCAAGGGCGTGCCGTTCCTGCATGTATCGACCGATTATGTATTCGATGGTGCGGGCGACCAGCCCTTCCGCCCGGATCATCCGACCGCGCCCTTGGGGGCTTATGGCCGCACCAAGCTGGCCGGTGAGGTTGGCGTGCGGGCGGCGGGAGGCAAGCATCTGATCCTGCGGACATCGTGGGTGGTTTCGGCGCACGGGGCGAATTTCGTCAAGACCATGCTGCGGCTTGGGGCCGAGAGGGAAAGCCTGAACGTGGTGGCCGACCAGATCGGCGGGCCGACCCCGGCGGCGGCGATTGCCGATGTTTTGTTTGTGGCGGCGCGGGCGATGGTCGGCGGCGCGGCGGGGGGCACGCATCATTTCTCAGGCGCGCCGGATACCAGTTGGGCCGGTTTTGCGCGCGAGATCATGGCGCGGGCGGGGCTTGGTTGCGTGGTGAATGACATCCCGTCATCTGCTTACCCGACGCCGGCGAAACGGCCGCTGAATTCGCGGCTCGATTGTTCTGCGCTCGAGGCCGCTTATGGCATCAGTCGGTCCGATTGGCGGGCGGGGCTGGATGATATCCTGAGGGAGTTGGGCGCATGAATCGCAAGGGCATCATTCTGGCGGGCGGCACCGGGTCGCGGCTTTGGCCGATCACCATCGGTGTGTCGAAGCAGCTTCTGCCGATTTATGACAAGCCGATGATCTATTATCCGCTGTCGGTGCTGATGCTGGGCGGCATCCGCGAGATTGCGGTGATCACCACGCCGGACGACCAGCCGCAGTTTCAGCGCCTGATGGGGGACGGCAGCCAATGGGGCCTGTCGCTGACCTGGATCGTGCAGCCGTCGCCGGATGGGCTGGCACAGGCCTATCTCTTGGCGAAGGATTTTCTGGCTGGCGCGCCTTCGGCCATGGTCTTGGGCGACAACATCTTTTTCGGCCACGGCTTGCCCGAGGCGATGGCCGCTGCGGACGGTCATGCGTCGGGCGGCACGGTGTTCGGCTATCGGGTGGCGGACCCGGAGCGTTACGGCGTGGTCGCGTTTGACAGCGCGGGGAACGTGTCTGCGATCATCGAAAAGCCGGCGGTTCCCCCGTCAAATTATGCGGTGACCGGGCTTTATTTTCTGGATGGCCGCGCGCCTGAACTGGCGGCGCGGGTGAAGCCTTCGCCGCGCGGCGAGCTGGAGATTGCCGACCTGCTGGAGATCTACCGTGCCGAGGGGTCGCTGCGGGTGGAGCGGATGGGACGGGGTTATGCATGGCTGGATACCGGCACGCAGGCGAGCCTTCTCGATGCCGGAAACTTCGTGCGGACGCTGGAGGAACGGCAGGGCCTACAGGTTGGCTCGCCAGACGAAATTGCCTATCGGCAGGGTTGGCTGAGCCGTGACCAATTTGCGGTGCGGGCCAAGATGTTCGCCAAAAGCTCGTATGGGGCGTATCTGGCGAGTGTCCTGAAAGAGTGATCAGGCGGCCAGCGGGCGGTGGATGGCGTTTGCGGCCTCCAGCACCAAGGGGCGCAGGCCGGTGCCGCCCGCGTCGATCAGGTCGAACAGTTGGCGGCGCATCCGGGGTTCCCAGAAGTCGTTGATGTGCGAGGCGACGCCTGCGACGCCTTCGGCGTGGGGCTTCGATTCCATGAAAAGGGCGATCTGGTTGGCCATATGGACCAGTTTTTCAGCCGACATGGCTATCCTCCGTCAGGCGGTCTGTGTGGGTGAAAACCTCGAACCGGTCGGACCGGGCGAGGGCGATGAGGGTGATGCCGGCGTGGTCGGCAAGGGTCACAGCGTCGGCGGTGGGGGCCGAGACGGCGATGATCATCGGCGCGCCCAGCATGGCGACCTTCTGCACCATGTCGATCGAGACGCGGCTGGTGAGGACGACGGCGCCGTTGGGTTCGGTGCCGACGCGGACCATCGCACCTGCGAGTTTATCAAGCGCGTTGTGGCGGCCGACATCTTCGCGTGAGGCGATGACGCGGCCCGCCGACCAGAACCCGGCGCAATGGACGGCGCGGGTGGCGTCGTGCAGGCGCTGCTGGCCGGGAAGGGCGGAAACGGCTGCCATTACCTGGCTGGCGGAGGTCTGGAATGAGTATGGCAAAACGTATGGCACGTCGCGCAGCGCTTGGTCGATGCTGTCGATGCCGCAAAGTCCGCAGCCGACCGGGCCGGTCATTGTGCGTCGGCGGGCGGTGAGGCGCGCCTCGGCCTCGGGGCGGAGCCAGATCTGGACGTCGCGGCCCTTGGGCAGGGTCTCGATCTCGACCGACAGTATCTCGTCCGGTTTGGCGATGCCTTCGGTCAGGGCAAAGCCGTAGGCAAAATCTTCGAGGTCGTCGGGGGTGGCCATCATCACGGCTTGGGTGGTGCCGTTGAAGGTAAGCGCCACGGCCACCTCTTCGGGCAGCATCCGGGTGCCGGGTTCGACCCGCGCTCCGAAAGCCAGCCGAGGGGTGGGCCGTGCGCCGATCATCCCGCTTTCCTCATTCTGCGGCTGGCAGGATGCGGCGCGAGCGGGCGGCGTGGTCGGCGTAGTTCAACTGCCATTCCGACGGGCCGTTCGACGGGCTGACCTGCACCGCGGTGACCTTGTACTCCGGGCAATTGGTTGCCCAGTCGGAGAAGTCGGTGGTGATGACATTGGCCTGCGTCTCGGGGTGGTGGAAGGTGGTGTAGATCACGCCGGGGCTGACCCGATCGGTGAGCGTGGCGCGCAGCGAGGTTTCGCCCGAGCGCGACGCGAGACGGACCCAGTCGCCTTCCTTGATGCCGCGCACCTCGGCGTCGTGCGGGTGGATTTCCAGGAGGTCCTCGGCGTGCCAGGCGGTGTTGGCGGTGCGGCGGGTTTGCGCGCCGACGTTATACTGGCTGAGGATGCGGCCGGTGGTGAGCAGCAGCGGGAAACGCGGGCCGGTGCGTTCGTCGGTTGCGACGTATTCGGTGCGGATGAACTTGCCGCGACCGCGCACGAAACCGTCGATGTGCATGAGCGGCGTGCCTTCGGGGGCGGCCTCGTTGCAGGGCCATTGGACGGAGCCCATGGTTTCCAGCTTTTCGTAAGAGACCCCGGCGAAGGAGGGGGTGAGCATGGCGATTTCGTCCATGATCTGGCTGGGGTGGGTGTAGGTCCAGTTCGCGCCCATCGCATTGGCGAAAAGCTGGGTGACCTCCCAATCGGCGTAACCGTTGCGCGGGGCCATGACCTTGCGGACGCGGTTGATGCGGCGTTCGGCGTTTGTGAACGTTCCGTCCTTTTCAAGGAAGGAGGAGCCGGGAAAGAAGACATGGGCGTAGTTTGCGGTCTCGTTCAGGAAGAGGTCCTGCACGATAACGCAGTCCATCGCGGCCAGACCGGCGGCGACGTGTTTGGTGTCGGGGTCTGATTGCAGGATATCTTCGCCCTGGCAGTAAAGCCCCTTGAACGAGCCCTCGACAGCGGCGTCCAGCATGTTGGGGATGCGCAGGCCGGGTTCGTTGTCGATGGTGACGCCCCACATGTCTTCGAACACCGAGCGCACCGCGTCGTTCTTGACGTGGCGGTAGCCGGGCAGTTCGTGCGGGAACGACCCCATGTCGCAGGAGCCTTGCACGTTGTTCTGGCCGCGCAGCGGGTTTACCCCCACGCCGGGACGGCCGATGTTGCCGGTCAGCATGGCAAGGTTGGCGATGCCGATCACGGTGGTGGAGCCTTGGCTGTGTTCGGTGACGCCGAGGCCGTAGTAGATGGCGCCGTTGCCGCCAAGCGCGTAAAGCCTTGCAGCGGCACGCAATTCATCTGCCTTGACGCCGGTAAGGAGTTCCGTCGCTTCGGGCGAATGGTTGGGTTGGCTGACGAATTCGGCGTAATCCTGGAACTCTTCCCAATCGCAGCGCTCGCGGATGAAGGCCTCGTTGAACAGGCCCTCCGTCACGATGGTGTGGGCGATGGCGGTGACAACGGCGACGTTTGTGCCGGGGCGGACGGGCAGATGGTGGGCTGCCTTGACGTGCGGGCTGTCGACAAGGTCGATGCGGCGCGGGTCGATCACGATAAGCTTGGCGCCTTTGCGCAGGCGCTTTTTCAGGCGGCTGGCAAAGACCGGGTGGCCGTCGGTCGGGTTGGCGCCGATGATCACCACGACATCGGTGTGTTCGACGGAATCGAAGTCCTGCGTGCCGGCCGAGGTGCCGAAGGTCTGGCCGAGGCCATAGCCGGTGGGCGAATGGCAGACGCGGGCACAGGTATCCGTATTGTTGTTCATAAACACGGCGCGAGTCAGTTTCTGCACGAGGAAGGCTTCCTCGTTGGTGCAGCGAGAGGAGGTGATCACGCCAACCGATTGGCGGCCGTGCTTCGCCTGGATCGCCTTCATCCGGTTGGCGGCAAACTCCATCGCCTCTGCCCAGGAGACTTCCTTCCACGGATCGGCAATGTTGTCGCGGATCATCGGGTTCAGGACGCGGTCCTTGTGGCTGGCGTAGCCATAGGCGAAGCGGCCCTTGACGCAGGAATGGCCGCGGTTGGCCTTGCCGTGCTTGTAGGGGGTCATGCGGACCAGTTCGTCGCCGCGCATCTCGGCCTTGAACGAGCAGCCGACGCCGCAATAGGCGCAGGTCGTGATGACGGAGCGTTCCGGGGTGCCGATTTCGATGATCGACTTTTCCTGCAAGGTTGCGGTCGGGCAGGCCTGCACACAGGCGCCGCAGGAGACGCAGTCGGAGGCCAGAGCGTTGTCTGACTTCGCGCCGAAGGAAACACGGCTGTCCCAGCCGCGGCCTTCGATCGTCAGGGCGAAGGTGCCCTGCACTTCTTCGCAGGCCCTAACACACCGGGAACAAACGATACATTTCGCAGGATCGTAGGTGAAATAGGGGTTCGAATCGTCCTTCGGCATCCACTGCGGGTTGGCTTCGCCGGAGGTGTTCTTTGGGCGAAAGTGGGTATCTACAGCCTCATAGCGCACGTCGCGCAGGCCGACGGCACCGGCCATGTCCTGCAACTCGCAGTCGCCGTTGGCCGAGCAGGTCAGGCAATCGAGCGGGTGGTCGGAGATGTAAAGCTCCATCACGCCGCGGCGAAGCTGCTTAAGTTTGGCGTTCTGGGTTTGCACCTTCAGGCCGGGGGCGACGGGGGTGGTGCAGGAGGCGGGGGTGCCGTTGCGGCCTTCGATCTCGACAAGGCAGAGGCGGCAGGAACCGAAGGCGTCAATGCTGTCGGTGGCGCAGAGCTTTGGCACCGAGATGCCGAGTTCAGCGGCGGCGCGCATGATCGAGGTGCCTTCCGGCACGGTCACGTCGAAGCCATCGATGGTCAATGTGACCATCTGTTTGCTTTTGGCCGCTGGGGTGCCGAAATCGCGGTCCGGGATGATGAAGTCTTTCATTCGGCGGCCTCCTTCAGCGGGGCGAAGTCGTCGGGGAAATGGGTCAGGGCGGACATGACGGGGTAGGGAGTGAACCCGCCGAGGGCGCAAAGCGATCCGGCCTTCATGGTGTTGCAGAGATCGGTCAGAAGCGGGATGGCGGCGGCGTCGCCCTTGGCGATGCGGTCAATGGTTTCGACGCCGCGCACCGCGCCGATCCGGCAAGGGGTGCATTTGCCGCAGCTTTCGATGGCGCAGAATTCCATCGCAAACCTGGCCTGTTTCAGCATGTCGGCGCTGTCGTCGAAGATCGTCAGGCCGGCGTGCCCGATGAGGCCGCCCTGACCGGCAAACTCCTCATAGCCGAAGGGCGTGGCGAAATCGGAGCGGGGATGGTAGGCGCCGAGGGGGCCGCCGACCTGCACCGCCTTGACGGGGCGACCGGAGGCGCAACCGCCTGCAATATCATCGACAATCTGGCCGAGGGTGAGGCCGAAGGCGGTTTCGTAAAGCCCGCCGAAGCGGACGTTGCCCGCGATCTGGAGGGGAATAGTGCCGCGCGACCGGCCAAGGCCGAAATCCTTGTAGAAGGCGGCGCCACGTTCGAAGATCACCGGGACCGTCGCGAGCGAGATGACGTTGTTGACGACGGTGGGCTTGCCCATGAAGCCTTCGAGCGCCGGCAGCGGCGGCTTGGCGCGGACGACGCCGCGCTTGCCTTCGAGGCTGTTCAGAAGCGAGGTTTCCTCGCCGCAGACGTAAGCCCCGGCACCGACGCGGATTTCGATGTCGAAGGCCGGGCCCTGGCCGAGAACGCTGTCACCCAGCACGCCGGCATCGCGGGCGATGGTGCAGGCGGCCTCCATTGTACACAAACCCCTTGGTCGCCCCGGTGGCGAGGCCCGCGATGACCATGCCTTCGATCAGGGTGAAGGGGTCGCCTTCCATCAGCATCCGGTCGGCGAAGGTGGCGCTGTCGCCTTCATCGGCGTTGCAGACGATGTATTTGCGGTCGGCCACGGCCTCGGACACGGTTTTCCACTTGATGCCGGTCGGGAAGCCCGCGCCGCCGCGGCCACGCAGGCCAGAGGCGGTAACCTCAGCCACGATATCGGCTTTCGGCAGCGCGAGGGCGCGGCGCAGCCCCGTCAGGCCGCCGTGAGCTTCGTAATCGGCCAGGGACAGGGGGTCGGTTAGGCCGACGCGGGCGAAGGTCAGGCGGGTCTGGCCTTTCATCCACGGCAGGTCAGCGACGGGACCAAGCGCCTTCGGGTGGGCGGCGAGGTCACCGAAGAGGGCGGGGACGTCGGCAAGGGTGATGGGGCCAAAGCCAGTGCGGCCTGCCGGTGTGACAACCTCAACCAGCGGTTCGAGCCAGACCATGCCGTGCGAGCCGTTGCGGACGATTTCGACCTGCACGCCGCGACGGGTGGCCTCGGCTTCGATAGCGGCGGCGATTTCGTCTGCGCCAAGCGCAACGGCGACGGTATCGAGGGGGACATAAATCTTCATGCGCGGGCCTCGGCGATCAGGGCGTCGACGCGGGCTTCGTCGCAGCGGGCGACGGGCTTGCCGTCGAGCATGGCGGCAGGGCCACAGGCGCAGAGGCCAAGGCAGAACACAGGCTCCAGCGTGACGGCACCGTTCGGCGTGGTGCCGTGCCAATCGACGCCAAGCGCCTGTTGCGCATGGGCGGCGACGCGGTCGGCACCCATCGCCTGACACGCCTCGGCGCGGCACAGTTTCAGGACGTGGCGACCGGCGGGAGCCTCACGGAAATCGTGGTAGAAGGTGACGACGCCATGCACCTCGGCCTTGGAGATGTTCAGGGCCTTGGCGATGATCGGCAGGACCGCCTGCGGGATGTGGCCGAACTCGGCCTGAACCGCGTGGAGGATGGGCAGGAGCGGCCCTTCCATCCCCGCATGCGCGGCGAGGATATGCTCGACTCGGTCGGTGGTGGCGGCGGTATCAAGCATTTGGCTGTCCTTGCGATCGCTTGAGGGCGTGATACGCAGATTGATAGGAAAATCAATCTCGATATGCCGTCAAACGATAGGCTTAGCCTATCAAGAGCCAAGCCGGACTGCGTCGTCGATCAGAGCTTGCAGCACAGGCGTCTGCGGGTCGCGCCGGGCTGCGATGAGGCCGACGGTGTGTTCGGCCTCGGGTTCCACGATGGGGATGGAGACCACGCGGCCTTCCATCACGAACATGTCGGCCAGTTTCTTTGGCACGATGCTGGCCCATTGGCCGGTGAGGACGTGGGAGATGAGCGCGATGATGGAGTTTGATTCGATGGACGGGCTGACCTCAGCGCCCGCTTCGGCAAGGTGCTGGTTGACGATTCGGCGGTTCTGGTTGTCGGAGGTCAGGAGGCAGAGCGGGACGGCGGCGACCTCGGCCCAGGTCACGCGGGGCCGGGCGGCGAGGGGGCTGCCGGGGGCGCAGAGCAGGCGGTAGAACTCGGTGTAAAGCGGCACCTGCGCGACGCGGCCAAGGGGTTCGTTGTCGAGGTAGGTGATGCCCGCCTCAAGATCGAGGCTTTCGATGCCGGCGAGGATCTCGGCGCTGGTGCGGCTGAGGATGGCGACGCTGACGTTGGGGTGGCGGGCGGTGAAGGGGCCGGTGAGGTCGGCCACCATCGGCAGGGCGGTCGGGATGACGCCGATCCTGAGGTGGCCGGAGAGGCCGGAGCGGATGGTGCGCATCTCGTCCTTCAGGTCGCGCATGTCGCGGACGATGGTCAGGGCGCGGTCAAGGACGCGCTGGCCTTCGGGGGTAAGGCCCTGAAAGCGGCTGCCGCGATAGACAAGCTGGACGCCCAACTGTTCCTCAAGCTGGCGGATTGCGCCGGAGAGCGAGGGCTGGGTGACGCCGCACGCCTCGGCGGCACGACCGAAGTGGCGTTCCTTGGCGAGGGCGATGAACATTTCCAGCTTGTCGATCATGGCGAAAGCGTGCCCCGGCCTGCCCTTGCCCGCAAGCCCTTGTCCGCTGGCGGTTGGCGGCTTACCTCTGGGCGATGAAACGCTTTATCCCCTTTCTTCCGAAGCCAGCTTTCGTGCCGGTCATCCGCCTGTCCGGCACCATCGGCAGCGGGGCGCGGTCCCTGAGCGATCAGGCATTGGCGCCGCTGATCGAGCGCGCATTTGCGAAGGGCAAGCCTGCGGCGGTGGCGCTGCTGATCAACTCGCCCGGCGGGTCGGCGGTGCAATCGTCGCTGATTGCGGCGCGGGTTCGGCGTTTGGCCGAGGAAAAGAAGGTCGAGGTCCACGCCTTTGTCGAGGATGTGGCCGCATCGGGTGGCTATTGGCTGGCCTGTGCGGCGGACCGGATCTGGGTGGACCGGTCGTCGATCGTCGGGTCGATCGGGGTGATCTTTGCCTCGTTCGGCTTTCCCGAACTGATGGCCCGGCAAGGGGTGGAGCGGCGCGTGGTGACGGCGGGGCGGTCGAAAAGCTTTGCCGACCCGTTCCTGCCGCAGAAGCCCGAGGATGTGGAGCGGCTGCGCGCCTTGCAGACGCCGATCCATGAGGCATTCATCGCGCACGTGAAGGCGCGGCGTGGGGCGCGGCTGGCGGATGCGGACCTGTTCAATGCCGACATCTGGGTCGGGCAGGGGGCGGTCGATCTGGGGCTGGTCGACGGGATCGGGCATCTGGTGCCGAAGCTGAAGGAATTGTATGGCGACAAGGTGCAGTTGGTGCCTTTTGGCCAGCGCCGCAGTCTGGCGCAGCGACTTGGGCTTGCGGTGGTGGAGGATGCCTTGGGTGCGGTGGAAGAACGGGCGCTCTGGGCGCGCTATGGTCTTTGAATGCTGGTAAAGGCCGTCCTGATCTTTCTTCTGGTGATGGTGATCGTGGCCATGCTGGGTAAAGCGTTGTTTCCCGGCGCGGCGAAGCGGCTTGCCTTGCGTCGCAAGACGGCGGCGTGTCCGGCGTGCGGGCGGCCACAGATCGGACGCGCGCCGTGCAGTTGCAAGGGGCCGGCCCGATGACGGCGCTGGTGACAGGGGCGGCGCATCGGCTGGGGCGCGCGATGGCGCTCTATCTGGCGGGGCGCGGGCATGATGTGGCGGTGCATTACGCCAGTTCTGCCGAAGCGGCCGAGGCCGTGGCGGAAGAAATCCGGGGGATGGGCCGCAAGGCGGTGACGCTGAAGGCGGATCTTCTGGTCGAGGCGGACACGCAGGCGCTGGTGCCGGCGGCGATGGCGGCGCTGGGGCCGCTGACGGTGCTGGTCAACAACGCCTCGATCTTTGAATTCGACCGGATCGAAACCGCGACGCGGGAAAGCTGGGACCGGCATCTGGAATCGAACCTGCGGGCGCCATATGTGCTGACGCAGGCGTTTGCGAAGCAATGCCCGAAAGCCGTGGCAGATGATGCGGGCGAACCCATGGCGCAGGGTCTGGTGATCAACATGATCGACCAGCGCATCCTGAAGCTGACGCCGGAGTTCTCCACCTACACCATCGCGAAGATGGGTTTGTGGGCGCTGACGCAGACGGCGGCAATGGGTCTGGCGCCGCATGTGCGGGTGAATGGCATCGGCCCCGGCCCGACGCTCAAGGGCGCGCGGCAGAGTGAGACGCATTTCGCCAGACAGCGCGCGGCGACGGTTCTGGGTCGTGGCGCGAACCCATCTGACATCACTGCGGCGCTTGGATTCTTCCTCGATAGTCCGGCGGTTACGGGGCAATTTCTGGCGATTGACGGTGGCCAGCATCTGGCGTGGCAGACGCCCGATGTGCTGGGCGTCGAGTAGGGCGCGGCGGGCGCAGACAAAAGTTGTCCACTTTTGATGTCGCGGTCACAGGAATGTCATAAAAGCCCTGAGATATCAGGGATTTGACGAGAGGGTGAAAAATCTTGTCTGATATTTCAAAGGGTTGCGTTTGTGCCTATTTTTTGTGCAGATCAACGAAGCGGGCATAAAACAACAAGAAAACGGCGCTCGCGAAAACTTCTGCCCAGACTTGTCCACAGAAACCGTGGACAGCTTTCTACTTGCCCAGCCCCGTGGTTCAGTGCAGCGGGGGGACAGAATCGACGCATCGTAGCGGAACTTCGGGATGAACGAGAAACCACGCACCGGCCATGAGGTCATCCAGGATTATCTGAAGACGCTGGACGCCTCGCCCGGCGTCTACCGGATGCTGAATGCGGCGTCTGAGGTGCTTTACGTCGGCAAGGCGCGCAACCTGAAGGCGCGGGTTTCGAACTATGCGCGTCCCTCCGGACACTCGGGACGGATTGCGCGGATGATCCACGAGACCGCGTCGATGATGTTCCTGACGACGCGGACCGAGCTTGAGGCGCTGCTGCTTGAACAAAACCTGATCAAGCAGCTGAAGCCGCGCTACAACGTGCTTCTGCGCGACGACAAGAGCTTTCCGAACATCCTGATCTCGGCCGAGCATGCCTTTCCGCAGATCAAGAAGCACAGGGGCAAGAAGTCTGAGAAGGGCGCCTACTTCGGCCCCTTTGCCAGCGCCGGCGCGGTGAACCGGACGCTGAACCAGTTGCAGAAGGTGTTTCTGTTGCGCAACTGCAGCGACAGCATGTTCCAGAGCCGAACGCGGCCTTGCCTTCAGCATCAGATCAAGCGGTGTTCGGCGCCTTGCGTCGGCAAGATCAGCGCCGAAGGCTATGGGCGGCTGGTGTCGGATGCGACGCGGTTTCTGGAGGGCAAGACCACGTCGGTGCAGGCCGATCTGGCACGCGCGATGAATGAGGCCTCGGCGGCGATGGAGTTCGAGCGGGCGGCGGCGCTGCGCGACCGGATCAAGGCGCTGACCCAGGTGCAGCAGACGCAAGGCATCAACCCGCAGGGCGTGACCGAGGCGGATGTGGTGGCGCTGCATGTGGAGCATGGGCAGGCCTGCGTGCAGGTGTTCTTCATCCGCGCCAACCAAAGCTGGGGCAACCGGGATTTCTATCCGCGCACCGGGTCGGGGGCCGAGGCGCCGGAGATTCTGGAAGCGTTCCTGACGCAGTTCTACGATGACAAGGAGCCGCCTCGGTTGGTGCTCTTGTCGCATCCGGTGGACAACCCTGATCTGGTGGCAGAGGCCTTGGCGGTGCGGGCGGGGCGACGGGTTGAATTGCTGGTGCCGCAGCGGGGCGAAAAGGCCGAGCTGGTGGAAAACGCCGCCCGCAACGCGCGGGAAAGCCTGGCGCGGCGGATGGCGGAAAGCTCTACCCAGAACAAGCTTCTGGCCGGGCTGGCCGAAGCGTTCGAGCTTGATGCGCCGCCGAACCGGATCGAGGTCTATGACAACAGCCACATTCAGGGGACGAATGCGGTTGGCGGCATGATCGTGGCGGGGCCGGAGGGCTTGCTCAAATCGCAATACCGCAAGTTCAACATCCGGTCGGAGGCGGGGGCGAATTCTGACGACTTCGGCATGATGAAGGAAGTGCTGACGCGGCGCTTCGAGCGGTTGCTGAAGGAGGACCCCGAGCGCAAGACCGACATGTGGCCGGACCTTTTGCTGATCGACGGCGGCGCGGGGCAGGTCTCGGCGGTGGCGGGGATCATGGCCGAGCTGGGCGTGGACGACATTGCCATGGTCGGCGTCGCCAAGGGCATCGACCGTGACGCCGGCAAGGAAGAGTTCTACCGCCCCGGCGAGCCGCCCTTTGCGCTGCAACGGAACGATCCGGTGCTGTATTTCATCCAGCGTCTGCGCGACGAAGCGCACCGCTGGGCGATCGGCGCGCACCGGGCCAAGCGGGCAAAGGCGGTGGGCGTGACGCCGCTGGACGAGATTCCGGGAATCGGTGCCACCCGCAAGCGCGCACTGCTGGCGCATTTCGGCAGTGCCAAGGCGGTGGCGCGGGCTGGGATGGCCGATTTGCAGGCCGTTGACGGGATTTCCGAGGCGATGGCCCGCACCGTGCATGACTTTTTTCATGCGCGAGGGTAGGTCTCGCACCGTCGGGATAGGCGAGGCGCGCCATTGCCCCCTTTCACCAAGGGCATGTGTAAGCTAGGACTTGCACATGAACTGGAACATTCCGAACATCCTGACCGTGCTACGCTTGCTTGCGGCACCCGGCGTGGCGGTGATGTTCCTGTATTTTCATCGACCCTGGGCCGACTGGTTTGCGCTGACCCTGTTTGTCAGTGCGGCGGTCACGGATTGGTTCGACGGCTATCTGGCGCGGCTTTGGAAACAGGAATCCAAGTTCGGGGCGATGCTGGACCCGATTGCCGACAAGGCGATGGTGGTGATCGCGCTGCTGATCATCACCGGCTATTCCGGCATGAACCCTTGGCTGATCCTTCCTGCGACGATCATCCTCTTCCGCGAGGTATTCGTGTCCGGGCTGCGCGAGTTTCTGGGCGCGAAGGCGGTCACCCTCAAGGTGACGAAGCTGGCGAAATGGAAGACGACGGCGCAGATGGTGGCGATTGCGGTGCTGTTTCTGGGGACCGGGCTGGAATACCTGAACGGCGTCGCGATGCAGGGGATGACCACCGAACAGTATGCCGAGGCGGTGACCGCCGGGCTGGCTGATCCGATTCGGGCCTGTGGTCAGCGGGATTGCGCCTCGTTCGCGAATACGGTGGGGCTGGGGTTGATCTGGGTCGCAGCGATCCTGACATTCCTAACGGGGTGGGAATACTTCCAGAAGTCCATCCCGCATCTTCGGGACGAAAAATGATCGACGTCTTGTATTTTGCCTGGGTCCGGGAACGGATCGGGCTGCCGCGTGAGCGGGTGGAAACCGGGGCTGCGACGGTGGCCGGTCTGGTGGCGGAATTGCGCGCGCGGGAAGAGCGGTATGAGGCGGCGTTTGCTGACACCTCGGCGCTGAGGGTGGCGCTGGATCAGGAGCTGGCCGATTTCGACGCGCCTCTGGCGGGGGTCCGGGAGGTTGCGTTCTTTCCGCCGATGACGGGGGGCTGAGCGATGCAGATCAAGGTGCAGGCGGCGCCGTTCGATGCGGGCGCGGAGGTGGCGGCGTTTTCGGCTGCGGTTCGTGGTGCGGGGGCGGTGGTCACATTCACGGGGCTGGTGCGTGATGAGGGCGGGCGGCTGGCCGGGATGGAGATCGAGCATTATCCGGGGATGACGGAGAAGGCGATCGCGGGGATCGTGGCGGAGGCCGTGGCGCGGTGGTCGCTGGTCGATGCCTTGGTGATCCACCGGTTCGGGCGGCTTGGGCCGGGCGAGGCGATCATGATGGTGGCCACGGCGGCGGGGCATCGAGGCGAGGCTTTCGCGGCGGCGGAGTTTCTGATGGACTACCTGAAATCCCGCGCGCCGTTCTGGAAGAAGGAGCTTGGGGCCGAGGGTTCCGAGTGGGTGGCGGCCAAGGACGCGGATGAGGCGGCCTTGAAGCGGTGGTGATGTCCCATTGTGGACAGGTGAGCCGGTTACAATGAAATCAGCGGGTTAAGCTGGCGCGTTAGCGTGGACTTAACCTTTTCGACCGAAGCGGGCGTGCCAGGTGGGCTGCAGGTCGCCGTTCTCGGCGCGGGCGAGATAGACCGCGCGGGCGATGGCGCGGGCGAGGCAGGCGGCGGCGGCGTGGCCGATCTGGAAACTGTCGGTCCCCTCGTCTGACATTGGCCGCGCGCCGGTGGTGGCGGCAAAGACGAGATCCCCATCAAGGAGCGTGTGCGAGGGCAGGATGGCGCGGGCCATGCCGTCATGGGCGGCGGTAGCCATGCGCTGGGCTTGCGGTTTGGTCAGGACGGCATCGGTGGCGACGATGGCGATGGTGGTGGCCTCGCCCCGGCGCTTGGTGGGCAGGGGGGCGTCGGCGAGCGGGTGGCGCGGCGCGGGGCCGAGGCCGCCGAATTCGGTGCCTTCCTCCCACGGGGCGGCCCAGAAATGCGGGCCGTCGCCCACAGTGACGGAGCCGAGTGAATTGACCGCGACGAGTGCGCCCACGGTGATGCCGGAGGGCAGGACGACGGAGGCGGAGCCGAGGCCGCCTTTCAGGCGGTCGGTTGTCGCGCCGTACCCTGCGCCTGCGGTGCCGAGGGCAAAATCGGTGGCGGCGGCGGTGAGGGCTGCGCGGCCCAGGTCGTAATAGGGGTTACGGTCCCACGCCTTGTCGCCGCCGTTCAGAAGATCAAAGAGGATCGCGGCGGGCACGATGGGGACGCGGACGGGACCGACGGGAAAGCCGCGATCTTGGGCGCGGAGGGCGTCGGCCACGCCAGAGGCGGCGTCGAGGCCGAAGGCGGAGCCGCCGGCGAGGGTGATGGCGTCGACCTTCTGCACGAGGCGGTCGGGGGCGAGGAGGTCGGTTTCGCGGGTGCCGGGGGCGCCGCCCATGATGTGGACGGCAGCGGTGAAGGGGGCGTCGGCGGTGAGCACGGTGCAGCCGGAGCGGAGGCTCGCGTCCTGCGCATGACCGACGCGGAGGCCGGGGACATCGGTGATGAGGTTGAGGGGGCCGGGGCGCATCGGGGCTTCCTTTTTGCATGATTAGGGACGGTTTGCGGCGGTTCGGCAAGGGGTGCGGTTTCGCGTGTGGCGGCCCCCCGCCCGGAGGGAAGCGCTTGACTTGGGGTGGGGCGGGGATGATCCAGAGCGTCAGGAACAGGGGGATGCGATGCAAAAGGTTGCGGTGATCACGGCAGGTGGGTCGGGAATGGGGGCTGCGGCGGCGCGGCGGCTGGCGGCGGACGGGTTTGCGGTGGGCATCCTGTCATCGTCCGGCAAAGGGCAGGCGCTGGCCGAAAGTCTGGGCGGCGTGGGTGTCACCGGATCGAACCAGTCGAATGACGATGTGCAGCGGCTGGTCGATGCGGTGATGGCGAAGTTCGGGCGGATCGACGTCTTGGTGAACAGCGCGGGGCATGGGCCGCGGGCGCCGCTCATCGAGATTTCGGACGAGACCTGGCATCAGGGGATCGACATCTACTTTCTGTCGGCGGTGCGTCCGACGCGGGCGGTGACGCCGATCATGGAGGCGCAAGGCACCGGCGGCAGCATCATCAACATCACGACTTTCGCGACCTTCGAGCCGGACCCGGTGTTTCCGACATCCGCGGTGGCGCGGGCGGGGCTGGCGGTGTTCACCAAGCTTTTCGCCGACAAGTACGCCGCGCAAGGCATCCGGATGAACAACATCCTGCCGGGGTTCATCGACAGCCTGCCGGAGAAGGAGGAGTTCCGGGCGCGGATTCCGATGGGGCGCTATGGCCGGGCGGAGGAGATTGCCGCGACGGTCAGTTTTCTTGCGTCTGAGGGCGCGGGCTATATCACCGGGCAGAACCTGCGGGTGGATGGCGGGATCACGCGGTCGGTGTGATGCGCGGATCGGGGGTGGGATCGGCGGGGTCGGCGTAGGCTATCGCGCCGCCCGCTCCACCGCCACCGCCCATGCCGCCACCAACCATGCCGCCGCCCGCGCCGCCACCTGACCCGGCGGCGCCGCCCTTGCCGCCCCGCGCACCGCCGCCGGGTTGCGGGCGGGTCGGCCCTTGCGACGGGATGGAGAGGGATTTCGGCACGGGGTCGAGGTCCAGCGCCTGACGGATGAAATCGCGAAGCGAGATCACCAGCTCGGCGGTCTGGATCGGGCGACCAGCGGCCAGGTCGGCGGCGGCTTTTCCAGCGAGGCGGACGTGGTCTTCGGTGCCAAGAAGGAGGATGTCGGCCAAGGCCGCCTCGACCGCGTCACGGATTCGGCGGGGGCGGTCGGAGGGCGGGGCGTCTGGGTTTGCCTCGGCCACAAGGTCGCGCAGGTGGGAAGGGCTGACGGTCAACTCGCCGGTGAACGAGCCGCCGAGGGTGCGGTAGGCGGCGATCAGGGTTTTCAGGCGTTCGTTGATCTGACGGTTCATCCGCTGCTGGCGGGCTTGCAGGGTAAGCATCATCAAGACGCGGATGCCGACGCCGATCAGGGTGATCAGGGCGAGGCCGAGGATGGTGGTCAGGAAGCCCTGCCAGGTGGAAAAGTCGAAGTTGCGCATGTGAAAACCCCCGGCTCAACAGTTGAACCGGGGGGCGCGGAAGGCAAGGGGGTGGATCAGAAGTCGAAAAGTTCGCCGAGGAAGCTTTCCTTGCGGCGTTTCTTGTAGCCGCGGCGATAGTCATCATCGTCGTCGTCATCCCGGCGACGCGGTTCTGCGTAGCCTTGCGGGGCATGGCGCGGCGGTTCGGCCTGGTAGAGGGGGGCCGCACCGCGCGGGGGCGGGGCAGGCTGGGCTGCGGGCTGGGCTGCCGGTGCAGCGCCGAGCGAGCGTTCGATGATCTTGTCCAACTCGCCCCGGTCAAGCCAGACGCCACGGCATTTCGGGCAATAGTCGATCTCGACCCCGCCGCGGTCGGCCATCACGAGGGTTTCATTGTCTACCGGGCAACGCATCGCATTCTCCATCCTGTGGTTGGCTGTAAGATGGGGAGCGAATGGCGCGGTGCAAGCCGATGGGGGGTGAAATCGGCTTTTACTTGCCAAACGCAGCTTTTGCGGGCAGGAATGGGGCGAGCCGTGGCGATGGCGTCGCCGCAGGGGGTGTTCCCCGTTGCTTGCAGGGTTTCGGCCTTGCGTCCGTCCTGTACGCCGGGACCTTTCGGGGTTCCGCATAGGCGTATCCCCGTGACGGAGGTCTGACAATGACACTGAACCGACCCGCGATGTACCGTTTCCACAATGGTGGGGCGAAGGACACGCTGCCGTTTGCCGACCAGGAATATCACGACCGTCTCGCCGGGCTGCGCGAGATCATGGAACTGCACGAACTGGACGCCGTGGTGCTGACCTCGATGCACAACGTGTCGTATTACTCGGGCTTTCTCTATTGCTCGTTCGGGCGGCCTTACGCCTGCGTGGTGACGAAGACCGAATGTGTGACGATCTCGGCGGGGATCGATGCGGGCCAGCCGTGGCGCCGGTCGATTGCCGACAACATCACCTATACCGACTGGACGCGCGACAACATGTGGCGTGCGGTGGCTTCGGTCACCGGTGAGGGCAAGAACATCGGCTGCGAGGCGGATCACCTGACCGTCGAGCGGATGGAGAAGCTGAACACCTTCCTGAAACCGAAGCGTGGCATGGATATCGCCCCTGCGACCATGTTCCAGCGGATGAAGAAATCGCCAGCCGAGATCACCATGATCAAGCATGGCGCGAACGTCGCCGACGTCGGTGGCTATGCGATCCGCGAGGCGATCAAGGTTGGTGCGACCGAGTTGGAAGTGTCGATTGCCGGTCGTGACGCGATGGAGCGCGAGATTGCCAAGCGCTTTCCGGATGCCGAATACCGCGACACCTGGGTCTGGTTCCAGTCGGGGATCAACACCGATGGCGCGCACAACCCGGTCACGAACCGCAAGTTGCAGCATGGCGACATCCTCAGCCTCAACTGCTTCCCGATGATCAGCGGCTACTACACCGCGCTGGAGCGGACGCTGTTCGTGGGCGAGGTTGACGATGCCTCGATGCGCGTGTGGCAGACCAACATCGACAGCCACGAATTCGGCATGAAGCTTCTGAAGCCCGGCGCCTCATGCGCCGAGATAACGATGAAGATCAACGAGTTCCTGGCCGAGCGGCAGATGCTGCAATACCGGACCTTCGGCTATGGCCACTCGTTCGGCATCCTGTCGCACTACTATGGCCGCGAGGCGGCGCTGGAGCTGCGCGAGGATATCGACACGGTGCTGGAGCCCGGCATGGTCATCTCGATGGAGCCGATGCTGACGATCCCGGAAGGGATGCCGGGGGCTGGTGGCTACCGCGAGCACGACATCTTCGTCGTGACCGAGGACGAGCCCGAGGACATCACGCATTACCCCTACGGCCCTGCGTTCAACGTGGTGGCGTAAGATCAGCGCCCGCCCTTTGCGGGGCGGGCGTTCTTTCAGGACTGGTGCTTGTGGCTTGCCTTGCGGGTGGCTGCCGCCGAAAGTGATCGTCACCGGCCGACGATGCACGGCAAGAGGAGAGCACCGATGCCCTACCCCGATTTCATCAATGCCCTTCCCGCCATTGACGTGCCGTTTCCCGATGACGTGGTGACCACGGCTGTCGTGCGGTCGGACGGGGGCGCTGGTAGTGTTCTTCACCTTTCATAAGGCGATGGTCCTGCCGGTGCATGCACATGGCGCGCAGTGGGGCACGGTGATCGAAGGCGAGATCGAGTTCACCATCGGGGCCGAGACACGCACCTACCTGCCGGGCGACAGCTATTCGATTCCGGCGGGCGTGCCGCATGGTGCGGCGATTTCTGCCGGGACGCGGGTAATCGACGTGTTCGAGGAAGCTGACCGTTACGCGATCCGGTCCTGAGCGTCATTGGGTCTTGAGCGGTTCTCCAACCGCCGATTGTAAAAGAATCAGAACCAAACGGGCCATCAGGGGTTGACGCAAGGCAGCTTGCATGGCGCAAGGTGCGTGAAGCTGCCCTTAACCTTGAGTCTGCCAAGTGAACATTTCCTTTGCCCGGATCGCTGCGATCCTTGCCTTGCCGTTGCTTGCCGCCTGCGCGGCCGCTCCGACCGAATCCACCGTCTCGCGCGAAGTGCCGGGATATGAGGGTGTGGAGGACGGCGGGTTCTTCATCCAGCCGGTGCCAGAGAAATACCTCTTTGAGGGCAACCGCCGCGAAGAGGTGGATTACACCGCTGGCGAGGCGCCGGGGACGATCGTGGTCGATACCTTCGCGCGCAAGCTTTACTACGTTCTCGAAGGCAACCGGGCGATCCGCTATCCCATCGCCGTCGGGCGGGAAGGTCTGTCGTTCCGCGGTTCGGGCGTGATCGGGCGCAAGGCGGAGTGGCCGTCGTGGCAGCCGACCGCCAACATGATCCGCACCCGGCCCGATCTTTACGCGGCCTATGCCGGCGGCCTGCCGGGGGGGCTGGAAAACCCGCTGGGAGCGCGGGCGCTGTATCTGTATCGCGGCGGGCGGGACACGATGTTCCGGATTCATGGCACGGTCGACAACGCCTCGATCGGTCATGCCACCAGCGCCGGTTGCATCCGTCTGTTCAATCAGGACGCCATCGACCTTTACAACCGCACCGACACCGGCACGCGCGTAAAGGTGCGGACGCAGGCCGAAAGCCTTGCGGCGGAAGGGCCGATGATGGACGACGCTTATGGCCGCGTGGTGGCCGAAACGCCGGAAAACATCGCCAAGAAAGAGCGCGACCTCGACACCATCGCGAAGAACGCCGCGAGGGACACGGTCGCAGCCGAACGGGCCGAGCAGAGGCGACTTGCCGCCTGCAAGCGGCGCGGGCTTCCGGCCGACGATTGCCCGCGTCCGGTTGAAGAACTGCCGGTGGTGACGGCTGGAACCTCGGGCCAGTCTACAAACGGATGACGTAATCCTTCAGGGTGGTCTGCACGACCTCCCAGGTGCCTTCATAGCCGGGGCGGATGATCATGCTGTCGCCGGCGTGAAGCTGGATGACGCTGCCATCGGCGCCGGTCAGCACGGAATAACCGCTGAGGATGCGGAAATATTCCCATTCGGAATAGCTGATGCGCCATTTGCCGGGGCTGGATTGCCAGAGCCCGGCATAAAGGCCGTCGGTTTCCTCAAGGCTCCATGTCGTGTGCACGGGATCACCGAAGATCACCTTCGCCGGGTCGGGGCGGGTGACTTCGGGCACGGTGCCGTCGCGGGTGACGCGCTGGATCAGGGGCATCGCTCTCCTCCGTTTCGCTGCAGTTGAGGCCATGGCGCGCCGCAAGGTCAACCCATGGCGGGCCGCTGCACTGCGGCGCAAATTTGTTGCAGCGGGAAGTCGCCTGTGCCCATATGTCAGGCAAGTCAAAAACTGCACATTGCTGCCCGACGCGGAGACCCTGACGATGAGCGCAACTTCCCCCGTCCGGCCGGTGCTGCCCCCCGATATCCGCGCCCGCAAGGGTGGTGTGCCGCTGGTGGTGCTGACGGCCTATTCGACGCCGGTGGCGCGGCTGGTCGATG
>LNFM01005905.1_pt1 | contig 33504 bp, 30 predicted proteins | sample 596031 | NCBI WGS metagenome assembly LNFM01 (sample SAMN04254537, study PRJNA301005) | activated carbon metagenome | isolation source: dual media filters at the Ann Arbor, Michigan drinking water treatment plant | place: USA: Ann Arbor | reverse complement strand
TCGCCAACGACGACACCTACCTCGACCACCACCTGCAGCAGGTGGTGGCGCGCCACGACGCCGCCGGCCGCGTGCGCATCCACGGCCTGGGCGTGGGGCTGGACCTGAGCCCCTTCTACCGGCACGCGCAGGCGGTGGACCTGTCCGTGGCCACGGGCAACAGCGTGTTCCGCGAGGTGCTGGAGTTGCTGGCGGGGCGACACCACCGCTGAAGCCGCCGCCGGCGCCGCGGCGCCTACCAGCGCAAGGTGCCGTTGATGGTGATGGTGGCCCCCGATGCGGTGGGGATCGGGCTGTTGTCGAAGGTCAGCGTGCGTGCGCCGGTGTCGACGAGGAGGCGCAGCGCGGCAAAGTGGCAGCCCTGCGGCGAGCCACCCACTTTCAGCTGCCGTGGCCCTTGATGTAGGTCTCGAGGAAACCGATCTGCTCGCCCATGCGGCGGATGCTGTCCTTCACGACGTCGCCCACCGACACCACGCCGACGACCCGGCCGCGGTCCATCACCGGCAGGTGGCGGAAACCCCGGTTGGCCATCAGGCCCATGCAGGCCTCGAGCGGGTCGCCCGGCTTGACGGTCATGGGGTCGGCCGTCATGACTTCGCTCACCAGCGTCTGCTTGGCGTCGCGGCCGGGCAGCAGCACCTTGATGGCGCAATCACCCTGCGTGATGATGCCGATCAGCCTGTCGCCGTCCATCACCAGCACGGCGCGCACGCGGTGGTCGCGCATCAGTTGAAGGGCCTGGACGACGTGGTCGCTGGCGCGTACGGAAACCAGCCGGTCGGGCTTTTCCTTCAGGCATTGCTGGACGGTGCTCATGGGGCAGCGGCCCCGGGGGCATGCCGGGGCTGGGGTTGACGACAGCCTGCATGCTAGCGCGAAGCCCCTAGCTTTTGCGGTGGCATTTCCAGAGGCCACACGGCTGGCCGCCGCAGGCCCTTCGGCTAGCATTTCGGCAAGTCAACAGCCGCAGGATCAGCGCCATGCGCAAGCTCGTCACCGTTCGCAAGGTCGATGGCATCAAGAAGGTCGACGACTACGAGGTCCTCGTCATCGACGGCGTCGAGGTCGACGAGTACCACTCGCCCAGGGACCTGTTCCATGCCGGCGAGTACTGCGTCTTCATCGAAGCCGGTGTCGCCCTGCCCGCCAAGGCCGGCCGGCCCTGGGTGCCCACCGCACGCACCGACCACGCCGAGATCTACCCGACCAGTGCGTTCCCCGAGATCTTCGAGGAAATGATGATGCTGGCGCACGACCACGACGGCTTCACCACCGAGGACTACCTGCAGATCCGCGACACCGACTTCGCCCGCAGGCTGGGCGTGACCGAGGCCGGCTGACGACCCTCTCTCACTCGATGGCGAGGCGGGGCGGGCAACCGGATCGGTCTCTGGCGCCAACGCTGCGTCGCGCGGGACCCTGGCTCCCGAGGCCGTGGCTGGCCCTGATGAACCACCGCAACGAGGTGTCGGCCCAGACCGCAATCCTGGGCGCCGAGCCCCGGGCCTGACTCACACCAGCGCCGCGAGCTCCGAATTCAGGTCGCCGCTGGGCGACTGGAAGCCCGCGAGCCACGGCCCGAAGTCGGCCTCGGGCATGGGCTTGGCGATGAAGTAGCCCTGCGCCTCGTCGCAGCGCATCGCGCGCAGCAAGCCCCAGGACTGCTGGTTCTCCACGCCTTCGGCCACCACCGACAGGCCCAGGTTGTGCGCGAGGTCGATCGTCGATCGCACGATCTTCAGGTCGGCACGGTCGCGCTCCATCGCCATCACGAAGCTCTTGTCGATCTTCAGCTCGTGCAGGGGCAGGCGCTTCAGGTACGCCAGCGACGAGTAGCCGGTGCCGAAGTCGTCGATCGACAGGCGCAGGCCCATGCCGTGCAGGCGGTGCAGCGTCTGCAGGGCGCGCTGCGGGTCGTCCATGATGGCGCTCTCGGTGATCTCCATGCACAGCGCCCGCGGGTCCATGCGGTCACGCGCCAGCAGCTTTTCCAGCTTGCCCGGCAGGTCCTGGTCGAGCAGGTCGCGCGTGCTCAGGTTGATGGCGAACTTCAGGTGCAGCCCCTGCCCTCGCAGCTCGCTGCTGCGCGCGGCGCAGCGTTCGATCATCCAGCCGGTCAGCACGCGGATGAAGCCGGTCTGCTCGGCGAACGGGATGAAGCGCATCGGCGCCACCATGCCGCGCGTCGGGTGCTGCCAGCGCACCAGGGCCTCGGCACCCAGCACCAGGCCGCTGCCCAGGGCCACCTTGGGCTGCAGGAACAGCCGCAGCTGGTCGTGGTCGACGGCAGTGCGCAGTTCGCTCAGCAGCGACAGCGACTCTGCGCTGTCGGCGTCGAGAGAGGGGTCGTAGACGGTCACGCCGCTCTGCTTCTCCTTGGCGGCATACATGGCCACCTCGGCGCGTGACAGCAGCACGTCGGCCTCGCTGCCATGCGCCGGCGCCGTGGCCACACCGACGCTGGCGCCGACGTCCACCGTCTGGTCGTCCAGCATCAGCGGCTGCTCCAGCGCCTGACGCACACGGCGCGCGATCTGCGTGGCCAGGTCGATGTCGGCTTCGGGCATCACCACCGCGAACTCGTCGCCCGACAGGCGCGCCACGATGTCCCCGTCGCGCACCGCGTCGCCCGTCAGGCGCAGCGCGATCTGCTTGAGCACGCGGTCGCCGAAGGCGTGGCCCAGCACGTCGTTGACGTGCTTGAAGCGGTCGAGGTCCAGCATCAGCACCGAGCAGGGCGTGCCGCGCCGCAGCGCCTGGGCCAGCCGCTCCCGCAGCAGGTCACGCAGCTGCTCGCGGTTGGGCAGGCCGGTCAGCGGGTCCCAGTAGGCCAGGCGGCGGATCTGCGCGTCGCGCTGCTGCATGCCCTGGCGCATCAGTTCGAAGGAGCGGGCCAGGTCACGCACCTCGTCGCGCGAGGTCACGGTGACCGGCGTGTCGTAGTCGCCGGCGCCCAGGCGCTCCGCGCTGGCCGACAACTGCTTGATGGGGCCGGTGATGCGTCGTGCGGTGACCAGGCTGCCCGCACCGAAGACGCCCAGGCCCAGCAGCGTGATGCCCAGCAGCGTGAGCTGCAGAGAACGGTAGGGCGCGACGGCCTCGTCCACGGATCGCATCAGCACGGCCGCCACCTCGTGCGTGGCATTGCGCGCCAGCGGCACGAGGTGCGCGCTGTAGTCCTCGCCATCCCACTGCAGGCCATGCTGCAGGTCGTCGTTGCCGAGCCGGGCCGCCAGCGGCTGCAGGCCCGGCCGGCGTTCGCCGACGGGCAGCAGCCCCCAGCGGTTCAGTCCCAGCGGCCGCGACACCAGCGCCATCTTCAGCGGCGACAGGCTCTCCATGTCGCGCAGCAGGGCGGCGGTCAGCGGGAATCCGATGGAGACGTGACCGATCAGCTGCGGCGCCCTCACCGGCACGGTCACCAGCTGGTAGGGCATGCCGTCCAGCACGCGCACCTTGGCGTCGCGATCGGCCGCTGCAGGCCCTCGCAGGTTCTCCTGCACCAGCTGCGCCATGGCCGCACTGTCGGTGAAGGTCGAGGCGACGATGGCGTTCTGCGCGTCGCTGAACAGCGCGGCGTGGGCGCCGATGCGCCGGCCCTGGTTGTCCAGCGCGTCGAGGATGGTGGGCTGGTCCTTGCTGGCGATGGCCGAGCGGAAGCCGTAGTCGGCGGCCAGCAGCCGGGCACCATCGGTCAGCTGCTGCTCGGTCTGCGCCAGCAGGCGGCGCAGCACGTTCTCGCCGGTGCGCAACTCCGACGTCACCTGCACACGGGCCTGCCCGTCGATGCTGCGGCGGATGGTCAGCAGGCTGGCCAGCTGCACCAGCAGCAGCAGGGCCAGGAACAGCGTGACGATGCGCACGTCGAGCCGGTGCGCAAAGGAGCCGCTCAGGCGCCGCCACGTGGCGTGGAGCCAGTTCATCCTGGACGCCTTCATCGCGCGGGCACGGGCAGCGCGATGACCGCGCGGGCGCCCGCGGCCGGCACGTTCAGGGGCCGCACCAGCCAGGCCGATTCGGCCAGCGCCGGATGCCAGGCGCGCAGCGTGTGCTCGCCCGGCGGCAGGTCCAGCACGATCTGGCCTGCCGCGTCGGTCTTGCCGAAGTGCGGCGTGTCCACCACCACCACGTGGGCCTGCATGCGGTCGTGGATGTTGCACCCCAGCACGGCGACGCCGGGCTGGTCGAACACCACCGGCGCTGCCGGCGTGCCGACGTAGAGCTTCAGCTCGAACTTCTTCACCGGCGAGAAGGAATAGACGTGGTGGCGCACGGTGTCGAAGTTGGGAAATTGCACCGCGGTGCCCGTCTGCACGACCTGCAGCATGGGCAGGAACTGCCGCTCCTGCTGGGCGATCTGGGCCGAGGTCCCCGGGGCGGCCAGGGCACGCAGGCCCTTGACCATCACCGCCACCACGGCGTCGGCCAGCGGTTTGCCGGCGGCGTCGGTGGCCGACACCGTCAGCGCTGCGGCGTGCGCAGGGGCGGTCGCCCCGCACAGGGCGGCAGCGGCGCCCAGGCGGCGGACGAAAGCGATGGGGCGGTCGAGCGGGTCACGCATACCCGTGCGAGGATGCCGCGCTGGCCGCAGGGCCAAGCGGATTGGAGCGGCCGTCCCGCCCCGCTATTCGGCCCTTGGCCCGGCCTTCACACCGGCAGGCGCTGGCCGCCTTCCAGCTTGTAGACCACGGCAGAGGTGGCGTCGCCGTTCAGGCACACGCCGTAGCGGAAGGGCGCCTCTTCGCGGCCGGGGAACTCGAAGCGCAGGTCGCGGAACCAGGCGCAGCGTTCCTTGCCGTCCTCGATGACCTGCACGCTCAGCAGCGCCGGGGTCTGCGCGAACCAGCGGAAGAAGCCGAAGGCCTCGTGCTCCCAGGCCTGGCGCACCCAGGGCGGCGTGCCGGCCTCCCCGAAACGTGGCACGACCTGCCAGCCGGCCTGCGCCACGGGCAGGTAGGGCGCCGAGAAGCGGCGCACGAAGTGGTCGTCCGGGCGGGCCTGCAACGCCTGGCTGCGGCGCGTGTTGACATGGGCCATGTGGTAGCGCTGGCCGTCGCTGACCGACACCGTCCAGTTGAAGGGAGACGCCGGGCGCGGCATGACGTTGATGTCGGGCGCCGCGATGCCCAGCGCGCGCGCCTGGCGCTCGCCCACGGCGATGGCCTCGTACTGGCCCACGGTGGCCACGCCCACCCACCCGGCCGCCGCCGCCAGCCCCAGCGCCGCCGGCCAGCGCTGCCGCGGCCAGAAGGCGGCGAGCACCAGCCCGGCCAGCAGGACCCCGGTGAAGACCAGGTCGATGATGAACATCGACCCCAGCCCGAAGCGGCGGTCCGACAGCGGCGCCAGCAGCATGGTGCCGAACTGCGTGATCCAGTCGCCCGCGATGTGGATGGCGATGCCGGCGAAGGTGAAGGCGTAGAGGCTCTTCCAGCCGCCCACCTGGGCACGCGTGACGGCGAAGACCCTGGCCAGCAGCCAGGCCAGGCCGAAGGCCCACAGCGGCAGCAGCAGCACCGAATGCGTGACGCCGCGGTGGTGCGTGAGGTAGGCCACGTCGCCGAAGAGCTGCGCCACCACGTCGATGTCGGGGAAGGCGCCCGCCACCAGCCCCGCCACCACGCCCTGCCAGGGCAGGGGTGCACCGGCACGGCCGTCCCACGGGGCCGTGAAGCGCCCGACCGCAGGTGCCGAGGGCGGTGCCGGCAGCGTCGGCTGCCGGATGGTGATGAGCCGGGCGATCAGCGCGCCCGACAGGGCATGGGTCAACGTGTCCATAGCCGGACAGCATCGCCCAGGCACGAAGACTTTGCCGGCCTGGGGACTCGCGCGGTCCGGCCCCGCTTCAACCCGCAGCCTGGCTCAAGGGGACGCCGGCAGCCGCCGCGCCGGGCCGCCGCGGCCCGGGAGGGGCGACGAGCGCCGCAGCACGTCTTCGGCCAGCCACAGGGCGGCCCGCCGTGCGCGCGCCGCCACCGTGGGCAACGGCAGCTGCTGGTAGTCGTCGTTGAAGACCTCGAAGCTGTAGTCGCCGCGGTAGCCCAGCCGGTCCAGCGCCACCACCAGCCGCGCGAGGTCCTCGCTGTGCACGCCTTCGCCCGGGAAGACGCGGAAGGTGCGTGCCGTGGTCATGCGCTCCTCGAAGGTGGGCGTCTCCTGCCACATGAAGTCGGACAGCTGCACGAGGTAGATGCGGGCGGGATCGAGCAGCTCGAGATCGTCCAGCGGGTCCTTGGCCGCGAACAGGTGGAAGGAGTCGATGCCCAGCCCCAGGTTCGGGCTGTCGGCTGCGTCCACGATCTGCCAGGCCTGGGACAGGCGGTTGACGTGGCGGCCCCAGGACAGCGCCTCGTACGCGATGCGGATGCCGTGCGGAATCGCCAGCATCGCCAGCTTGCGCAGGTCGCGCGCCAGCGTGGCGGTGTCGGCCGTGGCGTGGCGGCTGGTCGACGAACAGGCCAGCAGGACCTTGCAGCCCAGCGCGGCGCACATCTCGATCATCGACTTGGCGATGTCGACCTTGTAGGCGTGCAGCGTGCCCGACAAACCCTCGAAGTCGCGCAGCACCTGGAAGCCGGTGCCGCGCAGGCCGCTGCCCCGCACGGCCCTGACGGCGGCGTCCAGGCCGTCGGGGTGGCCCACCACGTCGCGTGCGCTGAGCATCACTTGCGAGAAGCCGGCCTCGCGGATGGCCCGCAGCTTGGCCTCCAGCGGGCCGGCCAGCGTGATGGTGTCCATGCCGAACTCGTCGATCTGCATGGCTCAGCCCTGGTCGTGTTGCACGAGCTCGAACACCACCGACTGCATCACGTTGCGGGTGAGCGCGCCGCGCGTGCCGACCTGCAGGTTGGCCGACTCGACGAACTGCACGCCACGGCGCTGCAGCGCCGCAGCCGCCCCGGGCACGTCGGGGGTGCCGAACCCGATGCGGTGGAACTGCTCCGGCTCTTCGCCCGCGGCAGCAGCGTCGGGTTCAATGAGCTGCAGCCAGAACCTCGAGCCGCCTTCGCCAGGGCTCTGCAGCAGCGTGCCCTTGGGCAGGATGCCGTAGCGCGTGTCCTGCGGGAGCCGGGCGAAGCCCATCAGGCGACCCCAGAACTCGCACCAGTCGGCGGTGCGGTCGCGGCCGACGTACTGCACGACGCCGAACCAGTGCAGGCCGGCGGGCGACGGCGGGTGGCGCTCGACGCCCGGGATGGGCTTGAAGTCGATGTCGAAGATGCTGAAGTCCTGGCAGCGGTCGACGAAGTAGACGTGCGTGCCACCCGGGCCGTGGATGCCGGGGATGTTCAGCTCCATCACCTGGGCGTGGTGGGGCACGTCCCAGGCGCCGAGTTCCAGCGCGCGCTCGAAGGCCGCACGCGCGTCGCGCACCCGCAGCGCCAGCGCGCTGATGTGCGGTGCGCCGCCGCCCGCCCCTGGCATCGCCGCATCGACATGCCCGGGCCGCAGCACGCCGGCGTGCGTATTGATGACGACGTTCATCCCGCCCTGCCGGTACAGCAGCACCTCGCGCGAGCGGTGGCGCGCCACCGGCTGGAAGCCCATGTTCTCGAGCACCTGGCCCAGGGCCTGCGGCTGGCGCGTGGTGTATTCGATGTACTCGATGCCGTCGAGCCCCAGGGGATTGGGCACGTCGCCGATGGCTTCGCGGTCGCCGGCGGTGTCTTGCGGGGGAAGGTTCAAGGACAGCTCCGTGAATTGAAGCGCACCCGCTGGCCGGGCGCGGCCGACAAATCAGCCTCTCGCGGCCAGCAGCGAAGTCAAGTGCGCCTGCATGCGCGCGGCATCGGGGGTCAGCCCGGTGAAGAGCCGGAAGGCGTCGACCGCCTGGCCGACCGCCATGCCGCCGCCGTCGCTGACCGCACAGCCCCGGGCGCGTGCCGCCACGACCAGCGCCGTGTCGAGCGGGAAGTAGACGATCTCCGAGACCCACAGCGCGGGCCGCAGCAGCGACGCCGGCAGGGGCAGGCCAGGCAGCTTGTCCATGCCGGTGGGCGTGGCGTGCACGAGGCCGCTGGCACCGTCGAGCGCGCGGGCCGGGTCGTCGTCGGCGGAGGCACGCGCGCCGGGGTAGAGCGCGTTGAGCCGCCCGGCCAGCGCCTGCGCACGCGGCAGGTCGGTGTCCACCAGCACCAGGGCGCCGGCGCCCATGCGCAGCACGGCGTGCGCGATGGCCGAGCCCGCACCGCCGGCCCCCAGCAGCACCACGCGCCGCAGATCGGCACCCGGCAGTTGCCGCTCGAAGCCGGCGCGCCAGCCGCTGCCGTCGGTGTTGTGACCGGTGGCGCGGCCGTCGCGGAAGACCACGGTGTTGACCGCTCCCATGGCCCGCGCTTCATCGCTCAGTTCGTCCAGCAGCGGCATCACGGCCTGCTTGCAGGGGTAGGTGATGTTCAATCCCGTGAAGCCCATGGTGCGCGCCGCGGACAGCAGGCCCGGCAGGGCTTCGACGCCCTGCCCCGCGATGTCGAGATCGATCAGCTGGTAGTGCAGCCGCAGACCCTGGGCCGCCGCCTCGGCCTCGTGCATCGCGGGCGTGAGCGACTGCTGGATGCCGGCGCCGATCAGCCCCACCAGCAGTTTGGGAGCCGCCGCCAGCGACGGCGGTGACCACGCGACTTCGACGCGGGAACCCAAGGCGGTCTCCTGCACGGCGCCGGGCGGGCTTACCTGCGCACCTTGGCCAGTTCGGCCTGCAGTTCGGCCACGGTGGCCGCGATGGCGGCGCCGTGCTTGTCGATCACCGGCTTGAACTTCTCGCGCAGCTTGGCCTGCTCGGCGGCGGACAGCTCGGTCACCGTCATGCCGGCCTTCTTCAGCGCGTCGAGGTTGCCGGCCGAGGCTTCGCGCGAGGTCTTGCGCTGGAAGGCCGCAGCTTCGACGGCGGCGTCCTGCAGGATCTTCTTCTCGGCGGCCGACAGCGTGTCCCACACCTTCTTGCTGAAGATCACCGACTGCGGGTTGTACTGGTGGTTGGACAGCACCAGGAACTTCTGCACCTCGGCGAACTTGTTGGCCAGGATCACGTTCAGCGGGTTCTCCTGGCCGTCGATGGCCTTGGACTCCAGCGCCGCGTAGACCTCGGGGAAGGCCATCGGCGTCGGGTTGGCCCCCAGCGCCTTGACCCAGTCGACGTTGATGGCGTTGGGGATCACGCGCAGCTTCAGGCCGTCGAGGTCCTCGACCTTGTTGATGGGCCGCTTGCTGTTGGTGATGTTGCGGAAGCCCAGCTCCCAGTAGGCCAGCCCGACGATGTTCTTGTCCTGCAGGCTGGCGTGCAGCTTCTGGCCCAGCGGGCCGTCGACCACGGCGTCGGCCTCGGCCGGGTTGGCGAACAGGAAGGGAAAGTCGAAGACCGCGAACTCCTTGACCTGCGAGGCCAGGATGCCGCTGTTCAGCGCCGTGATCTCGACCGTGCCGCCCTGCAGGGCCGAGACGGTGGCGGCGTCGCCGCCAAGCACGCCGCCGGGGAAGAGGTTGATCTTCATCTTGCCGCCCGAGCGGGCGGCGACCAGCTCGGCGAATCTCTCGGCACCCGTCACCAGCGGATGGCCCTTGGGGTTCTGCAGGCCCATCTTGAAGCTGCGCTCCTTGATGTCCTGGGCGGTGGCCAGGCCGAAGGCGCCGAGCGCGAGGGCGGCGATCAGGGTCTTGAGGGCGAGTCGTTTCATGGCTTGTCTCCTGGAAGGGAAGGAAGTGCCTCTTGGGGCGGGGGCGAAGTGGGGTGCGCCGAGGGCGGGCTCAATAGAAAAGCTTCAGCGGCCACAGCACGATCTGCGGGAACAGCACCAGCAGGAACAGCACGATGAGCTGCGCGCCCATGAAGGGCAGCACGCCGCGCGTGACCTCGTCCATGCGCATGCGGCCGACGCCGGCCACGACATTGAGCACGGTGCCCACCGGCGGCGTGATGAGGCCGATGGCGTTGTTCATGATGAAGAGCACGCCGAAGTAGACCGGGTCGATGCCCGCGGCCTTGACCACCGGCATCAGCACGGGCGTGAGGATCAGGATGGTGGGCGTCATGTCCATCGCCGTGCCCACGGCGATCACCAGCAGCATGATCATCATCAGCAGCAGCGTGGGGTTGTCGAGCAGGGGCTCGAGCAGCGAGACCATCTGCGCCGGCAGCTGCGCCACGGTGATGAGCCAGGCCGAGACCATGGCCGCGGCCACCAGGAACATGATCACGGCGGTGGTCTTCGCGGCGTTGACGAAGACCGGCAGCAGGTCCTTCAGGGCCAGTTCGCGGTAGATCACGGTCGACACGAAGAGCGCGTAAACCGCCGCCACCACGGCGGCTTCGGTGGGCGTGAAGACGCCCATCTTCAGGCCGACCAGCACGATGACCGGCAGGAACAGCGCCCAGGTCGAGGCGCGCAGCGCCGCCCAGCGTTCGGCCGCGGTGGCCCTGGCCGGCGGCGTGGTGTTCTCGCGCTTGGCCACGATGTACCAGGTGATCGCGATGGCCACGCCCATCAGCAGCCCGGGCACGATGCCGGCGATGAACAGCTTGCCGATGCTGACGTTGGCGGCCACGCCGAAGATCACGAAGCCGATGGACGGCGGGATCACCGGCGCGATGATGCCGGCCGAGGCGATGAGGCCGCCCGCACGGGCCTTGTCGTGGCCGGCGCGCACCATCATCGGCAGCAGCAGGGCCGCCAGGGCGGCAGTGTCGGCCACCGCCGAGCCCGACAGCGCCGCCATCAGGCAGGCCGCCAGGATGGTGACGAAGCCGAGGCCGCCGCGCACGTGCCCCACCAGCGTGAGCGCCAGGTCGACGATGCGGCGCGACAGGCCGCCGACGTTCATGATCTCGCCGGCCAGCATGAAGAAGGGCACGGCCAGCAAAGGGAAGCTGTCGGCCCCGTTGATGACGTTCTGCGCCAGGATCTGCGCATCGAACATGTCCAGGTGGATCATCAGCGCCGTGCCCGACACCAGCAGCGCATAGGCGATGGGCATGCCCAGCGCCATGGCACCGAGCAGCGAGCCGAGGAAGACGAGGATGGTCATCCGGCGTCCTTGCCATCGCGCGGCGACACGCCCTTGCCCAGGTGGGCGAGGTCTTCCGACTCCTGCACCATCACCAGCTGGTCGTCGTCCAGGCGGCCGGTGACGGTGCGCCACAGCTGGGCCAGCAGCAGCAAGGCTGCGGGCACGGCGAAGGCGATGCCGGCAGCGTAGACCACGGCCATGGGCGCGCCGGTGACGGGGGCCTCGACGTCCAGGTTGATGCGCACCTGCGCCAGGCTGCCCTGGAACAGCAGCACCGTCACCGCCAGCATCAGCAGCTGGCTGACCGCCATGCACAGGCGCTTGCCCCGTCGCCCCAGGCGGGCCACCAGCATGTCGGTGCCGAGGTGGCCGTTCTCCTTCAGCGCGACCAGCGCGCCGATGAAGGTCATCCACACGAACAGCCAGCGCGACAGCTCTTCACTGACCGCGATGCCGGAGTTGAAGGCGTAGCGCAGCACGACGTTGCCGAACACCATCACCACCATCACGGCGAGCATCAGGGCGATGAGCCCCTCCAGCAGCCGGCACAGGCGGTCGATCGGTGATGCGGCCCGGGCGGGCTTCGTGAATGCGGGCACCTCGTCTCCAGGCACCCTGTCCCGGGTGCGCCGGGCGAATAATGTACGAACTGGTTAGTTCTGCAGATGGGTAAAAACCCTCACACCGATCGGTGCCGGCCGAGCCGGTCTGGCACGCCCCGAAAGGGGTGCACTCCCATCGCTACGGGGTGGGACCCTTCCTCACGAAGCGAACGACCATCTCGATGATGCTGTCGCGCCGGGCGATGAGCGCCGGCGTGCTGTCGAGGTCGCGCTTGAAGATCAGCGAGAAGGTGTGCCGGTTGGCCACGTTGAAGACCGACAGCGCGCTGATCGACATGTGCAGGTCGATCGGGTCGATGCCGCTGCGGAACACCCCGCCGGCCACGCCGCGCTCGTAGACACGGCGCAGGCCCTCGATGGCCGGCACGTTGAGCTGCTGGATCATGCGGCTCTGCGCCAGGTACTCGCCGCGGTGCATGTTCTCGTTCATCACCAGGCGGATGAAGTCGGGGTTGGCGTACTGGTAGTCGACGGTGAAGCCGACCAGGCGCCGCAGCGCGTCTTCGGGCGCCAGGTCGTCGAGGTGCAGGTCGGCCTCGATGGCGCGGATGCGCCGGTAGGCCTCTTCCAGCACGGCCACGTAGAGGCCTTCCTTGCTGCCGAAGTAGTAATAGATCATGCGCTTGCTGGTGCGCATGGCCTCGGCGATGACGTCGATGCGGGCGCCAGCCAGGCCCTTCTCCGCGAACTCCCGCGTCGCCACCCCGATGATGTCGGCCATGGTGCGCTCGGGATCGTTGGTGCGCGCCTCGGGGCGCCCCGCGGCCTTCGCCGCGGCGGCCTTGCCGGCGCCGCTCCTGGAGGCGCGGCGTGGCGCAGGATGTACTGCCTGGTTCATGCGGTCAGTGTAGGGGCAACGCGACAGTGGCGACCCCGTGCACGCGCGACACGCGACACGCGAGCTTGGCACGCCTGCGCCACACACCGGCCTCCCGCGCCGCGGCGGCGCGTCAGAATGGCCGGGTGACGTCCCCCACCTCCAGCGACGCGCTGCTGCAGCTCATCTTCGACCACGCCGGCGAAGGCATCAGCGTGTTCGACGCACAGATGACACTGCGGGCCTGGAACGACCGCTTCATCGCCTTCACGGGGCTCGACCCTTCGATGGTGCGCAAGGGTGTGCCCCTGCGCGAGCTGCTGCAGGCCATGGCGCGGGCCGGCGAGTTCGGCCCCTGTCACATCGAGGCCGAGGTCGAGCGGCGGCTGATCGACCTGCGCGACAGCCCGCCCTCCATCACGCAGCGCACCAGGCCCGACGGCCGCGTGCTGGAGCTGCGCCGCAACCCGACGCCCGGCGGCGGCTTCGTGATGCTGTATGCCGACATCACCGAGCGGCGTGCGGCCGAGGCCACGGTGGCCGACCAGCAGCGCATGCTGACCCTGCTGCTGGAACAGACGGAGCAGGGTTTCTGGTTCATCGACAACGACCTGCGGACCACCGACGCGAACCCGGCGATGTGCCGCATCCTGGGGCTGAGCCTGGACGCGCTGCGCGGTCGCGACATCTACGCCTTCGTCGACGAGGAGAACGCGGAGATCTTCCGACAGCACGTGCGGCTGCGGGCACAGGGCCTGGCCGACGGCTACGAGATCACCCTGTCGCGACCCGACGGGCGCCGCGTGTTTTGCTACAACCACGCCACCCCGATCTTCGACGCGATGGGTCGCAAGACCGGTGCGGTGGGCATGTTCTCGGACATCAGCCGCCTGAAGCAGGCCGAACTGCAGATCCGCCAGACCGGCCAGCTGCTGGCCGAGAAGACGCGCGTGCTGGAGATGACGCTCGAGAGCCTGTCGCAGGGCGTCCTGAGCGTCGACGCCGAAGGCCGCATCAACACCTGGAACCGGCGCGTGCTCGAGCTGCTGGAGGTGCCCGAGTCGGTGCTGCAGACACGGCCGACCTTCGAGTCGCTGCGCTGGTACCAGGTGCGCCACGGCCTGCTGGGCGAGCAGACGGCCGAACCGATCGCCAGGCCGGCGCTGTACCAGCGACGCCGCCACGACGGCCGCGTGCTGGAAGTGCAGACGCACAGCGCGGCCGACGGCAGCATCGTGCGCACCTACACCGACGTGACGGAGCGCGTGGCCGCGGCCGAAGCGCTGCGCGAGAGCGAGACGCGCTTCCGCACCATGGCCGACGGCGCACCGGCGCTGATCTGGCAGTCGGACGCCCAGGGCAACGCCGTCTGGTTCAACCAGCGCTGGCTGCAGTACACCGGACAGACGATGGAGAACGAGCTGGCCCGGGACTGGCGGCACCGCATGCATGCCGACGACATCGACCGCTGCCGCGCGGCCTTCGAAGCGGCGGCCGGCGGCCACTCGGCCTACAGCGTGGAGTTCCGCCTGATGTGCGCCGACGGCGGGCACCGCTGGATCGCCGACCACGGCATTCCGCGTTTTTCGGCCGACTGGCGCTTCGAGGGCTTCATCGCCTACGGCTGGGACATCACCGAACGCAAGGCGGTCGAGGCTGCGCTGATCGCCGCCCGCGACGAGGCCGAGCGCGCCAACCGGGCCAAGTCGGAGTTCCTGTCGCGCATGTCGCACGAACTGCGCACGCCGCTGAACGCCGTGCTGGGTTTCGGCCAGCTGCTCGAAAGAGACCCCGCCCACCCGCTCGACACCGTGCAGAGCGCCCGCGTGCAGGACCTGCTGCGCGGCGGCCGCCACCTGCTCTACCTCATCAACGAGGTGCTGGACCTGGCACGCATCGAAGCCGGTGCGCTGCAGCTGCAGCTGCGCCCGGTCGACCTCGCCGAGGTGGCCGGCGAGTGTCTGAGCCTGGTGCAGCCGCTGGCCGGCGATGGCGCCATCGACCTCCGCTGTGACAGCACGGCACCCTGCACGGTGCAGGCCGACCCCACGCGTCTGAAGCAGGTGCTGCTGAACCTGTTGTCCAACGCCGTCAAGTACAACCGGCCGGGCGGGCAGGTGCGCGTGTCCTGGCGCGCGGAGGACAGCGGCAAGGTGCGCATCGAAGTGCAGGACACGGGCCGCGGCCTCAGCCCGGCGCAGCAGGAGCGGCTGTTCCAGGCCTTCGAACGCCTGGACGCCGAGGAGGGCGACGTCGAGGGTGCCGGCATCGGGCTGGCCCTGAGCAAGTGGCTGGTGGACCTGATGCAGGGCGAGATCGGCGTGTGCAGCAGCGTGGGGGCCGGCAGCACCTTCTGGGTGCGGCTGAACGCGGCCGAGGCGGCTGTCGATGCCGCACCGGTCGCCGTCAGCGCGACACCCTCGGGGGCGGGCGTGCACCCGGCCGCGCCGCCGATGGCGCCCGACGCGACGGCACTGCGCGGCACCGTGCTCTACATCGAGGACAACGCCGTCAACCAGCTGTTGATGGAAGGCGTGCTGTCGCACCGCCCCGGGCTGCGCCTGCTCATCGCCGGCCTGCCCGAGGTCGGCCTGACGATGGCCGCGCAGGCGCGGCCCGACCTGGTGCTGCTGGACATCCAGCTGCCCGGCATGGACGGCTTCGAGGTGCTGAGACGCCTGCGCGAGCAGCCTGCCACGCGCGAGGTGCCGGTCATCGCCGTCAGCGCCAACGCGATGCAGTCGGACATCGACGCCGCGCTGCGCGCCGGCTTCGACAGCTACATCACCAAGCCGCTGGACATGCAGCGCATGCTGGCGCTGGTGGACGAGAAGCTGCGCCGCTAGGGCGGACCCAGAGGCCGACGCACAGGCCGACCCACAGGCCGACTTACAGGCCGACCGAGGCCAGCTCGCCCTGGGCGTGGGCCAGCCACATCTTCAGGCGCTGGCGCTCCAGCAGGCCCAGCTTGGGACCGTCGCCGCCGGTGGCGTGGCGGGCCTGCCAGAAGCTGGCGTCGGCGGCGTCGATCTTGCGGATCACGGTGTCGTGCAGGTGCTTCAGGCGCACCACGCGCGCACCGAAGGAGTTGGCGCGCTCCCACTGGCCCGAGCGCTCGAGCTGCGAGAAGTCGTCGCCGCGCAGTTCGTTGAGCACCAGCACGTAGCGCAGGCGCGGGCCGAAGCGGTCGAGCAGGCGCTGCAGCAGGTCGACCGAGTCGCGGCCCGAGTCCATCACGTGCCAGTAGTTGACCAGCACGCCGGCTTCGCGCGCCAGTTCCAGCACGCCGGAGTCGTCCATCCACTGCACCAGCGGCGCGTGCGTCTGCGCCGCCAGGTCGACCAGCACGCGCAGGCCGGGCGTCTCGATGGCGCGCTCGACGATGGCGTCCAGCGCCTCGTACTTGTCGACCCACGCCGGCTGCGCGTAGCCGCCGTAGAAGCGCAGCAGCGCGCCGTGCGATCGGTCGGTGTCGAAGCCCGCGAAGGGGGTGTTGCTATCGATGAACTGCTGCGCCAGCAGCCGCGCCACCAGCGACTTGCCGACGCCGCCCTTCTCGCCTCCGATGAAATGGATGGCCGACTGCGAGGCGCCCTCGTTGGTCTGGGGGGCGGAAACGGTATCGGTGAGGACGGGAATGGTCATGGGGCGGCCTGGTCGGGTGCGGTGGGGCGAGAATGGAACATCCGGGCCGCATCATGCCGCGGCCGAGCTCGATGTTACGTAACCTGCGGCGACCTGCCCATGCCGACCGCCTGACCGCCCGAGGGCCCATGCCCTGACTTCGACGAGGAGACCGCCACGATGGACACCGACACCCCCGCCGCGGGCACCCAGGACGTCCCTCCGGCCGCGGCCGTGAAGGCCCCAGGCTGGCGCCGCCTGGCCCTCGAAGCGCGCGCCCCGTTCGAGTTCGCCGCCAGCCTGGCCGCAGCGCCCTGGCTGATGCGGTCGCCGCGGGGCGATGGCCACCCGGTGCTCGTCTACCCGGGCTTCCTGGCGAGCGACCTCAGCACGCGGCCGCTGCGCCGCCTGCTGACGACGCTGGGCCACGACACGGCCGGCTGGGAGCAGGGCCGCAACCTGGGGCCGCGCGAGGGCACCATCGAAGAAGCGCTGGCCCGCTTGCAGGCCCTGCACGCGCAGCGCGGCCGCAAGGTCAGCCTGGTGGGCTGGAGCCTGGGCGGCATCTATGCACGCGAGCTGGCCAAGCGCGCGCCCGAGGCCGTGCGCTGCGTGGTGACGCTGGGCAGCCCCTTCAGCGGCTCGGTGCAGTCGACCAACGCCTGGCGCAGCTTCCAGTGGATCAACCGCGGGCGCCCGCGCATGGCACCGCCGAGCGACAGCCTGCGCGAGCCGCCGCCGGTGCCCACGACCTCGATCTACAGCCGCAGCGACGGCATCGTGGCCTGGCAGTGCAGCGTCGAGGCCGACGGACTGCAGGTCGAGAACATCGAGGTCGAGGCCAGCCACGTGGGCCTGGGCGTCAACCCCTTCGCCCTGCACGCCCTGGCCGACCGGCTGGCCCAGCCCGAAGGCGCCTGGCGGCCGTTCGACCGCAGCGGCGTGCGCCGCTACCTCTACCCCGATCCGCTGCGGCCCGACCTGAAGGCCGGGCCCGGGCAGGGCGGCTGAGCCATGGCGCGGCCACGCCAGCCGGACACCGCAACGCCGCCTGGCGCCGGCCTGACGGCGCTCGTCACCGGCGCCTCCTCGGGCATCGGCGAAGCGCTGGCGGCGCGCTTTGCCGCCGGCGGCTTCAACCTCGTGCTGGTGGCACGCAGCACCGACAAGCTGCGCGCGCTGGCGCGCTCGATCGCGGCCGACCACGGCGTCAAGGCCTGGGTGGCGACGGCCGACCTGTCGACGCCGGGGGCCGCGCAGGCGCTGGCCGCGGCGATGAAGCGGGCGCGGCGCCCGATCGATGTGCTGGTGAACAACGCCGGTGTGCTGGCGCACGGCGACTTCACCTCCATGGCTGCCACGCGGCACCGCGAACTGATCGACCTCAACGTCGTCGGCTTGACCGAGATGCTGGCGCACTTCGTGCCGCCGATGGTGGCGCGCGGCCACGGCCGCGTGCTGAACGTGGCCAGCATCGCGGCCTTCCAGCCGGTGCCCCGGCTGGCGACCTACGCGGCGACCAAGGCCTACGTGCTGTCGCTCACCGAGTCGCTGGCCGAGGAGCTGAGGGACAGCGGCGTCAGCGTCACCGCACTGTGCCCTGGCATCACCGCCACCGGCATGCTCAGCAGCGCGCAGGCCGCCAGCGAGGAACTCGGCAAGCTGCCGGGCTTCCTGGTGGGCACCGCCGAGGATGTCGCCGAGCAGGGTTTCCAGGCCTGCCTGCAGGGTGACGTCATCCGCGTGCCCGGCGCCCTCAACCAGGCCGCCGTGGTGGCCGGGCGCGCCGCGCCCAAGTGGCTGCTCAGGCGCATCAGCGGCGCCTGGGTGCGGTCGCTCGACCGCTGATTCGAGCCCGGAAAAACGGCGATCATCGCGGCATGAGTCCACGCCCCGTGCAGCCGCCCTTCCGGCAGGCCTTCCCCATCCGCAGCGAAGCCGACGTGCAGCGGCTCGAAGCCGTGCCGCTGGCGCAGGCGCTCACGGTGCGCAGCACCTGGGAGATCCTGCGCAACAGCGCCGCGGCCTTCGGCGACAAGGTGGCCCTGAGCTTCCTGCCCGATGCCGACCCCGGCACCGAGCCCATGCGCTGGAGCTACGCCCAGCTGCTGCACGGCGTGAACCAGACCGCCAACCTCCTGCACCGGCTGGGCCTGGGTCCCGGCGACACCGTGGCGATGCTGCTGCCCGGCTGCGTGGAAGCGCACCTGGTGCTGTGGGGCGGGGCCGCGGCGGGCGTCGTGCAGCCGCTCAACCCGATGCTCAGCGACGAGAAGCTGGCCGCCCTGATGAACGCCAGCGGCGCCCGGGTGCTGGTGGCCTGGGGCGACGACCCGGCCTTCGACATCTGGCCCAAGGCGCAGCGCCTGCGCGAGAGCGTGCCCACCCTGCGCAGTGTGCTGCACGTGCTGCCACCCGGCCAGCCGGCACCGGCCGGGCTGCCCGAGGGGGCGGCCGACTTCCACACCCTGCGCAGCGCCGAACGCGGCGACGTGCTGGTGAGCGGCCGCGACATCGCGCCCACCGACATCGCCGCCCTCTTCCACACCGGCGGCACCACGGGCGCGCCCAAGCTGGCGCGCCACAGCCACGGCGCGCAGGTCTTCACCGCCTGGGCCTGCGTGCAGATGATGGGCACGGGCCCCGCGGACGTCGGCATCAACGGCTACCCGCTGTTCCACGTGGCAGGCACGCTGCCCGGCGCGCTGACCTCCTTCGCCGCCGGCATGGAGGTCGTCATTCCCACGCCGCTGCTGTTCCGCAACCGCGAGGTGATCCGCCACTACTGGCGGCTGGTGCAACGCCACCGCTGCACCGTCGTGTCGGCCGTGCCAACGGTCCTGTCGGCGCTGGCCGATGTGCCGCTGGACGGCGCCGACATCTCGTCGGTGCGCTATGCCCGCACCGGCGCCGCACCGCTCAGCCCCGAACTCGCAGCACGCTTCGAGCGGCAGTTCGGCCTGCACGTGCACGAGAGCCTGGGCATGACCGAGATGGCCGGCATCAGCAGCATCACGCCGCCGGGCGTGCACGCACCGGCGGGCTGCGTCGGCTTCCGACTGCCCTACGAGACGCTGCGCATCGTGGCGCTGGACGCGGCAGGCGAAGGCACGACGCAGGAGGTGCCCAGGGGCCAGACCGGCATGCTGCAGTTCCGCAGCCCCAACCTGTTCTCGGGCTTCGTCGACGCCGCCGACGACGCGCGCGCCTTCACGTCCGACGGCTGGCTGGCCACCGGCGACCTGGCCTGGCAGGACGAGTTCGGCCGCCTGCACCTCACCGGCCGCTCGAAGGACCTCATCATCCGCAGCGGCCACAACATCGACCCCAAGGTCATCGAGGACGCGCTGGACGCGCACCCGGCGGTGCAGCTGGCCGCCGCGGTGGGCGCGCCCGACCGCTACGCGGGCGAGCTGCCGGTGGCCTTCGTCACCCTGCTGCCCGGCGCCAGCGCCACCGAAAGCGAGCTGGTGGCCTGGGCCGCCACGCGCGTGGACGAGGCACCGGCCCGGCCGAAGCGGGTGACCATCCTGCCCGCCATGCCGATGACCACCGTGGGCAAGATCTTCAAGCCGGCGCTGCGCGAGATGGCCGCCGCGGCAGGGCACGAGCCCCCCACGGCGGCCTGATCCGCTTCAGGCCACGTCCACCTCCAGCGTCAGCACGCCGACACGGCAGCTCGCCACTTCCACGGTGAGCTTGCCGCTGCCGGCCACCACCAGCGTGACGAAACGCTCGTGCGCGTTGCCGCGGGTCCACGGCGAGAACACGCTGGGCCCGCCGTAGAGCCCGCCGCCCCAGCCTTCGAGGTGGCCGAGCTCGATCACCGCCTCGGCCGGCGCCAGCAGCGTGGCGCCTTCGGCGCGCGCCGTCAGCCGCAGCGGCTCCACGTGCGGCAGCCCCTTGGCCGACGGCAGGCCAACCGTGCCCAGGTAGCCGTGGTTGGCCACGCGCAGGTGCACGCGCGTGTGGCCGTCCGCCTGGTCCTGCCCCACCACCGTCAGGCTCAGCCGCGGCAGCAGCGCGGCCACGCGCAGGAAGGCCGCGCTCTGCGTGGCGCAGGTCTCGGGGAGACGCTCGTAGGGCGGGTTCCAGATGCCCACGCGCGGGTCGAAGCCGTTCACCTGCACCTCGCCCAGCTGCGGGTGCTGAACGGTCTTCCAGGGCTTGAACAGCCGGCCCGCGTTGTGCTCGCGGTCGAAGGCGGCCAGCGCGCGCATGTCCTTGCGGCTGAACTTGCTGTAGTGGTCGACGAAGGGCTTCTTCCGTTCGATGCCCAGCTGCTTGAAGATGTCCCACAGCTCGACCACGTAGGCCAGGGCACCGCGCTGGTAGTAGGCGTAGTCGGTCAGGTCGCCGTGCAGCGGCTTGTCGGGCTCGTAGAGGAACTCGTGGTAGCCGCTCACCACGGCGTAGCCCGTGTGCTCGGTCATCCAGGCCTCCACCTGCTCCAGGATGGCCAGGTCGCCCGGGTTCATCTTGCTGTCGGGCTGGTCGCCCAGCGGACGAGGTGTGCAGGTTCAGCCACACCATGATGTTGGGGTGGCGCGTGGCGAAGTCCATCACCGCGCGCGTCTCGGGCGCGCTGCCCGGGTAGCTGCCCGCGCCGACCTGCTTGGGTTCGGGCGCCCAGCTGTACGGGAAGTTGCGGTTGAAGTCGTAGGCGTTGTCGCCCAGGAAGTAGGGGTCGGGAATGCGGCGGCCGTCGAAGTTGGCGATGCGGCCTTCGGGGTACAGCCGGAAGAACGGGCCTTCGTCCTCGGGCAGGCGCGGCACCATCACCGATGGCACCAGCGGCTGGCCGTCGTCGCCGCGCAGCTCCACCAGCTCGCCGTCGGGATCGACGCGGCGCATGTAGCCGGTCTGGCCGTCGCCGTCGATGTCCTCGGACACCCAGCGCGCATGGCCTTGCTGCACGCGGTCGTCGACGGGGCTGCTGCGCACGTAGCGGCCGGTCTTCAGCACCTTTTCGGCGCCGTCGGGCGAGATGCGCGGCACCACGTAGAACAGCGTCTCGCGCAGCGACTGCAGCATGGGGGCCGGCATCGGCTTGCCGCCCACCGTGGTGGCGCCGCCGTGCAGCGCGATGACGTCCTCGGCGATGGCCAGCGCCACGCTGGAGCCGCAGACCTCGCTGGCGTGCATGTTGCCGTCGATCCACACCGCCGGCCGCGCGCGGCCGGGCTCACCGGGGTCGCGGCCGATGGTCAGCAGCGGGATGTCGCGCCCTTCGGCGCTGCGGCCCAGGCTGCCGAGGTGGACGAGGCCGGGGTGGGCTGCAGCCCAGGCCTGCAGCTGCTGCATCAGTTCTTCATGGTCGAGGTACTTGGTGCGGAACATGGGTCTCCAGGGAAGTCGGCGGGAGCTGCGATGTTGCCCGAAGTCATGGCGGGACCGCGGGCCCCGCCGGCACCCCCTGGAAGGCAGATACTGGGGGTCCCGACCACCGAGACCCGCGATGAAGATCACCGCCGTGCACACGCATGTCCTGAAGAGCCCGCTGGCCGAGCCCTTCGCGTTCTCGCAGGGTTGGGTGCGCCAGCGCTGCGCCACGCTGGTGGAACTGCACACCGACGACGGCTTGATCGGCTGGGGCGAGGCCTTCGCGCAGGGGCTGGAGCCGCCCGAGATCGCCGCGGCGGCCATCGAGCACGCGCTGAAGCCGCTGGTGCTGGGCGCCGATCCGCGCGACACCGAAGTGCTGTGGCACCGCATGTACCACGCCACGCGCGACTACGGGCGCAAGGGCTCGGTGGTGTCGGCCATCAGCGCCATCGACATCGCCCTGTGGGACCTCGCCGGCAAGGCGCTGGGCCTGCCCATCCACCGGCTGCTGGGCGGCGCCTTCCGCACGCGCGTGGAGCCCTACGCCACGGGCTTCTACCGCATCCACGGCCCCGGCGAGGCGGCGCGGCTGGCCGAGGAGGCGCTGCGCCACCACGAGGCCGGCTTCCGGCTGATGAAGGTGAAGCTGGGCTACGGCGTCGACGACGATATCGCCTGCATGCAGGCCATCGCGCGCGCCATCGAAGGGCGCGGCATCACGCTGATGGTGGACACCAACCACGCCTACGGCCGCGCCGAAGCCTTGCGACTGGGGCGTGCGCTGGAAGAGCACCGGCTGCGCTGGTACGAGGAACCCGTGGTGCCCGAGGACCTGGCCGGCTACGCCGAGATGCGCGCCCGGCTCGCCATGCCGATCGCCGGGGGCGAGAACGAGCACACGATGTACGGCTACCGCGAGCTCTTCGCCGCCGGCGCGGTAGACATCGCGCAGCCCGACCTCGGCTCCTGCGGCGGCCTCAGCGCGGCCCGCCACATCGTGGCGCTGGCGCAGGCGCACGGCGTCGCGGTCAACCCGCACGTCTGGGGCTCGGCCATCGCGCAGGCCGCCTCGCTGCAGCTCATCGCCGCGCTGCCGGTGGCGCACCATTCGCTGTTCGCGCAGCAGCCGGTGCTGGAGTACGACCGCTCATCGCACCCCTTCCGCCAGCACCTGATCACGCAGCCCATCGTGCAGCAGGGCGGCTGGCTGAGCATCCCCGACGGGCCGGGGCTGGGGGTGGAGGTCGACCGCGCGGTGATCGAGCGCTGGCGCGTCTGAATCAGGCTTCCAGCCGGTGCAGGCGCACCCACAGCGCCGGCTCGCCCTGCCCCTTCTTGCTGACGTCGAACTGCTCGCCGCCGCCCGGTGGCGGCAGCGGCACCATGCGCCACAGCGAGGGGCGCTGCAGGAACTGCTCGCGGAACTCCTCGGTGGCCCAGATCTGCCCGGGTTCGACCACCGGCTCGACGCGGGCAGCACACAGGATGGCCGAGCCCCCCACCACCACGCGCTGCAGGTCGCTGTCGCGTTCGGTCGTGTGCACGTCGCCGTGGTGCAGCGCGATGCGCAGGCGCGGGTGGCCGGGCACGGCGAAGACGTGGTCCATCAGGTGGCGCGCGGTCTGCACCAGGGCCACCGGGTCGTCGCAGACGATCAGCACCGAATCGCCGCCACCGGTCTCGTGCAGGCTGTCGGGCGGCGCCCAGCGCTGCACGGCATCGGCCAGCGCCTTGCGCACGGGGCCGTCGGCGTCGGCGCTCATCAGGCTGCCGAAGCCGTGCACGTCGGCCTTCAGCACGCACAGGGTGCTGACGCTGGGCGCACGATCACTGCCGAAGGGCGCCTTCCACGGCCGGTCGTAACCGACGATGTTGTGGCGGTCCATGCGCTGCAGGTAGTCGGGGTTGAGGCGCCCGATCACGCCCGTCAGCACCGGGTGCAGCAGGTAGTGCGTGGCGCGCGGCAGCCGGCCGTGGGGCTCCAGCGTCGCGTCGCCGGGGCGCAGGAAGCGCTGGCGCCATTCACCGCGCACGACGTCGTGCTGAACGTAGCCCAGCAGGCCGGCGCGGTACAGCGCGTAGAGCGCCGGCTCGCCACCGTTGGGCGCGGCGTCGGCGGCGGCCGTGTCCTGGCACAGCGCGTCGACCTCGGCACGCGACAGGATCTGCCCCGGCAGGCACTGGAAGAGCCGGTCGAGGTCCAGGTCGCCCACGTAGGGCGCGATCTCGGCCAGGTACTCGTGCGCGATCTCGCCGGCCGCCTGGTGCACGGCTTCCATCATGCGGTGCTCGTTGCGGCGGTCGTCGGGGCGCAGCGCGATGAGGCGGTCGCCGATGGTCATCAGGTCGCGCGGGCGCAGCAGCGTGTGGCGGCAGACGTGGCCGAAGACGTCCTCTTCCTCGCGCGTGCAGGTCTCGGTGACGCTGGTGCGGCCCAGGAAGGCTTCCAGCGGGTTGGTGCGCTCGCGCCCCGGCAGCACCATGCGGTCGGCCTTCACCAGGCGGATGTTGTTGACGAAGATCTCGCGCAGGCTCTCGGGCGAGTAGGCGATGTCCACCGCGCTGCCGCGGTACTGCTGCACCATCGCCGTGCGCTGCGGCAGCCGCGCGTAGGCCTCCTTGCGGATGGCGGCGAAGACCTTCAGCCGGTGGTTGATGCGCCGCAGCTGGTAGGCCACTTCCACCAGGCCCAGCTGCGAGTAGTACCAGACGTCGGGTGACAGCTCGCCGGTCACGCTGGGGTTGCTGGGCAGTTCCTCGACGTGCTTGTTGAAGTACTCGTCGATGCCGTCGATGAAGATGGTCAGAGGCGCCTTCAACGTGCGCAGGCGCGGCACCAGGTGGCCGTCGGTGTCGGTGGCGCAGCGCTGCAGCTCGCTGGGCGTGAAGTCGAGCAGGCGCACGAAGTGGTCGATCACGCTGTGCAGCTGGCGGTCGGCCACCAGCGAGGCCAGGCGGGCGTTGACCTTCAGGCCGTCGAGCTCCCCGGCCTGCTTCAGCGCGGCCAGCGCCACGGCGCTCAGCCACACCTTGGCCCAGGGCAGCGGCGATGCAGCGAAGAAGGCGATGGATTCGCGGCTGAAGATCTTGTCGCCGATGGGCTTGTCCAGCAGGTTGCCGCTGGGCAGGCAGATCGACTGCCCGGCGCGCTGGTAGAGGATGCGCTTGGCCTTCAGCAGCAGCGTCTTGCCGAAACCCTTGGTGCCGATGACGATGAACTTGTCCTCGCGCTCGGGCGTGAGGAAGGCCTCGATCTCGGGCGTGCGGTGCAGCAGCGAGTCGTCGAAATCCTCGGCGACGCGGATGTCGTCGGCATCCACGGTCCACGGTCGCATCGGCGCATTCCCTCGCTGCCCTGAGAAGGGCCCGAGCATAGGCTGCGATGGCCCCGGGTGTCCACCCGGCGCCCGCCGCGCCGCTTCAGGGGGCGCGCCGCGGCGGCGCCGGCACCGGCCGCCGGCCCGCGTGCCAGCATGCCCCACAGCTCCAGGCCGTCTTCGATGGGGTCGCGGTCGTTGACGGGTGGCGGCCGGTCCAGCGAGGCCGACGAGGCGTTGGCGGGCGAGGGCCGCCCCAGGTCGATATCGACCGCCCGCCGGTCTTGCGACGGGCCCGCGGCGGTGGCCGGCGGCGCGGCCGGCCCGATCAAGGCGGCCAGCAATGCCAGTGCCACTGCCAACGCCAGTGAGGACACGAGCGTCGCCAAACCCGGGAGCCTCGTGTGCGCCCACCGCGCCACCCTTCGCGTCGTAAAGGGATCCATGTCCACTTCCCCACCCGCCGGCCGCATCGCCAGCCTCGACCTCGAGCCTACGCAGGACCGGGTGCGGGCCGTTGAGGGGACTCAACGGCAAGGCAGGCGCAGGTCCGTCGTCGACGCAGGGGGCGTACTCCACAATCACCCGCTGCAGACTGCTTCCCGGAGACCCTGACATGACCCCCACCGTGCTCGTGACAGGCGGCAGCGGCTACATCGCCGGCTTCGTCATCCGCCAGCTCGTCGCCGAGGGCTGGACCGTGCACACCACCGTGCGCAGCCTGGCCCGCGAGGCGACGGTTCGCGAGCTGCTGCAGGTGGACAACGGCCGGCTGCGCTTCTTTGCCGCCGATCTGATGGCCGACGACGGCTGGGCACAAGCCGCCGCCGGCTGCACGCACGTGGCGCACATCGCCTCGCCCTTGCCCAGCGGCGCAGTCAAGGATGCCGACGAACTGGTGGTGCCGGCGCGCGACGGCGCCTTGCGCGCGCTGCGGGCGGCACGCGGTGCCGGTGCGAAGCGCTTTGTGATGACGTCCTCGGTGGCCGCCATCGCCTACGGCCGCGGCCGCGGTGTGCACCGCTTCACCGAGGCCGACTGGACGACGCCGGGCCCCGGCATCGCGCCCTACATCCTCTCCAAGACCGTGGCCGAGCGCGCGGCGCGCGACTGGATGGCCCGCGAAGGCGGCGCGATGGAGTTCTGCAGCATCAACCCCTCGGTGGTGCTGGGGCCGGTGTGGAGCCGCGACTATTCGTCGTCGGTGGTCATCGTGAAGAAACTGCTCGACGGCAGCATGCGCGCCTGCCCCGACATCGGCTTCGGCGTGGTCGACGTGCGCGACGTGGCCGACCTGCATGTGCGCGCGCTCACCGCGCCGGGCCTGGCCGGCGAACGCTTCATCGCCTCGGGCCGCTTCATGAAGCTGCGCGAGATCGCCGAGGTGCTGCGCGCCGGCCTGGGGCCGCAGGCGAGACTGGTGACGACGAAAACCGTGCCCGACTGGCTGGTGCGCATCGTGGCGCACTTCAACCCCCTGGCGCGCGCGGTGGTGGGCGAGCTGGGGTCCATTCGCCACCAGGACGCCTCGCACGCCAAGGCGGTGCTGGGCTGGTCCACACGGCCCGAGGAAGAGAGCATCCTCGACGCGGCGCGCTCGCTGATCGCCCTGGGCATCGTGAAGGTCTGATCGGCTTGTCCGGCGCCACGGGGTTGCTGCCCTCGCAGTGACCGCTCGGCGCCCGTGGTTTCCTCGGGGTGCGGCGCGTGCAGGGCCGGCCCACACTGGCGCTCCTTCTCCCCTGGAGCGCCCGATGACCGGCGAACCTTCACCCCGCCCCCGCGCCATCCTCGTGATCGGTGCCGGCGACGCCACCGGCGGCGCCGTGGCACGCCGCTTCGCGCGCGAGGGCTACATCGCCTGCGTGACGCGGCGCTCGGCCGACAAGCTGCAACCGCTGGTCGAGCGCATCCGCGCCGAAGGCGGCCAGGCCCACGCCTTCGGCAGCGACGCGCGCCAGGAGACGGAGATGGTGACCCTGGTCGAGCACATCGAGCGCGAGATCGCGCCGATCGAGGTGGCGGTCTTCAACATCGGCGCCAACGTGCGCTTTCCCATCACCGAGACCACGGCACGCGTCTACACCAAGGTGTGGGAGATGGGCTGCTTTGCCGGCTTCCTGATGGGCCGGGAGGCGGCCCGCGTGATGCTGCCGCGCGGCCGCGGCACCATCCTGTTCACCGGCGCCACCGCCAGCCTGCGCGGGAGGGAGGGCTTCGCCGCCTTCGCCGGTGCCAAGCACGCGCTGCGTGCGCTGGCGCAGAGCATGGCGCGCGAGCTGTGGCCCAAGGGTATCCATGTCGCGCACCCCATCATCGACGGCGCGATCGACACCGAGTTCATCCGCAGCAGCTTCCCCGAGCGCTATGCGCTGAAGGACCAGCAAGGCATCCTCGACCCCGACCACATCGCCGAGGTCTACTGGCAGATCCACCAGCAGCCGCGCGACGCCTGGACGCACGAGACCGAACTGCGGCCCTGGATGGAGAACTGGTGAGACCCTCGCCGCCGCACACGCACCGCATCATGTCCCCGGGAGATCCACGATGAGCACCCCCGTGCAGTTCCTGTTCGACTTCGGCAGCCCCAACGCCTATCTGGTGCACCAGGTGCTGCCGTCCATCGAGGGGCGCGGCGCCGTGCGCTTCGACCACGTGCCCATCCTGCTGGGCGGCCTGTTCAAGCTGGCCAACAACCGCTCGCCGATGCAGGCCTTCGCCGACATCCCCCACAAGCTGGCCTACGAGCGGCTGGAGATGCAGCGCTTCATCCGCCGGCACGGCCTGTCGGCCTTCCGCATGAACCCGCACTTCCCGGTCAACACGCTGAAGATCATGCGCGGCGCGGTGGCGGCGCAGTCGCTGGGCTGCTCGGGGCCCTATGTCGAGGCGATGTTTGCCGCGATGTGGGAGCAGGGCCGCAACATGGACGACCCGGCCGAGATCGCCGCCGTGCTGCAGGCTGCGGGGCTGGATGCGGCGGCACTGATGGACAAGAGCCAGTCGCCCGAGGTCAAGCAGCGCCTGCTCGACAACACGCAGCAGGCCTTCGAGCGTGGTGCCTTCGGCTCGCCGAGCTTCTTCGTCGGCGACGAGCTGTGGTTCGGCAAGGAGCGGCTGAGGGACGTGGAAGAGGCGGTCGCTGCCGCCGCCGCGCGCTAGGACGAAGGCGCTCAGCCCTCGGCCGACATCGCCATCAGCTTCTGCATGTTGGCCATCGCCGGCATCGCGGCGGCCTTCAGGCGGGTCAGGATGGCGAGCTTCTCGGTGTCGTCGGGCGCGATGCCGGTCAAGAGCCGGCCGAAGCCGTCGAGCCGGCTGTCGCGCATCCACTGGCGCAGCGCCTTGTCCTGCGACCACTGGAACTGGTTCATCGAGCTGATCATCATGGCCGGCACGTAGGCGGCCAGCGTGTGCGGGAAGGGCACGGGCTGGCAGAGCCGGTTCTTGGTCTTGTCGTCCTCGTGGTGCGCCTCGACCCAGGCGATGAGCGCGGCGCTGAAGGTGGGCAGCGGCAGCCGCACGATGGCCGGCACGATGCGGTCGCCCTGGAAGACCGGCTGGATCGGCCGCAGGTCGACGGCCGAGGCCGTGCAGTCGATGCACAGGGTGCCGGGCGCCAGGTCCACGCGACCCTGCTCCAGCACCACGTGGTCGGCCTGCAGCGAGGTGACGCGGCCCAGGCGGATGACGTCCTGGATGCGGCGCAACGCCTGGGCCTCGCCGCGCGAGAGCGTGGCCAGGTGGAACATCGTCGGCCAGCGGTCGGGGTGGATGCGCAGCAGGAAGCCGCAGGCCTCCAGCCGCGCATAGAGATCGTCGATGCTGGTGGCCTGGGCGAAGGCTTCCATCTGGTTCGCCGTGCCGCCCAGGGCTTCCTTGAAGAACTCGAGGGCCGGCTGCGTGGTGAGGCGGTCGACGACCCACGAATCCCGCGGCATCACCCAGCGGATGGAGGCCGGCTTCACGCCCGACTGCAGCAGCCACATCGCCGCATCCATCGCGGTCTTGCCGGCCCCCAGGACCATGAACTGCCTGGGCAGGCCGCGCGGGTCGCGCCCCGAGCCGAGCTGCGGCAGCGCGTTGGGCGGCACCAGCCAGGCGCCCTCGCCCACCTCGAAGCGCGGCGTGTGGGTGGACGGGATCGTCGGGCCGTAGTAGCTGGCGTCGACGATCTTGCGGCGCACGGTCACCGTCACCTCGTCGCCCGACAGGAGGTTCACGACCCGCCCGCCCAGCGCGCCGTCGGCCGCGCCCTGCCAGTCGGACATGGGGTGCCAGCTCACGCGGCCGCTCTCCAGGAAGCGCTGCCGCATGACGCGGTCGTAGTAGGCGTTGATCTCGGCGCCGCTGGCCAGTTCGTACAGGCCCTGGTTCACCCCGGTCGTGTCCTTGCGCCGGCTGCCCAGCTCCATCGAGTTCACGCCGTAGAAGGCCGAGGGCTGATGCAGCGTGACGAAGGGGTAGGCGTCGTTCCAGTGGCCGCCGGGCTTGCCCCGGCGGTCGACCAGGGTGATGTGGGCCTCGGTCTCGCTGAGCAGCGTGTCGGCGAAGGCCATGCCGCTGGCGCCGGCGCCGATGATGAGGTAGTCGGTTTCCAGAGTCGCCACGCGCACCTTTCGAAGTTGCGCACGATGATGAGCGAGCGACCGCTCGCGTGCAACGGGCCTTGCCCGGTGACGCGCCGCGGCGCGTCCTGCACGCCGTGCGCGTCAGGCGCCGTTCAGGCGCACGCGCACCAGGGCCATGCCGGCGGCGGCCTGCGTCGGCTCGACCACCGGCACGCCCAGCGCGTCTTCCAGCGGTGCGCGGTACTGCGCCATGCCGGCGCAGCCCATCACGATGACGTGGGCGCCGTGCTCCTCCACCAGGCGGCGGCCAGTGTCGATCATCTTCTGCTTGGTGCGCCCGGCGTCGGCCAGTTCGGTGACCTGCAGGCCCACCGGCAGCTCGGCCGCCAGGCGGTCGGTGACGCCCATCGCGCCCAGGTAGCGCAGGTGGCGCGGGATCGACTGTGCCAGGATGGCGATGACGCCGAAGCGCTGGCCCAGCGTCAGCGCCGTGAGGACGCCGCATTCGCTGATGCCCAGCACCGGCTTCTTCGTCACCTCGCGCGCGCTGAACAGGCCGGGGTCGCTGTAGCAGGCGATGACGAAGGCGCTGCAGTCGTGGTCGCGGTCGGCGATGAGCTGGGTCATCGGGCCGATCACGCCGTCGACGTCGCGCTGGCTCTGGATGCCCGGCGGACCCTCGCGCAAGGTCACGCACTCGAACTCGGGGCCGCCGGGCAGGCGCAGCGGTTCGAGCGCGCGGTGGATGCCGTCGGTGACGGCCTGCGTCGAATTCGGATTGATGACGAGGATGCGCTGCGACATGGAAGGCTCCGGGTGTTCAGTGGATCTGCACCGACTGCCGCTCGTAGCGCGACAGCAGCCGCACCAGCGGCCACAGCAGGATCAGGTAGATGAGGCCGGCGGCGATGACCGGCGTGGCGTTGTAGGTCACCGACTGCACCTGGCGTGCGGCATACAGCAGCTCGGGCAGCGCCACCACGCTGGCGATGGACGTCAGCTTGACGGCCTCGAGCACGTTGCTCACCAGGTCGGGGCCGACGTTGCGCACGGCCTGCGGCACGATCACCAGGCGCAGGCTCTGCCATCGCGACAGGCCGGTGGAGCGCGCCGCCTCGTGCTGGCCGGCAGGCACCGATTCGATGCCGGCGCGCAGGATCTCGCCGAAGTAGCTGCTGGTGTTGAGCAGGAAGGCGATGGCCACGGCCACGAAGGGCGGCGGCTTCACGCCCAGAAAGGGCAGGCCGTAGGCGATGAACAGCAGCAGCACCAGCGGCGGGAAGGCTCGGAAGAAGTCGGTGTAGACGATGGCCGCCCAGCGCACGGCGCGGTTGTGCACGGTCGACAGCAGCGCCAGCCCCAGGCCGCCGACCATGCCCAGCGGGATGGCCACCACGCACAGCAGCAGCGTCATGCCCAGCCCGCGCAGCAGGTAGGGCGCCGCCTCGCGCAGGATCTGCAGGTTGAAGAAACCGTCGATCAGGGTGTCCATCTCAGCCCCGCCGTGCGATGAGCACCGCCAGCAACGCGCAGGCGGTGCAACCCAGCGGACGCCGCGGACGGGCTTCGCCCGGCCGCCAGCGTCGCCCCCCTCGGGGGGGAGCGGCGGAGCCGCTTCGGGGGGGGATCACCGTTTCCATGAGTACCTGCCTTCCACCCAGCGGCCGAGCCAGACGAGGGGAATGAAGAGGATCAGGTACGCGATGGCGCCCAGCGTCAGCGGCGACGGGTTGTACGAGAACGCATAGCCCGCCTGCGCCTGGTAGAGGATCTCGCCCACCGCCAGCACCGAGGCCAGCGCGGTGTTCTTGGTGATGACGATGGCGCGGTTGGTCAGCGGCGCGATCGTCAGGCGCAGGGCCTGCGGCAGCACCACCCTGCGCATGCACTGGCGCACGCTCAGGCCGGTGGCCCGCGCGGCTTCCCACTGCCCGCGCGGCACGCTCAGGATGCCGGCCCAGACGATCTCCTCGGCAAAGGCCGCCAGCACCAGCGACAGCGAAGGCCGAGAAGCGCACGCCCACGGTGGGCAGCGCGAAGTAGATGATGATGAGGATCACCAGGGCCGGCACGGCGCGGAAGACGTCGGCGAAGAGGATGATCAGCGCGTTCAGCGGCTTGATGCGCAGGCTGCGCAGCACCGCCAGCACGAAGCCGATCACCGTGCCGGTGGCCACCACCGCCAGCGCCAGCAGCACCGTCACCCCCATGCCCTGGATGACCTGCGGCAGGTACTGGCGCATCACCGCCAGGTTGAAGAAGGTGTCGATGAGCTGGTTCAAGGCGTGCTCAACGGTGTTCTACGCTGGCGACGAACTCGCGCACGCGCGCAGGCGCCTCGGGCCCGAAGATGAACGACGGTGCGCCCTGCGCGACGATGTTGCCGCTTTCCATGAACACCACGCGGTCCGCGGCGCTGCGCGCGAAGCCCATCTCGTGGCTGACCACCATCATCGTCATGCCGCTGGTGCGCAGCGTGCGCAGAACGGCCAGCACGCTGCCCACCAGTTCGGGGTCGAGCGCCGACGTGGGTTCGTCGAACAGCACGATGGCGGGTTCGAGCGCCAGCGCGCGTGCGATGGCCACGCGCTGCTGCTGGCCGCCCGACAGTTCGCCAGGCAGCGCCGCCCCGCGGTCGCCCAGCCCCACCTGCTCCAGCGCCTTTAGCGCACGCGCATGCGCCTGCGCTCGCGTCTGCTTGAGCACGTGGACGAGCGCCAGCGCCACGTTGTCGCGCGCGTTCAGGTGCGGGTAGAGGTTGAAGGACTGGAACACCATGCCCAGGCGCCGCCGCATCGCGTTGACGTCGGTACCGGGCGCCAGGATGTTGCGGCCCTCGAACCAGATCTCGCCGCCGGTGGGCTCCTCCAGCCGGTTGCAGCAGCGCAGCAGCGTCGACTTGCCCGAGCCCGAGGGCCCGATGACGAAGACCAGTTCGCCCGGCGCCACGTCGAGGTCGATGCCCTTGAGCACCTCGGTGGCGCCGAAGGTCTTGCGCAGGCCGTGGATGCGCAACAGCGGCGCCGTCGCCGCTGCTCCCGGCGCACCCCCTTCGGGGCGCGCGGCCGGGTTCATTTGCACTTCAGGTCGTGCGGCGTGGCGTCGTGGCCGGGCAGGCCGGGCACGCCCTTGCCCGGGAAGGCCGTCACCGCGGCAGCCCCGGCGGCCGGCTTCACGCCGAACCACTTCTCGGACAGCCTGGCGATGGTGCCGTCCTTCTTCAGGCATTCCAGCGCCATGTCGACCTGGTTGCGCAGCGCGGTGTCGTCCTTGCGGAAGACGGCGGCCCACACGAGGCCCTGGTCGATGGTCAGCGAGGTGAGGTTGAGCTTGCCGGGGTTGCGCGTGGCGGCGTAGGCGGCCACCGTGTTGCCGCCCAGCGTGGCGTCGGCGCGGCCCGACAGCACGGCCTGCACGGCGTCGGAGTTGGTCGGGTAGCTCTCGTACTTGAAGCCGTACTTGCCGGCGTTGTCGATCAGCCACTTGTCGTAGGCCGAGCCCTTGTTCGACGAGATCGTCTTGCCCTTCAGGTCGTCCAGCGACTTCAGGTCGGGCTTGCCGGCCGGCACCAGGAACTGGTAGTAGGTGTTGAGGTAGCCCTCGCTGAACAGCAGGTTGGCGGCGCGCTCGGGCGTCACCGTGGTGGGCGCGCCGACGAAGTCCAGCGTCCTGGCGTTCATCGCCGGGATCAGGCCCGAGAACTCGGCAGCGACGATCTCGACCGGGCGGCCCAGCTGCTTGCCGATCTCCATCAGCAGGTCGATGTTGAAGCCTTCCACGCCCCCGCCCATCTTGGGCATGGCGTGCGGGGCGAAGGTGCCGTCGACCCCGGCCTTCAGCGGCTGGGCCATGGCGGTGGCCGCGGCGGCGGCCAGGACGGTGGCCAGGAAGAACTTGACGCTCGAACGGATCATGGATGCCTCTGTGTTGTGTGCCTTGCGGCGGTGATGATGATGTCGGGCGCTGCGGACGCAAAGCCCGTGCCAACCCGATGTGGGGCCGGGTTCAGCCGTTCTTCGGCGTGACCTCGGCGCCCACGCGGTCGATCAGGATGCGGTAGTGCTCGGGGCGGCGGTGCGCGGCGTAGTTGAACATCGTCCGCTTGAGATCCTGCGCCAGGTCGAGGTCGGCGTCGAAGCTGATCAGCTCGTCGTCCTCGCTCACCGTCTTGGCCACGATCTCGCCCGAGGGCGCGACGATCAGCGAATGGCCGAACATCC
>LNFM01003296.1_pt1 | contig 33509 bp, 33 predicted proteins | sample 596031 | NCBI WGS metagenome assembly LNFM01 (sample SAMN04254537, study PRJNA301005) | activated carbon metagenome | isolation source: dual media filters at the Ann Arbor, Michigan drinking water treatment plant | place: USA: Ann Arbor | reverse complement strand
CCAACATCACCGTCTACACGAACCGTCGCTCCTACTACTTCCACGTCGTCGAGGCGCGCGAGACGCCCCATTACGTGGTGCAGTTCCGTTATCCTGATGCCCAAGTGCAGCCCTTGCGTGCCGTCGCGGCCGATGCGCCGAACGCGAACTACGCTGTCAGCTCGCAGGAGGAATTCACGCCGACGGCAATCTGGGATGACGGCACCTTTACTTACTTCCGCTTTGCACGAAACGCGCCGGTCCCGGCGATCTTCCGCTATGCCAATGGCGGAGAGAGGGCGGTGAACAGCACTTCGCTTGAGGACGGCGTCATCCGCGTCTCTGGCGTGAACCGCCAGTGGGTTCTGCGTCTCGGCGAAGACGAGGTCTGCGTCCAGGACATGGGCCGCGAGGCCACGTCATGAGCCAGGACACCGAAGATCTCGCAGCGCGCCTTGCAGCTCTTGAAGGCACGAGTGCGAAGAAATCCAGCCGCGCGCGGCCATCACCCATGGCCGCACTTCTGGGCATCGGTGGTATCGCGGCATTTGGCGGGTTGGCCTGGGTGGCACTTCAACCCGCACCACCTGCTCCCATGCCAACCGCCGCGCCGGAAGAGTTCCAGACGACTGGCAGCGGCTTTGGGGATCTGGCGACCATGCCAGTCGAGGAAGCTGCACCTGCACCGCCAGAGGAAACCGGCCCCTCTGAAACCGAGCAAGCCCTGATGGAAAGCCTTGCCACGTTGCAAGCCGAGCTTGCCGAACTGCGCGCCCGTCCGACGGAGACCGCAGGCGATGCCGGGGCGGCGGCCATCGCCGATCTCACTGCGCAGATCGCAGCACTCCAGGAGGCTTCAGCCGAGGCGCAGCGTGCGCTCGAGCGGCAGTTGACCGAGCGTGACCGCGAACTCGACCAGTTGCGCATGGACCTCGAAGTGGCATCGCTGACGCCCCCAGAAGCTGGCACTTCAGGGATTGGCGCAGAAGACGCAGCGCTCGCGGAACTGGAACGCCGTCGGATTGCCGAAGCGGAAGCCCGCGCGGAACGGATAGCCTCGCCCATGATCGCTTTCTCGGGCATGGGGTCAGATGCCGATCGCGAAAATGCACAAGAAGCGGCACGGCTCAATGAAGACGAGGCCTTCGTGCGGGGGGGCGCAGACCCAGCACCGGTGACGCGCGCTGAGGTGATCGTGAACCCCGGAAACACCGTCGTGCAAGGCACGATGATCCAGGCCGTGACCGAGACGGCCCTCGACAGCACGCTGCCCGGCGCGATCCGAGCCATTGTCTCCGAAGACGTGCATTCCTTCGATGGCACGCGCGTCCTGATCCCGCGTGGGGCGCGCCTCATCGGGCGCTATCGCTCCGATGCGGCGCTCGCGCAATCGCGGGTCATGGTGGCCTGGGACCGGATTATCCTGCCCGATAACCAGACCGTAGAGATCAGCGCCTTCGGCGGGGACGAGCTGGGACGGACCGGCACAACCGGTTTTGTCGACACCCGCTTTGCGCAACGCTTCGGCTCGGCTGCCCTGATCTCGCTGATCGGGGCTCTCCCTGCCGCTGCCGCAGGCCAGATAGAAGACGAGGCAGTGGCCGATGTTGCAAGCGATGTCGGAGCCGATCTTGGCGACAGCACCCAAAGCGTGATGCAGGACTATCTCGCGATCCGCCCGGTGATCCATGTCGATCAAGGTACCCGCATCACGGTCATGGTCGACCGCGACCTGGAGATTTTTTGACATGGCGGCGAGCTATCTCGAAGCCTCGCTCAACCGGCTGGGCGCGCCCGTGCAACGGGACGACACGATCGAGATCTGCATCAACCCCGACGGGCGGGTCTGGGGCGAGTTCCAGGGCGATCACTTCATGCGGTGTCTCGGCACGCCGCTGACTCAGACCGAGATCAAGGATCTCGGCAACCAGATCGCCTCGGCTGCCTCGACCACGCTCAGCACCAAGAAGCCCATCGTCTCGGTTTCGATCCTCTATCGCGACCGGCCTATCCGCGCGCAGGTGATCCAGCCACCGGCAGTGGAAGGGGGGTTTTCCATCTCGCTGCGGTTCTTCTCCTCCCTGCCGCTCGAGGCGATCCGGCTCGGCTTCCTGTTTGGCAAGGAACGCAGTCTTGAAGGCCTGCGCCGCGAACGGAACGCTGCGCTGCGCTATGTGGTGGCTTCAGGTGACATCGACGCGGCCTTGCGGTTCTGCGTTGAGAACAAGCTCAACATGATCGTCTCGGGCGGCACCTCGACCGGCAAGACCGTCGCCGCCCGCAAGATCCTCTCGCTGATCCCGCCCGCAGAGCGGATCATCACGATCGAAGAGGCGGCAGAACTGCGCCCCGAGCAGCCGAATGCCGTGACGCTGATCGCCGACCGGGACACGGATGCCCGCAGCGCCGATGTGCTACTGGCCTCGACCTTGCGCATGCGGCCCGATCGGATCGTGCTGGGGGAGGTCCGTGGACGCGAGGCCATGACCTTCCTCGAGGCGATCAACACTGGGCATGGCGGCTCGCTCACCACCCTGCACGCCGAGACCCCGCAGCTGGCCGTCCGCCGTCTCGCCATCGCCGCGCTAAAGACCGATGTGCCTATGACCTATGCCGACATGGTCGATTACATCGAGGGCTCCATTGACGTGATCATCCAGGCCGGGCGCCATGACGGCGCCCGCGGCATAACCGAATTCTTCCTGCCAGGGCAGGCAACGCATCCAGACCATATCGCGGGTCAAACCGGGGGTGCTGCGCACCCCAAGGTCGCGGCCGAATGAACCGAAAGGAAATCCCTATGCGTCAGACCATCCTCGCCGCCGCTGTCACCTTGCTGGCCGCTCCCCTCGCGGCCCAGACATCGCCTCAGGTGACCTACGACCTGACCGTGACCTTGACCCCGCAGCAATACCGGATCTGCAACGACCGGCCGGCGCGTCCAACCTGGATGGACGAGGTTCCCGCGCGCGAGTCCTACAAGGCGCTGACGCTGATGGACCTCTATGAATTGCGGGCATGGGAACAGATCGTCGAGACAGGCAACTGCGGCTGCGACGTCCGCTTCCCGGAATGGGAAGATGCGTCCGGCGAATTCGATGAAATCTACCTCATAGCCTCAGCTGCGGAACACACGGCAGCGCAGCGGGACATCAGACAGCAGCGCAATGATCTTCGCCACGCAGTACAGGACCTCTGCGAAGCACAAGGCAACTGGTAATGAGCGTCGTCAGCTGGATGGTCGAAACCGCTGACGGTTTCCTTGTCGATGCGGCCGAGTCTCAGTTTGGGGCTGTGGCCAGCAACACCGGCACGATCGTCCTGCTGATGGTCACCCTCTCGTTGATCGGCGTCTGCATCAACATGGCCTTCCAGTTCCGAAGCATGGATGGGGCCAGCTTCTTCTGGTACCTCGTCAAGTTGACGCTGATAGGGCTCTTTGCCTTCAACTGGGCAAATTTCAACGCGGTGTCCAACGCCCTGATTGGGGGCCTCGACTATGTTGCTGGCGCGCTGGTGTCGTCGGTCGGTGGAGGAGGGGCAGGGGCCAGCCACTTCGCGGCAGAGTTCGACAATCTGATCGAGCGCTTCGCCACCTACCTCAACGCGATCGGCAGCAACCTGAACTGGATGACTGGCGCGATCCTTGGCGGCATCGGCCTGGTGCTCCTCAGCCTCCTTGGCTTCATGACCGGCATCGTCCTCATCTTCGCCAAGATGATGCTGACCCTGATGCTTGGCCTCGCCCCGATCATGGTCGCGTTGTCGCTCTTCGATGCGACCAAGGACTTCTTCCACAGGTGGGTCTCGACGACGATCAGCTACGCCTTCTATCCGATTGTCATCGCCGCCATGTTCTCGACCGTCGTCGGCATGGCGAATTCGCTGCTGGCACAGCTCGGTGACCCGAACTCGGCAACCAACATCGGCTCACTGGTGCCATTCTTCGTGATGGTGTTCCTGGCCAAGGGCTTTGTCGCGGCAACGCCGCTCATCGTGCGGGGGATATCCGGGAACTTGATGGTGGTTGCAGCACCTGCGATCGTCAGCGGATCCGCAGGCGTGCTGCGGGGGCTGGTGAATACGTCAGGTGTGCAGGGCAGGGCGCGGATCGGCGCGCTTACAACTGGTGAGGCGATCGGGCGCGGGGCAATGCAGGCACCCACAGCCGTGCGGAGCGCTGCGGCGACGGCAAGCGCGCAGGTGGTCAGGATGGCTGAGAGGGCGAAGCGGTTGGGGCGGTGATGAAGTCACATTTGGCTCATAACCTGAAGGTCACAGGTTCAAATCCTGTCCCCGTAACCAAAAATACCAAACATATCAAATACTTGAACAGCGCCCCACAGGGCGATTTCTGCATTCCCCATTCTACATCAACGCCACATCAACGTTCGACGAGGCCCCCGGAGAAGCGGGGGCTTTTTTGCTTCAGGCATCGGGAATCCACCGTGGTAATGGCCCGGCATGATGGAGTTCCGCACCCTTCACGATAACCATTCCGACCTCGCACATTCGCCCTTGGTACGCGCGGCGCGGCTAACGTTGCGCTATGCTCAGGAACTCGGATGCATCGGTCGGACCAAGACAAACGCCTTCAGGTGTGTCTTCTTACACCGGGCGGTCGAGAACTCTGACTAGCCCGGAAAATGCGCGGAGGGAATGTTCCGCTACAGACGAGTCATCAATGAATGCGAATTCCCGCCGCTCGATGTTGGGCCTGGATGGCGACCGTGATGCCGATCAGCGCCACGGCAATGATCGCCCAGTGCAGGGTGTCGAGATGGGGCACTAATAGCAGGATGGCGGATTGGATTTCAGCTCAACCTCTTGCGCCACTTCTACACCTGCCGCGCCGACGGTCGCCTCGCGCTGAAGGCGCCGGGTCAAGCCGTTTAATCTCCATGCCTTGAATATGGACTTGATAGCGCCAAGGGTCCGCAGCTACGCTTCGGAAACACCCGAAAAAGTGGCCAATATGCCTTCCTTTTCCTTCACCATCCCACTTCTTGAAACGGACAGACTGATACTACGCGAATACAGGCAGACGGATTTTGATGCCTTCGCGGCTTTCTACGAAACCCCGCGCTCTTGTTTCATCGGCGGGCCATTGTCCAGGGAACTGGCTTGGCGGGGTCTGGCGGCCCACCTTGGCCACTGGGCCTTGCGCGGGTTTGGTTTCTGGGCGGTCCAGGAAAAGGCGACGGGCACCTTTTGCGGCCATGTCGGTCTGTGGCATCCCGAAGGCTGGCCCGAGCCTGAGGTGGGCTGGGTGCTTATGGGCCCGGCTGAGGGCAAAGGCATTGCGCTGGAAGCAGCCCTTGCAGCCAGGCGCCATGCCTACCGCTGGTTGCACTGGCCCACGGCGATCAGCATGATCGATCCCGCGAATACAAGGTCACTGCGGTTGGCCGAGCGTATGGGGTGCCGGCATGAAAGTGACTTTACCCATGTCCGTCTGGGGTTGATGCAGGTGTGGCGTCACCCGGCGCCCGATGACCTTGAAGGAGATTGACACATGACCACCCTCTTGGCCGAACCCGTGGTGCATATCGATGACGCGCGTTTCAAGGTGACCGAATGGCGCTTTGCCAAAGGGGCCGAAACCGGCGGGCACGTCCACGGGCATGATTACGTGATCGTGCCCCTGACTGATGGACTCCTGTGGCTCGAGGAGCCGGGCGGCGTGCGGCGTGAAGCCCCCCTGACCCAAGGCGTGCCCTATTCCCGTCGTGTGGGCCTGTCGCACAACGTGATCAACGCTGGCAGTGCACCCTTGGCCTTCCTTGAGGTTGAGGTGGTGGATGACGCCGTAGCCAATCGGCGGACCGAGGTTCTGATCCGCTTCATGGCGGCGTGGAATGCACGCGATGTCGAGGCGCTGATGGCCTGCATGGCTGCAGATTGCGCGTTCCATTCCTCGGCCGGACCTGACGCCGAGGGGGCCCGTCATGTGGGCCGCGACGCCGTACGCACAGCCTATGCCGCCATGTTCGAGGCCTTTCCAAAAGCCGCCTGGACTGCCGACCGCCACCATGTTGCGGGCGATACCGGCCTGTCAGAGTGGCGCTTTGCCGGCACGAACAAGGCCGGCAGTCAGGTGGAAATGCAGGGCTGCGATATCTTTCGCTTCGACGGCGATCTGATTGCCCTGAAGGATTCCTATCGCAAGGCGCGAAGCTAAAGCTTGCGGTTGTAACGGATGAAGGGCGTGACAACGGCAATACGGTCATAAAGCTGGCGCGCCTGCGTGTTGAAATCCTGCGTCAGCCAGTAGACCATCGGCGTGCCCGCCGCATCGCCCACTGCATAGACCGCCTCGATCAATGCGCGCCCCGCGCCCGTGCCGCGCAGTTCGGGGTCAACGTAAAGGTCTTGCAGATAGATTACGTCCTCGACCTTCCACGCGTGGCGGTGCGACAAGTAATGGGTCAGCCCGACCAGCTTGCCTTCCTGTTCCGCCACCAGACAGTTGAAGTCGCGCGGATCGTCGCCCAGCAGGCGGGCGAAGGTGGACTGATAGACCGCCTCTGGAACCGTGGTCTCGTAGAACTCAAGATAGCCCGTCCACAATTTGCGCCACTGGGGTTCGTCTTCGGGGCGCAGGGGGCGGATCGTGCAAGGTGCCATGGGGTGTCCTATCGGGTTGATGGGGGCAGCGGGCGGCCCAGAAAGCGGTGGAGAGACTTTTCAAGATCCTCTGGGCGATAGCCGCGACCGATGAAAACGATGCTGTGATCCTGACCCTGATCGGGCTGATCTGGCAAAATCTCTGGCGATTGCACAACTTTGCGCACCGTTTGCAGCAAAAGACGCCCCGCCGGGGTGCGGATCACGCCCTTGACACGCACCAGATCATCGCCACGCGCATGAAGCAACGCCGACAGCCACAGTGTGAAGGCTGACCAGTCGATGGCGGGGTCAACCCGAACCTGTGTCGGAAGGATCGGGCCACTACTGTCATCTTCGGGCAGGGGCGGCAGAGGGGCCGGGATCGTTCCGGCAGGCAGGGGCGGCAGGGTGACTGTCTCGCCCAGAACGGCGGCGGCAATGTCGGCTCCGGGGTTCAGCACGGCAAGCGTGGCGCGCAATACGGCAAGATTGGTCGGGGTGCAGGCGTCCGTCTTGGTCAGGATCAGCCGATCCGCCGCCCCCACCTGCCGCCGCCCCAAGGGTTCGGTCGTCAATTGCGACAGCGCGTGCAGCGCATCAACCGTGACCAGCCCTTCACCGACAAGGATATGGTTCACCAACACCGGGTCGCCCTGAATGGCCGCAACGATGGCCCCCGGATCGGCCAAGCCGCTGGTTTCAAGAACAATCCGGTCGACACGCGTAGCGCCCGTCCGGCTGCGCTCATCACAAATCCGGCGCAACGCGTCGATCAGCGCGGCCTTGCCCGTGCAGCAGCAACACCCCCCTGCAAGCAGCGTCACGTCGCCAAGTAGAGCGTCATCCACCGCCGTTTCCGCCGCCTCGTTCACGATGACAAGGACGCTCTCGCCAAAGGCTCCGACATGCAACTGATGGCGCAGCCACGTTGTCTTGCCGGACCCCAGATAGCCGCCAAGGATTGTCAGCCGCAGCCGACCTTCCGCAGCGGGGCTAGTCATCGCCCAGATACCGGGGGTCAAGGGGGTCGATGGGGTGGCCGATCAACCGCTCTGCCTCGACCCATAGGTCGTTCAGGTTCTGAACAATTGTCTGCGCACCCAAAAGCGTGGACAGCTGTATCCCTGGCACGGTGCCGCCGTCATAGGCAGACAGCCCATAGGGGCGCAGGATGGCGTTCAGCACGCCGGCCCTGTGAAACCGCGCCCGCAAACGGTCCCCGGGGGTGGTGGCACCTGCATCCGTCCAATGCCCCGGAACGGCCGGGTTGCCGCAGGCGTTGCACATGGTGAGAACCCTTGGAAGGCCAGCCGGGGCAGCAAAGGACCGCCCCGGCCTATCACGTCAGATCACCTCGGGGCGCGCCGCGCCGCCAAAGGGATAACGCTTGCGGAAGTCGTTGGCGATGTCTTCAAACGTTGCCCATTCGACACCCGAATGCTTCGAGATGTATTCGATCAGACGCTCCAGCATAAGCAGCACTTGCGGGCGGCCCGCTACATCCGGGTGGATGGTAAAGGCGAACACCGCGTAATCCATCTCGCGGTAGACCCAGTCGAACTGGTCGCGCCACATTTCCTCGATATCGCGCGGGTTGACGAAGCCGTGGCTGTTGGGGGCCTTCTTCATGAACATCATCGGCGGCAGATCGTCGACATACCAGTTGGCCGCGATATCGACGAGGTCGATTTCCTTGCCGTGCTTAAGGGGATGCATCCACTCCTTGGCGGTCTTGGAATAGTCGATGGTGTTCCAGCTGTCGCCAACGCGGGCGTAGAAGGGCTGGAAGTCGCGATAGCCCTGGCTGTGGTCATAGGTAAAGCCGTGCTTCAATAGCAACGCGGCGGTCGAGTTCGACATCTCCCACCAAGGCGCCACATAGCCGCGCGGGGCCGCACCGGTGAGGCCCTTGATCAGCTCGATCGACTTGACCAGAACGTCTTCTTCCTGGCTGGGGGTCATGGCGATGGGATTTTCGTGCAGATAGCCATGCGCGCCGACTTCGTGACCGCCCTTTACGATCATCTCCATTTCGTTCGGAAAGGTCTCAAGGCTGTGCCCAGGGATGAAAAAGCTGGTCTTCAGATCATATTTCTTGAACATCCGCAGTAGGCGGGGGATGCCCACCTCAGTCGCAAAGATACCACGCTGGATGTCGGACGGGCTGTCGCCGCCGCCATAGGATCCGATCCACCCGGCGACCGAGTCAATATCGGTGCCGAAGGCGCACATTATTTTCTTAGCCATGTGAAGTTCCTCCTCAGGGTTATGCAGTGGGCCAAAGCGGGTCGATCAGACCCGTCGGGAAGGCAAGGCCGTAGTCAAGCGGCGGCTGGATCACATACTTGCGGTCGAAAGGCAGCCAGTCATAGGCAACCCCGGACCTGACGATGTAGGGCCAGTCGGGATGCGCGAAGATCGGGCGCCCGATGGCCACGACATCGGCCGCGCCGCTGGTCAGGGCCGCCTCGGCCTGCGGGCCATCGGCGATGCCGCCATTGGTGATCATCGGCTTGCCCGACGCGCGCCGCACAACGGTGGGCAGCGGTGTCGGGTCGTCGGTCTGGCGATTGGTCAGATAGTCAAAGCTGGACCAATGGAGCGCGTCAAACACTGACTCTTTCAGCGCTGCCCCGATCGCCTCGGCATAGGCCACACCGGGCCAGGCGCCAACAAAGTCGTCAACTCCGTCCTGACTCAGCCTGAGGGTGATCAGCTTGTCCGGGCCAATGGCAGCACGGATCTTCTCACCGACCAGCTTTGCAAACCGCACGTTGTTTTCGGGCGAGCCGCCAAATTCGTCTGTGCGCAGGTTGGTCTTGGGGTTGATGAACTGCCACAGCAGATAGCCATTTGCGCCGTGCACCTCGACCCCGTCCGCACCGGCGGCGATCGCGCGCTTGGCACCGGCGGCAAAGCCGTCTGCCACAGCGTGGATCTCCTCGACACTCAGGGCGCGGGCGGGGCCGAAGGTTATCTTTGGCCAATCCCCCGCAATATTGCGGATATCCCTTTCGTAGGTGCTGTCGGTGTAAAGCGACCAGCCTTCGCTTTGCGTGGCCGACGCGCTGACCGGGGGCTGCCCGTTCAGCACCCGCGGGTCGGACACGCGGCCCCCATGCATCAGTTGGATGATGATCCTGCAATCATGCGCATGCACGGCATCGCACACCCTCGCCCAGCCGGCGACATGGGCATCATTCGCAATGCCGGGTTGCGACAGGTAGGATTTCGATTGCCAGGCGTCCTGTTCATAGGTGCCTTCAGTGATGACCAGGCCCAGCCCGCCCCGGGCGCGGCGGGCATAGTAAGCCACCATCTCATCGGTTGGGGTGCCATCCGCAGTTGCCATCTGCCGCGTCAGTGGGGCCATGGCGATCCTGTTGCGCAAGGTCAGCGGGCCTAGCGTGACCGGGGAAAACAAGGTCGGAAATACTTCGGTCATGGTCATCCTCTGACAAGTTGCTCGACGGCGAGTCCTGCGGACAGCACAGCGCCGTCCTGCCCGTGTGGGGCGCACAGCATGAACCCGGTTGGCATGGCGTCACCGTCCTGCCCCGAAGGGATCGACAGTCCGCACCAATCCAGAAAGTTGCCGATCGCGGTGTTGCGCAGGGTGCGAAAGTTGTGGTGGAAGAACACCTCGACGTCGGCTTCAAGCGGCGCGACCGGCATGGCGACTGACGGGGTCGTAGGGCAGATCAGCAGCGCGTTGCCCAGACGCGCGTTGATCCGGGCGATCCAGTCCTGACGCCCATGGTAAAGGCGGATCAGATCGACCGCCGTCATGCCTTCCGCCATACGGATCCTGCGGACGACGCGGGGATCGATCCGGTCAGCCTCGGGCCCGGACAGGCGTTCCTTGTGCACATCCATCGCCTCGGCCGACGTGAGCGGACCATAGCGCCCCATCAGTTCGACCACCTGCCGCAGTTCGGGCAGGGCGATAGTGCGAACACGGGCACCTGCGGCGGTCAGCCTGCGTACCGCCGCCTCAAAGTTCTCGGCAACGGCGGGTGACAGGTCATCGAACATCACCGCATCGGGGATGACGAGATCAAGCGTTGCAAGGGACACAGCCACAGCAGCAGGGGCGCGCAAGCCGCGCAGGGCGGCATCGGTCAGCACACAATCGGCAACCGTCTGCGACAAGGGGCCAAGCGTATCAAGGCTGCGCGACAGTGGAAAAACCCCTTCCATCGGGTAGTGCCCGACCGACGACTTGTAGCCAACCACGCCGTTGAACGAGGCCGGTATCCGGATCGATCCCCCAGTATCCGTACCGATGGACAACGGCACGATGCCGGCAGCCACAACAGCCCCGCTGCCCGAAGATGACCCCCCGGGTGAGCGCGCCACCAGCGGATCGCGAGGGTTGCGCGGAGTGCCGTAATGCGGGTTCAGCCCGATGCCAGAATAGGCAAATTCGGTCATGTTGACTGTGCCGATACTTATCATGCCGGCGCGCATCGCGGCGTTGACCAAGGTGGCATCCTCGATTGCCGGCGCGGCATCGCGCAGCACTGCCGAGCCTGCCGTGGTCACCGAGCCGCGCAGATCAAACAGGTCTTTCCACGCCATCGGCACGCCATCGACCAGACTGGCCGGATTGCCCGACCGCAGCCGTTCACGCGCAGCCCGCCCCTCGGCCTCGGCGCGGGGGCGCAGGGTGCGGATGAACAACGCCGGATCGGCGTGGGTGTCGACGCGGTCAAAGACCTCTGCCACCAGATCAACCGGGTCGCGGCGGCCGTTCCGAAGGTCACGAGCCAGGTCTTGAACGGTGCCGATAGACATGCCCGCCCCTATTCCACGATCAGGGTGGCATCTTCGGGCGACCATGCGACTAGGCCCGCCTGGCCCGCGACCAGAAGGCCACGATACTTGTCGGCATGGCCTTCCAGACTTACGGCATCACCGTTGGGCAAGGTCAGCGCGATCTGCATGATATGACCAACCAGCTGCAACCGGTTGATTTGGCAAGGAATGACATTCGCACCATATCGCGCGCGCGCTTCGGCCTCGGGCATTGTGCCTGGCAGGACATGCATCGCCTCGGCCGGAAGCACGATGGAAACCGCAGCACCTGGTGCCACCGGTGCTCCGCGTTCCAGCGCCTCCAGCGGCCCGAAGGCCGATTCCACATGCACCTTGCCCCCAGCGGTTGCGCGAGCCTTGCCGGAAATCAGCGTGTTGGCCCCGATGAACCGCGCCACGAACAGGCTGGATGGGCGAGTGTACAATTCGCGCGGCGGGCTGATCTGTTCGACGCGGCCGGCGTTCATCACGACGATCCGGTCGGACAGGGCCAGCGCCTCGGACTGCGCATGGGTCACAAAGACAAAGGTGATGCCCAGATCGCGCTGCAAAAGCTTCAGTTCGTTCTGGATGCTCTTGCGCAGGTTCGCGTCCAGCGCCCCCAAGGGTTCATCCAGCAGCAAGATGTCCGGCTCGACCACCAGCGACCTTGCCAATGCGATCCGCTGCCTCTGGCCGCCCGAAAGGCGCGTAGGGCGTACATCGGCCACTTCGGTCAGGCCCAGCTTGTCAAGAATGCGGTCCACCTTGCGGTTGGCCTCGGCAATCGGCGTCTTCTTCACTTCCAGTCCGAAATGCACATTCTGCCGCACGGTCATGTGCGGGAACAGCGCATAATTCTGAAAGATCATCGAGGTCGGCCGCTGCTCCGGGGCCAGATCATTCACCCGATTGCCGCGGATCAGCAGATCGCCAGATGTGATGGTCTCAAACCCCGCAATCATGCGCAGCGTCGTGGTCTTGCCGCAGCCGGACGGCCCAAGGAAGGCGATGAACTCGCCCTTGTCCACATCAAGGTTGAAGTCGATCACGGCTGGCGTGCCGTTATCGTAAACCTTGCCGATATGCGAAAGTTGCAGGTCATAGGCCAAAGGATAGCGTCCTCGCTTGCGGGTCGTGATGGGCCGGGGCGCAGGGCTCCGGCCCAGTTTTCAAGGATCAGGCAGACAGGAATTCATCCCACTTCTGGATCAAGAGGTCGTACTCATCCGGCCACTGGTGCCAGTAGGCGACGTTCGCAGCGCGCGTCTCCAACGAGCCGCCGTCGCGCAGATCGCCTTCCTTGATGCCACGATCTTCCGGGCCAACCCATGGAGCGCCTTCATACCAGAAGGCGTACTTCTCCGGCGCCATGACGGCCTTGACCTTGTCGTTGGGCGAATAGTAACCCTGCTCGGACACAGCAACGGCAGGGCCGCCGGACAGCCAGTAGTCGGCATAGGCGGTGACCGCATCGAGGTTCGGCGAGGATTTCAGCGCCGAGACACCGATTGCCCAGCCGCGGTAGCCCGTCTTCATCGTGGCGTAAGAGCACTGAACACCCTGCGCCTTAACGGCCATGACAGCAGGCTGCCACGCGTCGGCGATGATCATCTCACCCGAAGCCAGCAGGTTGACGAGTTCGCCGAAGTCACCCCAGAGGGCGCGGAACTGGCCTTCCTTCTTCTTCGAGATCAGGAACTTGGCAGCTTCTTCGATGGCGGCGGCATCCGGATTGCCCGGGTTTGCCACGCTTAGCAGGCCCAGTTCGTTCATCGCCATGATTGCCTGACCAAAGGCTATCAGCGGGTCAACGTTCAGACCGGTCTTGCCCTTGAACTTCGGATCAAAAAGCGAGGACCAATTCGATGCTTCTTCCGCATCGACGAGGTCGGGACGGAACCCGATCGAGTCGAAGTTGTAGACCGTCGGCACCATGTTCAGTGCGGTCTGGGTTTCATCGGTCCAGATCTGGCCAACGATCTGCGCGCGCGGTTCCCACTTGTCGGATGGCTTGAGGAAGCTTTCCCGGATGCCAGTCCAATTCGTCAGCGCCGAGGTCTGGATCGGCGAGACGAGTTCGGTCTGGACGATCGATGGCAGGCGCTCGCCGATGATTTCCCAGCAGTCGTACGCGGTCGAACCCGACAGCAGTTCCGTCTGGGTGTTCGGGAAGATGTCAGCCTTGCCCGACACTGATTTAACACCGGACAATTCCTTGAATTCGTTCAGGATACGCTCCTGTACGGTTACGGACAGGCCGACGGTGCGCAGTTCCTGGGATGCAATATCTTGCGCGAAGGCCTGCTGCGCACCTAGGAACGGCATACCGCCTGCGGCAAGCGCCGCAGAGCCTGCGGTGCCCTGCAGGAACTTCCGTCTGGAAAGAGACATATTGTTCATTCTACTACCTCCTGTGGTCTTTGTTTGGTTCAGTCTTCTCGTCATGCTGTCGGGTCAGTAGCGCCCGACAAGCAGTCCTCCGTCCACGACCACGACCTGTCCGGTCATGTATCGGGCGCCGTTGGATGCCAAAAACAGGATCACATCGGCGATGTCTTCCGGCTCGCCGATCCGTCCCATGGGAATGTATTCGCCGCACTTGTCGGCATCGGGACCGACAGAATGTTCCTTCGATAACAACTGCGCTGTGCGGATGTAGCCGGGGGCGACGCCATTCACCCGGATGCCGTCGCGGGCCAGTTCCACCGCAAGCCCGCGGACAAGCCCCACAACCCCGGCCTTGGCCGCCGAATAATGGACATGCTCATCCCAGCCGTATGCGACGCCCATGATCGAAGACAGTGCAATGACCGAGCCTGACTTGCGCGCCTTCATCCCCGGAAGGGCGGGCCGCACGATGCGGTAGATGCCCTTGAGGTCGATGTCGAAGGTGTGATCCCACTTTTCATCCGTCAGCAGCGGCAAGGGCACCCGATGCGCGATGCCCGCATTTGCAACGATCGTGTCAATCTGGCCGTGGCGCGCCTCGACTGCGGCCACCACCGCGTCGGCCCCTTCGGTCGACCGCACGTCCAGCACCATGAATTCGGCGCTGCCGCCCGCGGCGGTTATTTCGGCCACAACGGCGTTGCCTTGCGCTTCCAGAACGTCGGTCACGACCACATGGCTGCCAGCCTTGGCAAAAGCCAACGCGGCTGCACGGCCGATGCCGATACCTGCGCCGGTAATCAGGGTGATTTCGATCAAAGCATCACATCTCCGGAATTCGGGCCAAGCGTCTGACCCACGAACAACGACGCGGCGGGCGAACACAGGAAGGCCACCGTGGCTGCCACTTCCTCGGGTTCGCCAAAGCGGCCAAGCGGCAGTTGCGCGGCCTTTCCACGCAGCCAATCCTGTGACAGGCTGCGCACCAGCGGGGTGTTGATCGGGCCAGGTGCCACCGCATTCACCCGCACGCCCTGCACTGACACTTCGCGCGCCAAGGCCTTGGTCAAGCCGATGATTCCGGCCTTGGCGGCCGAATAATGCACCAGTTCAACCCCGCCCACCTGACCCAGCTGCGAGGCGATGTTGACGATCACCCCCGCGCCCCGCGCCAGCATCCCCTTCAGCACCGCCTGGGTGCAAAGGAAGGTGCCGCGCAGATGTACAGCGATCATCCGGTCAAAATCCTGCACTGTCAGATCGGTGAAACGCCCCTGATGCACATGGCCCGCGTTGTTGATCAGGTGACTGACCGGCCCAAGGGCGGCCTCGGCCTTGGCCACCATCGCGGCCACGTCCGCCTCGACCGACACATCGCCCGCACAGGCCACACTTCCGATTTCGGCTGCAACAGCCTCGGCTGCCTCTGCGCGGAAGTCGTTCACCAGAACCTTGTAGCCATCCGCCGCCAGCTGGACCGCAATCGCGCGGCCGATGCCAGACCCGGCCCCGGTGACGATCGCGACGCTCATACGATGTCCTCCTGCATGGCCATCTTGCGGGCACGACGGACCGACAGGGCCATCAGGATGCCGTAGACCGACAGCAGCGCGAAAGAGAACAGCGTGGTCAGCACCCCGAAGGCAAAGATGTTGGGATGAATCTCGACCGAGAAGGTGCCGTAGATCGCCAATGGCAAGGTCTGGTCCCGTCCAGAGGCAAAGAGGGTGCGCGGGAATTCGTCCAGCGACAGGGTGAAGGCGAACAGCATCGCCGACAGGACGCCCGGAAAGATCAGCGGGAAGGTGACCCTGCGAAAGGTGGTCCACGGGCTGACACCAAGCGACCATGCCGCTTCCTCGACCGAGGCATCAAAGCGGTTCAGGATCGCTAGCATCACCAGAAACGCGAAGGGGAAAGTGTAGACCACATGGGTCGCGAAGGCGGTGGTGTACCAGTGCCGCTCGATCCCGATGATGTTGTTGGCCAGAAGCGATGTGCCAAGGCCGGTCAGCACGCCCGGGACCATCATGCCCAACACGATCAGATAGAACACGAGGCTTGCGCCCTTGAACCGTTTGCGGAACGCCTGTGCGGCCATCACACCCAGCACGGTAGACGTGACCATGGTCATGAAAGCCAGGAACAGCGACCGCATCAGCGCCTCACCCACCGGCAGCGGGGCAATGCGCGATGGCGGTGTCAGGCCAAAGATGTGGCGATACCAATAGGTTGACCACTCGATGATTGGAAACTGTGGCCCGCCCTCCGGCCCCTGCTGGAACGAGATGATCGTCAGGACCACGAACGGCCCGTAGAGAAACAACAGAAACGCGGCGACATAGACGCCAAGGATGGGTTTGAGGATGCGCGATTCCATTCCCTACAGCTCCCGCTTCAGATCGACGATCCGCAGAAAGCCCGCAATCACGATGCCCATGACCACCGTCAGGATCACCCCAACCACTGACGCCATCGCCCATTTCAGCGACCCGACCTGCGTGACGATGATATTGCCAAGAAGGTTAACCTTCCGGCCTGACAGCGCGCCTGACGTGGCAAATTCACCCAGCACCATGACGCTGACAAAGATCGCGCCGACCACGACACCGGGCAGGGACAGCGGGAAGATGATCTTCCAGAAGATCCGCCCGAAGCCTGCCCCAAGATCACGCGCCGCCTCGATGATGTTGCGATCAATCCGGGCCAACATGAAGGCGATGGGCCCCACCATGAACACGCAGTAGATCTGCGTCATGCCGATGATGACCGACAGTTCGGTGAACAAAAGCACCTCGATCGGCTGCTGGATGATGCCAAGCTTCAACAAGATGATGTTGATGGCACCCTCCTTGCCCAGCATTGGCCGCCACGCCAGCACCCGGATCAGGAAAGACGTCCAGAACGGGATGACGCAGATCACCAAAAGGATGGTGGACAGGGTCTTGCTCTTGACCAGCAGGCCCACGAACAAGGCAGTCGGATAGCCCACGATGAATGTTGTTGCCAAAACGATCAACCAGATCCGCATGGTCGTCCACAGCGACCCGATATAGGTGTCGGACGCGAAGAACTGCTTCCAGCTGGCCAGCGTCGGATCTGGCGAGATGTTGAAGGTCGTTTGCGTCCAGAACGAGACATAGACGATCATCATGATTGGCAGGATCAGGAACAGCGCCATCCAGATGATACCGGGCAGCAGCAACAGTCGGGTGGTCCAGTCCTTGCGCAGAACAGATGCGGTTGCGTCAGACATCAGCGCGCCTCCCGGCCAAATACGATGGCGTGGTCAGGGTTCCAGGTCAGCAGATAATCCTGCTTCGGGGCATAGGTTTCGGGGGCGCCCAGACTGAGGTGGTGCTCCATCTCGACTACTTTGCCGTCACCGGTCTCAAAGAAGTTCATGATCGATGAACCGAGGTATTCCGATGCGATGAAGGTGGCCTTCACCGCCGGCCCGTCGGATCTTGCCGAGGCCGGGTGAACCTGCATCCGGTCATAGCGCACGGCATAGATGTCGCGGTCGGATTTGCGGGCGGTCGGGGCGGCGACACTGCCGAACACGCCGGTGAACTGACCGCCGCTTAGCTTGCCCTCGAACAGATTGAAACGGTTCAGGAAATGCGCCACGTCTGGCGATGCGGGCGCGCTGTAGACATCGTCAGAAGCGCCAGTCTGGATGATCCGGCCCCGGTCCAGCACGACTACACGGTCCCCCATCGCCAGTGCTTCGTTCTCACTTCCCGTAACATGGAGGAAGGTGACGCCCAGACGCTCACGGATGGCGCGCAGTTCATTGCGCATCCGCCCGCGCAGGTTGGCATCCAGCGCACCCAATGGTTCGTCCAGCAAGACCAGCTTCGGCTGCATGGCCAGCGTGCGCGCCAAGGCCACCCGCTGCCGCTGCCCGCCCGAGATCTGGTCAACGCCGCGGTCTTCCATCCCGGCAAGGCCCACCATGGCGATCACTTCCCGTGCGCGGCGATCAACCTCGTCGGCGGGCAGGGGATTCTTGCCATAGGTAAGGCCGAAGCCCACGTTCTTGATGACCGTCAGATGGGGGAACAGGGCGAAGTTCTGAAAAACGAACCCGATGCCGCGCTCATGCGCGGGCAGAAAGGTTATGTCGCGCCCTTCGAAGAAAACGCGTCCCGTGTCCGGCGTCTCGAACCCTGCGATCACCCGCAACAACGTTGTCTTGCCAGACCCCGAAGGCCCAAGGAACGACACGTATTCGTTCACGCGCACATCAAGCGTGACATCTTCAAGCGCGACGAGGTCGCCGTACCGCTTTGTCACGCCTTCCAGTCGAAATACTGCCGTATCCACCGCCACCTCGTTCTGGATCGGTTCGCGCCCCCCAGGGTGACGCCCGTACTGCTGCGGGTCCTTTTCTCCGACATGGCCGGCTGTCCGGTCAGAAGGAGGGCGAGCCCTTCGAAAACTGCACTTCGTATAAAATAGTGATTTTAAGAGTGTGTCAACGACTCATAAATGTTTCGCAATCTGTACAAAGTTCGAATAAAAACGGAAAAAAGAGGAGCTCAAGCTGGGCTAGCATGAAAACCACTAATCTTTCGAATTGGATTTCGTATGCATTATACAATCTACTGCAGGATCAGATAGGGCGCAAAAGCCCCCGTCTCGTGCACTACAGCGACAATTTTCAGGCGGGCCAGATTTCGCCGCGCCATGATCTCGACGTGGTCTCTCAAATATTCCACCGCAGAATCAATTGGATGGCGTGAGATCAGATCAAAGATCGTGCGGTACTGCTCATTTGTTTCATCATCGTTTGGCAAGCCAAGGGATGTAAGGGCCCGGCTGACCGAGGACAGGAGCAGCCGGTTGCTGCGGATCATCTCGACCAAGGTCGCGTTCGGTGCCTGCGCGATGCACAGATCAACAAGGGAATCACTCAAAGATTCTGAGGTTAGTATAACGCCCGCATCCATCATTTCCAGCAGATGCTCCACTTCGGCATAGCGGATATGGGGCGCTGCAAGGCGAAGCGCCGCCGGTTCCATGATGCTGCGCATCTCGAATTTCTCGCGCACCGTCCGGGCGGTCAGCGGCCCGGCGATCCAGTGCGAACTTGCGCTCTTTCGAATCAACCCGCGCTCTTGCAGCCGCGCCAGCACATCGCGTGCCACAGTCCTGCTGACGCCAAGGTATTCGGAAAGCTCGGTCTCCACGATGCGGAACTCGCCGAAAATCTGGCACGAGGCCACCTGTTCCTCGACCTGCTCGTAGACATGCCGCCAGGTTCCGCGCGTCTGCAGGGCGTCATCCACCTCGCCGGGGATGTTCAACGGGAATTCCTGCAAATCGCGGCGCAGGGGTATGATGGCTTTTCCCGCCGGCCCCACAAGATAGCCGCGCCCTTCAAAGCGGTGGATCAGCCCCTCGGCCAGCAAGTGCCGCAACGCCGCCTGCACAGGGACGCGGCTGGTATTCATGGTGGTGGCAATCGGGCCTTCCAGAAGGACCAGGCCTTCGGGCAAGGTGCCGCGTTCGATGTTGCTGCGCAGAACGCGGGTGATCAGCTCATAGCGAGGTTCCAGTGCAAAGGGATTGGCAGACCGGATCATGCGGCCCCCTCATCAAGCGCCCGGCCGCGTTGGACACGCAGGATGAAACGCTCCCAAGCCCGCGCAGCGTAATTGTATTCGTCCATGACGGTATTCCAGATCGCGATCCGGCTAGCGCGTTCCCGATAGGACCCGCCCGCGCGCCGCGCACCGGCGCGCACCACCCAATCGCCAGCAGGCCCCATCAGATCCTGGGCTGCGGGGGCCCCGTCATACCAATAGGCCCATTCCTCGGGCGTCATGTGCGCGCGGCTGCGTTCTGGGGTGGCGATGTAATAGCCCTGCCGTGCCATGACGGATCCGGCATAGCCGCTCAGCCACCAGTTCAGATAGTCATAGGCCATGTCCAGTTCGGCCCCGACAAGTTGCCGCGACAGGCTGGCCCCGCCATGCCATGCGCGATACCCTTCCACCGGGGCTGCCTCGATGAAGGTGCCCGGTTGCGGGCCAAGCTGGCAATAGACCGGCGACCACATGCTTTGCACCGCCACCGCCCCATCGCGGACCAGCTGGGCGGCAGCATCGCCATCGCGCCACGCGCCGCAGAAATAGCCCTGACGGCGGCGGTCCTCCAAAAGGGCCATAAGGGCGTTGATTTCCTCGATGGTCATGTTGCCGATATCGGCAAAGTCCAGTTCGCCTGCCGCCTCGGCTGCAAGGGCCGCATCGAAAAAGCCGATGGCCGGTTCATCCACCAGCGCAATCCGTCCCTTCGCACGCTTGTCCAGAAGCCAGGCCCAGCTTGGCGTGACGTTCTCCGAAAAGCCGAACACGCGGGGGTCGTAGCCGAAGCTGTCCATGTTGTGCACGGTCGGCAGCATGCTGATGTAGCGCGATGGTTTTGGCCCCAGAAACCCGCCGGGCTGGACATAAAGCTTGCGCACTGGCGCATCACCATGTCCGCGCCAAGCGTATTTGCTGATCCCCCCCTCTTTCGCCAGATCGCTGATATTGCCCCATTCGGTAATGCGGTTGATGTCGATAGGCTGCAGCGCCCCCCAGAACCACACGATGTCAAGGTTGTGAAAGCACTGCTCGTAGATGTCATAGTCCTGCGGCTCTGTCGCCGCGCGCCTTTGGCAGGTGGGAAAGTCAAGCAGTTCATAGTCCACGGTGATCCCAAGATCAGCCTGCGCCTGCTCGCGCACCTGACTTAGCAACGTGATCGAGGTTCCGCGCACCCGCAGGCGGCGGCTGTGCATCAGTGGCGGAGATGCCAGTGTCTGTGGTTGTGATGCCATGTCCCGATCCCTGACTGCGCGGCCGTGGGGCACAAGCGCACCCCGCGGCCAATGTTTCAGCCAAGAGCTGCTGCGATGCCGTCAAGCACGGCCTTGCGGTCTTTGCGGGCCTGCAATGCCTCATCCATCGTGACTTTCACGAACAGCGACGGCGTGTGCGGCTGCAACTGGCCGATCAGGTCCATGTCCGCCGACACCACGGTGCCCAGCATGAAATACCCCCCGCCTGACACCGCGTCACGGTGCAGCACGATCGGCTCGGTCCCGCCAGGCACCTGAACCGATCCATAGGGATAGCAGGCGTCCACGATATTCGACGGGTCCGACCCGGCCCCGAACGGCTGTACACGCGGCACAAATTCCAGCGGCCGCCCGGCCTTGAATCGATAGCCGATCCTGTCCGCCTCGGGCGCGACTTTCCAGGTGTCTTCAAAGAAACCCTTGCCAGCCGCCTCGGTAATACGGTGCCAGTAAAGACCGGGCAGCATCCGCAGCTCGGCAGGGGTGCCCGGCTTGCGGCGCAGGGCGACAGGCACACTGCGCCCGGCCATCCCGTTACCCATACCAACCGGCAGCACATCGCCCGCCTGCAACTTGCGCCCATGAAGCCCGCCAAGCGCGCCAAGCGTATAGGTTGACCGCGACCCCAGAACCACCGGCACGTCAATGCCGCCCGAAATCGCTATATAGGCCCGCGCCCCTGCCTTCAGAAACCCGAAGCTCAGGACCTGCCCCTTTTTCACCGGAAATGAGGTCCATCCGGCCTGCTCATCCCCGTCCACCTTCGGCGGCAGATCAGCGCCCGTCACCGCCACGGTAGCGTCCTCGGTAAACTCCAGTTCCGGCCCCATGAACACGGCTTCCAGCACCGCCGCTCCGGCGGGGTTGCCCACCAGCAGGTTGGCCGCCGCCAGCGACAGCAGGTCCATCCCGCCCGAGGTTGGAATCCCGATGTGGTAATACCCCGGGCGCCCCAGATCCTGCACCGTGGTCGAAAGCCCCGGCTTGATGACATTAATGGCCATGAAGAGCCTCCATCACGCGTGCGTTGGTGCCGTCGACGTCTTTCTGAAACTCGGCCAGCGAAAAGGTCACCGGGGCGATGCGCGGCATCCAGCGGCCCGCATCCACCTCGGCAACCGTGTGGTCATACTCGGCCCGGTCGATGGGCTTCCATTTCACGATGTCGCCGGGTTTGAACAGGCACATGAAGTCGCGCAGATAGGGCACCTTCTGGTTGGGGTCATAGATCGGCATCGGCGTGATGCCGAACATCTGATATCCCCCCGCACCGCGCACCGAATAGATGCAGGCGAAGCAGCCGCCATGGCCCACCGTCAGGCGCGGCGTATCGGTGCGCGGCCGCAGATACTTGGGCGACTGGATCTGCCGCGACCGGTCGGTCATCTGGTAAAGGAACGGCAGGCCTGCCACGAAACCCACCATCGACACGAACCAAGGCGCGCCGGAATGGGCCTTGATGAAGCCGTCGACCCCGTCCAGCCCGTTGATCCGCGCAGTGTATTCAATATCGGTCGAGGTCGGGTCCTGGTGACGTTCGCGGAACCTCTGGCCCGTCTCATGCGTCCACGGATCATTGTAGAACACCGGCACTTCGATGATCCGGGTTTGCAGGTTTGCGGGTGCCGACTGGGCCGCCGCCTCCAGCGCCTTCAACTCGCGCATCATGTCGTCCGGGGCGATCACGTCCGGGTCGAACCGCACCTGAAAGGACGCATTGGCAGGGCAGATTTCCGTGACGCCGTTGATCTTGGCCTCGCGCAGCGCGTTGGTGATGAAAAGGCCCTTGAAAAAGGCTTCCAGCGACATTTCCTCGTCGCACTCGACGAAGATGTGCTCATCCCCGCCGAAGGAGTATCTGGTGGTCATTCCTTGGTCTCCTCTGTCCCAAGACGATGGGCATTGCGCTCCAGCCACGGTTCCAGCCAGCGCGTATGGAATTCGCCGGCCTGAACCTCGGCATCGCGCGCCAGCAACTGATGCAGGCCGCGCGTGGTGGGCAGCCCGCCCACATGCAATTCCTGCAAGGCGCGCCCCATCCGGGTGATCGCCGCCGCGCGGTTTTCGTCCCAGACGATCAGCTTGCCCAGCAGCGAGTCATAAAACGGCGGCACAGTGTAGCCGGGATAAAGCATGGTATCAAACCGCACCCCGCCGCCACCCGGCACGATAAGGTCGGTCACGGTGCCGGGGCCGGGTTGAAAGTTCTTCGCTGGGTCCTCGGCACAGATGCGCACTTCGATCGCGTGGCCCGACAGGCGGATATCTTCCTGCCGGTGGCGCAGCGGCTCCCCGGCACAAACGCGGATCATCTCGCGGACAAGGTCCACGCCGGTGATCATCTCGGTCACGGGATGTTCCACCTGAATCCGGGTGTTCATCTCGATGAAATAGAAATGCCCCGTCGCGTCGTCATACAGGTATTCCAGCGTGCCCGCGCCGCGATAGCCCACCGCTTCGGCCAGGGCCACGGCAGAGGCACATAGCTTTTCACGCATTTCTTGCGGAAGGCGGGTGGCGGGGGCCTCTTCCCATACCTTCTGGCGGCGGCGTTGCAGCGAACATTCCCGCTCGAAAAGATGAATGGCGCGGGTGCCGTCGCCCAGGATCTGCACCTCGATATGGCGGGCGCGCTCGATCACCTTTTCAAGGTAAAGGCCACCATCGCCGAACGCCGATTTCGCCTCGGCCCCGGCCTGAGGGATCAGGCGGTCGAACTCCTCCATGTCATGGGCAATACGGATGCCCCGGCCACCGCCCCCGGCGGTTGCCTTGATCATCACCGGAAAGCCGATGGCCAAGGCCACGGCCCGCGCACGGTCAGGGTCGTCCACCCGCCCCTCGGACCCCGGCACCACCGGCACACCCGCCGCCTCGGCCGCCACCCGCGCGGCAACCTTGTCTCCCATGACGCGGATCGCATCGCCCTTGGGCCCGATCCAGACCAGACCCGCCGCTTCGACCGCATCGGCGAAATCGGCGTTCTCGGCCAGAAATCCATAACCGGGATGCACCGCATCAGCCCCCGTATCTGCGGCAGCCTTCAGGATGTTGGCGATGTTGAGGTATGACTTCGACGCCATCGGCGGGCCGATCATCACCGCCTCATCCGCCATCCGCACGGCCAGACTGTCGGTGTCGGCGGCACTGTGCACCTGCACCGTTTTCAGCCCCAACTCGCGCGCCGCGCGGATGATGCGCACCGCGATTTCACCCCGGTTTGCGATCAGAAGCTTGGTGATGGCCATGGTCAGCCCAGCTCGGCCAGAGGTTGGCCCGCCATGACGGGTTCCTCATCGTCAGCCACGAAAGCAGCCAGAGTGCCGGCCTGATCGGCATGCACCTCGTTGAACGACTTCATCACTTCGATCAGCCCGATCACGTCGCCCACGGCGACGGTGTCGCCAACCTCCTTGAACACAGGCTGGTCAGGGGAGGGGCGGCGATAGAAGGTGCCGGGAAGGGGTGAGAGGATCTGTTTCGACATGATGATCTAATCCTGCATTATCTGGCTATTGTTGACGATATGGCACAATCGCGTCGCGCACGGCTTGAGCCACGGCCACGGCGTTGGGCGTATCGGAGTGCACGCAGATTGCATCCGCGCGCACGGCCACATCCTTGCCGCCGACACTGGCAACCTTGCCTTCCTTGATCGCCCGCACACAGGCCGCAGCCGCATGGCCCGGATCGGTTGGCGCATGTTCACGGGTGATTATCAGCCCACCGTCATCGTTATAGTCAAGGTCGGCATAGAACTCCGACACAAAGCGATGCCCCCGCGCCGTATAGACCTTTTCATGCAGCGTGCCCGCCATGCCAAAGAGTGGCACCTTGTAGACATCTGCCGCATCGGCCACGGCGTTGGCGACATCCTCCATCCGCGCGGCCATCCCGTAAAGCGAGCCGTGGGGCTTGATATGGTTCAGCACCATCCCCTCGGCATCAAGAAACCCTTTCAACGCGCCGATCTGATAGATCATGCAGTTGGTCAGTTCCTCACGCCCGATCTTCATTTCACGCCGCCCAAAACCTTGCAGGTCGGGGAGGGACGGATGCGCACCCACCTTGACCCCATGCCGCTTGGCCAGTTGCACGGTGCGCCGCATGTGATTGAAATCAGATGCATGAAAGCCGCAGGCCACATTGGCCACATCGATCAGCGGCATCAGCCCTTCATCGTCGCCAATGCGGTAAAGGCCAAAGCCTTCACCCATGTCACAGTTGATGATGGTCATCATTCCTCCCCCCGTCAGCCCTGCCAATCAAGCACATAAACCCCCGACTCGTGCAACTCCGCCTGCCAGCCGGGTTCGATGACGATGGTAGTGGTCACCTCTTCGATCACCGCTGGGCCAGTGATGCGGTCGCCCGCGCCAAGGCCTGCTCCGGCATAGACCGGAGTGTCTTGCGCGCGGCCATCGGCAGTAAAGATCATTGGCCGCGTGCCAGTCTTGGCGCTGGCGGCGCCCGCCCCCTTGCCGATAGACATCCTTTGCGGCCGGTCTACCTGACCCAGGATTGCGCTTTCGACGTTCACAACCTCGACCACGCTTTGCGGTTCGGAATAGGTATACAGTTCCTCATGCCGGGCGTGGAAGGCGGATTTCAGACGTTCGAGCGCAGCCTCATCCAGAGGGAAAGGCTCGATATCCACTGTGCACTCATGCACTTGGCCGACATAGCGCATGTCCAGACTGCGGCGGATGGAAATGCGGTCGCGGTCGAACCCGTCACGCGTAAGGTCTGCCACGCCCTTGGTCTCCAGCCGGTTGAACAGCCCGTCCAGCCTTGCCGCCGCCGCTGCCCCCTCCAGCCGCACCGGCGCAGGGGCCATATAGTTGTATTTGACGTCTGAGATGATCTGGCCATAGGCGCAAAGGCCCGACGCCAGCTTTGACACCAGAATGCGGGTGATGGCCATTTCCCGCGCCAGCGCCGTGATATGCGCGCCCGTCGCCCCGCCGGCACAGTTCAGCACGAAATCCCGCGGGTCATAGCCGCGCTCCACTGACACCCGGCGAATGGCGTTGACCATGTTGTTGTTGACGATGGTGAACATACCATAGGCCGCCTGCTCGACCGTCAGCTTCAGCGGATCGGCCAGCCCCGCCTTGATCGCGCCTTGCGCCCGTTCGGTGTTCAGCGGCAACCGTCCGCCCACCAGACCATCAGGGTTCAGATACCCCAGCACAAGGTTCGCATCCGTTGTCGTGGGCTTCTCTCCACCCTGATCATAGCAGGCTGGCCCCGGCTCTGACCCCGCCGACTGCGGACCCATCTGCAACAAGCCCATGCTGTCGATCCAGCCGATCGATCCGCCGCCTGCGCCCAGCGTTTCCACCTGAATCATCGGAATCCCGATGCGGTAACGCAGAAAGTCGATGTTTTTCGAGACATTCGCGCGCCCGTCCCGCGTCAGGGTGATGTCGAACGATGTGCCGCCCATATCGACCGTGATGATGTTTTGCAGCCCCCACGGCTCGCCGATATAAAGCGCCGCCTGCGGGGCCGATGCGGGCCCCGAGTTGATGGCATAGACCGACTGGTCCGATACCACAGACCCCAGCGCCAACCCGCCATTCGACTGGAAATAACGCACCGGGTTTTTCGCGCCAAGGCTTTGGAAATAGCCGTCCACCGCTTCCACATAGCGCGACAGGATGGGTGACAGGTAGGCATTGACCACCGCCGTCGAGGTGCGGGTGTATTCGCGCACCTGCGGGTAAAGCTGCGACCCGACCGTCAGGCGCACGTCCGGCATCATCTCGCGCACGATTTTCGCGGCACGCAGTTCGTGGTCAGGGTGCAGCACGGACCAGACGAAGGAAATCGCTACTGCTTCTACCCCTTCCCGCAGGAAGTGGCGGCAGGCGTCGCGCACCTCCTCCTCGTTAATCGGCGTGTGAACCGCCCCGGTCGAGATCACACGTTCCGTGATCCCCCGGCGCAGATAGCGCGGCACCAGCATGGTGGCGGGCGGATATTCCGGGTCATAGCGATAGCCGTCTTCTTTGTGGCCAAGGCGGATTTCTATACTGTCCTCATGGCCCTTGGTGGCAATCAGCCCGGTCTTGGCCCCCTTGTGCTGGATCAGCGCGTTCAGGCCCACGGTCGTGCCGTTGATGCACAGATCGGCATTCGACACGATCTGCTGCGCGGTTATCCCGGTTTCCTCCTCGATCAGCTTCAGACCGTTGCGGATGGCTTGGGTCGGGTCTTGCGGCGTCGACAGGGCCTTGAAGATTCGCACATCACCGTCTCGGTCGGCAAGGATGAAGTCGGTAAAGGTTCCGCCGGCGTCGATCCCAAGGCGATACTGGTTTTGCATGGCATTCATCCTTCAGGCGGCGCGCAAGGCGGCGGTCGCGGCGTGATCGACTGTCAGCTTGTCGCGGTCGGTGATGACAACGCCGTAATCCAGACGCGCGCCTTCAAGGCTGACCAGCCCGTTGCGCACATCATCGACTACCTTGGTGATCTCACGCTCGAACGCGGGTCCAAAGCCGCCGCCGCCGGGGTTGCGGTTGGCGGCACGCTCGCCGGGCTGGATGGTCTCGATGACGTTGTCGGTGATGATCTGGGTGGTGCCGTTTCGCGTCAGCTCCAGCCGCCCGACCTTGGAAGACACCATGGCCGACTTGGCCCCCGCGGCACCCATCGCCGGGATGCGCCGCCCCTCGCCAAAGGTGATCAGCGTCATGGGCGTGTCCAGCGGCTCCACCTCCCAGCAGGTGCCCGACCCGCCACGATTGCGCCCGGCACCGCCTGAATCCTCCATCAGCGAATAGCGGTGGATGATGATGGGATAGCTGTGCTCCAGCATCTCGATATCGCCCGAGGTCAGCGCGCCGAAGCAACATTCCGGCCCCACCGCGTGCCAGCCGTCCGCCTTTGCCGTGGCCCCCGCCCCCGAGATGATCGAGGCCAGAACCATCGTCACATATTCCTCGTCATGCCGTTTGTCCCAGCCTGCGATGTTGCAGCCGTTGGCATGGCCCCAGGATGCCGACACCTTTGCCGGCGCCGCCTGTTCAAAGGCCAGCCGCACCGCATCGGTCAGCGTCTCCATCGGCGTGGTGGTGCAGTTCATGTGCGGCGCGGGGGATTTCGCGTTGCACAGCGTGCCCAAGGGGCCCATGTCTGTGGTTACACAGCGATAAAGCCCCTCGTTATAGGGCGGCGGCAGTTGGGCGAACATCATCAGGCCCAGATAGACGCCGGAATGGCTGTTTCCCTCATAACTGTTGATGAAATAAGGAATTTGCGGTGGCGACTGGATGGCGATGTGGCAGCCGTTGCCCTTGATCGTCACCGTCGCCGTGATGTCGAAATCGCCAAACCCGTGACCGGCATCCTCCAGCACCGCCGTGCCGGTATATACCCCGTCGGGCACCTCGGCGATCAGGCTGCGCATGTGGTGTTCGGCCATGTCCAGCAGCTCGGCAATGCAGTCCTGCACCGTTTCCTTGCCGTATTTCTCGGTCAGCCGGATCAGCGCCCGCGCGCCCACCTGACAGGCCCCGATCAGCGCGTTGAAGTCGCCCTCCTGATCCCGTCGCGCACGCATGTTGGACAACAGCAGGTTCATCACGTCATTGCGCGGCTTGCCCTTGTCCCAGATCTTCAGCGGCGGAATGCGCAGGCCTTCGGCATAGATCTCGGTCGCGGCTGGGTTGTAACCAGCCGGCACCGGGCCGCCGATATCGGTCAAGTGCCCCTTGCACACCGTCCAGAACAGCAGTTCGCCCTTATGGAACACCGGATAATACATGCAGGTGTCGATGATGTGCGACCCGCCATAGCTAGGATCGTTGTGCAGGATTAGGTCGCCCTCGTGGATATCGCCCTCGAAATACTTCGCGACCGACTTCATCGCCGGGATCAGCGACCCCAGGTGAATGGGAATGTCCTGCCCTTGCAGGATCATCTCGGGCGTGTGGTTGAAAAGCGCCGTCGAGTAGTCATGTGCAAGGTTGAAGACCGAACTGCGCGCCGTCTGTTCAAGCGTCAGCGTCATTTCCCGCTGTGTCGTCTCCAGCACTCCCCGCACGACAGACAGCGTGATCGGGTCCACATTGCGTTTGGCCATTGTCATTCCCCGTTGCAGTGCCCCAAGGGCAAAATCGCGCAAGGCCCCATGACGGGGCCGATGCCGATGAGAGTGGTGGGTTTGACAGCGGGCGTCTTGTATCCGCGCGCACAAGCTTTTGTCATTGGGCGCAACAGTGCTGTCCGACAACCCTGTTGATCGCCCATTGCCGATCGGATCGGTTGACTCGGACGCGCGGTTAACAAAAGCTGTCGTCGTGCCTAGACCGACAGCAAGGGGAGAGTGGGTTGAGCGTCGCCCGCCACAGCACCGACCGCGTTCCCGCGCCTGAACGCGCGGGCCACTGGCATGGCGTGATTGCCGAGGCGTACTTTCCCCTGCAACTGACCTTCCGCGACGCCGCCCGGTTCGAGGGCAGCCTCGAGATGCGCAGCCTTGGCGATGTCGCACTGTCGCGCCTGCGCACCGAGCCCGTGCGTTACGAACGCCAGAAACACCACATCTCGGCCACCACCGAAGAGCAGTACCTGATCACAATCCCCCTGCGCGCACCGGTCGAGTTTCGCCAGCTAGGGCGCGAGGTGCGCTGTGACCCCGGCGGGTTCTTGCTGGAACGCGGCGACGAGCCCTATCGGTTCTCCTACGGATCGGCCAACGATCTGTGTGTGCTGAAGGTCGCCAAGCCGCTGTTGTCGGAAAAGCTGCGCAATCCTGACAGATTCTGCGCGCTGGTGTTTGACGCTCGCGAGGGGTTGGCCGGCCTCTTCACCACCATGGCGCAGCAGGTGGAACAGATCACCGCCGATCACGCCGGCGCGGTGCTGGGCCGCCACCTGATCGAGCTTCTGTCCCTGTCTCTGGACCAGAACTCGGACGCCGGGGCCGGATCCGCCGTCCGGGCCGCCCATTTGCAGCGCGCCGAGGCGATCATCTTGCGCAACCTTGCCAACCCGGATCTTTCGCCCGGCATGGTCGCAGATGCCTGCGGCATATCAAAACGCTACCTGCATGAGATATTCGCAGACCAGAACTCGACCGTCGCGCAATCCATCCGCGAAAAGCGGCTGATCGCTGCGCGCGACTTGTTGCAGATGCCCAACCCGGGGCCGATGTCTGATGTGGCGTATCGTTTCGGCTTTTCCGATCAGGCGCAGTTCTCGCGGCTGTTCAAGGCCATGTTCGGCCAGACGCCCAGTAGCTATCGCTCGATGTTCGTGCGTACGGGTGGCCTGCATTCCTAGGCAATGGCTGTGCCCGTCATCGTGACCGGGCCACCGTCGCGCAGAACCCTCAAACCTATGCTTCCATCCGGCGCACCGTGCGCCTCAACCTTGATAGGTTGGCCGCAGGTCAGCGGGGACACCCCTCGATAAGTGAACCGCGTGGGGCAGGCCCCCAGCACTCGGGCGGCAAGGTTCAGCATCAGTGTAGCCTGCAGGGGGGCGTGCACCAGGAGATCGTCGTATCCCTCGACCTTGGTCGCGTAACGATGGTCGTAGTGGACACGGTGACCGTTGAACGTCAAAGCCGAATAGCGAAAGAGCAGTACAGTGTCGGGCTGCAGGCTGTCGACTTCCAGGGGCACCCCAAGATCAGACGCCAAGGGATAGGTCGGTGCCTTGCCCTCAGGTACCGGATCGTTGCGGTAGACCAGATCTTGCCGTTCCGAAATCCGGCATTGCCCCGCAACACTGTAGTAATGCCGCACGGACACAAAGCCGAGTGGCCCAGTCGATCCCGACTTGAAGTTGATAGCCTCCACCATGCTGGCGCGTTGAACAATGTCGCCATCGTGAAATGTTCCACTGAACATCACCTCGCCCCCTGCCCACATCCGGCGCGGCAACGGCAGACGCGGAAGGATCAGGCCCGGTTGCGGATGCCCGTCGCGACCCAGATCTTCCTGCGGCAGGGCATCTGGGCACAACGTCCAGAACAAACCCAAGGGCACTTCGGCAGGGGCTAGATGGCCGGCCAGAGTGGCACGAAACTGCTCGGCCAGGCGCGCGGTTAGGGCATCTTCACGCACGATCCGTCGGCCAATCCAGGTGGAGCCATCGTCTTCTTGCGCATTAATCATGGCTTAGGAAATCCGTCCAAATTGCCCAATCTGTAAGACTAGTGGCCTTGGCCGCTATTTACACGCGAGAATATCAGCTTTCCCGCACAGCAAATGGGCGCGTCAATTGCTTGAAATTGGACCCAGACGCTTTCGCGTCCGCCCTCCGGATGCGCCCGTGGAGATGCGCGCCCTGGTTGGGCATTGCCGCTTCGAGACGCCCGCGAGCGACCTGCTTGTGTCACTCCTGGCCGAGATGATCCATATATCCAAGCAAGAACGGCGGATGGCCCTAGTGAAGGTCATCCACGAGGAGACCGTCAAGTATATTCCGCGATGATCGCCCTCGTCGTCTGCACAGCCGCCGCCAGTTCTTCCCGGTCTGCTCCCTTTAGTCCCAGTCCAATAGGATCGAACGACAGTTGACCTGGCCTACCGCCACCAGCCGAAGTCCGCGCCGCTCGGCCTCGCCCCCGACCTGACAGTGCCAGCTCCGGATCACGCATCTCCATTGCAGGTTCCTCAGCCGCCTTTGACGCAGTTTCAGTTCCAACCCCCTGCGCAACCGACCTCACGTCCTGCAGTTCCAACTTCAGCTTTTCCACAGTCTCCTTTGTCTCGGTCATTTGCCGATCCCGCCGAAGCCTATCTTCATCCGGATACGGGAAACTCCCCACTTGCCCCGCGTGCAGAACCTTCAGTGCCGGGTCCTCGAAGTACTTGATCCGCCGCGCCCGGATCGGCATCTGCGCGTCGATAACGAGGATCACCTCGTCCAGGTCCATGCGCCGGGCCTGATCCTCGGTCAGGAGCTGCGTGTCCTCTGTCCGCTCGGAAACACTGCGACCCTCGAATGGATTGCGACCAACGGCGCGGGACCGCGTGACCACGCGCTTGGTGGTCTTGCCGACAGCCTGGCTCAGCTCCTCGATAGTCTTTTGCTCGGACGGGGTGAGGTAGAGCTTCACGCCTGCACCGCCCTGCAGCGACCGGCGCGTGTTCTCGCCATAGATCTCGTCCAGCGCAGGGATGGTCTGGGTGACGATGGCGAGGTTCCCACCGAAGGAGCGCAGCGTCTTGATGCTTTCGGCGACGATCGGCATCTTCCCGAGCCGGTCGAATTCGTCGAGCATGATCATCACGGGCCAAGGCTCGTCGTCGCCCGGCTCCTGCGCCTGAAGCGAGGCGATGAGGTCCGAGAAGAACAGCCGGATCAGCGGGGCAAGGGGGCGGATCATCTCGGACTCGACCACTCCCGGAAGGAGAAATCTGAGGTCGCGGTTGCCGCGTCGATCGCGCGGTTGTCCCAGGTATCGAGACCCGAGGTCATCAAGAGCGAGAGGTAGGAGGTCAGGGTGTCGTTGTTGGTCGATGCCATGCGCTCGAAGATCAGCTTGGCCGAGGTGTTCTTCACCTCATGCGCTCGCTTCAGATATTCCTTCTGCTTGTCGCCGCCCGAGGCGGTAATCCGGTAGATTTCGCCGATGGTTGGCACGCCGCGCTCGAAGGACAAGAGACCGGAAGCGACGAACAGATCGATTCCGCCGGCCAGAAGCCCACTCAGCTTTTCGTTGTCGGTCTGCAGGAAAAGCTTGGCGGTGAGCTTCAGCTCCATCTGCTGCCGGTCGGGGTTGGTCATGGCGGCAATGCGGGCCAACGGGTTGTAGCGATGTGTCGGGCGGTCCCAGTCGGTCGGCGCGAACCGGAACACCTTGTCGCCCATGCTGGCACGGAAACGCGAGGTCTCACGAAAGTTCTCGCCCTTCACGTCGAGCACTACGGCAGAGCCTTTGTAGGTGAGCAGGTTCGGGATCACGAAGCCCACGCCCTTGCCCCTTCCCGTGGGTGCCACGATCAGCGCATGCGGGAAGGTCTTCGACACGAGGAAGGGGCGCTTCGATTTCGGGGGGCCGAGCTTGCCGAGAAGGAAGCCGCCGCCCGGTTTGGCGAAGAAGCCATTGCGCTTCATCTCGCTGCGGGTCTGCCAATGGGTCGTGCCGAAGCGCGTCAGGGCATCGCCCAGAAGTGTGACGCTGAGCATGAGTGCTGCGACCCCGAAGCCCGCGAGGATCAGGTTCACCCAGAGAAAGTCGCGCGGTGCAGTAAGCCCAAGCGCGCGGTATTCCCGCGCGAGCAGGGTGACGTCGAAGGCTTGCGTCGACAGCCCGTAGCGGATGGTCAGATACCCAGTAGCCACGACATAGCCGATGGCGAGGCCGACCAGCGTCAGGCTCAGGATCCCGCCCGCGATCTTGGCCTTATCCATGGGTGATCCCCTTCTCGCCATGCGTTGCTGCGTGACGCGCGCGCTGCGCCTCGATATGTTCCTCGGCCAGGGCATCCAGCACCCGCTCCATGGCAGGGCCGTGGGCGGTCACCTCGCTGCCCTCGAGATAGGCCTTGGCGAGTTCCAACTGCCGCAGTGGGTCCTGACTGAACTTGTCCAGAACCTCGGCATTGCCCGCGCGCAACCCCGCAACCGCATCAGGTGTCAGGCTCTTGTCGATCTGCGCGACCAAGCGCTGCTGCTCCGCCTCTGACATTGGCGCCAGATCGCCGGACTCTGCCCGGCGCAAATACTCGGCGACAGCCGGCGTCATCTCGGCGAGATATCGACGCTCTGCATAGTCTTGCCGCGCCTGGTCCTCGATCTCGAGGCTACGCTCACTGATATAGGCGCGCGACGCCCCCATGGCGCGCAGCCGGTTGACCTCCTCCTGAACTGCCGCACCAAACTCCTCTTCGGGCATTTCCGTGCGGTAGAGCGC
>LNFM01003109.1_pt1 | contig 33513 bp, 42 predicted proteins | sample 596031 | NCBI WGS metagenome assembly LNFM01 (sample SAMN04254537, study PRJNA301005) | activated carbon metagenome | isolation source: dual media filters at the Ann Arbor, Michigan drinking water treatment plant | place: USA: Ann Arbor | reverse complement strand
GCTCCCTACAATTTTGATTGCGTTTCGGCGTCGTATACCTTCATCGAACACGTTGGGCAGTGCGTACCGTGTGATCGATAGTCTACCCACGCGCTATGGCTGCACCGCGCTGACACCAATCTACCGGCCGCTTCCAGATCGCCCAGGATGCTATCGGCGAGTTTCATTGCGCGCTGGCTCGGACCGCCCATGTAGACGCTCGGGTAGTCGATTGTTGCGGCTATGCCTCGTTGCACAGTCAGTCGTTCGGCTGCGTCCACATCGGGCTCCTCTCAATTTTTCCTGATCTTCGGCTTCCACAGCTTCTTGCCGTAGTCGGCTTCTATTCTGGCTCGCAGTTGCGGGCCGCTCATGGCCTTATCCACGGGGCTTTGTTCGGCTCGTACCCGAGATACCTCGCCACTTTCTCGCTCGGCGGCGATTTCTCGCGCATAACCATTGACAAGTAAGTGGCCGATACGCCGATTGCCTCGGCCACCGCTCGAAGCGAGCCGGCGTCGCGTATCCTTGCCGCCAATTCACAGCGCAGGGCGTTGTCGTTTGCGAGGACGTACTGAGGGCCATAAAGCTCGGGATACTTGCCGACGATGGCGTTGCGATACGCCTTGGCCTTCCTCGTGTTAGCGATTTGCTCCCGCTGGACTGCCCACCGGCAGTTGCCGGGTTCATACCCTTTATCGTTGTCGATGCGGTCGATGCTGTGCTTGGGAGATGGGCGCGGCCCCATGTCGGCCAAGAAGGCGTCGAAGCTGTCGCGCCACCTGACACACATCTTGATTCCCCTGCCGCCGTATGAAGCATACGCCTCGGCGTTCGGGTTGAGGCACCTCTGTTTGATGCCGCCCCAGATGCGATATTCAGGCAACTTGGTTTTCGGTGTCGTTGACATGCGCAAGAAGTATCAACTTTATGGTTGCGTGTCAAGTCAATCGGGTCTATATTGCAATCACAGCAGGGGAGACACGGACATGATCGAGGTCGTTCACAAGATCCGTCAGCAACCGGACGGCCATCTCGTCAAGCCAGTGGGTCATCCAAGGCCATCTGATCCACACCGGCAACGTCGCCTCGCCGTTCGAGACGTCGTAAGATTAGTGAGCGCGGCGGGGAGTTCCTGCCGCGCTCGCAACCTCGGGGGAGGATGGAATGAAGTGTCAGCTTGAATCGTTTCTTGTTGCGGTCGATGGCGAGCAAAGAACGTGGACTCCGCATATGCCATCGAAATCGCAAACGGTCTGCCGCACACACGGCTGGCAGTTTCAGCTTGGTGCTACGACAACGTCCACTCAATGGAGCGATATGTGCCCTATCGGGCGCATTGAGGACGCCGTCGAGAAGGGCGTGCAAAGAATCTTGGACGCCGTATCGCAGGCGCAACCGGGTTCAGGTGCAGTGCCTAAGTACGACCCAGACGGCCTACCACTTGGCTACCTCTTGCATTTCTATCACGACAAAGTCCCCAAGGGGTGGGAGATCATACAGACGATCACGTTTGAAGGGGCCAAGCCGATCGTTCTCTGCAAGAAGGTGGGGACATGAGAGACAATCGCTGGCGAATTGATGGCCATCGCGAATTGCGACGCCATCGCCAACGCAACGAGCCATTGATAGAAAATCGCCCTATGGATTGGGAGCCTATGCACACAGCGCCGCGCGATGGGGACGAGATAGACCTATGGGTGGTCGATCTGCTGGACAGTCGGGATAACAAACGGTGGACCGACTGCGTATTCGACGGTGACGTGATGGAGTTCTGCCAAGGGCGCACCATTCTTTCTGGGCCACGCTACAGGCCCACTCATTGGATGTACCCACCCGAGCCGCCAACAACAAAGTAGGAAGACGCCCGATGATTAAGCCGAACAGCCCATTCGAGCACCAGTGCAGTAACGGCATCTACGTGAAGGCAGCGCGCTGCGATCTACGCGGCGGCGTCGAGATGCTTGTTCGTGACGACGCGACGGACAGCCAGATCGCAGCCGGCGCGGCTCAAGCGTTTGGCTACCACGCCGCCGTCATTCTGCCGGCTCTGCCGTCCTTTGGCGGATACGACGCTGTGACTATCACAATCGTTCGCGCCTGATAGTTTGGAATCGCCCGACATGGACTATCGCGGATACACGATCACGTTGGAGCCGTGGGACGGCGAGACAATCATATGGGTCGAGACGCCAGACGGCCCATTCGACGCGCCGACCGTTGATCTCGCGAAGGCGTACATAGACGCGATGATCGAGGAAGAAGCTGCGATGGCGCAAGGCGCGTCGGAAAGATAGGGAATCGCCCGATGACAGGTCGCTACACGATCGAGGACGTGCCCGCGTGGATGTTGGATCGCGGCGTTGGTCATGTCGTGGCTGGGCCTGGATTTGGTAGCGGCTGGGCACGGTGGGCGTGTGGCGTCCAAACGCCATACGGGAATGACGACATTCAGAAGACGGTGCCCGCGCGCATCTGTCGGAAATGCCGATCAGCTCTCGCCGCAGTTCGCGATCAGGCTAGCGCAGCAACAAAGTAAGGAATCGCCCCTAGCTCATCATGTGGTGAACCGTCCACCAACCCCACGAGGCAAGCGCGACGGCTAGGAATGCCCAGCCGAGCCAGCATGCAACGCTCAACGCTGGCTCAATCATTTTGACAGGAGCGCCTTTAGCGCGCTCCCGATGAACTCGCCGCCCTGTTGGGCCGGCAACTTGATCATCAGCCCCCCAAGCCATAGGATAACCACGAGGCCGACTCTCACCGCAATTGTCTTGGCTTCGCTGACTTCCGTCTGCAGGTGCTCGTGATCGGCTTCGATCTTGTCCATACGCTTGTCGTGGCTGTTGATTCGCTCCAACGCCCGGCCAAGCTCTATCCCACTCTCCCAGTCTTTGACCATCCATGCTCACGCTTTCTTGGGCGGCGTGCACCAGACGGCGCGAGCGGCGTTATTGCCGGCGATTTCCCCAGCAGTTTGATCGGTCAGCTTGTCGTGCTTCGATATGCTGATAGGCCGCCACGTCTCGCACACCTGCGAGGCAGTGCCGGCGACGGTCTGAGCGCAGCCACTACTCGCAGTCGCGACACCAAGCACGCAGAGAATCGTGAGGTTTTTCCTCGGCTTTCTTCCTGGCCACCTTAGCGCGCGCATCGGTTTTCTTGCCTATGATCTCGACGCGAGCACGTTCAGACTTTACACCTGCATTTTTCATCCAAGCCGACCATCCCGCCATCGCGGCCAAGGCAGCGGCAAACCCTAAAAGGTAGACCCTCATTGTCCCGCCTGTGCGTCGGATTGAGACGCGGCAACGCCACCCGCAACGGCAGGAGGCAGCAAGCCATACTTGCGGAGGATTTCGATTAAGCTGTCATCAAACGCCACATAGTTGCGGCTTCCCTCACCAGCACCGCGAGAGCCTTGGTCAAGGTAGCGAATGCCAGGAAATCCTGCCTCTTTGAGAGCTTGAGACGCGCCTTCGGTGCCCTTGCCAGTGTGATTTTGCAGGGCCTTGATGACTGCAAACCCGCCGCGCTGATCCTTGGAAAGCTGGTAGTCGAGATCGCGTTGTTTTATCCCGAGGGCGTTGACCCTCTCCCGAACACTGTCGCTCTGCTGGCTCAGCGGCTTATCCCAGTCTAGGAAGTCTTCAGGGTCAGCCTTGATGTTGACCTCGTACATGCGGCCGGGCTGCTTCATCTCAATGTCTGGTACTGGGCCGCCCTTGCCTTGCAACTTTGCCAGAACGGCCGATCGGTACGAGTCAGCATCCGCTTGGCTTGCGGGTGCTGGCTTACCTGACAACTTGTTGCGGTAGTCTCGAGCAACGGCTTCATTTTCCGCAAAATACAGCCCATGCCCATACGCCTGCGCCCCTTCACCCGTGCCGATCTTGGACAGGTCGAAGCGGTCAAAGTCATGCGGACTGCCGTGGAAGGCGCGGATGCCCTTCTTAGCCGCTTGCGTGGCCGCCTGAGCACCCGCCCCCGCCACCTTGGCCCCCGGCATGAGAGCCATTGCCAACGAGCCAGGGCGGCCCGTCTGGCCTAGTTCCTCGGCCCCGTCATAAGCCCCCGTTGCCATGCCCAACGTGCCCACGTTGACCGCTCCCGATAGGGCTTCGGCGAGCGCCCGCCGATCTGGCGTCCCGCCGAGCGCACCATAGATGCCGTCGAACAGACGATCATAGCCGGTTGGTTCCGGTCCTGGCTTCAAGGTGCCGCGCGCGAGCGCATTGGTCTGCATCGGCTCGTTGAATTGAGCCAGGGCGTTATAGGGCGGGGCTTCCATCAGTGCCCGCGCTAGAGCGTTTCGTGCGTTTGCGTCAGCCATTGCGCACCTTTGAAGCAAGCGCGGAACCGCCCGCAACCGCCGCGAACACGGCGGCACCAACGAGGAGCATCTGCCATTGCGCGAACGGCACCGCGTCGCCCCATTGCCCGAGATTGACAACGGTCTGCTTGAGCCCAGCCGGAGGCGACGGGATCATGGACGATTCGAACCCGCCTAAACCGCCAACCACGCCCACAGATCCGATTGTCGCGAACGCGGCCTTGATCTGCGCCCATAGGCTGATTTTGACGCGGGGCGGGTCGACGCGCTGCACCATGCCGACTTCGGGCACGGCCTCCAAAAACATGGCCGCTTCGGCCGCGCGCCGCTTGACCAAGCCGGGAAGCACGGCTTTCGTGCCTTTCTTGACTTTCATCAGCGCCGCCAGCTTGGCGTCGTCGACGCGGGAATATTTCCAGTCTGAAAAGTGAGATGCCGCCCGCGCGTAGTCGCCCGCGTTGAGGTGCTTCAAGAGCGAGCTTTTCGAGAGATTGCCGACGCCCACGTTATAACAGAGGCTCACCAGTGAATCGAATTGTCCCTGGTTCAAAGGCACCCGAACCAGCCGTTCGACGTTGGCTTCATGTTTCGCCATCTCGCGCGCCAGCGCCGCTTCTGCCTCGTCCCGCGTCCACTGCGTATGCTGGTTGACATCTTCGGTGCAACCCCAGCCGCACGTCCAGACGCCAGCAGGGCACTTGTAGGCCCTGCAACTCCCGTCCGCCTGCTTGGAATGGTAGCCTTCAAACTCTTGAATTAGCTCTTTAAGCCCCCTCTGAGATATTTTCATTGCAGCCCCGTCAAGCCGTTGCTATGTTCACTATATGCCGAGAAAACGCGACCATCACGAACGCTTCTCAGAGAAGTACGCAATCGACCCGGTTACTGGGTGCTGGAACTGGACGGGGTACAAATACCACGGGTACGGTATTTTAGCTGTTTCGCGCCGCCCGACAAAGGCGCACCGCATCTCATACGCAATGCACAACGGAGAAATCCCAAGAGGGATGATAATTTGTCACACCTGCGACAACCGAGCTTGCGTGAACCCTCAGCACCTTGTCGTTGGAACTTACACTGATAACAACCGCGATATGCTAACGAAGGGCCGACATTGGTACGCAAAGCGGACTAGCTGCGAGAACGGACACGCGTTTACCGAAGAAAACACCATGATGCGCACTGGCGGGAAAGCTCGGCGGTGCCGCGTCTGTTATAGAGACTACCACCGCGAGTATCAGCGCCAGCGTCGGGCTTCCCGGAAGGTTTAATCAGCTCGTCGATGCCGCGCTTCGATATTTTCATGAGATCCACACGGGGGCCAACGCATGATCACCACGAAACAACTTACCATCGCCGCACTCCGGCTTGCCATCGGTGCAAGCGCCATCGCTACTGCGCACATTCTACCCGATTTGCTCGCATGGGTCGCCAAGACAGGCGGCACCATGTTTGTGTTTATCGCCGCCTATGGCCTGATTGCACCCGTCGAGAACGCCGTTACAGGGCGGGTTGCCGACTGGCTCACCAGCGACGCGCCGCCATTCGAGCCCTACGCTACGTCGCTCGACAGCTATACAGACGAGATAATTTCTCTTACGTCTCCTGCGATGCCAGGACCGCCAGACGCGCGATGACCAACTCGAGATTTTTAATGCGAACGCGATCGGCCTCACGCTCGGCCCGTTCGGCCTCGAGCGCGTGCGCGATCTTCATAAGCGCTGATTTGGCCGAATCCGGCAACTCCTGCCGAACCACCTCGCGCGTGTGCTCGGATTTAACGAGGTCGCGGCCCCTGCGCCAATGCGTCAGGGCCTTTACGGCGTCGGCCATGCAACGGCCTCATAGGCAGCTCGCACGCCTTGCACTGTTGACGCTGATTTAACTGCGGCCTTACCCGCCAACCGCGTGCGCTCGATCGTATGCGACAGCGCCGCGAAAGATGCATATCGAGCCAGCACCAACGCCGCGCAATCATGGATCGTCGCTGTCTCTATGCCGACCGACGCAGCCAACGTGGGAAACTGCTCGAGCTGTTCGGCCTCGGTCATGGCATTGGCCGTTTGCTCGCCCATGGCGGACACGGCCTGAGCCTGAGCAAACTTTTCCTGATACGTCATTGCCATGCCGGCGCCCGGCGTGATGTAGCGCAGGCGCACCTCTTCCGCGTCAGCATCGATCTTTGCGGCCAAGGCCGCTTTAATGTCAGCCAACGATACGCCGCCGAACTCAATGACGTTGGCCACGTCGTCGCCGGTCGGCTCCGGCCCGTCCGTTTCGGCCCAATAGTCACGGCCCCCATAGGCCACCTGATAGCGCGGTCGCCCGTTGTCCGCCGGCCAATTCGGCTCTTGGCGATGTACTGCAAGCACGGTCATGGATTTGTCCCCCTAGCGAACACGACGCGCGCCGATGTGGCCATAAGCTGAGCGCGTGCTAACCGTAAACGTCGCCAGCGCGACAAGATAAACCGTGGTCGTTCCCGACAGCGAAATGCGCCGCGCCCCTGTTGGGAAGAACAGGTTAACGCCCGTTCTGAATGTTATCTGCAACAGGAAGTACCCCCCCACCATCGACGTTGGAAGGGTCGCCGACGTGGTGCTGACCGCCCCCGCTACCATTGTCGTTTCCGTTGACGCCCCGGTCGGTTCAAAACAGACGATGCCCTCGACGTCCCAATCACCGGCCGTCAGACTGATCGACGTTATGTTGGCCGTAATACCGTTCGTCAGCGCCACCGCCGATCCAACCGCGATCGTCGAGGATATGTATTCTCCGACGTAGCCAGCCGAGGCGCTGTCGTTGGTATTCGTCCCCTCGATCGGCACACCGCCGCCGCCCGATCGCGACAAGGCCCCGGTGGTGTCCGCCACAAGCACAGGAGACGCCTGAACGCCCTTGCCCGTGCCATCGGCGCGCACCAGTACGTTATCGGTGCCAAACGACGACGCCGCGGTGACATCGCCCGTGCCGGCCACCGAGGCCCATGACGGATTAGCGGCCGCACCTCCGGTCTGGAGTACCTGGCCGGCCGATCCGACCCCGAGTGCCGTCCATTGCGACCCGTCGCGGTAAAGAATCTGTCCCTGCGTTGACGACAGGCCCTCGAGCAAGGCTCGCGCACCGGCCGCCGCGGTTGAGGCTCCCGTGCCACCATCGGCAATGGCGACGTCCGTCCCGCCTGCCCGATAGACTACATTTCCCTCGATCGTGATGCTACCCGCGCCCGATCTCGCGATCGTGGTGTCAGATGCGTGGCCAAGCTCAATCGTGCCCGTCGTCGTGACACCCGATGTCGAAGCCGACAGCGACGTGCCGACCACTGCACCCGTCGAAGTGATCGCCCCGCTGGCCAGCGTTCCAACGCCGCTCATGTTGCCGCTATCGTCAACCGTGACGGCAGAGCCTTGGGCTTTCTTGGTGTCGGTCCCGTCCGTGCGCACCAGCCGGTTGTCGGTCGCGCCAAGCCCGCCCGTATAGACGCTTTCGCTTAGCGCGGCCTCGAGGTCGTCGAGCACCGCATTCCAGTCGGTTTCATCAACCGGCGTGCCTTCAACGGCCGGATTCCAGCTATTAGCGGGCGCCGTATAGGTGCCACTCGATCGGCTCATCTATTGTCCCTCGATCATCATTGGAGCGCGTGGCCGGGACGCAAGACGGACCATTTCGTTGCGCATGGATTCAGTCGCCGCGCCGCTTTGGCGCGATTGCTGGGCATTTTCGACGAGCAGCATCGGCAGGAACGATAACGAGCAATCCCATCGGTCCACATCCTCGCCCGTGCTCGGGTTTTTGCCGCGCACCAGAGTCCACCACGGGCAAGTCGAACATACCTTTGACATTGCTTTCTTATGTAAAGGGCACACAAGATGCGTCGGACCGTTCGGTATTTGCACGTTCATTTCCAATATTTCCCAGATGCAGGATCTAATCCCGTGATGCAATGATGGCGTCCACGTACTGGACGGCGAAGTTCATGGACGTTCCAGAACCGCCGAGCGGAACCACACCCGAAATCGTGGTTGTGGTCGTCGCCGATGCAGAAATCGCCGTTGCTGTGACAATGCCGCTCGACGAGCCGTCATTACGCAACGTCGTCGTGGCCGCAGTGCCGGCTATAGTACCGCCAGAAATGCTGACCGACGTCGCCGACACGGCCGACAGAGACGTTGACACAAGCCCGACGTCGGGAAGGTTTGCTTGCGTGATCGTCCGGGCCGTAAAGACGTCCGTAAAGGCCGTCGAGCCGCCCTGCCCGACCGTGCCGGATACGATGCGCAGCGCCTTGTTGTTGTGCGTTGTCGATTTGGTCCAGCCGGTCGGCGCTGCGGTCTGAATAAACAACATCACCGTCCCGCTCGGAAACGCGGTCATTTTGTTGCCGCCGGTGTCGAGGAAGTTATCAGGCCCAAATGACCCAATTTCCACGCCGCCGGCCACGACGCCGATCTGGTTGGTTGACTTGCGATAAAACCCCGTGTCCGTGTCAGCCCCGAAGGTCATGCCAGGCAGCGCCACCGTGCCCGACGCGGCCTTCATCTGCCCCGTCATGGCGGCTTGGCCGTCGCGTGGCAGGCTGTTTGTGATCTCGGACGCAATGTCCGTAAAGTTCGCATTCATCGCGGAAGACTCGATTGTCGAGCCCGCGCTGAAGCTGTTCGGTACGCTATGCGTGCCGCTGCCGTTTCGTGCCATCCGTTATTGCCCCTGTAGCGGCCGAGCCGCGTTGCCGCCCATATACGCCGCCATGAGCGCCTTCATGATCGCATCGCTACCAACTGCGGACCCGATGTCTGTTGCCACCTTGGCGCCCTTGCCAAGCCCATACGCGGCTTCGCCGATGACCCGCGGCGAAGCGAGCGGCATCATGGCTAGCGCCATCGGGTTCAAGGTGGCGCCGGCATTGATCAGACCCATTCCCGCGCCAACCCGAGCTATTCCCCGCGGCGCCCAATCGTTCATGGATTGACCGGCCAGAGATGGCTTCAAGTCGGGCTCGTACTTGTTCAACTCGTCAACGAGCTTGGTGCGTGCGCCGAAGTTGGTGTTGACGTTGTTGCGCATCGTCGAGCCAAGTTTACGCAAAGCCGTGTCGTTGGTGGCGCGGCCGTTGACCGACAGCGTGCGCCCAACCTCGTTGATTTGCTCAGTAGCTTTTGAGTAATCCGCCATCGTCTTTGCGTACTCGGGCACCTTGGAAACGATCTCATCCTTGATCGCGTTATAGATGCCACCGACGGCGCGGTGCTCGGTTGAGCCTTTCTCGAGCTTTTCGAGAATGCCGCCGACGCCCTGTTTCATCGCGTCGAAGGCTTCCGGCGTGCGGCGGACCTCGCGCGGGAGATTGCGGAACTCTTGAATTTTCTCCGCAGCCTTGCCAATCGCGCGCACCGCGTCGTCGTTCTTAGACACGCCGTTGAACGTCACCTCGTTCAATGCTTTTTCGAGAGCATTGACCACGGGCAGCATGGGAAGCGTGACGTTACTTTCCTTGGTCGACGCGATGCCGGCCTTATAGGCAGAGCTGCGCTCCTTGCCCATGTCGGCAACGGCAGACTTGGCCATTGCGACGATTTCGTTGACGTCGCCGCGACCGCGCATGTTCTCGGCAAAAGCCGTGCGGCCTTCCTTGCCCGCCCTGAAGGCTTCGCGGATGGGTTCCGCGCCTGTTCCAGCCGTTACGCCAAGAATCGGAGCCACGCCCTTAACCGTCCCGGCTGCGGCCTTGCCCGCCATGGCCAGCGGATCAACCGCACGCCCCACCGCTTGCGTAGCGCGCGCCGCCTGCCCGACCACGCCCGGCGCACGCGCGGGCAACGCCGCACCGCCCGTCAAAGCAAGCGACAGATCCCCCGCAAACCCGACAGGGTCTTTAGCAATCGTCTCTTTCAGCGCGTCCATGCTGCCGTAACGGTCAACGAAGAACTTGCCGACCGCGTTGGCCGCAGCTTCGTTCTCGGCTTTTTTGGCCGGGTCCTGCTGAATTCCGATCGCGCCCGCAGCCTTTGAACCAAGCCCATAGCCAAGGTTTCCGATGGCCTTGGCCGTTTCGACGGGTTGCAGGAACGGTTGCACGACGTCGCTTGCGAACTTGGCGGCGCTTGACGGGATGTTGCCGAGCGCTTCGCCGGGCACGTCAAGCCACGACTTAGACTTAGGCTGCACTACCTTAGACAAGGCTCGCTTCATTACGTCGTCAGGCGTCCCGTCCGGAAACTCAGCAATTGACCCGTCCGGCAATTCCACCTCTATCGGCATTATTCAAGCTCCCCGGTGGCAGGGTTGAAGCGGCGGCGAACGGGCTGCCCTGGAGTCAGACGCGCTTGCGACCTGTCCAGAACCGGCGCCGGATTCATGCCGATAGTTCCGCCCGCATTAGGGGACAACCCGAATTGCTTGATAGACAGATCGAGGGCCTTCTGGCGTCGTTCGACGGCGCCTTTTTGGAAATTCTCAAGCTGTCCAAGGATGCGCTTGAAATCGGCCTCGGACTGCGCTTGCTCCAGAGAGCCACGCACCGCTTGCAGATAGGTCAACTCTTGCACTGCAATTGCGCCGAGAGCGCCACCTGTTGGCGATTCCGCCCGCATGTTCGAGAGTTCGTCAAATCCGACGTTGGCAAGAATCGTCTTGACACGCTCTTTCAAAGCGTAGGCGTTTGTGCCAGGCACGTTCTTAAGCACGCTGCCGGCAACTCCCGTCGTCGACCCGCCAATCAGCTTTTTTGCTTCCTCGATCTCGCCGAGCACGATGTCTTTCTTGGCGTTCAACGATTCAAGCGCGGCCACTGACTTCGGATAGGTGGCGATAAACTCGCCGCGGGCCTGTCCAATCTTTTCCGCCGTCTCTTTACCAGCAACATCCTTCGGGATAGCAGCGCTAACCGGTCCTGCCGGGTTGGCAGCGTTGGGGAGCACAAATTCTGTTCCCGTGTCCTTCCACTGTTGAGCGCGCTTGACACCGATGTAGGCTTGCTTCCCTTTGTCATCCAACGAATTGTAGTATTCGTATTCTCTGACGCTTGATGGGGCTTCGCCAGCCTTCTTTTTGAACTCGGCAAACCCTGGATTTTTTAGGCTGTACTCGTAGTTTCTTACCGCATCGGTCTTGCCTGAATTCGGGTCCATCTTGCTGCCGAGCGCCTTTGTCGCGACCGACTGCATGATCTCGGGATTCTGCGTCATCAGCGCCCGGTCGCCTTCGGACAGACTGCCGAACGTGCCCGAGCCCGCCAAGGCTTGCGCCAAAGCGTCCTGGCGCGATTTCTCGCCCGCCGATGCAGCGGATTGGTTCATGCCGCCGACGCCGCCTTGCACGGCCCGCGCGAGCGCCTGTGTCCAATGGCCAACCGGCGACGTATCGATTGCCTGCCCCTGCAAAGCCAGTGCGAGCTTGCGCTGTGTCGCAATGTCGTTGGTCGTCGGGACGTTGGAAAACGGTGCTGGTTGCGCCATCAGAGCACCCCGTTTGCGTTGCCGCCGGTGCTGCTAAGTGCACCCCCCAGACCGCCGATCAATTTACCGCCAAGAAACCCGCCCAACGATCCGCCGCCCGTCATTGGGGCCATGAGCGCCGCGCCGGCCATGCCGCCGAGTCCGCCGAGCATGGCGCCCTGCTGCGCCTGTTTGGCTTTGTAAGCGTCCATCTGCTGTTGATAGTTCTGGCTGTTCAGCCCCGCCACATCCACGTTCTGCACACCGACGCCAGGCGTGTTGACGAGGTTCGGATTCATGGCGCCCATGCCGAACTGGACGCCGGGCCGCAACTCGCCCATTTGCTGCTGACGGCCGGCGAGGCTTTGGTTGAACATCTGTCCCTGTAGCGCCGCAGCCAAGCTGTTCTGTTGGTTGGTCTGCTGCTCGGTCACGTCCATCATTTGGTTTTTATAAGCCTCAGACGACGGGTCGAGGCCCATATTGGCAAGCCGCGTGCTCATCTGTTCTTTTTCGCGGGCCTGTCGTGGCGCCGAAAACGCCGTCGCCGAGTCATAAGCCTTGTTCATCGCGTCCATGGACGAGCCGATACCCTGCCCCGCCATGTCGAAATACTGCTGGCCCAACCCGCCAAAGCCACCGGCAAACTGCTGTCCCGTCTGCCCCATGCTTTTGTTCACCCCGAAAATGGGGTTGCCTTGGGCATCGGTGCCGCTTTGCGTATAATTCAGCGTGTTGCCAAACTGGTCAGTCTGGTTGAGGTGGTTAAACGCCTTGTTCTGATAGGCGTTCTTCGTGTTCTGGTTGGTCGCGTCCTGCGTCACTTGCCCGACGTTCATCGGTGCCGGCGGCTTTGACTTGCCCATCTTGTTTCCCCTTAAGCCATCGGCACCCGGCCGCTGTCATTCCGAATTGAAACCCGTCTTCCCCCGGCCCGAAATACTCGGGCGCCACGCACTCGAACCGCCATCCCCATTTAAGCGCGGCCTTGCGTACCGTCTTATTCCGCCGCGAGATCCGGCATTCCAGCCGCCGCCAGCCGATTTTGCGAAACGCAATCCAGAACACCTGCTTGGCGACGTCGTTGGAGATTTGCCCCCATACATGCAGCTCGCCCGCGCCCTCGTTGCGCTGTTCGAGGATCACGCAGCCGCGAAGCACACCGCCCGTGTCGATCGCGCCGAGCACCAGCGACGGTTGGTTGACCCATTGCACGCCATGCGTCTTGGCCAGCCAGTCGATCACCGTTGCCGCGTGACCGGAAACGAGCTTCATTGCAGCGTTGATAAGAAATCGCGATAGGTCGGGAACTGCGATTGCGGCGTACCGGAGCGCTCAAGCTGCATTAGCAGTTGTTCGTATTGCGCCATCGCTCCGGGCACGCGAGGCGCTGCCGGTGGCGGTGTTGGGTTGGCATTCCCCGGCGCAGGCATGATCGGGCCTTGCCCTGGAGCCATGACGGCCGGCGCGTTGCTGTTCGCGGACGGAGGTTGAGCGCCGGGACGCGCCGCGTAGGGAGCGCCTAGCGTTTCAAGTTGGCGTCCCGCGCCGAACGGTACGCTTGGATCGCGCATGATTGCTGGCGTGTTGCCTTTGTCCATCAGCGCCCGCGCCATGCCAACATCGCGGGGCATGCGGCCAAGGCTCGGATGCAACAGGCCAAGCGCCATCCCGAGCTGCGGCAGCATCGATGGCGGGTTGGTTGCGTGATCCTTCCACGGGCGCCCTTCCCACGCAGCCGACAGCGCCTTGGTGATCTTGTCGTCCATCAGATGAATTCCCCCGGCTCATAGAGCAGCACGAACCCTTGGATTCGCATCGTCTCGTCCGAACGGCCGCGCGAACCCCACAGCATGTCGCCCCATAGCCCGACGCCCCATGCGCCACCGCCCGAAGCAACGCCGGTCTGCGCCTGGAACTTGACGCTGCCGAACGTGCCAAGCCCGACCGTATTAGCCCAATCGTTGACCTCGACGTCGGTTCCAGACCACTGAGCGCTGTCCCAGATCGCCGCATCCCAAACCGCCGACGTCACGCCCGAGGTCGGCGCGATCGAACTCATGGCCTGCGTTTCGATAAAGTCGGTCGATATGCCGACGCTTGGCCGGTTGGTCGCTGAAACCGTCACCAGCGGCCGGATCATGCTAAATCGCTTGGTGTTGGCCGCGCCGAATGCCTGATAGGCCGCCTGCCCGACGGCTGTGATAGGGCTGTCAATATCAGCCGACCCGGTGTCGGCCTGATAGACCACGCCATCACCGCCGAAATACAAGTTGTCGTTGTAGACAATCCAGCAATTCGCGTTGTGACTGTCGAACTCGCACCAGCCGCCGCCCATGGTGTTCATGACGTACTGCTTAGACGCCGCGAGCTCGCTGGTTGGCACGTTGACGATCAGCCGTGTGCCCTTGGCGTAAACGCACAACTCCCAGCCGAACAAAGTGCCGTACTGCCGAGCCGCCCGGTTGAACTCCGGCGCAATGTTGTCCGTGATAGCAACCCGCGTTGCCTGGCTTTGGTCGACCGACAGAAGTTGCGAAAGCGGAAACACGCCCTCGAGCGTCATCAGCAGCAGGTCAGCGCCGTATTTGGCAAAGCAGCGCCGGCCGATCGGCGGCGGCACGTCGAACACACCGACCAGCGACCACGTATTGGCCGATGACGGGTCGGTGCCCTGGTAAAGCGCCACTTGCCCGCGGCTCGAGATGGCCACGAGGTAGTCATCCGCGCCGGCGCCGCCGTCTCTGGTCCACGTCGCGAGCGCCATAAGATAACCGCCGCGCGTAAACAACGACCCGAATTGGAACTCGGTTGCGGCCCCGGCGATAGCCTCGGTGCCGAGATAGGCGGCTTTGGTCGAGTCAACCAGCGTGAACCACAGGCGCTTTTTATGGCTGATCACATGCACGGCATTTGCCGCCGTGATGCCCGTGATGACAGGCGTGTCCCACACGGTTCCGTTATAATGGATCGGCGAATCCGTGCCGTTGACCATGAACAGGAACGACCCGGCCGACGTGGTGTGCTGGCACCACTGCCACCGATTGCTCAGCGCCCCCGGCGTTGCCGATGCCGTCGCCGTTCCCGACGTGACGTTCCAGATTGTGCCATCTGCGGCGGCGAACATGGCCGACCCGCTTGGACCCTGCCACACGGCCAACGTCTCGGCAGTATCACCAAGCCCGGTCGAATGCACCTTGTAGCCGCGGCGCACTTCGACCCAACCCGGTTGGGGGAACCAATTTTTGAGCTGCACCGCGGCCAGCGGTGGCATAGAGGCAAGCGGGTTTTTAGCGTCCCAGCCAGCCACCGGAGCCGGAACGGTCGTGGATTTGACCACCCGTTGGCGTGTTTTTTTGCGGCCGACAGGCTGGCGCAGCATCAAGATCATGAGAGCCCCTTAGTCCGTCAGCACGGCGCCGTCGTCGTCGAGCAAGCTGCCTTGGGTCGTGACACCGAAAATGCCCGTCACTGTGCCGCGCTTGAAGCGCCGCGGCTCGCCCATGCTCAAGACGCGCGTGCCCCCGTCCCGGCCCATCAGCGTTGCAAGCTGCAATTCGTATTGCTGGAACGCTTCCGAATAGTCGAGGCCGCGCGACTTCTGGAAACGCCACGCGATGCCCTGCGTTGTCGCTTCGACGTCAAGAAATGTGACGTCGTTATCGTCAAGGAACGCGATTTGATCGGGCGTGGTGTCCTCAGACCCGGCACACCAGTATTTTGAGACGTACTCATAGGCCACGGTTTCGCCGGCCTGCGGCACCGGCGCATAAAGCAGAGCCGAGCCGCGCACCCGGAAGGCGTCGAACACCACCGTTGACGCGCTGCCCTTGTATTCAGCCCACTCTTGCGGCGTCATCGGGCCGACGAGCTGGCGCGTGCGAGAGCGGTTAAACATCGTCTCAGGCACGAAACGGTCGAAGTCGTCTGGGATGGCGCCCGTCTGGCTTTCTTGCGCCACCGTTGTAAACGTCTTCTCAAACGTGATGCCCTGCCAGGAATGCCGGCGAGCCTGCTCGCGCCCCTCCTGATTGGCGAGCGCGAGCAGTTGCCTCACCTGATGGTCAGCCGAGCCGATAACCGATGACGGGCGCACTAAGCCGATCCGGTCGGCAACGTCTTGGATGATCGTGAGCAGGCTCGACATCAGGCAGCGGCCTCATCATGGATTTTGGGCGGACGTCCACGGCGGCGCGGGGCTTCCGAGCCATCCGCCTCGATGTCGGATTCGGCGGCCTGCATGCTGGCAATCGTGAGCTGGCGCAATTCCTCGAGCTGTTCGCGCATCTCGGCGATTTCGCGGTCTTTATCGGCCAGCGCCGACGCCACCTTGGCGCGGTCAGATCCAGCCAAATAGTTGGCCGCAAGCTCTTTCAGGCCGCGCACGTTGGGCAACGGGATCTTGCTCATGAGAGCGTCGTTGGCGTTCGCGACTTCCTCAATAGATCGCAGCCCCGCGGCCTTGAGCCCAGCCGCCTGGTCCGGCGTAATCCCCGGCCATGCGCCGAGCGGCGTGCCATCGGTTGGCAACTCCTCGCCCTTTTTCCACGCCTCATAGGCCGGCAGCACGGCATCCTTGCGCACACGAGCCGCCAGCCAGGCCGGGTTGTCCGGGTCGCCGTCCTCGCGCACCTTGAGCACTTCTGAGACCATCAGCGGCGTCTTGGAGCGCTGCGATTCGCCCGGCTGATAGACATGCACCACGTCATAAGACGCAGGCTTGCCGTCGCGGATGCGGAACCGACGCTCAAACTCCATGCGGAACGGTGCGTTAGCCATTAGACCCTCTTGATCACGAATTGCGATTGATGGCCCTGGTCCGCCTGCCATGTGACGGCAAACCCGAGCCGGATAAACAGATCCGCCCACCACGCATGCGGCTGGACGGTCAGATGCAGGCGTTGATTGATGACCGCGCCGAAGGCGTCGGGAACGGTCGCGATCTGGAAAAACACCGTGCCGGCCGACGTCATAATGTTGCGGATGACCGTCTCGACCTGATCCGGCGGGATGTGCTCCATCACGTCGGTGCAATAGCCGTAGGGCGCCCGCAATGCGCACGGTTCGGACAGATCATGATCAAGAAACGGCAAGTGCAGCGCCGCGTTGTCCCGGCAATTCGAGGCAAAGTCGACCATGAACACATCGACGCCAGCCTTTGAGATGGCCAAGGCGCCGCGGCCGGTGCCCGATCCAAAATCAAGCACCAGATCATCGGGCTTGACCACCTCAAGAAAGGTTGCCGCCGCTTCCTGGCCCGGTGCAAACTGCCGATAGCCGGGGATGGCCCACATGCGCTGGTATTTTTCGCGCTCGGGCAGAACATCAGGCGGAGTGTTCCACATATCCGGCAACAGGCCCGACCCGTGCACATGAATAGCGCACCCGGCGCCCTCGAGCAGCCGGCCGGTTTCTTGGAACTTTTCCGCCTGTAGCTTCATGGTTAGGCTGGTGCGATAATCGCGGCCGTTCCACGTCACGAGGCAATTCGGCTCGCCATCGTTCATCTTCTGATGAAACGCGTGGCTTTGTGCGTCCCGGTGCGAGCTGTCGTATCCGTAGATATGCATCGTGCGGTATCCGAGCACATAGGCCAAAACCGTCGACGTATTACCGACGGAAGCCGCGCCACCAACCAGCGCGAAGGGGTGCGGATACTCAGGCAGATCGTCGTCTATGCCTTCGATCTGGAGATGATAGAGCTTGGCGTGCGGCAGGGCTTCAAACACCGCCGGATGGCATTGCGAGGCAATCAGGTGGTCATGCGCGGGGCCAACGAGCTGCTTGGTTTCCTCGCGCGGGTCGATCATCACCTGATAGGCCGCCGTGACGCCGTGGTCATGCAAAAAGCGTGCGGCGCCGTTCATCGCAAAAATCGTGTGCCCCGCGTCTTGGTGCTGGCGGATTTCCCCAAGGCTTTCAGCCAATGACGGGCCAGAGCCGACCAGCACCGCAATCCCGGTGTGCGGGGCTTCACTTTTGACCCAACGGCGCATCATTTGCCGGGGGCGCGCGGCATTGGCCCGGATATTGGCGTGCAGGTCGTCATCCGACGTATTGCAGATGACATGCACGGGAAGGATCAACGGCGCGCTGGCGCCCGGATTCCAGTGTTTGACCTGCAAATTTGCAAACGGTAAATGCACGAATCCCCCTGTCAAAAAAGGCGGGGGCCGAAACCCCCGCCGAGTTGCGTTAGGTCACGCGGCCTTGTCCCGTGGGCCGGTTGACAACCAGAGTAACCGTGGTGCGTCCCGCCGTGGCCGAAGCCACCGCCGACACCATGGCGCCCTGAAGTTCCTGACCGGAGAGCGTTGCAACGGCCAAGCCGGAGCTCGAACCAACGGCCACCTTGGCCGCCGCCGCAAACGACACGGTGCAGGCTTTGGCTGCTACCGCAATGCCACTGATCTGATACCAGCCATATTGGTTGGCAACATTGGCTGACATCGCGATAGCCACCGGGCTCGGCACGTTTTCGCCGGCATACCCGAGGGCCGTCTGGTACGTGGTCCCGCGCCAGTTGACGATCGAGCCGACCACCGTCGAGGCAACGCCTTTCAGGTAGATGAACTCGCCTTCGCCGTAGGTCGGGTCATGACCGCGAACAATGGTCCCGAGCGGATGGTTCTGGACCGTGTCGGTCTCGGCGATCTGCTGGAAACCAGCGCGATCAATCGTATAAGCCATGTGCTGGTGCTCCTATTAAGCGAGATCGTGAACGCGGCCCTGCAGCGAGCGGTTGCTCGTGCAAAGCTGGCCCATCCAGTAGATCGGCACGACAACCGCGTCCTGGTTGATCGGGGTTTTCTCGTCGTCTTCGGTCCAACGAGCCTCGGGGTGCTCCATGAGGTAGAGGTCTTTCGTGTTCAGGAAATACTGTAGCTCGCTGGTCGTGCCGTAGTTGGTATTGTCGTCGAAGAGCATGCTGGCCGACTTGTACTTGAGCGCCGAAAAGCCCAGGTGGCCCATTTTCGCATCGCCGTAACGCTGCAAATCCTGCAACCCGCCCTCGTAAACAGAGTAGAGGTCGTGCGTCGATACGATCAGATCCGGCTTGTCGTTGCCGCGCGTGGTGGCGAGCCACTGCTTGTTCATCGCGACCTTGACGTTTGCGAACACCGTCGCGTCGGTCAAAATCTCGGTGAACTTATTTTTCCAGAAGGTGTACGTGCCGCTGACGATACCGCCGACCGTGCCCGTGCCGTCCGCCGTGATCAGATGCGCAAGGCCGCCGATCTGGTTGGGCAGAGCGCCGTCCGAATAAAGGTCGACCGACATATTGTTGGCCGCCGTCGCCATCGCCACGTCCATGCGGGCTTTGACGAGGTTGATCAGCCGTTCCTCGCTGTTGTTCATCTTCAGCTCACGACCCGAGGCCGTGACGTGAAGCGCCACCTGCCGCCAGTCGTATTTGGCAGCCGACAGCACGTCAGAAGCGCCTATGTTCAGCGTGTCGTAACCGCTGAACCGCTGATATGTCGCGTTTTCTGCCTGGCTTAGTGGGATAGCGATTTCAAAGCCGCCGGACGCGTCGGTTTTGATGTTGCCGCGCTCCTTCATAACGGTCAAAAGCCCGTTATGTTTTGTAACGTTATCGACGACTTTTCTCTTGTGGTGCCTAAACGTCGTAGTCACCATTTCCGTGAACGTAGCGTTTGCCGATGCCATTTAAGGCTCCTATCGAGACCGGGCTTTGCGGTACACAGACCGCAACATTGAATCGAGGTCGCCGCCGTCATCGGACGGTGCGGCAGACCCGGCGACGTTGACGCTTGCGGCAGATCGCGCCTTGGCGGCGGCTTCCTTTGCGGCAGAGACGCGCGCTTCCTCCTGTGCCTTCACCCGTTCCGCAACTTGCGCTTCAAGGCGCTTGGCGCGGGTCTTCTCGGAGGCCCATGCGGCGCGCTCGTAGGCTTGTTTGAGCAGGGCGGCAGGCTCGAGATTGGGCTGTTGCAGTCGGATGGCGTGTATCTCGGCGACAATATCGTCTTCGATCTCGGTCGCGTCGGGGTTTTGGGCTTTGAACTCATTAGCAATACGGTCAAACTCGCTAAGCTGGGCGGCCTCGGTCGAAGCGGCGCGGCTTTGCAGTTCGGATTGACGCTGGTACTCAAGCGCCTCGAGCTTACGCTCCAATTCGAGCACCCGCTGATCAGGCGGCGGCGCAAGCGGGTCGTAAATCTGGCCAAGGTCGACACCGTAGCGGTCTGCTAGGTGCTTGATCACTTGCGGAGCGTTGCCGGCGTCGAGCTGACGCGACAAGGCGAGCGCATTGTTGAGCCACTGTTCGGGACGCTGCCCGATCTGGCTCAGATAATCGGCGTGCTGCTGGAAAGCATCGCGGATCGGCTTGACTTCGGCCGCCATCCGGCCCGCCGCCGTCTTGATCTCGTGGAGTTCGGTTTCCCGCTGCGCAATGATCGGCTGCGCCTCAGGCGGGATCTTGGCCCACAGCGCCTTTTGTTCGGCTGTCCAGGCGCGTGGCGCGTCCACGACAGGCGCCGGCGCCGGCTGGGCTTCGACCTTCGGCGCGTCCGGCCTAGTTTCACCCTCGACCGCGGGCGCTTCGGCCTGTTTCACGGGTGTTTCACGTGAAGCGAATTTGCCGTCGTCGGCCCGTGCCGGGTTGTTCTTCGCCCAAATCTTGGCCAGGCTGTCGTCGATGTCCGCGGCCGGGCTCTCACTCTCAGGAGCGGCCGGCGCGGGCGCATCGGCGACAGGTGCAGGCGTGGTGTCGACTGGCGCTGGCGCGCCGCCTTGGGTCTCGTCGAGGCTCATGGGTTTCCTACTTGTAGTCTTCCGGCCGGTACTTCAGCCGCTTGTCGTGGAGGTCGCGGTTGTGGCGCTCGGCGGCGTTCTGGTCTTTGACCAGCTCAGGGTTGAGCTTTAGCCCGCGCTTGGCGGCAAAGCGGGCGTTCTTGAGCCCTCGGGGCTTGCGTGGAGGGTCCACTTCGTAGCAGCCGTTGCTTTCGAGGTCGTAGCGGCGGTGCGAGCGCGACGTGATCGGCTTGCCGTCGATCGGCGAGGCATATTCTGGGATGTCCCGCATTACCATGGGACAACGGATCTGCGTCTCGTCGGTTGCGAGCTGGTTTGCGCCGACCATCGGGAAGCCGTCGCGGTCCACCATTCTTCCGCCGCGGTAAACGTAGCGCGTCCTCATTTGCTGCCCATCCGTAGCTTGCAATAGCCAATCCCGATCAGCATCCCAGCCAGAACCGCCCATGCGTGCGTGACGATAAGCTCGTAGGTCATGCCTCGCCGGCCCTGTCTGATTGCTGGCGGATAAACTCGCGCGTTTTGGCCGCTTGAGCTTTGCGATCCTCGATCGCCGCGCGCCACACCTTCAGCCGCTCGGTCAGCAAAGCCGGGTTGTCCTCAAGCTCTTTGATCTCGTCTTCTGAAAGCCAATACCCGGTCATCATGCCACCCTGTAGCTGCCCGAAAGGATGATATCCGACGTGGCCGAAAAATTCGTATCGAGCAGCGCCGTTTGCGTTCCCGAAACGATGCGATAGAGCCGCGACACCACCGACCCGGCCGCAGTGCCTCCGATCACATCGGCCGTCACCATTTCCGGCCCGACCGTGCCGGCCATTGCCGTCATGCGCAGAGAGCAGGGATAGCCCGACATATTCGCATCAGCCGTGGCAAACGAGGGGAACCCGCCGATCGTGGCTGCGCCCGTAGCCGAGCCGACCGCCGAGATCGTGACGCGCAGATTGAACATCACCCGATCGCCGATGCGGGTGTAGTTGCCAATCTGGCGTGTGTAGGTGATGCCCGTTGATGCGCCGCCAAATAGCACGGTTGGGGTAAACGTACCTTCCTCGTACCAGTCGAGCCGGTTCGTGTCCGTGACGGCCACGTTTCCGACGCGAGAACCGAGCCACGACGTTGCTGCTGTCGTGCGCCGTGAGCTATTACCGGAGATCACAAGCGGCGAGGTGAATGTCGCGGTCGAGTAGTCCAAATCGGCGACGGTGCTCTGAGAGTTGACATTTCCGGTGATAGAACCCGTGCGCCACGTACCGGCGATCTTGACTTGCACATTCGTGTTATCTGCGAACGTGTTACCGTTAATCGAGAGACATCGGCCATTCGTCAGGCTGACAACATTCGTTGCGCCAGAGCCGCAGTTTTGGAACTGGCACCCGTCAATCAGCACGTCAAGCAGATCTCCGCTGGCGTTATCCACGACGAACGCACCAAGCTCCATATTCACAAATCGCACGTCCGACGCAGACAGCAGCATCGTTTCGGGCTTCTGGCACAGAATGCCGTAGGATGCGCCGTTGCCGATGAAACAGCCCGAGCCGATGTTCAACTCGTAGCAGAAGCTCGACGTGTGGGCGTCGTCAGGGATGACGATGGCCGAAGGCGTGCCGGTGCTTTGGCTGACGCAATCGAAGTAGGTGTTTGTGAAGCTAACGGCCGCAACGGTTGCTCCGTTGCGGTCAAACGCGACCTTCAAAAGACTATTCTCTCCGAGCGCTACATAGGCGTTCGAGAACTGCAACCCATCCGCACTGGCAATGCGGATGCACGAATCGCGGAGCTTGGTCGCAGATAGCCGGAAGTCGTCGATTTCGGTTGTGTAGCAGGGCTGGTACGAGCCGCCGCCAACGTCCGCCTCCTTAAAATGCAAGAGTGCGCTACCCGACGCCAGAGCCGAGCCCGACGACGCGAACGACTGGAACGTCTTGAGGGAGCCGTACTGCCCACCCTGCACCACGATGCCTTCGGCAGCGTCATTGACGGAGCAGTTGTAGAGTTTGAACCCGTTGCATTGCAGAAAACGGATGCCGGCGCCCGTCGTCGAGACGCCCGCCGTTGATGCGTGACTGACGTTGACGCCCTCGATGCGAGCCCCGCTGAGCATCGCGCTCGACGAGCCCGCCGTCGTCGGCTTGAAGACGAACGTATCGGCGTCGGTCGTCCGCTGTGAGATGATCGTGAGATTCGAGCCTTGCCCCCGGATGACGACAGCGGCCGTGATCGTCAAGGCACCAAAAACGCGATACGTGCCATACGGGACGTAGACAATCCCGCCCCCGGCAGCAGCAGCCGCAGCAATCGCAGCGGTGAATGCTGCCGTGTCGTCAGTCGAATTATCACCCAGCGCCCCGAACTCAGGCGACTTGACGTTGTAGACCGTGCGGAACGCAAGTTCCTTGCCCTCAACCGAAGCCCGCCCCGCTGCCACTCTTGCCAGCGTCGTATCCGTGGCATGGCCCAGTTCAATGCCGGTAAACTGCGGCGTGTCGCTGGTGCCGAGGTCGAGGAAGTCCCTTGCCCCGCTGCCGCCGGCGCCAAGCGTGGCCAGATCGGCATCAAGAGGCTGATAAGCAGCGGCCGCTTCGGCTTCGGTCAGATATGTCGTGTTGATTTCGGTCGAAATGTAGGTCTTGAGCGCGTCAATCGTCACTTTGCCCGAGACCGGCGTGCCGGACGGATCGTCGACAACGCGAATTTCCTCGTCGCCGTCAATCGTAATCGGAGCCTTAGCCGTCGTGCTCGCAAGCCAAGTTCGAGTTTCGACGGTCATTAGTCAGCGCCCCCTTCAGACGCCTTGGCCTTGCGGGCTTCGGCCTCGAATGCCATCTTCTGCTCACGCGCCTCGCCGTCGGCCGCGGCCTTCTCGCGTCGGCTCTCGACGTCCACAGCGCTCATCTCGCGTTTGGTCTGGATGTCGTAGACCTTGGCGTCTTGGTCGAGCTGCATGGCTTGCTGCTTGAAACCGAGCTCCATCTGAGCTTTTTGCATTTCGAGTTCGGCGATCTCGCGCTTAACCTGCAAATCCATCTGCTTAAGTTGCATGTCGATTTGGGCCATCTCCTGCTTGATCTGGAGTTCGGCCTGCATCTTCTGCATCTCGCGTTGGCCCTTGGCTTCGTCCATTTGGGACTGCATCTGAGCTTTTTGCTGCTCGAGCTGCATTTTTTGTTCTTCGGGGCTGGGCTTGGGCTCCTCGGGCTGCTTGCCGGCCTCAATCATCTGGTCCAGCGCGTCTTCGGCGCTCTTGCCGAGCTTGTACTGCCGCGCGAAGGCCGCATAGATCTCGAGAATGCCCGCCTTGGCGTTGGGTTGGAGCTGGATGATCGGCGCCATGGCCGAGGCATATTGCGCCGTGCCTTGCAGGAACAGGCTCATCTGCTCTTGCGTGCGGCCCAAGTCAGCGCGCACCGTCGAATCTGTCTCAATGTCGATGCGGTACGAGCGCAGCACGTCGTTTTGTAGAACCTGCATGACCTCGGGCGTCACCTGAATGCCGGTCATGGCGCTCAGGACTTCCGGCGTGAAATGGTTGCAGATGATCTCGGCTTTCATCCTCAACAAATGCCGGCAGCACTCAGAGACCATGCGCTGGCGCTGGCTCAGCCGCGTCGTGCCCTGCTGAGCCTTGAGCTGTTGGGCGCCCAAGGTCTCGTTGGGGTCGGTCGAGCCGCGCAACACGTCGCTAAGGCCCGTGATCTCATAGATGGTCTGCTTGATCTGGTCGCGCTGGATGTAGAGCTGCTGGAGCGCCGCGACGATCTCGGCCAAGGGCCAATGCGCGATGGCAGCCGTTAGACCTCCAGAACGTTGCGCAAGCACGGTCACGTCATCAGCGGCCACGTACTCACCGTCAGCGCACTCGGCAAGCCGCGCGAAATCCTTGGACATGCGCGAATCATAGACGCCGCGCACCTTAAGCTGGCCGATCAGAGAATTGATGCGTTTGGTAACGCGATCAAGTTCGGCAACCTGCGTCTCGTAGACTTTGTACGGCACCAGCGGCGTGATGCTGTTGCGCTTGCGCAGCGGCTGCATCGCCTTGGGGATGGGCCAAAACTGCTTGAGGCGCAGCGGGTCGTCTTGGACGGCTAGAAAGCGCTCTTTGTCCTGCTCGGCGACGAAATAGACTTTCTTGGTGGCCTTGTCCCAGATCTCATACGCCTTGACCGTCTTCATGACGCCGGCCTGGCGATTCTCACGGTCTTTGCTGTCGCCGCCTTTGCGCTCGTCGGCGTCGTTGAAGGCGACCTGCCTGATGCGCTCCGGCCTGATCTTGAGCTTTTCGAGATCTGCCTTGGTCAGCTCGTGTTCAAACCAGATCCACGGCACCTCGCCCCAATGCCGGGCCGGCCCGTGTCCCCATTTGTCCCAGACGACGTGCTCGCAGGTCACCTCCTGGTAGGACACCTGCTCATAGGCCTCGCCGCCCTCGGGCGACACCTGCTCGAGCTTGGGCGAATACCTGACCCGAATGCAGCCACGGCCGGCTAGCTCGGCATCGCGCGTCGCCTCAACAATCGTCCCGTCGAAGTCGTAAACGTCGAGGCTGTAGGCCAGCGCGCGCTCGACCACATCAACGGCCATCTTGGCGATCGGGTCACTATCCCCGAACCGCCGGCGCACGTCAGGGATCGGCGTCGAGTTGTAGAGCGACGGAACCGTGATTTCGATGTTGGAATGCAGGATGTTGAACGCGGGTATCCCGACGTCCGAATCCTCGCGAACCTCGTAGATCGCAACTGCTGCGCTGGCGTCCTTATGCCAGTCGCGCTCGTCTTTCTTTTGGCGCTCGATCTTCTTGAGCCACAGACCAGGCAGATCATGGCCGGTGGCGAGCGCTTCCGCGTCGGATTCGATCTCGCCTTGGGTGTTGTCAGCCATTCAGCCGTGCCGCCTTCTGCCGTTTCTTAAGCTCGATGATCTCGCGGACGCTCATGTTGGACTGAATGATGCCGTTGGGCTTGGCCTCGAACACGAGGTGCTTCGGGCGCTCAACCGGCTTATCGGCTTTCAACTCGCGCCAGGCGATGGCCAGATAGCGGAAGGCATCAGCGGCGTGTGAGGTCCAGTCATGAAGCGGCTTGTCATTGAAAACCGCGTCATCCTCTTTGAACTCGCTGCGATACTGGCGCAGAGCGTCGAGGCCGTATTCGGTGCGCTTTTCGTCGAACCAGCACAGCGGCAAGGTCTCGCGCACCGCGTTGATGCCGTCCATGAGCGTATGCGCCGGGATCACCTTGGGATTGCGCTTCAACTCGAGAAGCGTTTCAATCCGGGTCCGGCCCGTTCCAAGCTCTCTCACCCTGGCGTCGTGCGGCACCCAATCCGTGCCGTAGCTGTAGCCCTTGGCGTCAAGGATGCTGGCGTAGTGAGGAAGCCCTTGGCCGTGGTTCTCGTAGAAGTCGATCACGCGAATTTCGTTGGCGACGATCTGGAAAAACCAAATGGCGGTTGAGTCCCCTATGCCCAAGTCCCATGCCGTATGCACGGGCACAGCCGGCTCTACGTAGACGGGGCGCAGCCGGCCGCTGTCTTTCAGCGCTAGCAGCTCCTTCACGTAGTAGGCGCCCTCAAACACTTGGCTAAAACCGCCTTCCCACACGTGATCATATTGTTCAGGCCTGGCTGCCATGTCGCGGCGCCGTGTGCGATCCAGAACGGACGGGAACCACGGATTATCGCGCCAATTGATCTCGACGATCTTCATTCGATCGTCCGGCGGCCCTTCACGGAACCGCTTGTGCGTTGATGACCGCTTGCTTTCAGGATTCCACGTCACCCAAAGCTCGCTGTCCTCTTCGCGTAATGTCGGAATGAGCTTGATCCAGGCTTCCTCGGTCACGGGCTCGGCTTCGTCGACCCAACACAAGAGGATGCGCGACTTTGACTTGATGCTGTCTAGCGAACGATCGAGGCCGGCAAACTTGTAGCTGATGCGCTTCGACTTCGTTCTGATGTACTTGTCGCCAATGTCGAAGTGAGCGTGCAGCCAAGGTTCGGAGCGAATGGCGGCCTTGATTTCTTCCATGCTCGAGTCGTCGAGGCTGTTCATAAACTGACGACCGCAGAGGACGATGCCTTCGCGGCCGGCCATGTCCCACATATGGGTGCGAATGGCGCTCATCTTGGCAAAGGAACGTGTCTTGCCAGAGCCGCGGCCACCGTAGGCTGCTCGAACGTCAGCCGGTCCCGTAAAGATTGGGATCAATTTGGGAGGTAGTTCTACCCGTACCGTAGTCATGCGGTGATGTAAGCTCGATGCGTGTCACGGACTCGACAGGGTTCTCGGCGTCGCCGGAGTGCTGCACAGAAGCCAGCTTGGGCTTCTCGAACGCAATGGCGGCCTTTGCTGCGTCAATGCGGAGAGGCATGGGGCTGTTCGGGTCTTTGTAGACCGTCATCAGCAGGGCGTGAGCGTCACCCTTGAAGGCTCCGGGAAGCGTGCTCTCGATAATCTCAGCCGCTTCCCTTACCTTTTCCTCGAGGGCGATTGAGCGCTTGTTGGGCGTGCCCTTTTGCCGTCCGCCCCTACGCTCCCCTGGTCGTGAACCCCGTGCCATTTGCTTTTTTTTGCTACCTTAGCCGTTACGCTGTTTTGAACGGCGATCAAGCTCACGAAGTAGCGGGTTTGTCTTCTCTATTCTTTCGAGAAGTTCCTCGTATCGCCTTTTTATCTCGGCTATGCGGTGCTCTTCCGTAACCTTGACTATCTCGTCGTAGGCTGTCGACTTGTGTTCTGTGACCATCACGCAGCCTTGAGTTGTCCATTGCCGCTTAGTAGGGCCTGGACTTCATCAGAGAGAGACCAGCGGCGCAATGTGGCGTCTTTGATATGGATGGTGTCGGTTGTATGGACGTGGATCGGATCCGCTGGGATGCCTGCCGGGGCTTTGTAGATTGGCGCGCCTGCGACTGTGTGCGTAACAGGTGCCTTAGCGCTTGGGGGAGGGTCCATGCGGTCTTCGGTGTCGTCTTCGTGAGTGCCGAGCATGTAGCGGCGCCAGCGGTTGCGGCCGGCAGCAAAGCCAAGGATCGGCGCGAGCGCGAGGAATGCCAGCGATGCGTTGCCCGTAGCGGCGAGGTTGACCGTGGTGGCTTCGACTGTTTGCCCCGTGGCGAGGTGCCAGAGCTGGCCTAGCGCGTCGTTCTGATTGACGATGACCGAGGCTTTCGGCTTCGTGTCGATCGCAACCTGGGTCTTGGCGTCGAGGGTGCGCTGGGTTGCCTCAATGCGGCTGGTCAGGTCGTTCTCTTCCTTGATGCCGGCGATCATAGCGGCGAGCTGGCCGCGCTGAACCTTCAATTCCTCACACTTCGGACCGCAGCGAACGCGCTTAGCTTCGTTGGCAATCTTCTGGTCCATGGCGTCGAGCTGCGACTGCATGGCGATCGGGTCAGCGGTAACGAGCCAACCGTTGTTCTTCTTCAGGTGCTCTGCGTTGCGCTCTTGCAGGCTGGCCAGTTGCTTGCGCCACATGGCGATGCTTTCGCGCTCGCTGGTCAGGGATTCGCGAACGTCGCCGACCTTGGTGAGCTGCACCTGGGTTGCCTGCATGTCGCCGAGACGGACGCCCGCGCCGTAGCCGATGTGGCTCTGGTAGGACGTGACACCGAGCGGCAGGAGCACAAGCGCGATGATCACGGCAGAGCCATAGGCTTTGCGATCGACTTCACGAGCCGCGATGTCAGGCAGGACGGCAAATGCCACGGCTACCAGGGCGAACCCTGCCGCGTGCATGCCGCTCATGCTGATGCCGTACTGATAGGCAATGCCAGCGTCGACGAGCACGGCGACGATGAACATTGCGTAGAGTAGCTGGCCGGTCGGGGTGAACTGCTTCCATTGGCCGGCCATGAATGAGCCGAGAAAGCTAAAGAGTCGTCTCATGGGCGGGGCTCCCGGTTGGGTACGCTCACTCGCCGAACAGGCTGTTAAAGCGATAGTTTAAGCCGATCCGAGCCTTGTGGCTCTCGGGCTTGACGGAAAATCCGCCGATCGTCGTGTTGTCGACGATGGTATTGGTGTACTCGGCATTCAAGCTCAAATGCTTGCTGATCATGACCTCGAGGCCACCGCCGACCACCAATCCGTCTTTGGCAATGTCGATCGAGGCAAGGCTCAGCTCGCTGCTCTCGTATCCGACGAGGCCGTAGATCATCAATCCGGTGTTGAGCATGTAGCCAAGACGGCCTGCGACCATCCACGATTTGTCCATATCAACGAGCGTGCCGTCCGTGTCGACAGGAAGCTCGATGCGCGCGAGAGCGCCAATAACCACACGCTGAAACTTGAGATCGCATCCGACGCCAGCGCCGATCGTCCAGCCCGAAGCCGACAGGCTCTCGGGAAGCGCGTCGCTGCCGACCGTGCTGACAGATGAACCCGCCAATGCCTGGACGTAACAGCTCGTTGCGCTGGACACGGCCGGCAATGGCGGCACCAGATCGACGGGGCCTCCCTTATCGGCTGCGATGGCGGACGTGCTCAGGAGAGCCGCGACAGCGGCACCAATCACGGTTCTCATGGTACTGGCTCCAACTGTTCGCGGATGAACCAAGGTTTTGTGTCTGGCCGTGACGCTTCCTCGAACCATTCGAGGTCGTCGAAACGGATTTGCAACGCCTCGCGCAACAGCCTTTCGGCGGTTGCGGCGCTGGTCTTGTCAAATTGTGAAGACAGAGTCGTGATGTCGCCGTCGTCGGCGTCGTCGATCATCGGGCGCATTTCTGATTGGGTGGCAAGCTACGTTGCCTGGATCGCCCCACTCGACAGGTTCACGGAGCGGCTATGCTGGCTCCGAAGGGCGGTCGTCCGTACATGCGCGTTTAATTGATTTGCCCGTAGTGTCCAAGCACATTTTTGCCACAGTCACCAGCAAATGGCGTCCCCTTGTGGAGTCGAACCACAAGCCGAAATCAGGTTGACGGCCCGATCTGGCGCGACCGCGCGGGGTCTAACCTCACTTGTCCTTTAGCTCCCGTATGTCGGCGGCGATGCGATGCGCCTGACTGTCGGTCGCATACTTGTCCGTTGAGGCTTCAATGTCCGCCACCTTAGCCGCTTCCTCTAGGGCAGCGGAGCGGGCTGCGACGAGCGCTTGGCACCAGAGCACTGTGGCGTCAAACTCTGTTCCAGCAAGCGGCCTGGCTGAGATCTCTAGGACGGTTGCCCAATCACCTGGGATTGCTGCCGCGTAGACTGAACCCCAATCGACTGCTGGCTTGCCTGTCATGTGCGCTGCCTCTCGGGCCGTTCATTTGCCCGGCGTATGGCCATGTAGTCGCCAGCCCACCGGCCCATGATGGCGGCGCAAGCCATAGCAAGCGCACCAACGCAAAAGCCTAGTAAAAATTCGCTCATTTCTTCCCCCTTGCGCGCTGACTCTCGTCAACGACCCCGCGCAGCTTTGTCTCGATGTAGTTGTTCAAGCTTCTATTCTCCGCATTCGCCAACACCTGTAATTGTCCCATTAGGTCGGCTGGAAGTCTGGTATGCACAACGTCCTTTTTAGGCCGACGCGGCATATCCGGTCGACTCAACCTGCCGACAAGTTGTAGCTCAGACCCTTCCGCTTGCCGAATTGCCATCTCTATTGCGGAAATTGCGTCAGACAGATCAGCTTCGAACCATTCACCGCGAATATGCCGCCCATGAAGGGCAAGCACCCGATGCGCCAACCTCTCAATCCTCTCTACGTGCTCGATAACATCGGTTTGATGGACCACTTCAACCGGCTTCCCGACGCTCCGAGCGCGCTTAATCGGATCAATGCTGTGCCCGAGCTTCAGTGTCCCGTCCTCGGCGCGCATGACGTAGATGCGGGCGTTCGTCCTCATTTAGTGTCCCCATCCAGGTACGCTGCGACGGCCTCGCGAATGATCGTCGCGCGGTCGCCTTGGCCGTGTCGCTCGTGCTCAATAATGGCGTCGATCTTATCGAGCATCCACGATTGCATCCTGATTGAGATTTGGGGCATGGGGTCGCCGCTTGGCGGTCGGCCTGGCCCGCGCTTAAGCCGGAAGCGCTCCGGATCAATTTTGCTCATAGGATTATTGTGGCCCAACGTCCGCCGCGCAACAAATCACGAAAACGTGATCGGACATATATTGACGTCGGACAACAAATCACACATATTCATTCTTGTCAGGTTGATTGGTCTCTCCTGACACGTCGGGCCGGTGGGCGGTCGCCAAACCTCCACCGGCCCTTATCGCAACCTTCTCCTGAAAGGTAACGACATGAAACACACTACCGTAATCCGCAGCCCTGCTGCAATCGCACTCGGGCTGTTCTTCGCAGGTGTTACGGGAGCCGTCTTGTTTTCGGACGTGCTGTCCGGGGCGCAAATCACCACCGTGCATCTCATGGCGCTTGCGGCCCTGGTGGCGGCAATCGCGGCGGGACACATGGCCGCTCCTGCGATCCGATCCGGGGCCATCGTGCCAGGCATCATGCTTATCGTGCTGTTCCTCGGGTCCACTGGCTACGTTGTCGTATCGTCCGGCGCTCGCAACGCTGAGCAGGCCGGCAACAAAGCCGCCGCGATCGAAGCTGCCAACGGCATTCGAGAGCGGGAGTTCACGCAGCTTGCCAAGGCCGAAGCCATGCTGGCCGAAGCTCAACGGCAGTTGTCCCGCGAATGCGCTTCCGGCAAGGGTACACGCTGCCGGGGCGTGAAAGAGACGGTCGCGGTTTACGAAGCGGCGGTAACTGGCCACATGGCCACCCTCGCCAAGCTGCCGGCCCCACAGATCGCCAATCAATACGCCCATGCGGCTCGCGTGTTGCAGTCTTGGGGATTGTCCGTGACGGCAGACTGGCTCAAGTTGAATATGCCATTCGTCACGGTCCTGATTGCCGAGCTAGGGACGATCGCCTTTCTTCATCTCGGTTTGAGCCATCGGCGGGCACCGAAGCCGGTCGAGCCCGAGTTCAACGACAGCGACCTTGCCCCGCTTCCCGCCGAGACCGACAACGTGCTTTCGTTCTGCAAAGCCTTCAAGGCGGCGAACGGTCGGGCCCCCAGCATCAAAGAGGTTCAGAGCAAGTTCCCTGATACGCCACGAACGACGGCATGGCGGAAGGCACAAGCGGCGTAACCTTTAATAAGAACTGAACTCGGCATCCTTATTAAAGGTTAGATCCCGCCCGGAGAGATCCGAGCGGGCTTTTTCGTTCCGGTCCCGCCTAGTTTCAGGCTGTTCCGGCCCATTCCGTTCCGTTCCATTCCAGTTTCACGGCGGAATGCGGCGGTATGGCACCCCTATAGAATAGGCGCGAGGTCGGAGAGACGGATCTGAGCCGTGCGGGTTGAGCCAAGCATTTGGATCTCCACGGTTGCGTGTGGGCCTCTAATGGAACGCAACAGAACATCGACGGATTCGAATGGACCTTTGGTCGGTCTGGCTCGGTCGCCGGCCTGGAGCTGGCGTCGGTCATCCTTGGCGCGGTTGAACTCGCGCTCGAGGTCGCGGATCGTGGTCAATTCCGCGTCGGTAATAGACGCTGGTTCGTCGGACCCGGCAAGGCAGACCCATCCAATAACGCCGCGTGTGGCTTTGATGTCGCGCCAGGTGCCGGCCTCAATGCCGAGCACGAATAGATAACAGGGCATGAGCGGGCGCGTGTGCTCGATCGTCCGGGCGGCGCGTGTGACTTTGAATTTCTCGACCGGGTGATAGCTATGCAACCCGAGGCCGCGCTTAAGCTCGTCAGCCACGGAACGCTCGCGGAGTCCCACCGTCCGAATGATTGCCCAATCCGTCATGGCCCATCCTTTCTTGCGTCACAGATACCGCACTTGAACGGATTAACGGGGTGCACAAGGTGGTCGTAAATTGCCTTGATCGGATAGCCGCACGCCGCGCGAAGTTGAATGTTCTCAACCATGAGACATTCGGCGGCGTTCAGGGTGTCGACAACCCTCTCGATCGTGATCATCTCCCCATCGCACAGGATCGCGGCCCCGTCCCCGCATACGCCTTGCGTCCATTCGTGCAGGTTTGTCATGCAGCCCCCTTTCGCTTTGCGGCGTTGGCCCTTAGCCCAGCTTCCTTGCGGTCTGCCTTGGCCTTGGCGGCGATCTTGCGGTGCAGGGGCATGGATGCCACCGGCTTAACCTTGCCGTCCTTGACCGTCGCACGGCCGATTGATTTGGTCGCCATTGCCTTCTCCTGTTGCCATTCGCGCCACTCACTAAGCGGCACCGGCATTGTCGAGTGTCCGCCGGCTTCGCGTAGGCTGGCGAGGTATTCGATCTGTTCAAGGGTCACAGTCGGCCCCCACGATAAAGGAACCAAGCTCCACAAATCCACGCCAGCTCGGTTGCGCCCGTGTTGGGCACGTAAGGCACCCTGACCCCGTAGCGCTGCAACACAGCCGCCGCTATCAGCAGCAGCAGCGCCCATCCTACGATCTGAGTGACAATGCCGGCGGCTTGGCCGACATAGCCCAGTATGGCGTTGACGTGGCTCATGAGTGCGCCTCGATCTCGCACGGGTTAGCCTCTGCCGGCCCGAGGCAGGACGCGCCTACAACCTGAACACGGGCGCCGTTGTCGAGATCGACGATCACCAGGGCACCGTCGTTAACGGCACTTGCCGTCTGCTCGCATATGGATTGAGGCAACGGCACGGGGCCAGCCTCACCAGTCGATAGGAGGGCGTATAAGATCCAGGTCATAGGGCGTCCAATGTGAGCTGTTGAGGTTTGGACTCAGGACGCGGGACAAACAAATCAGGTTGGCGGTAGGCGGCTTCGATGCGACGGCAGGCGATGTCGAAATACTTGGGCTCGCGCTCGATGCCGACAAACGAACGCCCGAGCTTGACGCAAGCGACGCCAGTGGTGCCGGAGCCCATGAAAGTGTCGAGGATTAGCCGGTTCGGAAACGGAATGTGCTCAATGCACCATTTCATAACGTCGACGGGCTTCTGTGTCGGGTGCTCGCGCTCGATGTCGCGCTCGCGGCGCATGCACCCGTTCCA